>Ga0302196_10000058_pt1 | contig 102934 bp, 81 predicted proteins | sample II_Bog_N1_3_FD_198794 | JGI IMG/M metagenome (GOLD analysis project Ga0302196, IMG submission 198794) | Peat permafrost microbial communities from Stordalen Mire near Abisko, Sweden - II_Bog_N1_3 | ecosystem: Environmental > Terrestrial > Soil > Wetlands > Peat | place: Sweden: Abisko... | reverse complement strand
CGCGCAGATGTCGCTGGTCGAGGTGAACCAGGCCTGCTCGCTCATCCAAGAGGCCGCGCACGAGGACGCGAACATCATCTTCGGCAGCGTCATCGATGAGTCGATGGGCGACCTGCTCAAGATCACCGTCATCGCCACCGGCTTCGCCGGCCGCGACTCGCGCCGCATCGAGAAGAGCGTCGAGGCGCCGCGCAACACGCGCTCGCTCGGCCTCGGCGCGGAGATGCGCATGGACGGGGGCTCCCGCATGGGCGCCTCGGTGCGCACGCCGGAAGTCGGCCGCGCGACGCCGCTGCCGCCGGGCAACGCGCCGATGGCGGGCCTGCAGCGCGTGACGCCAGCGCCGCAGACCACCAGCGGCGGCCGTCCGGTGCGCCACCTCAGCATGGAGGAGCTGCGCAAGATGACCGGGATCGACGAGGACGAGCTCGACATCCCGACGTTCCTGCGCTCGGGCGAATAGCCCGCGGCGCTTGACGCATGCGGCGCCGGCCCCCCCTCCGGCGCTGTGAAGCAAAGGGCGGGCGCCTTGCTTGGAGGCGCCCGCCCGTTTTTTATTTGCCCAAGACAACTGTTATGATTGCGGTACCAACGATCTCCGCCGCGGGGCGACGGAGCGCTTGTGCCTACGGAGGCAGCTTGCCCGCGGCTGCGAGCAGCTCGAGGCGCGCCTGCCGGGACGCGTCTTCCGCGTTCGCCTGATCTGACTCGACATCGCGCAGGCGCCGCTCGGCATCGAGCACGTCGAGGTTGGTCACCGCGCCGGCGCGGAAGGCGTCCTCGGCCAGCTTGAGCGCATCGGACGCCAGCGAGGCGGCGCGGCGCGAAGCCTCGAGCGCCTCGTCCGCATGCACCAGCGCCTCGAAGGCCGCGCGCACGTCGCTGCCCGCCTGGCGCAGCTGCGCGGCGAGCAGCTCCTTCGCCTCCGCCGCGAGCGCATTGTACTCGCGGATCTGCCCGTAGCGCAGGCCTCCGTCATAGAACGGCACCGTGAGCACCAGCTGCGCGGCCCAACCGGTGGTCGGCACCGTCGGCGTCGCCGGGTCTTGGTAGTAGGGCTGGAAGCTCGCGTTGAGGATCGGCGCGTAGAGCGTCCAGGTGTCGCGCACCTGCTGGTCGGCCGCGCGCAGCCGCGCGTCGGCGGCGGCCACGTCGGCGCGGTTCTTCGCGAGGTCCAGCGCGGGCCCCAGCGCGGGCGGCGCGGGCAGCGCGGGAATGTCGGCCGCATCGACGGGCGCATCCGCCGCGAGGAGAACGCCGAGCGCCTCGCGCGCGCGAGAGAGCGCGACCAGCTGGTTGCGCAGCGTGACCTCGGTGGTGGCGAGGTCCTGCGCCGAGCGGACCTGATCGAGCCGGTTGCCCAGCCCGCCGCCCAGCCGCTTGCTGTCGTAGTCGTAGTGGTCCTTCGCGTTGTTGCGCGCGCGCTCGGCCACCTCCAGCTGCCGGTGCGCCGCGACCACCGCCAGATAGGCGCGGCCGGTGGCGAGCGCGAGCAGCCGCCGCACGTCCGCGTCGGTGAAGGTCGCCGCGTCGGTGACGAGGCCGGCCCGCTTCGACGCGAGCCACGCGCGCGGCGCGAAGAGCGGCAGCGAGACGAGCCCGCTCAAGTTGATCGTGTCGCGCCCGAGGAGCTGGGTGTATCCGCCGGCGCCGTTCGGCTCGGTGCGCGCGTTGTCCAGCCGCGTGTATGTCGCGATGCCCGTCAGCTGCGGCAGCCACGCCGCCTGCGCTTCGCGTACCAGCGCTTCCGCCCGCCGGATCTCCTGCTCGGCGACCCGCACGTTTGCGTTCTGCGCCAGCGCCAGCCGGATCGCGTCGTCGAAGGTGACCCGCTCGACCGGCAAGAGCGCCTCGCCCCCGACGCTGGTCGAGGTCGGCAGCGGTCCGCCCGCCATCGGCGTGGGCAGCGGCGCAGTGGCCGCGCGCTGGAGCATCGCTGGGTCGGTGCCGGCCGGAGCCGGACTCGGCGGCGCAGGAGCCTCGGCGCGAGCGGCGGAAGAGAGCAGAGCAGCGGCAACTGTCGAAAGAATGACGCGTGCGAGCGGGGCCATGAGCCGCCCGGATTAACCGGCGCCGCTCCGCAGCGCAACAAGAGCGAACCTGTTTGCGTGTTGCTGGATGGATTCTGCGAACGAGAGCGCGCCGGGCTACTCGCCGCCGCGCCCGCTGAGGAACTGCCCGGTGCGCGCGGTGAGCGTCGAGGTGCGCGCCAGCTGCGTCTCCAGCTGCGCGAAGACGGCGCCCGCTTCGGCGGAGAGCCGCGCGCCGCCCGCCTCGACGGTGCGCGCGATCAGGTCGATCAGCTTGAGCAGCGCCATCTGCGCTCCCAGCAGATCGCGGCCGGCGCGGCTGCCCTTCTGCGTGAAGATGAGGCCGCTCGCGAAGAGGCGCTTGAGCGCCGCGCGGTTCTCCTCGAGCACCTTGCGCACGCGCTGCTCAGTCAGAGAGCGATGCCGCTCGTGCCGGTGGTGCTCGAGGTCGATCACCTGCGCCGCGCGCGGACGGGGCGCGCGCGGCTTGCCTGCTGCGGACGGGGAGCGCTTGAGATTGCTCATTGCCACCACGCGTTTCGAGGGAGGCGTTCAAGCAGCGGGGAATCATCCAAGTGCGGCCAGCGTAGCGCCGGGCCAGTTTGGGGGTCAACGTGTGCACCTCTGCGCCCGGGCCGCGTGTAGAGTGCGCCGCCTCTTGACGCCCGGCCGAACCCTATGCATGTCGGGCGGCTGCAAAACCTCGCCGGAGACCTCGCCCATGTTCCAGAAACTGCTCATCGCCAACCGCGGAGAGATCGCTTGCCGCGTCGCCCGCGCGGCGCGCGCGCTCGGCATTCGCACCGTCACCGTCTACTCGGACGCCGACGCGAAGGCGCTCCACGTCGAGGCGTGCGACGAGGCGGTGCGGCTCGGGCCCGCGCCCGCGCGAGAAAGCTACCTCGACGGCGCGAAGGTGATCGAGGCGGCGCGCGCGACCGGCGCGCAGGCGATCCACCCCGGCTACGGCTTCCTCTCCGAGCAGGCCGACTTCGCGCAGGCGTGCGCCGACGCGGGGCTGGTCTTCGTCGGGCCGCCGCCCTCGGCGATGCGCGCGCTCAAGGACAAGTCGCAAGCGCGCGCGGTGATGCGCGAGGCGGGCGTGCCGGTGGTCCCCGGCTCGGCCGGGCACGTCGGCGACGAGGAGCTCGCCAAGTCGGCGGCGGCCGCGGTCGGGTATCCACTCTTGGTGAAGGCCGCGGCGGGCGGCGGCGGCATCGGTATGCAGGTCGCGAAGGACGAGCCCGAGCTGCTCAAGGCGCTGCGGGCCTGCGCCGATCGCGCGCGCGCGTCGTTCGGCAAGGACGCGGTCTACCTCGAGCGCTACTTTCCGCTCCCGCGCCACGTCGAGGTGCAGCTGCTCGGCGACGGCAAGACCACGCTGGCGGTGGGCGCGCGCGAGTGCTCCATCCAGCGGCGCCACCAGAAGGTTCTCGAGGAGGCGCCGGCCACCGCGTTCGAGCTGCCCGCGCTGCGGCACGCGCTGCGCGATCGGCTGCTCGAGGCGGGCGTGCGCGCCGCGAAGGCGGTCGGCTACGCGAACGCCGGCACCGCCGAGTTCCTCCTCGTCGGCGACGAGTTCTTCTTCATCGAGCTCAACGCGCGCCTCCAAGTGGAGCACCCGGTCACCGAGCTGACGCAAGGGATCGATCTCGTCCAGCTCCAGCTGCGCATCGCCGCCGGCGAGCCGCTCACGCTGCGCCAGACCGATCTGCAGCCGAAGGGGTGCGCCATCGAAGTGCGCGTCAACGCCGAGGACCCGGTCCGCTTCTTCCCCTCGCCCGGCACCATCACCAAGTTCGAGACGCCAGTGCCCGCCGACGGCCAGCTGCACGGCGGCGTCCGCGTCGACGCGGGCTACCGCGCGGGCGACGTGGTCACGCCGCACTACGACTCGCTGCTCGCCAAGCTCATCGCCTACGGCGAGACGCGCGCCGAGGCGATCGAGAAGCTTGCCGGCGCGGTGGCGAACTTCCACGTCGAGGGAGTGAAGACCAACCTGCCGCTGCACGCGCGCATCGCCGCTTCGCCCGCGTTCGCGCGCGGCGAGCTCGACACGCATTTCCTCGAGCGCCTCTAACTCTCGCTGCTAGATTGCGCCCGCCGCGCACCCCACCTTGGAGCTGCATATGATCGACGTCCCCGCGCACATCACCGGCACTGTCTGGAAGATCGAGAAGAAGGTCGGCGACGCCGTCGCGGCCGGAGACATCCTGATCATCCTCGAGAGCATGAAGATGGAGATGCCGATCGAGGCGCCTGAGGACGGCAAGGTCCACGAGATCCGCTGCAAGGAGGCCGAGGCGGTCAGCGAAGGCCAGGTGCTGGTGATCCTCTCGAAGTAGCCGCGCATGCCGGCGCAGATCCTCATCGACGATCGGCTGGCGGGCGCGGACGCGCGCGTGCGCCTGCTGACGATCTCGCAGCCGGCGCGCAAGAACGCCATCGATGCGGATGCGCTCGAGCGGCTGGTGCTCGAGATCGATCGAGCCTCTCGCGACGGCGTGCGGGCCCTCGTGTTGGCGGGCGAGGGCGGCGCGTTCTGCGCCGGCTCAGATCTCGCCGCGCTCGGCGCTGCCATCGATGTGTGGCATGCCAATCATTTGAACCGCAACGATTCCGCGGAGCCCGCTCCCGCCCCCGAGCTTCCGGACGCGCCGCTCGGCCGCGCCTGCGCTGCGCTCGAGGCGAGCCCGCTGCCCATCGTCGCCGCCATCGACGGACCGGCCTTCGGCGCCGGGGCCGAGCTCGCCTGCGCGTGCGATCTGCGCATCGCTTCTCCCTCGGCGCGCTTCTCGTTTCCCCCCGCGCGGCTCGGCATCGTCTACGCGCCGGAAGGGGCCGCGCGCGTCGAGCGGCTGGTCGGGCTGGCGCAGGCGAAAAGGCTCTTCTTCACCGCCGCGGTGGTCGACGCGCCGGACGCGCTGCGCATCGGCCTCTGCGAAGAGATCGCAAGCGCCGCCACGGCGCTGCCGCGCGCACTCGAGCTGGCCGGGCAGATGGCGCTGCTCTCGCCGCAGAGCCTCGCGGGGATGAAGCGGACGTTTGCGCTCTTGTCCGCGGGGCCGCTCGAGCCGCCGGCGCGCGCGGAGCTCGCGGAGCTGCGCCGCGTCGCGTTCGCCAGCGGCGACGCGCAGGAGGGGCGCCTTGCGTTTCTCGCGCGCCGCCCGCCGCGCTTCACCGGCCACTAGCGTCGAAACGCGAGAGCGACGCAGGCCTCGCCGCGCCGCATCGCTCTCGAGAAACTTCGATGTCCCGCCGCGCGCCGCTACACGCGCGAGAACAGCTCGGGCAAGCGGATCTTCAGCGCGTGGGCAATCTTGTAGAGCGACGTCACGCTCGCCGAGCTCTCGGCCCGTTCGATCTGCGAGAGCAGGCTCACCGACAGCCCGGTCCGCTTGGCGAGCTGCTTGAGCGTCAGCGTCCGCTTCTTGCGCAGGTCGCGGATGGTCGCGCCGATGTTGCGGTGCAGCTCCTCCTCGGGCATCAGCGCGAGGCCCTTGGCGGTGAGCGCGCGCCGCACGGCGCCGAGCAGCTCGTCCTCGCGCACCGGCTTGCGCAGGTAGTCGACCACGCCGCCGCGCAGCGCCGACACGGCCGAGTCGAGCGTCGCGTAGCCGGTCATCATGATCACCGCGCAGTCGGTGTCGTGGTGCCGGATCATCTCCAGCACATCGAGCCCGGAGATCTCGGGCATCTTGAGATCGACGATCGCGAGGTGGATGTCGTGCTCGCGGAGCACCGCCTCGGTCTGCCGCCCATCGGTGAGGGTGGTGACCTTGTAGCCGTCCTTCTTGAGGATGGCTTCGATGAGGCTGCAGGAGTCTTGGTCGTCGTCGACCACGAGAATGCGGATGTCCATTGCGCGCCCTCCCAGGGAAACCGCTTCAGCCAGATTACCGCAGCCACGTACGTTGCTGCGACCCCTGCATCCGCGGCGAGAGCGGCCGGATGTTCCGTTCTCGCTGTAATGGACCGACAAGAGGGGCGACCGACCACAGCGCACCTGCAAAAACATCCGCGCGCGGCTGGAGCGCTCGCTGCGCGCTACTTCTTGTGCCCTCGCGCGGCGTCGTAGTCGTCGAGTGTCTTCTGCAAGAAAGCCTTCTCGCTGGGGTTGTCGCAGTACCCCAAGTAGAGGCGGTAGTAGTGGGCGCCCGCATCGGCGTTCCCGGAGCGGCTGTAGGTGGCTCCCAGCGAACGGTAGAGGCTGCCGAGCACGGCCACCGACGGGCGCAGCCGCAGCGCCTTCTCGAAGTTGGCGATGGCCGCCGTGTAGTCGCCCGCGGTGGCCTCGGTGTTGCCCTGCCGCAGCAGCGTGCGGGCCAGCGTCTCGTCGCTCGCGCTGGTCGGCGGCGGCGCGGATTGCGCGGCGACCGGCTGAGGGCGCGACGCGGCGGGCCGGGCGGGGCGCGCGGGAGCGGCTGGCGGCTCCACGGCGGCAGCGTGCCGCGGCTCCGCGGCCGCGCCGAGGGGCGGCCGCCGGGCCGCGCCAGGAGCGGGCGCGCTGCACTCCGCCGCGAGAGACCTGGCGGCGTCGTTCTGCGGACTGACTGCGAGCGCGAGGTTCGCCTCGCTCAGGCAGGCCGCATCGTCGGCGCCCTTCGCGGCATTCGCCTTGTCGACGTGCAGCTTGACGTAGCCGCTCTTCACCTCCTGCGACTGCTCGAGCGCGCGGCTGCCGAACCAGGTCGGGATGGCCGCCAGCGAATCGAGCAGCGTGCGGGCCGCGTCGAAGTCTCCCCGGCCGACGGCCTGGGTCATCTGCTCGAACTGCTCCTCGGCGTGGGCCTCGGGCTCGAGCGTGGCGATCGCGCGGGTCTGCTCGGGCGCCGCGCCCGCGGCCCGCGCGGCCTGCAGCGCGCGCACCGCTTCCCGATACTTGTGCGCCGCCGTGGCAGCCACCGCGCGCTGCAGCGCCGCGTCGACCTCCGGCGGCACCTCGGGCGCCGAACTCTGCGAATGCTGGTGGCCGAACAGCAGCACCGCGCCCGCGCTTGCGAGCACCGCGGCGCTGACGAGCACGCGCGTCCAGGCCTTGCTCCGGCGCGCGCGCGCGAGCTCGGGATCGGCGCTCGCGTCCGACTCGGACGGGCTCTCCGGCGCGCCGCTGAACGCTTCGGCCGCTGGCGGCGTGCTGATCTCCGCCTCGTCCGGCAGCGCGAGCGCCTTGCCAGGCAGTGCGAACACCAGGCGTACCGGCCCGACCTCGAGGACATCTCCGTGGTGCAGCGGGCTCGCCGCGTAAGGCTCGCCGTTGACCTTCACGCCGTGGCGGCTCTCGGCGTCGATGACCTTCCATCCGCCGCCGACCAGCGCCAACCGGCAGTGGCTGCGCGAGACCTGCGGGTGGTCGAGGCAGACGTCGTTCTCGAGCGCGCGCCCGAGCGAAGCGGGTGAGCGCGAGAGCGGAAATTCATGGCCACGCAGCGCGCCGCTCGCGCCCACCAGGCGCGGCTGCTCATGCGCGGCGACATCGACCGGCTCCGCCGTCTTGAGCGAGGGCAGGATGTCGGCGCGCTTGATGACCGCGGTGTCCTCGTGCCGCCGCTCCACCCCATCGTCGCGCGTGGGCGTCGGCTCGCCGTCGTCGAAGGCGTGGCTCTGCGCGGCGGCCATCCCGCCGTTGCCCGTTTCACTCTTCTTGAGATCGTCCGGCCCCGCCTCGAGCTGCAGGTCGAACTCGCTGATCTGGATCAGATCGCCCGCGTTCACCTGCCGCTTGCCGACGATCTTCTCGCCGTTGACGCGGATGCCAGTGAAGCTGCCGAGGTCCTCGACGATGTACCGCTCGCTGACCCGCACGATGCGGCCGTGCCTGCGCGAGACGTCCTTCTCGCCCAGGCGAACCTGGTTGTCATCGGCGCGCCCGATGCTCAGCGCCTCGCCGAGAAAGGGCACGATGGTGCGGCGCCCTTCGTCGTCTTCGATGATCAGCTTCATGGCGCGTTCACTCTACCGAATCGGGCGCTTCGTTAACCACCGTACTTCGCGATGAGCAGCTTCACCCGGTCGCACTCGGCCGGGTCGCAGAGAGGCAGATACCGCTTCAGCCACTTCGCCGCATCCGGCACATTCCCGGCCTTCGCGTTGGCGACGCCGAGCGCGCGATAGCACTTGCCGAGGATCGCGCTGGACGGCTTCTTTTCGACGCACTCGCCCAGGTCCTGCATCGCGCCGCTCAGGTTGCCCGCGTTCACCTTGGCGGTGCCCGCCTCGAGCGCGTGCTGCGCCATCGCGTCGCGATCCTTCTGGCTCGGCCCGGCCGGCGCGGCCGCCTTGGGCGGAGGCGGGGGCGCCGCGGCGGCCACGGCCTGCGCGGGCGCGCACTGGGACGAGAGGGTCTGGGCCTCTGCGTTGTTCGAGTCGATCTGCAAGACCTTGCCGACCTCCTCGGAGCAGAGGGCGGGATTGGTGCCCTTGGCGGCGGCGGCGGCGGCGAGGTGCTTCTTGGCGAAGGACTGCTTGAACGCGTCCTCCTTCTCTTTGACCTTGCCGCACCAGTAGGTGTTCTCCGCGCCGCAGCGATCGAACTCGATCTTCGCCTTGTCGGGATCGGTGGCGAGCGCCGCGTCGAATCTTTCCGACGCTTCCTGCGCGGCGGCTTCGTCGGCCATCTTCTTCTTGAAGGAGGCAGAGTCGGCCGTGCCAGCGGCGTTGGCGAGCTCGCTCGCCTTCTTGAAGTCCTTCTTCGCCGCGGCGGCCTGTGCCGCCTTGAAGGCCGACTCGCCGGTCGGGCCGCTGCCGCTGCCCTCGGCGTCGCCGCTCTTCTTGCCCATCATCGCGACAGCGCCGATGACGAGAGCGACGACGACGACGGCGCCGATGATCATCGGGGTCTTGCTCTTGCCTTGCGTCGCCGCCGCGCGCGGCTGAGCGCTCGGGCCCTTGCCCTGCGCGCCCGCGATGAGCTCGGCGGTGGTCGGCGGGGGCTTGCCGCCGCTCGGCGCGGCCGCGCCCTCGGTCTTCTCGGGAGGCGGCGAGAACTTCTCGCCCGGCGCGCAGAAGCGGAACTTCACGTGGCCGAACTCGACCGTGTCGCCCGGCTTCACCGGCGCGACGGCGTACTCCTCGCCGTTGACCTTCACGCCGTTGGCCGACTTGTTGTCGTAGATCTTCCAATCGGCGCCGTCGAAGAGGAACTTGCAGTGCTGCCGGCTGATCGACTGGTGGTCGATGGCGAGGTCGTTCTCTTCGGTGCGGCCGACCTTCCACTCCGTGCGCATCAGGTAGAACTCTTTGCCGCGGAACGGCCCGACCAGCCCGACGATGCGCGGCATCTCGCTCTTCTGTAGATCGCGCGCTTCAATCTCCGGCGTGCCCTGCGCCATCAGCTTGTTGATGTTGATGATCGCGGTGGCGCCACCGGCGCCGGGCGAGAGCGGGGCGCTCTCCTGCGAATGGTCGGGCGACGGCGCAGGCGCGGGCGCAGGTGGCGCGGCAGCGGGCGGCGGCGCGGACGGCATCGCCGCGAGGCCCGGCGATGAGACGCGCGCTGGCTTGGGCGCCGCGACCGGAGCAGGCGCCGGCTTGGGCGCGGGCGGCGCTGGAGCAGGCTTCGGCGCAGGAGCAGGCGCGGCCTTGGCCGACGCCTCGAACTTGCCCTGGATGCCGAGATCGTAGTCGCCGATCTCGATGAGGTCGCCCTCCTTGACCTCGGTGGGCCCCTCGATCTTGTCGCCGTTGATGCGCACGCCGGTGTAGCTGCCGAGGTCCTCGATCAGCAGCGCGCTCTCGCCTTTGAAGATGCGCGCGTGCCGGCGCGACACGTTGCGCTCGGTCAGCTTGATCGTGTTCCCATCCTGGCGGCCGATGGTGATCTCGTCGCGCACGACCGGGACGACTGTCTTGCGGCCCTCGTCGTCCTCGATGATCAGCTTCATTTCTTCCTCGAGCGGTCCGGCGCGCCGGCCCATGCACGGCGCGCCGAAAGGGAACCCGTCCTCGTGGAGTTCGGGGAGCGGAATCTTAGAGCAGATCCGCGGCGCCGCGAAAGGTCGTCGAGAGCCGATTCGCGAGCCAAATCGGCGACGCGACGCGTCGCAGCCGCGACACGCCTTCGCCCATTCTGGCTTGCTTCTAGCTCCTCGAAGCGCTAGCCGCCGTTCTGCTCGACCAGCGCCTTGATCTTCGCGCACTCCTCGGGCTTGCAGAAGGGCAGGTACTTCTTCAGCCACTTCGCCGCCTCTGGCTTGTTTCCCGCGCCGAGGTTCACAGCGCCCAGGTTGCGGTAGCAGACCGAAATGATGTCGCTCGAGGGCTTCTTGTCGACGCAGCCGGAGAGATCGGCGACGGCGCCCGCCAGATCGTGGGCCTTCGCCTTCGCGCTGCCCGACTCGAGCAGCTTGGTCGCCATCGCGTCGCGATCCTTCTGGCTCGGTCCCGCTGGCGGCGGAGGCTTGGACACGGGGGTAACCGCGGCCACGGCCTGCGCGGGCGCGCACTGGGACGAGAGGGTCTGGGCCTCGGCGTTGTTCGAGTCGATCTGCAAAACCTTGCCGACCTCCTCGGAGCAGAGGGCGGGATTGGTGCCCTTGGCGGCGGCGGCGGCGGCGAGGTGCTTCTTGGCGAAGGACTGCTTGAACGCGTCCTCCTTCTCTTTGACCTTGCCGCACCAGTAGGTGTTCTCCGCGCCGCAGCGATCGAACTCGATCTTCGCCTTGTCGGGATCGGTGGCGAGCGCCGCGTCGAATCTTTCCGACGCTTCCTGCGCGGCGGCTTCGTCGGCCATCTTCTTCTTGAAGGAGGCAGAGTCGGCCGTGCCAGCGGCGTTGGCGAGCTCGCTCGCCTTCTTGAAGTCCTTCTTCGCCGCGGCGGCCTGTGCCGCCTTGAAGGCCGACTCGCCGGTCGGGCCGCTGCCGCTGCCCTCGGCGTCGCCGCTCTTCTTGCCCATCATCGCGACAGCGCCGATGACGAGAGCGACGACGACGACGGCGCCGATGATCATCGGGGTCTTGCTCTTGCCTTGCGTCGCCGCCGCGCGCGGCTGAGCGCTCGGGCCCTTGCCCTGCGCGCCCGCGATGAGCTCGGCGGTGGTCGGCGGGGGCTTGCCGCCGCTCGGCGCGGCCGCGCCCTCGGTCTTCTCGGGAGGCGGCGAGAACTTCTCGCCCGGCGCGCAGAAGCGGAACTTCACGTGGCCGAACTCGACCGTGTCGCCCGGCTTCACCGGCGCGACGGCGTACTCCTCGCCGTTGACCTTCACGCCGTTGGCCGACTTGTTGTCGTAGATCTTCCAATCGGCGCCGTCGAAGAGGAACTTGCAGTGCTGCCGGCTGATCGACTGGTGGTCGATGGCGAGGTCGTTCTCTTCGGTGCGGCCGACCTTCCACTCCGTGCGCATCAGGTAGAACTCTTTGCCGCGGAACGGCCCGACCAGCCCGACGATGCGCGGCATCTCGCTCTTCTGTAGATCGCGCGCTTCAATCTCCGGCGTGCCCTGCGCCATCAGCTTGTTGATGTTGATGATCGCGGTGGCGCCACCGGCGCCGGGCGAGAGCGGGGCGCTCTCCTGCGAATGGTCGGGCGACGGCGCAGGCGCGGGCGCAGGTGGCGCGGCAGCGGGCGGCGGCGCGGACGGCATCGCCGCGAGGCCCGGCGATGAGACGCGCGCTGGCTTGGGCGCCGCGACCGGAGCAGGCGCCGGCTTGGGCGCGGGCGGCGCTGGAGCAGGCTTCGGCGCAGGAGCAGGCGCGGCCTTGGCCGACGCCTCGAACTTGCCCTGGATGCCGAGATCGTAGTCGCCGATCTCGATGAGGTCGCCCTCCTTGACCTCGGTGGGCCCCTCGATCTTGTCGCCGTTGATGCGCACGCCGGTGTAGCTGCCGAGGTCCTCGATCAGCAGCGCGCTCTCGCCTTTGAAGATGCGCGCGTGCCGGCGCGACACGTTGCGCTCGGTCAGCTTGATCGTGTTCCCATCCTGGCGGCCGATGGTGATCTCGTCGCGCACGACCGGGACGACTGTCTTGCGGCCCTCGTCGTCCTCGATGATCAGCTTCATTTCTTCCTCTTCCGTCTCGAGCGTCGGGCTCGACCGCGGCGTGGCCCAGGGGAACCGTCGGCGCAAATGCAGCGCCGCAGGCGCGGTCACCATAGAGCAGAACGGAGCGTTTGCGAAGGGAGAGAAAGTGCGCGCCCAGGTGGGAAACCGTGTGGGCGTGCGCTGGTCCGCGTCGCTCTAAGCCCGCGTGCGCGCGGGGCCGCTTCGCGTCACTATTCGAGGCACCCTCCGTCGGTGTCCCGCAGGGGCCGGCGGGAGTCGCCGGTGCCTCGCACGTCGTGCCCTTCGCGCGGCCAGGGCGTGTCCGCAAGGCCGGGCCCGTCGGCGGCGAGCGAGAGGATCTCGCCGGAGCTGGTGCCGAGGTAGAGCGCGCGATCGCACCCGAGCGCTGGTGCGGTGGCGAGCGGCGCGCCTGCGGAGAAGCTCCAGCGCGCGCCGCCGTCGGCGCTCGAGAGGGCGGTGAGCGTGCCGTCGGCGCCGGACGAGAAGACGGTTCCATCCGCGGCCAGCACGGGAGCCGCGGCGGGCACGGCCGGCAGCGGCGCACTCCACCGCTGCGACCCATCGGGCGCGAGCGCGGCGAGCAGGGGATCGAGCGTCGAGACGAACGCCGTCCCGTCGGGGCCGAGCGCCGCCGTGGAGGCCGCGACTTGCCCGGGAGAGGCCTGCGCTGAAAACGCGCTCGCCGGCGCGCCAGCCAGCGTCCCGGCCGCGCCCGGCGCGGTGAAGAGCAGCCCATCGAGTTGGCCTCGATCGGTTGTGAAGAGCAAGCGCAGCGAGGATCCGTCTGCCGCAAGCTCCGGCGAGAACGCGGGCTGCCCCGTCGCGTTCGCCGACAGAGGGTACGCCTGCGCCGTCCAGGCGAGCCCGTCGAACAGCGCTGCGACCACCGCTTGCGTCGCGCCCGCGTAGACGCGCCCGTCCGGCGCGATGCCAGGCCCGCTCGCGCGGAAGCTCGCGAGGGGGCTCGACGCGCGGTAGTCGCATGCGCCATGGCCGTCGTCGCGGAGTGCATAGAGACGGCCTGCGCCGCTGGCGCCCTCGGTGGCTGCGATCACCGTCGAGACGGCCGGCGCTCCAGTCTGCGCCGCCGGCATCGGACCCAGCGCGAGCGGCCCGGCGATGATGCCGATCGAGTCGCAGCACCAGCGCACGCTGCCGTCGAAGCCGATCTTGCAGACGCGGCCATCGTTGAGCGCGGTGTACGCGGCGCTGTCGTCGACGACCAGGTTGCCGCTCGGGCTCATCGAAGCCAGCGGGTAGTCGGTGCGCTGGCCGGTGGCCCGGTCCACGACGGACACTTCTGAGGCTGTGGTCGCGAGAACCCAGTCGTTGGTAAGGGCCAGGCCAATGATCGGTCGAGTGCTCGCAGAGGGAGCGCGCCACCGCAGCCGCGTGATGGGAATGGACACGTCGAGCTGCGAGCGGTTGCCGAGCGCGTCGGTCGCGAGCAGGTGCACCGGGAGCGAATCGGCGCTGGGGTCGGCGAGACCGGTGTCGACGGAGACGAGAAAGCGGCCGTCGCTCTGCATCGTCGCGAGCGCCCAGGCCCCGCTCGCGGCCGCGAACTGAAGCGTCGCCGCTGCTTCGTCGGTGAGGCGCACCCGCAACGTCGCCGCGGTCCCGCGCACGGTGGGCGCCGAAGGAGCGGAGTCGACGGCGATGCGCGGCCCCTGGTCGTCGACGTAGATCGAGCCGGCCAGCGCGACCGTGTGCCCGAGGTCGTCGGAGACGATCACCACGAACGGCGTGGGGCCCTCGGTGCCCGCGGGCGCGAAGAAGAGCGGGGTGTCGATGTGGATCGTGCCGTCCGTGTCGAGGTGGCCGCCGACCGAGGCGCCGTTGGCTTCGAGCCGGGCGCTCGCGCGCGCGGGCCCGCCGTGAGCGCGGGCGATCCGCACGCGGATGGTCGCGGTGGCCCCGCGCGCGAATGGCGCGGCGGGCACGTCGAGCGACGCGAGCGGCGGGCCTTGGCAGATCCCCTCGGCGCAGAACGAGCCGGCCGCGCCGCCCGCGCAGTCGGCGTCGCGGGAGCACTCGCCCGACGGCGATGGCAAGCAGGCCCCCTGCGCGAGCAGGGCGCCGAGGAGGAGCGCGGCGCAGGCTGGGGGCCGCGCGCTCACCACGCGAGCACCAGGGCCGCCGCGCCCGCGAGCAGCGCGGCCGTGATGAGCGCGGTGCCGGCGATGCCCTCCGCCCGCGCGCGCGAATAGCCGGGGAGGTCGGCCGCCGTCAGGTCGCCGCTGGCGAAGCGGGCGTCGAGGTCGGCGGCGCCCCGATGCGCGGCAACGCAGAGAATCGTGCCGCCCGCCGCGGCCCCGAGCGCAGCCGCGCCGAGCCAGGGCGCGGCTCGCTTCCACCGGGCACGCGCGGGAATCGTTGGAGCTGGCTCGGCGCGCAACGCCGCGCCAGGCGCGGCCGGGAGAGGTTCGTGTACATCGGACACGAAGCCCGATGCGGCAGCGTCCAACGGCGGCTCGCGCGGGGGAGCCGGGGCGGCGCGCGCGGCCGTTGTCACTGGGACGGCGTTGGAAACGGGCGGGAGCGGCGCCGCAAGATCAACGGCAGAGGGCGAGGCCGGCGCCGATTCGGGCAGCACGTGCGACGCAGGCGGCGCGGGCTGCTCCGAGGGTTGCGGAGAGGTCTCTTGCGGCGGCGGGGCCGATGACGCAGCGGCCGGCGCTCGCTTCTTCGCGCTCCTCGTTTCAGTCTTCGGCGACGCTGGCGGCCGCAGTCCGCGCGCTTCGATGAGCACCGCCAGCTGCGAGAGCTGCCGCTCGACCTCCTCGCGCAGCGGCCCGCCCGGCGCCTCGCGCAGGTAGCCGCGCAGCGCCTCGCGCGCCGCCGCGTAGTCGCCCAGGTCGCGCCGGCAAAGGGCGAGCCGGTAGAGCATCGCCGGATCGCGCGTCTGCTCGAAAGCGGACTGGTAGGCGCGCGCAGCCTCGGCCGGGCGGCCCAACTCCTCGAGGCGTTGCGCGCGCTCGGCGGCCGGCGCAGCGCGCTCCGGCGGCGCGGCCCACGCCGAGGCACCGAGCGAGATCCACAGCGCCGCCACACCCATCGAAAGTCGCATAGCCCCCCGGGCGCGAGAACCTTTCGACACAATCGTCGCGTTGCGCCGCGCTCTCGTCAAGAGTCCGCTCCAGGGCCGCGGCGGCCGGGCAATCGACCGTTCCCGCGCGCTGGTCGTTGCCGCTCGCCCGGACGCGTGCTACCCGACACGCGCGCGAGAGCGCACACCATGGCCCGACAACCTCGCCAATCGCCCGCCGCCGCGCTCGCCCACGAGCCGGCCTCTTCGAACTCCGCCGCCGCGCTCGACGCCTCGGCTCCCGACGCAGAGGCCTCTCCGCAGATCGGCGACGTGCTGCCCAAGTTCGTCCAACGCACGCCGTGGCTGCGCTGGCTGGGGCCGCTCTCGGGAGAGAAGCGCATCGTCCTGCTGCTCGCGGCGTTCGCGGCGCTGGTCGCCATCCCGTGGATGGGCGCGACCGGCTTCTGGGACCCATGGGAAGGCCACTACGGCGAGGTCGCGCGCGAGATGATCACCCGCGGCGACTACCTGAACCCGTGGTGGGAATCGGTCTGGTTCCTCTCCAAGCCGGCCCTCGATCTCTGGCTGATGGTCGCGGGCATGCTGGTCGCGCACACCAACGGCCCCGAGCGCTACGTCGGCATCTACACCGAGTGGTGCGTGCGCTTCCCCTTCGCGTTCATCTCCGCGATGGGCGCGATCCTGCTCTTCGTGGCCGCGAGCCGGAACATCGGCCGCCGCGCCGCGCTCTTCGGCGGCGTCGCGCTCGTCACCTCGCCGCTCTTCGTGTTCCTCTCGCGCCAGGCGGTGCCTGATCCGGTCTTCGTCGGCCTGCTCACCTCGGCGATGGCCTGTCTGGGGATCGTGTTGTTTGAACACGAACCTCCCGCGGGCACGGTGCCCGCGCCGGGCCAGACGCTCAGCCAGCGCGATGGCTGGCTCATCGCCTTCTACGCGTTCGTCGGCCTCGGCACGCTCTCGAAGGGCATGCTGGCCTTCGCCATCCCCGGCGCGGTGGTGCTCGTCTACTGCATCGTCACCGGCGAGTGGTTCCGCTTGAAGCGACTGCGCCTCGCGATGGGCACGCTGATCGTCCTCGCCATCTGCGCGCCCTGGTACGGCCACATGTTCGCGTTCGCGGGCCGCGACGAAGAGGGGAAGAACTTCTTCGAGCGGTTCATCATCCACGACCACTTCCAGCGGCTCGCGGTCGGCGTGCACACCACCACGCCGGGCGGCACGTTCATCTACTTCATCGAGCAGATCGGCTTCGACACCTTCCCGTGGGTCTTCGCGTTCCCCGGCGCGTTCGCGCGGATGGGCCGCGTGCGCGTGCGCCCGAAGACGCGCCGCGAGCGGATGGAGCTGTTCCTCTTCCTCTGGGTGATCATCGCGTTCGCGGTGTTCGCGTTCAGCGCGACCAAGTTCCACCACTACTGCTTCCCGGTGCTGCCGCCGCTGCTGGTCTTCTGCGGCATCTGGCTCGACGATCTGCTCAACGAGGGCCTGCGCCCGCACGTGGGCGAGCTGCTCGCGGGCGCGGTCTTCTACGGCCTCATCGCGCACGACCTCTCGGCGCCGACCGCCAGCAACGCGGGATACCCGGGCCCCAAGCACCTCACCGACATGTTCGTCTACAACTACGAGCGGCCCTATCCGGCGAAGGAGGTCGATCCGCGGCCGGTGTTCGACATCCTCTTCACCGCCGCGCCGCTGGTGGTGCTCTCGCCCTGGCTGTTCGATCGGCTGGGCCAGCTGTGGAGCGCGGTGAAGGCGATCTTCAGCAAGAGCGCGCGGGCCGAGCTCAAGAGCGCGGTGTCGGCGCGGATGAGCGGCGCGCCGATCGCGCACGACGAAGCGCCGCAGGACCGCAAGGTGATGGTGGCGGGCGTCTTCGCGCTCGCCATCTCGCTGGCGATCTTCCTCGGCTGGTTCCACTGGCGCGAGCTGTCGGTGCACTGGACGCAGCGCGATCTCTTCTGGACCTACTACCAGCAGTCCCAGCCCGACGAGCCGATCGCGGCGTACCAGATGAACTGGCGCGGCGAGAACTTCTACTCGCGCAACACCATCACGCAGATCGGCCGCTCGAACGATCCGATGATTCCGCTCGGCGACTACGTGAACGGGCCGGGGCGGCGGAAGTGGTTCCTCGTCGAGCAGTCGCGGCTCAATGCGCTCCGGCAGGCGATCGGGAACGCGGCGCGGCTGCGGGTGGTCGAGAGCCGCAACATCAAGTTCGCGCTGGTCGTCGCCGAGCCGTCGCAGATGGGCGCGCCGCAGATGGCGCCGCAGCCGCAGATGCCGGGACCGTACGCGCCCGGGCGGCCGCAGGAGCAGTCGGGCGGCGCGCCGGCGATGGCGCCGCAGCCCGCTCCCCAGGGAAACGTCGGCTCGCCTCCATGATCGCGGCGATCGCGAGCGCATGAGCCCGGCGAGCGCCGCCGCACCGCGCGTGCTCGTCGTCGATGACGAGCCGGCCATCCGCGAGGCGCTCAGCTTCGCGCTGGCCCGCGATGGCTGCGCGATCGCGAGCGCCGGCTCGATCCGCGAAGCGCGCGCGGCCGCGCCTGGCGTGGATTTGATCGTCCTCGACCTGGTGTTGCCCGACGGCGCGGGGCTCGATTTCTTGCGCGAGCTGCGGGCCGAGAGCGACGTGCCGGTGATCGTGCTGACCAGCCGCGACGACGAGACCGATCGCGTGCTGGGCCTGACGCTCGGCGCCGACGACTACGTGGTCAAGCCGTTCTCGCCCCGCGAAGTGGCGGCCCGCGTGCGCGCGGTGCTGCGGCGGGTGCGGCCCGCGTCCATCGAGCCGGCGGTCGAAGGGCCGGACGCGGGCGAGGCCGGCGCTCTCGTGCGCGCCGCCAGCGCGCCGCTGGAGGGGCCGCGCGGCCTGCGCGTCGACCTGCGCACGCGGCGCGCGTCGCTGGGCGGGCAGGCGCTCTCGCTCTCGCGCACCGAGTTCAACCTGCTCGCGACGCTCTTGCGCGCGCCCGATCAGGTCTTCGAGCGGCAGGAGCTGCTCGACGCGGTCTGGGGCCAGGACGTGGTGGTCGGCGAGCGCACCGTCGACGTGCACATCAAGGCGCTGCGCCGCAAGCTCGAGGAGGCTTCGTCGGCGGGCGAGCTGATCGAGACGGTGCGCGGCGTCGGGTACCGGCTGCGTCAGGAATGAGCGGGTCCGCGATGCATCGCTGGATCAAGCCAGGAGCGGGTTTGCGGAGATGGTTGGCATGCCAATGATCTCCGCGCTGCTCGCGCTCACCGTCCCGCGAGAGCTGCTGCTCGCGCTTTTCGGCACGCTTTTTCTCCTTGGCGTCGCCGCCACCGCCGAGCGGATCCTGCGCGCGCGGCGGCACGGCTACTCGGTGCGCCTGCAGATCTTCGTGCCGCTGGCCGCCACCACGCTCGCGCTCTCGGCCTCGTTCGCGGCGATCGTGATCGATCGCATGCAGGCGCGCGCGGCTGTCTTCGCGCAGCGTGCCGCCGAGGACGAAGCGCGCGTGGTCGCGGCGCTGGTCAACCGCGCGCTCGAGCTGGCGCCCGCGGGGGAGGCGCCGGCCGGCGAGCGTAGCTTGGAGCGCGCGGCGCAGGAGCTCTCGCGCACGGGCGTGGTGCAGGCCTTCTCGCGCGGGCAGAGCGACACGCAGGTGCAGCTGTTCGATGCGGGCGGCCGCACGCTGCTCGACGTCGGCACCGTGCAAGCCTCGCGGCTGTTGCCTCCGCGCGTGGGCGCGACGGTGGTCGAGGCGGAGGCCGCGGTGGCGCGCGGCGCGCGCGTGCGCGTGCGCAAGGGCACGTTCGGCATGGCCCAGCTGCTCTCCGATGTGGCGCCGAAGGTCGCGCTGCTCGCGCTCATCTTCGCGGTGGCGAGCGCGGTGGTGGCCGGCCTCATCGGCGGCGCGATCGCGGTGCCCATCGAGCGGCTCACCCGCGCGGCCGAGGCGGTGGCGGCGGGCGAGAGGCAGTCGGCGCTGCCCGAGCCGCGCGGCCGCGAGGTGCGCCTGCTCACCCGTGCGCTCGAGTCGATGCGCCGTGAGCTCGAGGAGCGGCACGCGCTGGAGGCGTTCGTCGCCGACCTCTCGCACGAGCTGAAGAACCCGATTGCCTCGGTGCGCGCGGCCGCGGAGGTCCTCGAAGAGGGAGCGGCGGACGACCCGGCGACGTCGCGAAGGTTCGCGGCGCGCATCCGCGAGAGCGCGCTGGTGATGCAGGCGCTCACCTCGGACCTGCTCTCGCTGGCGCGATTGGAAGCGCGCGGCCTCGAGGGCGAGCGGGCGCTGGTCGATCTGTACCAGCTCGCGCAGCAGGCGCAGCTCGCGCAGAGCGCGCTGGCGGAGCAGGGCGGGGTCGAGCTCAAAGTGTCCGGCGTACACGAAGCCCTGGTGCGTGGAGAGGCGCGCTGGCTGCGGCGGGCCATCGAGAACCTCATCGCCAATGCGCTCCAGCACGCGCCGCGCGGCACCGCGGTGCGTGTCGAGCTGGCGGAGAGCGCGCCGGGCTGGTCGATCGCGGTGAGCGATCAGGGCGCGGGCGTGGACGCGTCGATCCGCGACCGGCTCTTCACCCGCTTTGCGACCACCCGCCACGGGCGCGGCGGGACCGGCCTGGGGCTCGCCATCGTACGCGCGGTGGCCGAGCTGCACGGCGGCCGCGCGCTGCTGCGCTCGAGCGGCGCGGACGGCTCGACCTTCGAACTGCTGCTGCCGCGCGCCTGACGCGGGCTACTTCGTCGACTTCTTCTTGTGCTTCTTGCGGCGCGGCCCGCGGTCGCCCTGCATGAACTTGTAATCGGGGCGCGGCGCGACCGGGCGCAGATCGGGCGCGCGGTAGGCGAGGCGGCGTTCGAAGAAGCTCGCCAGCGGAGCAGCCGAGAGCCGGGCGGACGAGGCGCTGTCCGCGCTGGCCGCCGGCGAGAGCGCCGCGCCGGCCTGCGAGGCGGCCTCCTCGGCGGTGAGCGCACGGCCCTGCGCCCAGAGTTTGCGCAGCAGCTCGCCACTTGCGGGCGAGCGCCACCAGCCGCCCGGCGGGCAGGGCCGCGCGGCGGCGGCGCCTGCGGGCGGCGGCTCCGCCGAAGGCGCCGGATTGGAATTCGTTTGTGTACAAACAATTTGTGTCCCAACCAATTGCGGAGCGAGGTTCGGGTCGCTCGCGGACGGGGCCGTTGGCGTGGCCGCGGCTGGCTCGAGCGCCAGCGCGAGGCTCGCTCCGAGCAGGGCCGCGCGCAGCGAGACGGCGGCCTTCATCCAGCCGTCCGCCTCGAGGGCCCAGCGGCCGCCCTCGTGCTCGCCGTGCTGCGCGAGCGTCGCGCGCCCGAGCAGCTTGCGGTAGAGCGCGGACTGCGCCTCGGGCGTCTGCGGCTCGGCGCGGCGCTGCACCTCGAAGAGCACCAGCGCGGCCGCGCGGCGAACCGCCAGCAGCCGCCGCGTCGCCTCGGTGTGCACCAGATCGTCGAGCGGCTCGCCGCGCAGCGCGGTCCTCTCGCGCAGCCAGAGCGGGTCTCCCGAGAGCGACTCGGCGAGCCAGGCGATCCCTTCGGCGCCGGAGCCGTCGCCCAACTGCGCCATCTCCCAGCGCTCGGTCTGGATCAGCGCGCCGCCGACCGCTCGCGCCGTCTCGTGGAGAAGCGCGCGCTGCTCGTCGAATCCGCCCGCGCTCTTGAACGAGAGCCGCACGTCGGTGGGCGGGTCGACCAGCAGCGCGAGCGGCCGCGGGGCCTTGACGGGCGCCGGCTCCGCATCGACGCGCAGCTTCCCCGCGCCGGGCGGCATCGAGAGCGGATCGAAGCCGAGCGCCGCGAACGTGGTGCGCGTGTTTTCCCAGCCGCGCCCTGGCAAGAGCTCGCCGTCCGCTTCGCTCACCCGCACCAGGCGCGGCAGATCCGCGCGGTGCAGGCGGTCGAGCGTGAGCCCCAAGTTTCGCTCCGCGGCTGCGGCCACCGCGCGCGCGGCGGCGTCCTGCGTCGCCACCAGCGTCGCCTCGGCCAGCTCGGCCAGCTGCTCGGGCGTGCGTCCATGCAGCACGGCGATGAGTTCGCTCCAGTCCGGCAGGCCCAGCTGAGCGCGCGCCTCCTCCTCGGCGCGATCGCGGGCGAGCGCGAGGGCTGCGAGCGGCGCGGTCGCGGCCGCCTCGGCCTCGGCGATGGCCGCGCGCTTGGGGGCCGACGGCTCGTCGGTGAGCAGCCGGTCGAGATCCCGCTCGGAGCGCTCCGCCTTCGGGTCGCCGGGCGCCGCGAAGGCGAGCTGCGCGCGCGCCTGCTCGAGCGTCATCTCCGCCGCGTTCGCCTCGCGCGCGATCGCTTGCGGCGCGAGCGAGCCGAAGAGCAGCGTGAGCGCACGCCGGTTGGCCGGATCGCTCTTCGCGATCGCCGCACGCAGCGCCTCCAGCGATCGCTTCTCGTAGAGGCGCTCGTGGCCGACCGTGGCCGACGCGGGCGCCGCGCCGCTGCCGCTGGTCCAGCGTTGCCACAGCAGCTCGCCCTCGGCGCGCAGCAGCGCGCGATCCTCATCCGCCAGCGAGGACGCGAGCTCGCGCGGGTCGGCGGGCAGCGGCGCCGTGGTCTCGGGCTCCTGCGCCACCGCGGGCGTCTGCGGCGCGTTCGCGGGCGGACTGTGCGAGCAGGCGAGCACCGCGGCGGCCAGCGCTCCCGCGACGAGCCGGGAAGCTCCATGAGTCTGCGGATGGCTGGTCATCGTCGCTCCTTCGCTGCGCCAAGGCTGCGCATGCAATCGCAAGAGGAGCGCTGCCATTGCAAGCGGATTCACCCCCAGACCGGCGACGCGGTCGATGCTACACAGAGGGCGATGGCTGCCAGCGCCGAGATGGCCCGCTCGCGGGCGACGTTGATGGCCGCGCTCCGCCGCGAGCTCGAAGCGCGCGGCTCGCTCGAGGTCGAGACGCCCGTCGCGGTGCCGGTCGCCGGCCAGGAGCCGCACCTGCGGCCGTTTGCGACCACCTTCACGCCCGACCTTCCGGTGCCGCCCGGCGGCGTCCAGCATGCGCGGCGGCTGCACCTGCACACCAGCCCCGAATACGCGATGAAGCGGCTGGTCGCGCGCGGCGGCTTCCCCCGCGTGCACCAGTTCGCCCGCGTCTTTCGCGACGGCGAGGTCTCGCCCACGCACAACCCCGAGTTCACGCTGCTCGAGTTCTACGCCTCGCCCGGCGACGCCGGGCTGATCATGCGGCAGCTCGAGGAGATCCTCCCGGCCTGCGCCCGCGCGCTCGCTGATAGTTGGGGTCCCAATCATCGCGATCCCACACAGTCAGCATTTCCTCGAGGGGGCGACCTCTCCGGGCCCTACGAGCGGCTCAGCTGCCAGGCGGCGTTCCAGCGTTTCGCCGGATTCGATCCGCTCCCGCTCGACGCGCCCGCGCTCCTCGCGGCGGCGCGGGGCGCGGGCGTGCGCGTTCCCGACGGCGCGAGCTGGGACGACGCGTTCACCCAGGTGTTGATCGAGAAGATCGAACCGCGGTTGGGTGAAACGCGCCCGGTCTTCCTCTGCGACTATCCCGTCTCGCAGGCCGCGCTCGCCAGGCGCAGCCGCCGCGACCCGCGCGTCGCCGAGCGGTTCGAGCTCTACGCGGCCGGCCTCGAGCTCTGCAACGGCTTCTCCGAGCTGACCGACGCCGCCGAGCAGCGGGCCCGATTTCTCGAGGAGCAGGCGCTGCGCGCCAGCCTCGGCCGCGAGCCGTTTCCGCTCGACGAGCAGCTGCTCGCCGCGCTCCCCTCGATGCCCGAGACCGGCGGCGTCGCGGTCGGCGTCGACCGGCTGCTCATGCTGCTGACCGGCGCGCGCACCATCGCCGAGGTGCTCCTCTTTCCCGCCTGCGAAGAGTATCCGCACGCGCCGCTCGCGCCGGGCGGAGGCGCGCGGTGACGCTCGCGCAGAGCCTGCCCGCGCGTCTCCTCCGCACGCTCGTGGGCGTCCCGTTTCTCTTCTTCTACATGTGCGCGATGGCCACTGTGATCATCGTCGGCGGCGAGAGCCAGCTCTCCGAGTGGGCGCTCGCGCACTGGTGCAACCAGTGCCTGCGCGTCGCGGGCGCGCGGGTGCTGTTCTCCAGCGTGAAGCTCGATCCCGACAAGAGCTACGTCTTCGTCGCCAACCACACCAGCGACCTGGACATCTTCGCGATCATCACCCGCATCGGCCGGCCGATGCGCTTCATCGCCAAGAAGGAGCTCTCGTACGTTCCCTTCTTCGGCACCGCGGCGGCGCGGATGGGGCACGTCTTCGTCGATCGCAAGCGGCCGCGCGTCGCCGCCGAGGCGATCCAGCGCCGCATCCAGCGCGGCTTCACCGAGGGCGTGGGCCTGCTCTTCTTCGCCGAGGGGACGCGCGCGAAGACGGCGCAGCTGCTCCCGTTCAAGAAGGGCGCGGCCATCGCCGCGATCGACACGCAGCTCGACGTGGTGCCGATCGGCATCGCCGGCGCGCGAGAGATCAAGCCGCCCGGCTTCACGCTGATCACGCCGGGCACGATGGCGCTCTGCGTGGGCGAGCCGATCCCGGTGCGCGGCTTCACGCTGGAGACGCGCGACGCGTTCGCGCAGGCGCAGCAGGCCGCCGTCGCGCGCGCGGTGGAGGCGGCGAACCAGCTGCTCGCGGCCGACCGCGGCGCGTGAAGCTCACAGAACGCGCAGGATGAGGCACTTCAAGTAGCGCGTCTCCGGGACGCCGAGCAGCGTCGGGTGATCGCGGCCCGCGCCGCGCCGTTCGATCACCTGCACCGAGCGCTTTGCGTCGGCTGCGGCGGCGAGCACCGTCCGCTCGAAGAGCGCGTCGTCGACGTGGAACGAGCAGCTGGCGGTGACGAGAACGCCGCCCGCGTTCAACATCTGGAAGGCGCGCAGGTTGATCTCTTTGTAGCCGCGCAGCGCCGGCTCGAGCGCGCCGCGGCTCTTCGCGAAGCCGGGCGGGTCGAGCACGATGGTGTCGTAGCGCGCGCCGGCGTCGGCCTCGTCGCGCAGAAAGTCGAAGGCGTTGGAGCAGACCCACTCGAGCTTCCCAGCGAGTCCGTTGCGCTCGGCGGCCGCCTTGCCTTCGGCGAGCGCGCGCTCGCTCTGGTCGACGGCGCGCACGCTCTGCGCGCTGCGCGCGAGCTGCAGCGCGAACCCTCCCGCGTAGCAGAACGCATCGAGCGCGCGGCCGAACGCGTAGCGCCCCGCCTCGACGTGGTTCTCCGCCTGGTCGAGGAACGCGCCGGTCTTCTGGCCCGCGAGCAGGTCGGCCGAGAGCTTCACCTCGCCCTCGAAGTAGTCGACCGGGCCCGCGAGCGCGCCGCGCAGCACGCCGGTCTTCTGCTCGAGCCCCTCGTGCTCGCGGCTGCGCACGTCGTTGCGCTCGGCGATCCCGCGCGGCGAGAGCAGCTTCTCGAGGATGGAGACGATCAGCTCTTTGCGCGCCTCGGTCGCCTCGGTGAGCGTCTGGATCGACAGGCAGTCGGCGTAGCGATCGACGATCAACCCGGGGAGCAGATCGGCCTCGCCGTGAACCAGGCGGGCTGCGCGCTTGCGCTCGGGGTCGGGCCGCACCGCTTCGCGCAGCGCGATGGCCGCGCGGATGCGCCTCTCGAGGAACGCCGCGTCGATCGCCTCGTCTTCGCGGGTGAGCAGGCGCAGCGCGATCTGGCTCTCGCGTCCGAAGAAGGCCTTGCCGACGAACCAGCCGCGCTCGTCGACCACGCGCACCGCCGCGCCGCCCGCGAGCGCCGGGTGCGCCTCCATGTCGCTGCGGTAGACCCAGAGGTGGCCGGCCTGCAGGCGGGCGAGGCCGTGCGGCCGCACCACCACCGTGCCTTCGCCGTCGTCGCCCGAGGTGCAGAGCGCGCTCGCGTTCGCGCTGATGCGCGCAGCGTGGCCCGAGTGGCCGCGCACGTGCGAGGGCGCCGCGGTGACCGGCTGGTGCTTGACCGGCGCGGGCTGGGCCGAGGCGCCGGCGGCCTTCTCGAGCCGCCGCTGGTGCGGGCCGGGGCGGCGCTGGCCGCTGCCGGCGGCGTTGAACCGCTTGTTGCTCTCTTTGCCGCGCCGCTCGTCGCCCATGACTGCCTCGAATCTGCGGGCGCGCGATCTCTCGCGCCCGCGGCGTCGAGTAACACATCCGCGGGCTCAGGCGGCGCGCACTGCCGCGGCCGCGGCCGCCTCCGCGATTCGTAGAGCTTCGCGAGCCGCGCGGAACTCCGAGCGCGCGATCTCCAGCTCGCCCTCGAGCCGCGCCACGCTCTTGTTCGGTGGCTGCAGCGCGCGCGGCGGCGCCGACGTCACCCGCCGCCACAGCTCGTGCGCGTGCTCCAGATCGAGCGGCCCCTTCAACTCCGCCGCGAGCGACTCAAGCGCGCGCAGGCGCCGCAGCGCGATCACGAACGCATCTTGAGCGGACTCCAACTGCGCCTGCGTGGTCGAGCGTCGATCATCCTGGCTTGCCATGAATTGCCTCCTGGTTTGCCGAGCGCCTTGCCGAGTTGTCCATCACGCTCTGCAGCCGCTGTGCCGCGCCCCGCGCGCTGCGTCCGCTCGTAAGACGAAGTGAGAACCGGGAGGGCTTTGACGAAATGGCAGACCGACACGAACGACATCGACAGATCGTCCTGTCTGTTGCTCCGCGGTTGCGAATGCGGCGGCCTGGTTGCGACGCGCGCGCCAGCGTTGCAGTAGGGTTTCGCGCCATGAGCCAGCCGCTGATCCAAGAGGCCGCCGCGATCACCCGCCGCTTCGCGCGCGAGGAGCTCTTGCCGATGCGCGCGCTGCTGGAGAAGCACGGCGGGGCGCCCGAGCCGATGGGCGCGCCGATCGTCTTCGCCATGCGCGCGCTCGCCGAGCAACTGGGCCTGGCGGAGCTTTCGCGCGAGGCCGCGATCGATCCGTCGGCGCACGATGGATTCTTCGCCAGCCCGGCGCTGGGCGCGGCGCTGCTCGGCGAGCTGACCCGCGCCCTGCCTGGGTTTGCGCTCTCCTTCGGCGCTTCACTGGGCCTGTGCGGACAGAGCATCCTGCGCCGCGGAACCGACGCGCAGCGCGAGAGATGGGCGCGGCCGGTCCTCGCGTTCGAGCGAATCGGCTGCTGGGCGCTCACCGAGCCGGAGGCGGGCAGCGACGCCTTCTCGCTGCGCACGCGCGCCGAGCGCACCGCCGACGGCTGGGTGCTCACCGGCGAGAAGTGCTTCATCACCAACGCGCCGCTCGCCCACACTTTCGTGATCTTCGCGCGCATCGAAGAGGCCGCTGCGCCGGCCTCCGGCCGCTCGCTGCACGGACAGATCCGGCCGTTTCTCCTCGAGCGGAACGATCGCGGCCTGACCACCTCGGCGCCGATCGAGAAGATGGGCATGCGCTGCTCGCCCACCGGCTCGATCGCGCTCGACGGCGTGCGCGTGCCGCTCGACCGCCTGCTCGGCGACCCGGGCGAGAGCGGCAAGCGCGCCGCGCTGGAGACGCTGCTCTTCGAGCGGGCCGGCCTCTCCTCGATGGCGCTCGCCATCGTCGAGGAGTCGCTGCAGCTCGCGCTCGCCTGGTCGAAGGAGCGCAAGCAGTTCGGCCAGCCCATCGCGCAGTTCCAGGCGGTGCAGCTGCGGCTCGCGCGCATGTACGCCGCGCAGGAGACCATCCGCGCGCTGGTCGCGCAGGGCGGACGGCTGTTCGAGTCGGGCGAGACCTCGCTCGCCTGGCTCTGCGCCGCCAAGTACACCGCGAGCACGCTCGCGACCGAGGCGGCGATGGAGGCCGTGCAGATCCTCGGCGGCACCGGCTACTGCACCGACGCGCGCGTCGAGGGGCTCGCCCGCGACGCCAAGCTCCTCGAGATCGGCGGCGGCACCAGCGACATCCAGCTGCTCGCGGTCGCGCGCGAGCTGCTCAAGTAGGAGACACGCGATGGCCTTCGACTTGATTGCGGTCCCACAGATGTTGCGCCGGCTGGTCGAAAGCGGCCCGCTCTTTCGCGAGGCACTCGAGAGCGGCAGCGCGGGCACGCTGCGCTCGCTGTTGGGCCCCGCCTGGCGCGGCATCGTCGAACAGCGCGGCAAGCGCACCGGCAGCACCTCGATGCCGCTCGGCTTCTCCGCGCAGTTCGACTGGCGATACCAGCGCGACCAGCCGGAGATGAAGCGGCTCTACGAGGTGGCCAAGACCTCGCAATGGAACGGCACCACCGATCTCGACTGGACGATCGACGTCGATCCGGAGAGCACCGAGCGGCCGCTCTTGCCGATGTCATTTCTCCCCGTCGCCGGGCTGCCCTCGTTCCAGCGCATGTCCGCGCGCGAGCAGGCGCACGTGCTGCACTCGTTCGCCTCCTGGCTGCTCAGCCAGTTCCTCCACGGCGAGCAGGGCGCGCTCTTCGCCGCCGCCCAGGTCACCGAAGCGGTGCCCTGGCTCGACGCCAAGCTCTACGGCAGCACCCAGGTCGTCGACGAGGGCCGCCACGTCGAAGTGTTCCACACGTACTTAACCAACAAGTTAAATAAGCTCTACGAGATCAACGACAACCTCTACGTGGTGATCGACGCGCTGATGACCGACAGCCGCTGGGACCTCAAGTTCCTCGGCATGCAGATCATGATCGAAGGGCTTGCGCTGGGCGCGTTCGGCTTCATCCGTCAGGCGACCCGCGAGCCGCTGGCGAAGCAGATGCTGACGTACGTGATCACCGACGAGGCGCGCCACGTTCACTACGGCGTCATCGCGCTGCAGCAGTACTACGCGCAGCTCAGCGAGAAGGAGCGGCGCGAGCGCGAGGAGTGGGCGTTCGAGGTCTCGCTGCTCTTGCGCAACCGCTTCTTCGCGCACGAGCTCTACGAGGAGCAATTTGCCCACGAGATGTCGCGCCGTGCGTGGGAAGCGATGGTGCTCAAGTCCGAGATGATGAGCGTCTTTCGCCGCACGATGTTCAAGCGGATCATCCCGAACCTGAAGCGCATCGGCCTGCTGAGCGAGCGGATGCGGCCGCGGTATGAAGCGCTGGGCCTGCTCGAGTACGAGAAGTTCCCGGCCGCGCCGGAGCTGAGCGCGCGCGATCTGCTGGACGAGAAGTAGGGCAGGGAGATCGATCGGGAAGGCCGGTACAATTGTACCGATCGGTACATTTGTACCGGGCTTTTTCAGCGGCCCCGGTCGCCCGCAGCGCTGACGGCCTCGCTAGGCGCGGGCGAGCGCTTGCACGAGATCGTCGACCAGGTCCTGCCCGTTCTCGATCCCGACGCTCAGCCGGATGAAGCCGTCGTCGATGCCGAGCCTCTTGCGCGTCTCTGCCGGTACGCTCGCGTGGGTCATGATCGCCGGGTGCTCGATGAGCGACTCGACGCCGCCGAGCGACTCTGCGCAGGCGAACAGCCGCACGCTCTTCAAGAACGTGCGCGCCGCGGGCAGGCCGCCCTTGATCACGAACGTCACCATGCCGCCGAAGCCGGTCATCTGCTTCTTCGCCAGCTCGTGCTGCGGGTGCGAGGGCAGGCCGGGCCAGGTCACCTTCTCGACCTTCGCGTGCTGGCCAAGCGCCTCGACCACTTTGCGCGCGTTCTCTTCGTGCCGCTCCATGCGGATGTGCAGCGTCTTCAGGCCGCGCAGCACCAGGAAGCAGTCGAGCGGGCCGGGGATGGCGCCGACCGCGTTCTGCAGAAACGCGAGCCGCTCGTGCAGCGCATCGTTCGAGGTGACCAGCGCGCCCGCGACCACATCGGAGTGGCCGTTCAGGTACTTGGTCATCGAGTGCGCGACGAGATCGATGCCGAGCGCGAGGGGCTTCTGGAAGAAAGGCGTCGCAAACGTGTTGTCGCAGACCGAGACCACGCCGTGCTTCTTGCAGATCGCCGCGATGGCGGCGAGGTCGCAGATCTTCAGCATCGGGTTGGTCGGCGTCTCGGCCCACAGCAGCTTGGTGTTCGGCTTGATCGCCGCTTCGACCGCCTTGAGATCGGTCAGGTCGACATACGTCTGCTCGATGCCGTGGCGCTTGTAGACCTTGTCGGCGAGACGGTAGGTGCCGCCGTAGAGATCGTCGCTCAGGATGACGTGGTCGCCCGCGGAGAGCAGGTGGAAGACCGCGTCCTGCGCGGCGAGGCCCGACGCGAAGCAGAGCGCGTGCTTGCCGCCCTCGAGCGCGGCGAGGCAGCCCTGGAGCGCGTCGCGCGTGGGGTTGCGCGTGCGCGAATATTCGAAGCCCTTGTGCTCGCCCGGCCCGTCCTGCACGTAGGTCGAGGTCAGGTAGACCGGCGTCATCACCGCGCCCGTGGTCGGGTCGGGACGCTGTCCGGCGTGAATGGCGAGGGTCTCGAACTGGTCGGTCGGGCGGGTGGACATGCGCGCGGTGTACGACGGCGCGCGCGCTCGGGCAAGCACAGGCGGGCCCGAAAAGCGAACAGCTGATATCGTCGCCAGATGGCCAACGGCGATTCCGCTCGCAGCTCGCGTCCTCTCGGTTTGACCATCCTGCACTGGGTGATCATCGTGCACTTCGCGATCGAGATCGCCTACGCGGGCTACATGACGATGGTGGTCCTGCGCGCGCCCGGGGCCGGGATCGCGCCGCTCGGCAGCGCCGCGCTCACGCTCGATCCGTCGCTGTTCCTCAAGCGGCGCGCCTACGCGATCGAGAACTGGATCGCCACCGGCGGCCTCGCGGTCTACCTGGCGATCACCGAGATCGGCCCGCGCTTCTGGCTGCGCGCGATGCTCGCGAAGGGTCAGTCGAAGTGAGCGCCGGATCGCGCTCGCCCGTTCCTGGCGAGGCCGCGCGGCATCGGCTGCCGGTGCTCACGCCCATCGGCAAGGCGCAGATGCTGCGATTCGAACTGGCCGAGTCGACCCCGGTCTCGCTGGCGAAATTGCGCGAGCGGCTCGGCGCCTGGCGGGCGCTGCGCGTCATCGCGAGCCTCGTCTGGCGCTCGATCTTCAGAGACCCCACCCGCCAGCTGCCCGCTCCCAAGACCGCCGACGAGTGGCTCACCTTCCGCCAATTGCGCCCGGTGATTCTCCTCGAGGACTCGATGGTGCGCGGATTGGGCCTCACCCGCGAAGAGGCCTTCCCGATCCTCCGCGACGTGATCCTCGCCAGCGGCACGCGCTTTCTCGCCGCCTTCATGCCGGCCATCGCCTCGACCGACTGGCGCGCCTCGAGCCAAGCCGAGCGCGACTCGTTCGCCGGCGGCCTCATCTCGCGGCTGTTCAATGCGCGCATCTCCCGCGTCGAGACCAGCGACGACGCGCTCGTCTTCGACGTCGGGCAGTGCCGCTTCGCGGACGCCGTACGCATCCTCGACCGCAAGCACCTGGGCCCGCTCTTCTGCGAGGTCGACGCGGCCTTCGTCGAGCGGGAAGGCTCGACGCTCACGCTCGAGCGCCACGGCACCATCGCGAAGGGCGCGGCGCTCTGCGACTTCCGCTGGCAGATGAAGCAATAGCGGGACGATAGAAACGAATATGGCGCTGATATCGATAGCTCCTCGATACCAACGCCATAGGATGTAATGCAGGTTCTATCAAGCGGCTATCGCACCGCGACGCGCGTGCCTAGCCAATCGATCAGATCGATCTTGGTGAGGATGGCGACCAGCTTGTCGCCCTCCTTCACGATGGCGACGTGGTCGGTGGCGAAGAGCTCCTTCAAGCGCGACACCGGCGTGCGCAGCGTGACCACGCCCGCGAGCGGCTTCATCACCGCGCGGATCGAGTCGTCCATCTTGTGCCGGCCGTCGAGGAGCGCCTGCAGCAGATCGACCTCGTGGAGCATCGCCATCGGCTTGCCGCCCGCTTCGATGACCGGCAGCTGCGAGATGCCGTGCTTCTTCATCAGCTCGACCGCGACGCGCGCCTTGTCGTCGGCCTGCACGGTGAACAGCTCCGGGCGGCGGCCGGCGAGCAGGTCGGCCACCGTGCCGAGGCGATCGGACGGATCGAGGAAGCCGTTATCCTTCATCCATTCGTCATTATAGAACTTGGAGATATAGCGGCTGCCGGAGTCGGGCAGGACCACCACGATGTTCTTGCCCTTGCCGAGCTCCTTTGCCAGCTCGACGGCGACATGCACCGCGGCGCCCGACGAGCCGCCAGCGAAGATTCCCTCCTCGCGGGCGAGCCGGCGCGCGGCGGTGAACGACTCCTTGTCGTCGACGCGGCGGATATCATCGAGCACGGTCAAATCGAGCGCGCCGCAGAGCATATCCTCGCCGATACCTTCGACCTTATAGACGTGCGGAGTAATCATCTTCCCGGTCTTGAAGTAATCGAGATAGACCGAGCCCTCCGGGTCGACGCCGACGTTCTTGAGCGCCGGATACTTCTCCTTGAGCCGCTTGCCCGCGCCGCTCATGGTGCCGCCGGTGCCGAGGCCGGCGACGAAGAAGTCGGGCTTGAAGCCGGCCTTCTCGCAATCGGCGGCGATCTCCGGCCCGGTGGTCTGGTAATGGGCCTCGATATTATCTTTGTTATGATACTGATTCAGCATGAACGAGCCCGGCGTCTCGCGATGCAGCCGCTTGGCGGTCTCGTAGTAGCTGCGCGGATCCTCGGCGGGCACGTTGGTCGGCGTGACCACCACTTCGGCGCCGAGCGCCTTGAGCGCGTTGACCTTCTCGCTCGACATCTTGTCCGGCATCGTGAAGATGCAGCGATATCCCTTCACCGCGGCCCAGAGCGCGACGCCCATGCCGGTGTTGCCCGAGGTGTTCTCGATGATGGTCGCGCCCGGCTTGATCGTCCCTTCGCGCACCGCCTTGTCGAGGATGTAGCGGGCCATGCGGTCCTTGATGGCGCCGCCCGGGTTCATGAACTCGCACTTCACGTAGACGGCCGCGTCGTCCGGGCCGGCGAGGCGGTTGAGCCGCACGAGCGGCGTGTTTCCGATGGCGTCGAGGACGTTGGCGAAGACCGGCATGGTGCGCTCCGCGGCGAGGCGCTCTTGGCACTCGCGAAGATGGTGATGCCGCGTGCAGGCAAGCGCGGGAAGCGGCCACCCGCGCGGGGCGTCTGTATAGATCGGCGAGGCGAGCCGAGGGAACCTTCGCGATTGCGCCGCCGGAATCCCGCTCTTGCGCGCCTGCATTTCCCGGCGGGGATCGGCGAGGCGGTTCTGCTACTCTCCTCGCGATGACCGAGACCGAACTGCGGCAGGCCTGCGCGCGCGCCACCGGGCGCGATGCGAGCAACACCAGCGTCACCCGACTCGCGGGAGGCGCCGGCAACCGCGTCTACTGGCGCGTCGACTGGCCCGCCGAGAGCGCCACCGTGCGCGCGGTCGAGGGCGACGGCGTCGAGGCGGCCGAGCCGGGGCCGCGCTCGCTGGTGGTGATGGAGCTGCCTCCCGAGCCGGGCAAGAGCGAAGAGGCGAGCAAGGAGACCGCGCCCACCGAGCTGCCGTTCCTCAACGTGCACCGCTACCTGACGGGCATCGGCGTGCGCGTGCCGCGCATCTTTCTCGACGAGCACCAGAGAGGAAGAGTGGTGCTCGAGGACCTGACCGACCGCACGCTCGAGCAGGCGCTGCTCGACGGCGGCGACCGGCGCGCCATCTACGCGGCCGCGGTCGCGCAGCTCGCCCGCCTGCGCGCGCACGCTGAGCTGCACCCGGACCCTTCGTGCCTCGCCTGGACGCGCGCGTTCGACTTTGATCTCTACCAGTGGGAGTTCGAGCACTTCATCGAGTGGGGCCTGCTCGGCCGCGGCGCCAGGCCGACCGACGCGGAGCTCGACTCGCTGCGGGCGTGCTTCACCGAGGTGAGCCGCGAGCTCGCCCAGGCTCCGCGTTCGTTCACGCACCGCGACTACCAGAGCCGCAACATCATGGTGCTCGACTCGGGAGAGCAGGTCGTCATCGACTTCCAGGACGCGCTGCAGGGGCCGCGGCAGTACGACCTGGTCGCGCTCCTGCGCGACAGCTACGTCGAGCTCGACCGGCCGCTCATCGACGAGATGCTCGCGCACTACCGCGCGCGCTTCGCCGCCGAGGGCGGCCCGCAGCTCGATGCGCAGGCCTTCAACGCGTTCTTCGATCTGCTCACCGTGCAGCGCAAGCTCAAGGACGCGGGGCGCTTCGTCTTCATCGATCAGGTCAAGAAGAACCCGGGCTTCCTCAAGCACATTCCGGCGAGCCTGGGCTACGTGAAGGATGCGCTCGCCCGCGTGCCCCGGCTCGCGAGCGCCGCGGAGATCCTCGCGCGGCACATGCCGGAGCTTCGGTGAGCTTGCGGCGCCTCGCGCTCCTGCCGTTCGAGGTGTCGCGCGCGGCGCCGGAGGGCGTGCAGCTCGAGGGGAGCGAGCCGGATGAAGAGGGCGCGCCGGTTGAAAAGAGCGCGCCCGATGCGGAGCGCGCGCCGCTCGACGCCGCCGATCGCAAGGCGCTTGCGCTCTGGCTGCACAGCGAGCTCGGCAACCAGCTCGCCCGCTCGGGCGCGCTCGCGCCGCTGCGGGTCGAACTCGAGGGGGACGCGGCCGTCGATGCCGAGCTGCTCGTCGAGGATGGCGCGCCGCTCTCGAGCGAGCCGATCGCGGCGGCGGCGGCCGAGCTGCAGGCCGAGCTGGGCCTGGCTTGCGCGCTGCGCGCGGACGCGCAGGCTGTCGAGCTGACGGGCCTGCTTGCCGATGCGGCGGGCGAGGAGCGGCTGCGGTTTACTTTCGGGTCGGAGATGGGCGCAGCGCACGCGCTGCCGCGGCGGTTGGCGCGCGAGCTGCTCCTCGCGCTCGGCGAAGACGCGGCGGCACCGGAGGCCGGCGACGAGGAGCCCGTCGCGCCAGAGGCGGTGCTGCTGCTCTGCCGTGGGGCCCGCGCGCTCGCGCAATCGCAGTCGGTGCAGACCGAGCCAGCGCTGCGCGATCCGTCGCCCGGGTTCGACGAGCTGCTGGAGGCGCTCTCGCTCGCGCCCTCGCTGAGCGCCGCGCGCGAGCTGCTCCTGCGCGGCGCGGCCGAGGCGGCGCAAGGGCCGTGGATGCCGGCCTCGCTGGCCGCGCTCGAGCACCTCGCCGAGCTGCTCCCGGGCGACGCGCGCGCGCTGGTCGCGCTGGCCGACTACCGCCAGCTCCACCACGATCCGGCCGGCGCGCGCGAGCTGCTCTTGCGCGCCCGCGATCTGATCGAGGGCGGCGACGAGGAGGCCGGGCTGCTGGCGCGCCTGGCCGCGCTGGCCGAGCAAGCCGGACGCTTCGACGAGGCGGAGCAGCACCTGCGCGCCGCGACCCGCCTCGCCGACGATCCTTCGCTCCATCTGCACCTGGGGCTGCTGCTTGGCCCGCGCGACGCGCGCGAGGCGCTGCGCTCGCTCCAGCGCGCGGTGGTGCTCGCGCCCGAGCACGCGGCGGCGCGCCTCGCCCTGGCCCGCCAGCTGCGCGCCCACGGAGAAGCTGGCCGCGCGGCGACCGAGGCCGCGCGCGCCGCGCAGCTGGCGCGCTCCGAGCCAGAGATCGCGCAGGCGGCTGCCGCGCTGCTGCGCGAGCTGATCACCGAGTCGCGCTGAGCGGCTCGCAAAAAAAATTGCGGGCCGCCCCGCTCGCGCAGGACGGCCCGCAGGAGATTCGAGCGATCCCGAAACTACGGGGCCGAGAGCGAGTCGACGTTCAGCTTGTTCGCCGACTGCTCCGCCGTCGCGGCCTTGATGGTCGCGCTCGACAGATAGGCCGTCGGCGTCGCCGTGGTCGGGTCGATCACCACGCGAGGATAGAAGCCGGCCGCGGTCACGTGGTCGTTGCCGTGCACCACCGACGGCGCGCCCGTCACGGTGAAGGCGCTCGGATCCCACTGCACGAATTGGAGATCCACCAGCGTGCCGTCCTGGTAGGCGAGCGCGAGCTTGCCCGACGGAGTGAACGCGATGCCGCTCTGCACGCCCGGGAACGTCTGGGCGTAGCTGCCCGCCGTCGCGCAGCCGGTTCCGCTCGAGCGGCAGAGCGGGATGCCGGTGTCGATGACATGGATCTGGTTGTGCGTCGTGCCCACGTCGTGCAGCGCGTGCGAGATGAGCGTGTCCGCCTGGTAGAGGAGGAACTGCTGCGACGTCAGGTCCTGGAACGAGATGGCGATGCGGCCACCCGGCGAGCCCGCGGGGCCGATCGCGAGCGCCGGGTAGCGGCCCGTGTCGCGCTTGGGGGCCGGCGAAGCGTCGAGGCCGTCGATCACCACCGGCGCCGCAAAGCCCGGCGTGGTCTGCGTGGCGCCCGACGCGATGCTGCCGCCGATAACCGCCTTGAGCGCCTGGTTCACCGAGTCGTAGTAGGCGATGACCGGCAGGTCATCCTTGAACTTGAGCGACGGCATCAGGCCGGTGCCTTGCGGGACGTCCGGCTGCGCGGCCGCCTGCAGCGATGCGGCGCAGACCGGCGTCTGGTTCGCGTCGGTGCCCTGCACGCAAGTGTTGGTGCCGGTGCACGTGCCCGCGTCCGAAGACGCGCACGAAGCCGACGGCGTCGCGCAGCGGCTGCCGCCCGACGCGTTCGTGTCCGCGATGCAGACCTGCGACGCGCTGCAGCCGCCGCCGCACGGGGTGGCCGGGCGGTTGAGCGTCTCGACCAGGATGGGTGCCGACCAGTCGGTGCGCAGCGCCGGCTGCGGCTTGGTCGCGACGATGTAGTAGAGCGCGGTGGTCACGCCCGTCTCGGTGCCCGTGTTCGGGTCGAGGCTGCCGCGCTGGAAGTAGGCGATGGCCGGCACGTTGCCCGACGTCAGCGCGATCGAGGTGTAGAGGCCGACGTCGCCCGTCATGCCGCCGCTCGCCGAGGTGCCGTCGAGCGTGATCGGCGCGATCCAGGCCGCGTTCTGGCCGCCGTAGCGGGCGATGAACTTGAGATCCCCGTTGTCGACGTCGTAGTACGAGACGTAGAGGTCGCCGGTGGTGGTCGCCGCGATCGAGGTGTACTGGCCGACGTTCGGGCCCGGGTTGGTGATGCCGCCGCGGGGGCCGTTCGGATCGCCGCCGAGCGTGCCCGTCGCGGGCACGCCGTCCAGCCACTGGCTCTTGGTCGGCGCGCTCAGCGTGCCCTTGGAGTAGGTGTGCACCACCAGGTCGCCGTACTCGCCGTCATAGGCGCTGATGTAGAGCGACGTGCTGTCCTGCGCGAGGCTCGAGTGGCGCGCGACATCGTGCACCACCAGCGGCGGCAGCTCGACGCAGTCGCACGTCTCGGTGGCGAGATCGCAGGTGTCGAAGATGTTGGCGGGGTTGTGCAGCACGAGCATCTGGCCGACCGGGCAGGTGCGCTGGCAGGTGCCGCCCGAATCCTTCGGAGCCGGCGAGCAGTAGTTCGTCGCCGTCACGCAGACCTGGTCCTCGTTGTTGAGCGGAGGGCAGCCGCCGTTGCAGGGGGGCGCGCCGACGCAGTAGCTGTTGAAGCAGACCGTGCTCGAGTCGGTGCAGGTGCCCGCCGCGGTGCACTGGGCGAACGTGCAGCCCAGGCCGCTGGGGCGCACGCCGATGGTCTCGCAGATCTCACCCTGCACCGGGCAGGAGCCGGGGCCGGTGCACGAGGTGAACTTGTCCGCGCAGAAATGCCCCTGGAGGTTGCATACCTGCGACGGGCAGCAGTCGTCCGCGGTGTTGCACTCGCGGGCGGCCTCTTCGCAGGTGGGGATCGCCTGGGTCTTGTCGCAGTACCAGCGGTCGTCGCCGCCGTGCTCGGTGATGCAGTACTGGTCGTTCGGGCAACCGACCCCGTTGGTCTGGTCGTTGTGGCAGGCGGGGAGAGCGGCGATGGCGAAGAGCGCGGCGACCAGGCTGCTGCGTAAGGTACACGACGTCATCAGACGACCTCTGAAGCAACCCGGCGGGCGGATCCCAGCGGGCAAGGAAGAGCGAGAGCAGGAGTTTACCAGCCCCTTCGGGAGCGCAGCAACGGCGGGCTGCTCCGGCAGACGACCGATGAGGCGAGAAGAGGCCGGAGCCGCTCCGGGCGCGGTGGCGACGAGCGGCTCTGGCCGCTTCAATCGCTGGCGTGAAGGCGGCGGGCGCGTAGAGTATCGGGCCCTCCTATGATTGTCTTCGCCCTCGCCGCCGCCCTGATCGCGCCCCTGCTGGCGGTCCCGGCGGGCGCGGGGACGCAGGCGCCCGCGGCCCCGCGCGCGCCGGGGATGTCGGCCGACGAGTTGGAGACGTTGCGGCGCTCGCTGCGCCCCGCCGGGCTCGCGGAGCTCGAGTCGCACGCGGCGGCGCTCGCGCAGCTGCCGCTCGCGGAGGTCGAGGCGCAGCTCGATCTCGACCAGGCCCGCGTCGAGGGCCACCTGCGGCTGCTCTTCACCAACCGGGAGCGCGCGCCCATCCCCGACCTGGTGCTGCGGCTCCTGCCGAGCGCGCCCGCGCTCAAGGCGGGCAGCTCGCTGCGCGCGGACGAGGTCGCGGTCGACGGCCGCAGCGTGCGCTCGCGCGCGCACGGTTCGCTGCTCGAGATCGCGCTCGCCGAGCCGCTCGCGCCCGGCGCTGCGCTCACGCTGACCCTCGCGTTCCACGGCAAGCTCGCCCGGGTGAAGCCGGGCGAGGACGGGCTCGCGCCCACGGCTGCGCTGCTCGGACAGGCCGCCGGGCCGGGCGGGCGCGCCTCGGGGTCGTCGGACGCCGCCAGCCGCGGCTACGGGACGTTCGCGGTGAGCGAGGCGGGCGCGGTGCTTCTCGACTGGTACCCGCTGCTCGCCGCGCGCGTGGGCGGCGCGTGGGACAAGGGTGAACCGGGCCTGCTCGGCGACCCGCTGCGCGCCGACGTCGGCTCGGCGATCGTCTCGCTCACGGTGGGGCGCGGCCTGAGCGTGGTGGGCGCCGGCTCGGCCCTTGGCCAGCACGAGAGCGGGGCCGGCTCCGTGGCGGCGTTCGCGCTGGCCGGCCTGCGCGGCGCGCTCCCGATGGTCGTGCTGCGCGACGCGGAGCTGGTCTCCGACGAGATGCGCCCGGAGGGCGACGAGGGCGCGCCGCCGGTCCGGCTGCGTGTCGCCTCGCTGCACGGTCCGCAGGGCACCCGCGCGCTGCTCGCCTGCGTGCGAACGGCGCTGCGAGAGCTGGCTCCGCGCTGGGGACCGTATCCCTGGAGCGACCTGGTGCTGGCCGAGGCGCCGCTCACCGGCGGCGCGGGCGGGGTCGAGCAGTCGGGGTTCGCGCTCCTGGGGCGCGCGCTCGGCGGCGGCGTCTCCGATCCCTTCGCGGCGCCGCAGAACCAGACCGATCCGCTGCCCTCGGCGCCCGGGCTGTTCACCTTCACCTGCCACCACGAGATCGCGCACCAGTGGTTCCCCGGCGTGGTCGGTTCGAACCCGCGCGGCGCGGCCTGGCTCGACGAGGCGCTCGCGCAGGACGCGGCGGTGCGCGTGGCGGCGGCCGCGGCGGGCGGCGGCGACGAGGGCAAGCTCGCCTCCGAGGAGGCCTCGCGCCGCTTCGTCGCGCTCAACTACCAAGGCATGCGGTTGATCGGGCAGGCCGACGGGCGCATCGAGCGGCGCACCGACGAGTTCCGCAACCCGGTCGCGTACGCGGGCCTCATCTATGGCAAGGCGCCGCTCTACCTCGCCCGCGTGCGCGCGCTCATCGGCGACGAGAAGTTCGACGCGGCGCTGCGCGGGCTGCGCGCCCAACGCGCGTTCCGCGAGGCGAGCAGCGCCGACCTGCTCGCGTCCTTCGTCAAGCAGGACCCGGCGCGCAAGGAGCTGCTCGACGCGCTCGCCGATCGCTGGCTGCGCGAGGTGCACGGCGACGAGGAGATCGCGCCGCTCGACGCCTCCGACCTGCTCGAAAATCTCGGCGGGGCGGGCGGCGGCGCGGGCGTCTCGCAGCTGATGCGCGTGCTGGGCCAGGGAGCCGGCGGGTCTGGCAAAGCGCCGGACGAGAAGGCGATGCGCCGGATGCTGCGCGAGATGGAAAAGACGATGCCGGAGCTCAAGGAGATCCTCCGCGAGCTCGGCGCCGGCGCGCCGCCGTAGTCCGAGATGCGCAGAGGTCGCTCCAGGCGCGGCCGCGCGCGATCGGCGTGGTTGGCTTTTTGTCCTAGATCGGTCCGCAGAGCAGCGCGAGGCTGCGCGCGACATCGGCGAAGCTCTCGACCACCATCTCCGCGCCGTGCACGCCCAGGTCGTGCGCCGAGAAGCGGCCGGTGGCGACGCCGCAGGCGGGCAGGCCGTTGGCGTGCGCGGCGAGGATGCCGCGCGGGGTGTCGTCGATGACCAGCGCTTCGGTGGCGCCGCGGGCCTGCGCGCGCTCCCACGCCTTCTTGACGATGAGCGGGCGCGGCTCGGCGTCGCTGCCGTAGCCGCCGAACGAGAAGTGTTGCCACAGCCCGGTCGCGCCCAGCTTGAGCTCCGCGCCGCGCTCGAGGTTTCCCGTGCAGAGGCCGAGCAGCACATCGCCGCGCGCGGCCAGCGCGGGCAGGAGCTGCGCGACGCCGGGGAGCGCGTTGAAGCCGCCCGCTTTGCACTCGGTGGCGAGCGCCGCCAGGTAGCCCTCGAGCACCGCTTCGATCTCGCGCTCGTGCACGCGCGACATCCGCTCCTCGATGGGCAGCGCCGCCAGCTCGCGCGCCTCGTCGGGCGAGCGCGCGACGGCCGACTGCACCGGCGGCGCTCCTTCGCCGAGATGGCCCAGCTCAGCGGCGAGGAGGATGCGCACGATCGCCCGATCGGTCATGCCGTCGAGCCGCATCCTGCGCAGCTCCTCGAGCGCCGCCGGGCGCGCGTGCAGCGTGGCCGCGAGCGCGCGCGTGCCGGCGCCGCCGCTCTTGGTCAGCGTCCCGTCGATGTCCCAGAGCAGCGCGCGCATCGAAGCCGCTACGGCAGGCAGGCGTCGACCGAGCCCTCGGCGGCGCAGAACTGGTCCTGCGTCACCGCGCAGCCGGGCGCGTCGAACGAGCCGCTCAGCTCGCCCGCCGAGCCGCCGTTCGCGTCGCTGAACTGCACATCGAACGTGCCGGTGATGCCGGTCGAGTCGATGGTCGCGATGGTGATGCTGCCGCCGCTCGCCACCGCCTGCGTGCTCTGGCAGTTCGCGTCGCTCTGGCTGAACTGCGCGCTGGCGGTGAAGGCCGGGTTTGCGCCCTCGCGCAAGGCGCCGCCGATCTGGTAGGTGCCCGGCACGACGGCGGGCGGCGTGCTGTCGCTGACCAGCTCGACGGCGATCACACTGAGGACCAGGACGGTGTTGTCGCTCTCTTGGGCGAGCGTGGTGAACGAACGGCAGAGCCCGCCGCGGCTGTCGAGGAAGATGAGCGCGCCCGCGGCGGGGGGCACGCTCTGCGCGGTCGGACCGCAGAACGGCGAGATCTGCAGCGACCCGGCCTCCGCGATCTGCGGGAGCGAGCCGCCGTCGACCGAGCCGGTCACCTGCGAGCCTCCGCCCGAGCCGCCGCCTGCGCCGCCGCCCGATCCTCCCGCGGCGCCGCCGGCCGAGCCGCCCGCTGTGGCGCCGCCCGCGCCGCCTGCCGAGCCGCTGACGCCGCAGTAGGTCTGCACCGCGGCGTTGCACGAGAGGCTCGCCGCGCTGTCCGGGTAGGCCGAGTCGATGCTGCACGACATCTGCCCGAGCTCCCAGGTGGTGATGGTCGAGCCGGCCGGCGTGCAGGATCGAGCCTGCTGGTTGGCGTCGACGGGGCAGGCGAACATCTGGCAGTCGGAGTCGCTGCCCGAGCAGGCGAGCGCGCTGAGGGCCAGTGCGGCGAGGACGAGCGCTCTCATGGTCTGCCTTTCGACGAATTTCATCGGGGCTACTCGAGCACGCGCACCGGCAGGATCACCATCGCGAGGCCGGTGAACTGCAGCCGCCGCTGGATGGCGTACGCGGTCTCGTTGTGCAGCAGCCGATCGAACCAGCGCTCGCGCTCGAAGATCAGCTTGCCGGCGAAGAACATCGCGCGCGGGAATTCCTTGGCCACCTCGGTGGCGAGCCGCGAGCACTCCGCGACCGCTTCGGTCCCGACGCTCATGCGCGACTCGGCCGGCATGCCCAGCCGGTGCGCGAGCGCGACGTATTTCTCCAAGCCCGCCTCGGTCTGCGCGCGCACGCGATCGACCTCTTCGACGCCCTGGAAGGTGGCGCTGTCGACCACGCCGACGCCCATGAAGACGACGTTCGAGTAGTAGCGCGGGAAGAGCCGCAGCACGGTGAGCAGCGAGTGGATGCCCAGGCCCGAGTAGCCGCCGACCAGCATCACCGCGGTTGGCTTGAGGCGATCGACCGACACTTCCTTCGCGTGGTCCGCGCCGGGCAGCGCGGTGAGGATCTCGTCGAGCCGCTGCAGGCGCACCAGCACGCCCGCGTAGTGCTTCTTGATCAGCAGGCAGACCACCACCAGCGTGCCGGTGACGACCACCGTGACCCAGGCCCCCTCGGTGAACTTCTCGAACACGTTGACGACGAGGATGCCGAAGCAGAGCACGAAGCCGATGATGTGGATCTGGACCTGCTTCCAGAAGTCGGGGTGCTTGAGCCGCGTCTCCTTCACCAGCCAGTAGCGGATCATGCCGGCCTGGCTGAGCGAGAAGGTGACGAAGACGTTGATCGAGTAGAGCACCACCAGCGCGTCGACCTGGCCCTGCGTGTAGACGAGCATCGCGAGGCTGGTGAAGCCCATCAGCAGGACGCCGTTCTGCATGGTGAGGCGGTCGCTGAGCGCGCTGAACTGGTGCGGCAGCCACGAGTCGTGCGCCATGTTCGCCATCACGCGCGGGCCGTCGATGAAGCCCGCCTGCGCGGCGACGAAGAGCAGCAGCGCTTCCGACATCAGCGTGATGAAGACGAAGCCCTTGCCGATGGGCATGCCGAAGAGGACGAACGAGCCGGCCAGGTTGTTGGCGAGCACGTAGTTCATCGTCTGGCCCGGCGTCGGGTGCACGCCGACGAGCAGGTACGCGATGATGATGCCGCCGGCGGTGATGGCGAGCGAGATGGCCATGTAGACCATCGTCCGCTTCGCCGTCTTCACGCGCGGCTCGCGCATGATCTGCAGGCCGTTCGAGACCGCCTCGATGCCGGTGTACGTGCCGGCGCCCAGGGAGTAGGCGCGCAGGAACATCAAGAGCAGACCGACCGCGCCCATCGCGCCCAGGTCGTGGTGCAGGCCGGTCGGCACGCTCTGGATGACCGCGGGGATGTGGCCCAGGTGCAGGATGATCGCGCCGCCGATGACGATGGCGTGCGTGGCGAGGAAGATGAGGAAGATCGGCACCAGCGCCGTCACCGACTCCTTCACGCCGCGGATGTTCATCGCCATGAGGACCAGCAGCGCGATGACCTCGACCCACATTTTCGCGAAGCCCATCGAGGTGGGCAGGATGCTGAAGATCGCATCGCCGCCAGCGGCGATCGAGGTGGTGATGGTGAGGATGTAGTCGATGAGCAGCGCCGAGCCGGAGACCACGCCCGCTTTGGGGCCCAAGAGCCGGGTGGCGACGACGTAGCCGCCGCCGCCGAACGGGAAGTGCTCGATGATCTTGCTGTAGGCCGCCGCGATGATGAGGACGGTGAGCGCGGTCAGCGCGGCGAGGAACACCGCCAGGTACTGCGACTGCCCGAGGTTCTTGAACGCCTCTTCCGGGCCGTACGAAGACGAGGAGAGCCCGTCGGCGCCGAGGCCGACCCAGGCGAGGAAGGCCACCAGCGAGATGTGCTCGAACAGATGCGGGTCGAGCACGTCCCGCTTCTCGCCAAAGATGGCGCGGCGCAGGCGGTGGGAGAGCGACAGGGAGTCGGTCGGAGGTTTGGAGCCTTCGGGCGACGGAGACGGACTGGGGGTGTCCATGCGTGGGGCGAAGCTCCTAGCACGAAACGAAAGACGCGGCCGCTGCAGCTGCCTGTTGACCTGAGTGCAGGCAGTCCAGCACCGAGACGCCGCGCAGCCAGCTGCCGGCGAGCTGCAGGCCGGGGAGGGTGGCCGCGCGGGCGTCGATGGCGGCGATGCGGGCGGTGTGGCCGCGCAGGTACTGCGGCACCGCGAGCGGCCAGCGCCAGGTGCGCGCGAGGGCGGGCTGCGCGTCGAGAGGCAGACCGATGGTTCGCGCGAGCTCGTCGCGGACGAGCGAGAGCAGGTCGGCTTCGGGGAGCGCCGCGCTCTCGGGAAACTTCGCGCCGCCGACCAGCACCGAGATGAGCACGTGCCCCTCGGGGGCGCGGCCGGGCCAGAGCGCCGAGGGAAAGAGCGTGCCGATGGCAGGCCGCGCGGGCGAGAGCAGGCCGAACCCGCGCTGCGGCTGGAGCGGCGAGCGCAGGTCGCTCTCGCGAACGCCCAGATGCACCTGCGCGATGGGGGCCGCGGTCAGCTGCCCGAGGGCGCTGCCGAGCTGCGCGTCGAGCGGCGCACAGAGCGAGGCGAGCTGCGGGCCGGGCAGGGCGAGCACCAGCGCGCGGCAAGCCAGCTCGCGCGTACTTCCAGAGTCGGCGATCGAGACGATGAAGCCGCCGCCTTCGCGGCGCAGCGAGCGCACCTGGCAGCCCAGGCGCAGCGTCTCCCCGAGAGCGCGCGCCATCGCGGCAGGCAGCTCGCCCATGCCCTGCGCGAACGAGGCGAGCCGCGGCCGGCCCGGGGAAGGCGTGCGCACAAGCCCGCTCGACGGGCCGCCGGCTCGCTCGGGCAGCGCTGCGCGGGGCCCGGCGCGCGCGGCCCTCCTCGCGAGCCTTCGCGAGACGAACGCGCCGCGGGCGAGGCTGCCCTGCTCGCGCTCCCAGCGGGACAGCTCGGGGAAGCAGGCCTGCGCCTCGAGCGCCTCCGCGTCGCCGGCGTAGATGCCGGTCTGCAGCAGGTCGGCCGCGAAGGAGCCGGCGCGGCCGAGGCGGCGGCGGAAGAAGCTGGCGAGGCTCTCGTCCGCTTCCAGCGCGGCCGCGCGCGATCGCCACGGTTCGCCGAGCAGCGCGAGCTTCTCGCCCGCGGAGAGCAGCGGGCCGCCGAAGAGCGAGAAGGGCGAGCGCAGCTTGTAGACGCGTCCGTTCCGCTCGACGAAGCGCCCGCCCGCTGCGGGCGACGCGGGCAGCGGCTCGAGGCCGAGCCGCGCGCAGAGCGCCGCGAAGTCGCCGCGCCGATCGAGCACGCCGATCGCCGCGCGCTCGAGGAGAAAGCCGCTGTCCTGCACGCTGGCAAGCTTGCCGCCCGCCTGCGCGCCCGCTTCCAAGAGCAGGCAATCGACGCCGCGCGCGCGCAGCTCGAGCGCCGCGGCGAGGCCGGCCGCACCGGCGCCGACGACGATGACCTGCGCGTCCAGGCGCCGCTCTAGCGCGCGTTCGCGGGCAGCCCGCGGTGGACGATCTCGACCAGCGCCTTGGCCCCCTCGACCGGCGCGCCCGGCGTGATGCCGTGCCCGAGGTTGAAGATGTGTCCGCCGCCGGCGAGCTTCGCCTCCTGCAGCACGCGGTGCACGCGCGCCTCGAGGACGTCGCGGGGCAAGAAGAGCGACGCCGGGTCGAGGTTTCCCTGCAGCGCGACCTTGGCGCCGGTGCGCGCGCGGGCGTGCGAGAGCGGCACGCGCCAGTCGACGCCGACCACGTCCGCGCCGGTCTGCGAGAGCTGCCCGAGCAGCTCGCCCGTCTCCACACCGAAGACGATCACCGGCTGCGGGTTGGCCGGGTCGCGCTTGAGCCCGGCGATGAGCCGCTGGATGTACGGCGCGCCCAGCCGCGCGTAGTCCTCGGGGCCCAGCGCGCCGGCCCAGGAGTCGAAGATCTGCAGCGCCTGCGCGCCCGCCGCCAGCTGCGCGTTCAAATAGAGGATTAACGAATCGGTAATTTTCGATAACAGCGCGTGGGCCAGCTTCTCGTCGCCGAGCAGCAGCTCCTTGGCCTTCTCGAAAGAGCGGGAGGTCTTGCCCTCGATCATGTACGCGGCCAGCGTCCAGGGGGCGCCGCAGAAGCCGATCAGCGGCACCTTGCCGTCGAGGCCGCGCCGGATGCGGCGGATCGCCTCCATCACGTAGCCGAGCTTGTCTTCCGGGTCGGGGACGATCAGCGCGTCGACGTCCCGCTGCGTGCGCACCGGGGAGGGGAACTGCGGCCCGCCGTCGTCGAGCACCAGCGGGCAGCCCATCGAGTCGCAGATGAGCAGGATGTCCGAGAAGAGGATGGCCGCGTCGACGCCGAGGATCTCCACCGGCTGCAGGGTGACCTCGCAGGCGGCGTCGGGCGTGCGGCACAGCTCGAGGAACGAATACTTCGAGCGGACGGCGCGGTACTCGGGCAGGTAGCGGCCCGCCTGGCGCATGATCCAGATGGGCGTGGCATCGACGGGCAGGCCGCGGCAGGCGCGGAGGAATCGATCGGATCGGGACATGGTGCCGCTCGATACCACAAGCCCGGGTCGCGCGAGCGTCAGCTGCGCCGCGACACTTGCTGCAGCTCGAGCACCGACTTGCCGTTCTGGTAGACGCGCACGCTGCCCGACGACTGCGAGACGCTGATCGCCACCGCCTTGGTCTCCATGGTGATGCCCGCCGCCGCCGCGTGCCGCGCGCCCAGGCCCAGCTGGAGCTGCAGCTCGGTCTTCGGATCGCCGACCTGCAGGTAGCGGCCCGCCGCCAGCACCACGCCGTCCTCGCGGATGATGAAGGCGCCGTCGAGCACCGCGAAGTTCTTCACCGCCTCGCGGATCTTCGGGTCGAGCACGTTGCGCTCGGCCTCCGAGATGCCGCCGAACGGGTTGATGGTCAGCTGCTTGCTGTGCTCCATCACCGCGGTCGAGTCGCCGAGCACGAAGATGGTGCCGATGGGGTGGCCCTCGAAGCCTTCGTGGCCGATCGCCATCGCCAGCGAGACCAGCGCCTCGACCACCTGCGAGCTGAACTCGGCGCCCAGCGTGACGGTGTCGATGGCGATCTTCTCCTCGAAGCCGCGGCCGATCTGCAGCTTGACCAGCGTGTCCGGGCTCTTCGCGCCCGAGCGGCCGGTGAGGCAGATGACCGACTCGCCCTCGGTGAAGACATTGGCGGTCATCGCTGCCACCAGCGCGACCTTCACCTTCTCGACGCGCGAGTAGTCGTAGGGCGGCACCGTCACGCAGACGTAGCCCTGCTTGCGCAGGTTCTGGGCGAGCCGCTCGTCGGTGACCGCGTAGACCAGCTTCTTCTTCAGCGGCCGCCCGCGCAGGTCGCCCGGCGAGAGCGGCACGTCGCTCACGTAGAGCAGATGATCGACTTCCGGCCGCCCCGCCAGCGAGAGCACCGATTTGAGAAACGTCCGATCGAACTTGAGGTCGGCCAAGTTTTTAACGCCTTTCGCCGCTCGGCACCGCAGCGCGACACACGCGTCTTGCTTGACGGGACGATACTGGCCTCCTTAAAGTCCCGCCTCTTTTTTGACGCTGTTGTCTCGCCGGTTTTCCCAGAGAGTGTCGCCATGGCAGCCACCACCGCTTCATCGCACGGGGGTTCTCGCTTGAACCAGAAAGACCAGAAGCGCTTCAAGAAGATCCTCGAGGAGAACAAGCGTGCGCTCTTGAGCAGCGCGAAGAAGACGCTGAGCGAGGAGGCGACGTTCGACACCGACGATCTGCCGGACGAGATCGATCTCGCCTCGAGCGAGTACACGCAGAGCATGACGTTCCGCCTGCGCGACCGCGAGAAGTTCCTCCTCAAGAAGATCGACGACGCGCTCGCGCGCATCGAGACGAACACGTACGGCATCTGCGAGATCTGCGAAGAGGAGATCTCGGTGAAGCGGCTCGAGGCGCGCCCGGTCACGACGATGTGCATCCGCTGCAAGGAAGAGCAGGAGAAGCAGGAGAAGAGCTACGGCTAGCGGTCGCCGTTCCCTGCTCCGGCGTCGGACTGCCCGGGGCAGGGGATGTGCAACCGCTTGAAGAGCTGATCCGCCGGCAGCGCGAGGTCGATCTTCAGCTTGCCGTCCGCGCTGTCGACCTTGGCCAGATCCGAGAGCGCCTGCAGCTTGTCGTCCCCCTCGTCGACCTGATCTTGCGCCAGCGAGAGCGCGCCGCGCGCCATCTCGGACAGCCCGCCCAGCTGCTTTGCGTCCTTCGGCGTGCCTTCGAAGCTGACCGCCACGTCGTCCCAGACGTTCGCGCGCAAGGTCATTCCTGAGAGCGAGCTGGTGAGGCTGTCGAGCGGCCCGCCCCCCGCGGAGGCCCCGGCGGCGTCGGTGTCGCTCAGGTCGCTGCGGAAGTAGAGATCTCCGTAGAGCTCCTCGGCGGCGCTGTCGCTGCTCTCGGCGGGCGGGTCGAGCGCGCGGTCGATCAGCGGCTCGCAGGCCTGCTCGCCCGCGCCCATCAGCAGGAGGTTGTCCAGCTGCACCGCGCAGCTGCCGTTGGGGAGCGACCAGATGGTCTGGCCGCGGTAGCTCTTCTGCGCGGGCTCGTCGGGACCCAGGTGCGTGAGCATCTCGACGACGCCCTTGCCCTCGAAGAATCCGCTCACCGCGAAGCCGCCGGGGACGATGGCGATGCGATCGATGTCGTGCTCGAGATCGATGCCGCGCTTCTGCGCCCTCTGCTCGGCGATCTTCAGCTCGGGCGGCGCGCACTCGCGGAAGCGATCGTAGAGCGGCGTGTTGAAGAGCGCGTTGACCTGGATGAGCGAGACGGTCGAGGCGGGGGCGAGCACGAAGTTGTTCATTCGGTCGGCCTTGCGCTCCGCCTTCGGCTGCGGCGGCGCGGGCGACGGCGGACGCTTTGCTTCCTTCTGGCTCGGCTCGCGGCGCACGCTCACCTGGCCCGGCTTGGGAAACTCCGGCACGCCCGCGAGCGCGTCGGCGCGCGCCTCCTGCGTGCGCGAGGTGGTCAGCCACCAGCCGGCGAGCACCGCCAGCAAGAGAGCCAGCGCGCCGAGGAGCGCCAGCTTGTCGTTGCGCTTCTTGCGCGCGCTCATCGCTCGCTCCGCAGGGACACCGTGCGCAGGATCAGCAGATAGGCCGCGAGCAGCGCGGCGGTGGGCAGCATCCAGAAGAGGCGCGGCGCGTGTCCGCTCGCCAGCCGGCCCGCCGACTCGGCCAGGTCGGCCGTGCGCGGCAGGAGCGCGTAGAGCAAGCCGCTCCAGTAGTACGGCGAGTGGCGCATCATCCCGCCGCGCGAGGCGCCGAGCGTCGCGGTGCCCCAGACGAGCGCGAGGCCGATGAGGCCGAGGAAGAGCGCGCTGCGCAGCGCGTGCGCGGCCAGCAACTGCAGCGCGAGCACCGCGCCAAACGCGAGCGTCCAGGCGAGCGGCGCGAGCAAAAGCGCCAGCGGCGCGGCGATGCCGAGCCAGCGCAGGCTGCCCCAGAGGAGCGCGAAGAGGAGCGCGTTGCTGCCGAGCGCGAGGCCGCACGTCGCCGTCCAGATGCCGAGCGTGTAATCGGCGCGGGTGAGCGGCTGGCTGTAGAGGAGCACCGTGCGGCGCGCGTCGAAGTGCGAGGCGGCGAAGACCGCGGCGAGCAGTGGGCCGCCCATCAAGGTGCTCCAAAAGAAGATCTTCGCCGCCCAGCTCGAGATGAAGCCGGCGACCTCCGCCGGGTCGGTGAGGCCGCCGGCGCCGAACCGGTCGGCCATCGCGGCGGCGCCCAGCGCGACATGGGAGCGGACGGCGGCGAAGAAGGCGGCGAACGCGAGCCCGGCCGCGCCCAGCGCGATCCAGCCGACGCGGCGCGAGGAGAGATCGGCCGCGATCTCCTGCGCGACGCGCCAGGTGGCAAGCGGGGCGCGCAGCGGACGGAAGCGGTGCGGCGGCAGGGGCGGCGCGGGCGCGAGCGGTCCGGGCGCGGCGGGCGGCGTTTCGAGGGGTGCGCTCCCCTCCGGTGCGCTCTCGGGGCGCGCGCTCTCGAGCGCGGCGGGCGCGGACGGCTCGGTGCGGACGCCATCGCCTGCGACCTCGGCGAGCGCCGCCTCGAGATCGGCCTTCACGCGGCGCACTTCGACCAGCAGCGCTCCCTCGGCGCGGAGCCGATCGAGCGCGCCGTTGAGCTCCTGCAGATCCTGGTGCGCGACCAGCACGGTCGCGCCCGCCGGCAGCAGATCGCGCAGCGGCGTCGAGCCTTGCGGCACCGAGCGTACGCGCGCGCGGGCGAGCTGCTCGCCGCTGAGCGGGGACGCGAGCACGACCGCGCTGGTGGCCGGCTCGCCCGCGCCGCGCCGGCCGGCGAGGTGCTCGACGCGCACCAGCTGCCCGCGGTGGAGGATGCCCACGCGGGTGCAGATGCGCTCGGTCTCCGCGAGCAGGTGCGAGTTGAGAAAGACGGTGCGGCCCGCGTCGCACTCGCCGCGGATCACCTCGCGCATGCGCGCGCGGCCGAGCGGGTCGAGGCCGTCGGTCGGCTCGTCGAGCACCAGCAGCTCGGGCGAGCCGAGCATCGCCAGCGCGAGCAACGTGCGCTGCCGCTCGCCCTTGGAGAGCTTGCCCGACGGCCGATCGAGCAGCTCCTTCATGCCCAGCCGCTCGAGCGTCTCCACTCCTTGCGCGAGGCTGTCGCGCGCCGGCAGCCCGCGCAGCCGCGCCCAGCGCTTGACCAGCGCGCGCGGCGAGGCGGTCTCGGGCAGCGTCGCCGCCTCGGGCACGAAGCCCACGCGGCGGCGGACCTCGGGGTCGTCGGGCCGCTCGCCGAGCAGGCGCGCCTCGCCCTCGTCGGGGTCGATGAGCCCGAGCAGGATGCGGATGAGCGTCGTCTTGCCCGCGCCGTTGGCGCCGGCGAGGCCGAAGCATTCGCCGCGCTCGACGCGCAGCGAGACGCCGCCGAGCGCGCGCTTCTGGGTGAACAGGCCGTAGCTCTTGCCGACGCCCCAGAGCTCGAGTGCCGCTGCTGACGCCAAGTGCATCCTCTCGCGTGTGCTGCGGCGATCCTTACGCGCGAACGGGGCGCGTTGTTTCGATCGCGCACCTCTTCACGCCCTCTCCACGCGCGGCGCTCGCGGCTACTCGGGATCGCAGGCTCCGTCGCAGGTCTGCACGACCGTCCCGGTGCGGAAGAAGGTGTCCGCCATCTGCTGCGCGTCGGGCTCGGTGCGCAGCGTGTCGTGCGGGTCGTCGCCATACTGCGCGCCCACCGGCGGCAGGTTCGCCGTGGGCACCGGCGGCAGGCCGAAAGAGAACTCGACGAGGGTCGAGCCCGCGTCGAGCGGGCCGGTCGCGTCGCTGATGCCGAAGATCTCGCGGTTCACCGGGCTCAAATTCGACGCGCCCAGCGCGCGCGCGAGCACGTGCGCGCCCAGCGTCGTCACTTGGTGATCGCCGATGGCCGCGTGGATGAGCACCCGGTGCGCGGGCGTCTTGCTGTCGCCGGCCGCGAGCATCGGCGCGTAGCCGCTCGGCTCGACCCGGTCCCAGAACTGCTGGATCAGGTTCAGGTAGAGCTGCTCGTCGCGCGCGTCGGGCAGCGAGTTGTCGAGCAGGCTGCGGTACTCTTGGAAGTCGACGCTGCGATCGAGCAGCAGGTTGTACGGCATGCCCGGCTCGCCCAGCAGGCCGCGCGTCACGTCGGTGGAGATCGACATGTACGTCGCGCCGAAGATGCCGCCCTGGCTGTCGCCTCGATAGAAGAGCAGCGACGGATCGTAGACGCTCTCTCCGCCCGCCTGCACCGCGGGCTCGCGCGCGAAGCGGCCCTTCATCATCCGCATCGCGAGCAGGTTGTTGATCATGCCCTGCTCCTGGTGCTCGACCAGCGTGGGGAACGCGCCGACGTCGTCGACCACCGAGGTGACCACCTGGCCGAGGTCGAGCGAGTCGAAGCCCCACCAGTCGACCGCGAGCGCGACGTAGTGGAACTGCTCGGCGAACTGCGCGAGGTAGCTGTCCTCGCCCTCGGTCAGGTCGCCGAGCAGGCCGTGGCCATTCTGGATCACCGCGCAGGCGTGCCCGGTGGCGCAGGAGTTCGGCACGTGCACCAGGAAGTCGAACGTCGCCGTGCCGTTCAGCGTGGGCAGGCCGTTCGCGTCGCGCACCATCGTGCCGCTCTCGTCGGTGCTGGAGATGAAGAAGGGGACGGTCATCGTCCCGTGGATGCGCTGGGCGATGTACGGGTTGGGATTGGTCTCGATGCTGGTGATGACGTAGGTCGGGCCGTCGTCGCCCACCGCCGCGAGCGCCTGGTCGCGCATCGAGAGCAGATCGGTCTGCGTGTTGGCGGTGCTCGCGGTGGTGAAGTCCCACGCCAGCTGCAGGTCGGCGCGTGCGACGCCGTGGGCGGCGAGCTGCGTGAAGATGTCCTCGTAGAGATCGCGGCGCAGCTCGACCGAGCCGTCGGTCGAGGCGCCCTGGTCGCGCAGTGCGAGGAACGCGGGCGAGGGCGGGATCAGCGCGCCGGTCGCGTCGTGCATCTGCCGCACCGCCGCGATGTAGCGGGTCCCGTCGGCGAGGCGCTGCACCGGCCGGAGGATGAGCAGCCGCTGCTCGTCGGTCTGCGCCCACGCGTCGACCTCGGCAATGTGCGGGATGAGCTCGCCGGTGACCGCGTTCATCAAGATGGTCGGCGAGGTCGAGAGCACCGTATCGGCGAGGTGGTTCTCGTCGGAGAGGCCGTCGGCCGGCACGCTCGAGAGCTGCGCGAGCAGCGCCGCGGTGCTCGAGAAGCCGTCGCGATTTTCCCAGAGCGTCGGGTCGGTCTTCTGCGCGCCCGCGAGGTTCGGCAGCGTGGTCGCGCCGAAGTGCAGCTTGTAGAGCTTCGTGGTCTCGTCCTGCACGCGCCAGACGTTGGACGGGAAGGGCAGGCCGCAGTGCGAGGGCACCAGCGGATCGCAGTCGCCCACCAGCAGCGTGAAGCCGTTCGCGCCGGTCAGCGTCTGGCTCTTGTGGCAGGAGGCGAGCGCGCAGAGGGCGAGCGCGAGTGCCGCGGGCGTTGCGAATCGAGTGGCCATGCGCGGGAACATCGCAGAGAGCGGGCGCGCTCGCATCGGGGAATTGTCCGGAGCGCACCGCGCAGATTGCTCCCCCGCCGGGCGGCGGCGGGCGTGTTCTAGCGCGGGGGCAGCGCGCAGGCCGCTTCGCTGTAGTCGGCGAGCAGCTCGGTCATCGGATGGTCGCCGCACGCCGGGCAGGCCGGGTCGCGCTGGTAGGTCACTTCGCGGAAGCGCTGCTCGAGCGCGTCGTAGAGCAGCAGCCGGCCGACCAGCGGCTCGCCCTTGCCGAGCAGCAGCTTGAGCGCCTCGATCGACTGGATGACGCCGATGATGCCGGGCAGCGCGCCGAGCACGCCCGCCTCCTGGCAGCTGGGCGCGAGCTCGGGCGGCGGCGGCTCGGGAAAGAGGCAGCGGTAGCAGGGGTTCTTGCCGCCGGGCACGAAGGTGGTCGCCTGTCCGTCGAAGCGGAAGATCGAGCCGTGCACGTTCGGCTTCTTCAAGAGCACGCAGGTGTCGTTGACCAGATAGCGCGTGCCGAAGTTGTCGCTGCCGTCGACGATCACGTCGTACTTCGCGAACAGCTCCATCGCGTTCTCGCGCACCAGGCGCACGCGATGCTCGACCACCTCGACGTCGGCGTTGAGCCCGCGGATGGCGATCTTCGCCGACTCGGTCTTCGGCAGGCCGACCCGCTCGGTCGAGTGGAGCACCTGGCGCTGCAAGTTCGAGGCGTCGACGGTGTCGTCGTCGACGATGCCCAGGCGGCCCACGCCCGCGGCCGCCAGATAGAGCGCCGCGGGCGAGCCGAGCCCTCCCGCGCCGATGAGCAGCACCTTGCTCGACAGCAGCTTCGCCTGGCCCGCCTCGCCCACTTCCGGGATGAGCAGATGTCGGCTGTAGCGCGCGCGCTGCGAATCGGAGAGGCGCACCGGCACCTCGACCGGCAGGCCGGCCGACTTCCACGCGTCGAACCCGCCCGCCAGCGAGCGCAGGTTGGTGTAGCCCATCTCGGCGAGCGTGCGCCCGGCCAGCAGCGAGCGCGTGCCGCCCTGGCAGTAGAGGACGATGGGCGCGTCGCGCGCGGGCACCGCTTGCTCGATGCGCAGCTCGAGGTAGCCGCGCGGGATCCGCTGCGCGCCCGGGAGCAGGCCGGCGTCGCCCTCGGTCTTCTCGCGGACGTCGATGAGCGTCGGCCGCGCCGCGCCGGAGAGCTTCGCCAGCTCGGCGGGCAAGATCTCCGGGACCGCGGCCCGCGCGGCCTTGAGGAGATCGCTCTTCGTCTTGCTGTCGCTGGCCTGGCTCATGGCTGACTCCGGTTCTCGCGGGCACGCCCGCCGCTTCGCGGCGGACCATACTGGATGCGCGACCTGCGCGGCGGTTGCGGTACGTATCGGTTGACACGGCTCCGCCGTCCGCGCTACACGCTCGCGCCCGCTCGGAAACGAACGGGCCGCAAGGGTGCTCCCCAGAGCGCTGTGCGAGGGAAAATTCGGGGCATTAGCTCAGCTGGGAGAGCGCCGCAATGGCATTGCGGAGGTCGACGGTTCGATCCCGTCATGCTCCACCAAGTGCACGGGCCTCGGGAACTTCGGTTCCCGGGGCCTTCGTGTTTTCAACGGTCGTCGCGCGCGAGATGGCGTATCCAGACGGCTTCAACTCCAGGAGCCCCGCATGAACTCAGTCACCATCCACGGCACCGTCACCCGCAAGCCCTACCTCTCGGACAAGTTCGCGGCCTTCTCGGTGCGGCCCAATCCGGACAAGGGCGCGCAGCGCGCCTCTCCCATCCTGGACATCGTGGCGTTCGACGCTGGCCCGCTCGCATCCGCGCGCGCGCTCACCGAGGGCAGCGCGGTGGTGATTCAGGGCCACCTCGGCGCGAAGAAGGCGACCGCGAAGGACCGCTCCGCCGTGCAGGTCGACGGCCGCGATCTCTGGATCATGCAAGTGATCGCCGACGCGATCGACGCGCCCGGCGCGGGCGCCAGCGCCGGCCGCGCGGCGCCGGACGACGAAGAGGGACCGCCGCCCCTCACCGACGACGACATCCGATTCTAGCGAGAGCGAATTCCGCTGGAGCTGGCTTCCTTGGCCTGCCGCGCGCCGCGCTCCTTGGCGTCGCGCAGGAGGAAATCCACGTCCGGCGTGGTCTCCGCCTCGACGTAGATCTGGTAGGCGAACATCGTCTTGCTGACGCGGATGAGCGCGCTGTTGAACGCCAGCGCCGCGCGGCCCAGCCAGCCGCTGGCGACCTTGGGGAACGGCGCGGGGACCCCGCGGATGACCTTCACGCGCATCCCGGCGTCGCGCAGCAGGTGCTCGATCCCGCGGAAGGTAAACAGCCGCGTGTGCGTGCGGTCGAGGATGCCCGCGCGGCCATAGTTGAACTGGCCGAGCATCAGCATGAAGCGTTGCACGAAGAAGGCGATGTTCGGCGTGGTCAGAATCAAAGTATGCGGCTGGTGGGTGAACTGGGTGCGCAGCCGCGAGAGGAACAGCTCCGGGTCGCGCAGATGCTCGATGATATCGAGCATCAATATGTATCGATAAGGCTGCACATTGAACCGCAAGGGCGCGTCGAGGTCCTGCACCAACACTTCGATTCCGCCCGCGTCCTTGGCGGGGAATTGATCGACCACCGCGACCTGGCAGCCCTTGCGCAGCAGCTCGCGCGCGATTCCTCCGGGGCCGGCGCCGATATCGATGACCGTCGCGCCCTCGGGAACGGCGGCGAGCGACCAGGAGTGGCTGCTGGCATATCCGAGCTTGAGGTCATATCGCTCGTTCTCGCGCAGGTGCTCGTCGAAGCGCCGCTGGTAGAGCAGGCCCACGCGGTGGAAGACATTGCGAATCGACGCGGCCAGCACGTCCTTCGCGTACTTCATTCCATTCACGCGGGAGATCTCGTCGCCGTAATAAGTGGGTATCGGCAGCTCGACGATGCGCTTCTTCGCATTGATGAGCTGGATGATGATCTCGGTATCAAAATGGAACTCATTCGAGTTCAATCGATAAGGAATCGACTCGAGTGTCGCCACGGAATAGATCCGATATCCGCTGTGGAACTCCGATAGCCGCGTGCCGAGCATGCGATTCTGCAGCGTCGTGAGCACCTGGTTGCCCACATATTTATAGAGAGGCATCCCCCCGCGCAGAGCGTCGAAGCGGCTCATCATGCGGCTGCCGAACACCGCGTCCGCCGTCCCCGCGCGCAGCGGTCCAAGCAGCCGGGGCAGCTCTTCCGGCGCGTACTGCCCGTCGCCGTGCACCATCGCGACGAAGTCGTAGCCTTCGGCGATGGCGTAGGCATATCCGATCTTCTGGTTGCCGCCATATCCCTGATTGAATTCGTTCTTCAGCACCGTCAATGGCACTTCGGGGTGCAGCCGGCGATACTCCTGGCCCAATTCGAAGGTGCGATCCTTCGAGGCGTCGTCGACCACCAGGATATGGCAGGCATATTCGTCGAATATCAACCGCGGTATCCGCTCGAGGACCTTCACCAGCGTCGATTCGGCGTGATAGGCGATCACGAAGATGAGCAGCCGCGGCTGTCTCTCCTCCACCTGGGCGCTCATGGCGCACTCGCATCATTCATGAGGCCCTCCCGGCGGGCGGCGCGCTGGATGAACAGGACGGCGGCGCTGTAGACGGCGTTGGCGACCAGCGTGGTTGCCGCGAACGACGGCGGTTGTCCGCGCTCAAGAACATGGGCCGATGTAGATCGAAGGACAAGACCGGTCAATTGCGCGCGCCGCTCCCGTGACGCATGTCGCGGCCCCGCGCGAAGAGCGCCTCGGGCGCGATGACGGAGGGACAAGCCGCTCCGCGTCGCGCCGGTGAGCGGGCGCGACGCGTGGGTCACGCTTTTCCGCGCCGCGCCTAGTGGGGGCATGCGCGTACGTCGCGCGAGGAGAACACCCATGAAGCGCATCGCCCGTCTCGGTCTCTTGCTCGCTCTCTTCTCTCTCCCGGTCGCGGCCTTCGCCTCGACCCCCGCGCGCGCTGGCTGCGCATGTCCCTGCGGCGATTGCGCGCACTGCAACCACGCGACCTGCCCGCGCTGCGCGAAGTCGAGGAAGTAGACTCGCGCGCGTGGACGTCCTCGCGCGGCAGGCGCTGCAGCGGCAGATGGTGCGCCTGTCGCAAGGCGACCGCACCGCCTTCGCGCCCGTGTTCGCGGCGCTCTGGCCGCTCTTGCGCGGGCTCTGCGCGAGGCTGCTGGGGGACACTGCGCTCGCGGAGGACGTCGCGCAGACGGCGCTCTGCAAGATCTTCGCGCGCGCCGATGAGCTGGATCCGGGGCGCGACGCGGTCGCCTGGGCGGTCGGCGTCGCGGTCTGGGAGTGCCGCACGCAGCGCAAGCAGCGCGCGCGCCGGCGCGAGCGGCCGATCGATGGCGCCGAGGCGCTTGTCGCCGAGAGCGGCCGCGGCCCCGATGCGGCCGCCGAGGAGCAAGAGCTGTTCGAGGCGGTCCGCGCGCTCTGGGGTGAGCTGCGGCCCGCCGACGCCGAGGTGCTCGAGGCGCTGCTGCGCGGCGAGCCTCCGGCGATTCCCAGCGCAACGTTTCGCAAGCGCGTGCAGCGGGCGGTCGGCCGGCTGCGCGAGATCTGGAGAGCACGCCATGGGGTCTGAGCGCGCATTTGAACAGAGCGTGAAGCGCGCCTACGAGCGCGGACGGCTCGCCCGCGCGCTCGGCCGCGGCGCGCTGGTGCTGCCGATGTTGCTCATCGCGCTCGCCTCGCGACAGCAGGCCTCGCATCTGCTGCCGCTGGCGGCGCTCCTGTTCGCCGCGGTGCTGCTCGTCTCGCTGCGCGGAAAGAGCGCCGGCCGGGCGGTGCCGCTCGCGCTCGCGGCGGGGCTCGCGCCGCTGCTCTTGCCTCTTGCCGCGCGAGGCTTGGGCCATGCGATGTGCTCGGCCGACTGCATGACCAGCTTCTGCTTGCCCGCTTGCTACCTCGGCGGCGGCCTGGCGGGCGCCGCGCTCGCGCTCTTCTCGCAGACCGAGGAGAGCGTTCCCTCGCAGCGCGAATTCCTCATCTCCGCGCTGTTCATCTCCGGCATCGCGGGCGCGCTCGGCTGCTCGATGGCGGGCGCGGGCGGCGTGCTGGGCATGTTGGCTGCCCAGGTCGCCCTCACCGCGCCCGCGTGGCGCCGCGCGACGAGCTAGAGCACATAGTCGTCGCTGCACGAGATGTCCGGGTTGAGCGAGAGCGCAGCGGCGCACAGCCATCGTGCGGTCCGGCGAGCGGCCCCGGCGCGGCTCACGTTCCCCGCATCCGGACCATCGCGATCGCGCTCTGCAGGTCGGCCCGCTTGAGCGCGCCCGACGCGACCAGCACGGCCAGATAGACCGCCAGTGAGGCCGCGACCGCGAGCAGGCTGGCTGCACCCGCGAGCAGCCTCGCGACGCCGGCCATCGCCGCGCCCGCGATCGCGGCCGAGACGATGGCGCGAAGCAGCCCCCCGCGCAGCATGGCGCGCGGGACCAGCAGCGCGCCGATGGCGACCATCAACAGCTCGCTCGCCAGCGTGGAGACGCTGATGCCGGCCGCGCCGTTGCCCATCCGCCGCTGGAAATAAAGAATGAGCGGCGCGTCGGTGGCCGCGCTGACCAGGATGCAGAGCGCCTGCACGCCGCTCCAGGCCAGCACCTTCTCCGCCGCCAGCAGCCAGTTGCCGATGACGATGGTGAAGTAGACGAGCAGCAGATACGGCGCGAGCAGCTGCAGCGAGAGGATGGTCCCCTCGAAGTTTCCTGCGCCGTAGATGGCGTGGACCATCGGGGCGGTGAAGAGCATCACCAGCAGCGCGACCGGCACGCCGGCGAGCGCCATCCAGCGCAGCGCCTCGCGCATCATCTCCACCGCGCGCGCGGGCGCCTCGTGGTGCAGCCGCACCAGCGCTGGATACATGACGAAGCTCAGGCTCACCGCGGGGAAGATGAGCACGCCCGCGATGCGGCGGGTGGCCGCCTGCCAGCCGATCACCTCGGGCGTCGAGAGCCGCGCGAGGAACGCGCCGTCGATGTACGGCTGCAGCGCGAGCACCAGGTTGAAGAGGAGAAACGGCGAGCCGCGGCCGAGCAACAGGCGCAGATCGTCGCGCGAGATCTTCATCGGTCCGACGCCGCTCCGGCGCAGGAGCAGCGCGGCCGGCAGCAGCATCAGCACCGCCGCGGCCAGCGTCGCCCAGAGCACGCCGGCGAAGCCGTAGCCGAGCAGCGCGAGCGACATCACCAAGAGCGATGAGGCGACGTTGGTGGCGAGGGCGAGCGCGCTCACCTGCGTGAGCTTCTCGTAGCCGCGCAGCACCGCGGCGCCGCTCGCCTGCACCGCGCTGGCGGTGGCCGTGAGCGAGAGGAAGATGAGCGCGAGCCGCGCGGGAGGCGAGTAGCCCTGCGCGAAGCCGAGCGCGAAGAGAAGCGCGGTGGCGAGCACGCTCGCGCCCAGCTTGAGCAGCACGCTGGTGCCGAGCAGCCGCTCGGCGGCATGGCGATCGCGCGCGACCGCGCCGGCGATGACCAGGCTCTGGCCCCAGTCGACGACGAGGAAGCCCACGCCCACCGCGGTCTGCGCGAGGTAGAGCGCGCCGAAGTCGGCCGCGCCCAGCCGCCGCCCGAGCACCGCGCTCACCAGCATCGAGAGCGGCGTGGTGAGCAGCTGCGAGGCGATCATCGCGAGGAGCCCTCGCGCAATGCGGGCCTGCTCGGCCGGCTGCGCAGGAGGAGAGATCGCGTCGGACATGAAGCCGCACTATCGCATTTGCCCGCGGGCCGTCCGGGGAGAAAATCCAAGCCGCGCTTGCCCTGGCCGCCGATGCGGGCGATCCCACAGCGCAGGATGGACAACCTGCATCGCGGCTTCATCGTCTCTGCTTGGGAGGAGCGCCGGCCCGCCTCGGGCGCGCGCGCCTCCGCGAGCGATGGCCGCGTGCTGATCACCGGCCGGCTCGAGGACGCGCGCAGCTTCGCGGCGCTGGTTCCTTCGGCGCGGCCAGCTCTCTACGTGGCGGCCGCCGACGCCGCGCGCGCGCTGGCGGCGGTGGCCCGCGCGGTGCCCGGCGCGCAGCTCGACGAGCCGGGCTGGAGCGATCTGGCCGGCGCGCCGCTCGCCCGCATCGTGCTCCCTCGCGGCGCGCTCTCGCCGGCCGAGCGCGCGCTCGCGTCGGCAGGCATCGCGCCGCTCGGGCTCGAGCGTCCCCGCGCGGCCGACACGCTGGCGCAGCTCGGGCTCGCGGGCCCGGTCTGCGTCGCGGGCGAGCCGCAGCCAGGCCGCCGCGTCGACGCGGTGTTTGTCGAGCCCGCGCTCTCGCCCTGCGAGACGCGCACGCAGCTGGCCTGGATGGCGCTCGACATCGAGACCGCGCGCGATGGCACCGTGGTCGCCGTCTCGATGGCCGGCGCGGGCGGCCCGGGCGAGGTGCTCTTCCTGGGGCCGCCGCTGACGCCGCCGTTCATCACCTCGTACGCGAGCGAGGCCGAGCTGCTCGCGGCGCTCGCCCGCCGCCTGGTCGCGCGCGACCCCGACGTCATCACCGGCTGGAACGTGATCGACTTCGACTTCGACGTCCTGTTCCGCCGATTCGCCGCGCACGCGATCCCCTTCGATGCGGGCCGCACTGGCGAGCCGGTCTCGCGCGTCGGCAACCGCGAGATCCTCCACGTGCCCGGCCGCGCGCTGCTCGACGGGATGCGGTTGGTGCGCGCCTCGGGCGAGCGGTTCGACGACCTCTCTCTCGAGGCGGTCTCGCGCTCGGTGCTGGGCGAGGGCAAGACCACCGCGGTGCGCGGCGAAGCAAAGCTGGCCGAGCTGGACCGCCTGCGCCGCGACGAGCCCGAGGCCTTCTGCGCTTACTGTCTGCGCGACTCCGAGCTGGTCCTGCGCATCCTCGCCAAGACCGGCCTCGACGCGCTCACCGCCCGGCGCGCCGCGCTCACCGGCGTGCCGCTCGAGCTGGCCTGGACCAGCATCCCCGCCTTCGAGCGCATCTATGCCGCCGAGCTGCGCGCGCGCCGCGTGCTCCCGCCCGAGCGGGCCGACAACGCCCGCGTCTCCGGCGCCGCTGGCGGCACGGTCCTCGACGCGATGCCGGGGATATTCCCCAACGTGCTGGTCTTCGACTTCCGCAGCCTCTACCCGTCGATCATCCGCACCTTCAACATCGACCCGCTCAGCCACGCGCGCGCCGAGGTGCGCGCACCCTTGCCTGAAGACATCGTCGCTCCCAACGGCGCCCGATTCGAGCGGGCCGCGGGGATATTGCCGGATATCATCGGCCGATATGCCGCCGAGCGCGAGGCCGCATTGGCCGCGGGCGACGAGACGGCCGCCTACGTCTACAAGATCCTGCAAAACTCCTTCTATGGTGTGCTCGGCTCCGACGGCTGCCGATATGGCCGCACCGAGCTGGCCGGCGCGATCACTTCGTTTGGAAAGAAGTATCTCACCGCCGCGCGCGACTTCTTTGAATCGCGGGGTATGCGCGTTCTCTATGGCGATACCGACTCTGTATTCGTCCTCTCCGGGCTCGGCGACGAATTGAATCACGCGCAGTTGCTCGAGACCGGAAACCAGGCTGCGCTCGAGCTGAACGGGCAGAATGCGCGGGATATCCAGGCCGATTACCGCGCGACTTCTTATCTGCGCATCCGCTGCGACAAGGTCTATCGGCGCTTCTTCATTCCGCGCATCAAATCGGATTCGAGCGGGCAGGGGCGCGGGCGCGCGAAAGGATATGCCGGGCTCAAGCTGGGCGAGCAGGGGAGCGCCGAGCTGGAAGTCAAAGGCATGGAGGCGGTGCGCAGCGACTTCACGCCGCTCGCGCGGAGGTTCCAGCTCGAGCTGCTGCGGCTCACCTTCGCAGGCGCGAAAGAGGACGAGCTGCGCGCCTATTGCCGGGATATCTCCGCGCGATTGATGGCAGGCGCGCTCGATGAAGAGCTGGTCTATCGCAAATCGCTGCGCCGCCTCGCCGAGGATTATGGCTCGGAGACGCCGCAGGTCCGCGCGGCGCGCCTGCTCGGTTGGACCGGCCAGCGCGGCCGCATCTCGTATGTGATGACCAGCGCGGGCGCCGAGCCGATCGAGGCGCGCTCGGCGGCGACGCTCGATTATCGCCACTATCTCGAGCACCAGCTGCTGCCTTCGGCCAACTCGGTCGCGGAGGCGCTCGGCTTCGACGGCAGCGCCTGGCTCGAGGAGCCGGCGCAGCTCGCCTTCAATCTCAAGGCGTGAATCGCCGCGCGGGCAGTAGAGTGCGCTCCATGCGCCGCCCGCTCGCCACGCTCGTGCTCACGCTGCTCTTCGCGCTGCGGGCAGGCGCCGTCGAGCCAGCGCCGGCGCAGCCGGCGAGCGCGGTGCCCCAGCCCGACGAGCCCGCGCCAGGGGTTGGCGACGACTCGCCCGCGCCCCTGTCGATGGATATGTCTCGCGACGGCCCGCCCGGCGCCCGCTTGCCGCACGCGCGCGAAGGCTCGGGCACCAGCTGGATGCCTGATTCATCCCCGATGTTCGGCTACCACTGGATGCTGTCGGGCTGGATGGTGATGCTCCATGATTCATTGATCGCCGGATATGACGATCAAGGCAGCGCGCGCGGCTCGCGCCGGTTCGTCTCGACCAATTGGGTGATGGGAATGGCCTCGCATTCCCTCTTCGGCGGCGAGCTGACGCTGCGCTCAATGCTCTCGGCGGAGCCGCTCACGCTGGCCGGCGCGACCGCGCTGCCGCTGCTGCTCCAGACCGGCGAGACCTACGGCGGCATCCCGCTGCACGACCAGCAGCATCCGCACGATCTCTTCATGGAAGTCGCCGCCCTCTACCGGCACGCGCTCTTCGATGGCGCCGCGCTCGAGCTCTATGGCGCGCCCTCCGGCGAGCCGGCGCTGGGGCCGACCGCGTTCATGCATCGCGTGTCGGCGATGAGCAATCCCTTTCCGCCCATCACCCACCATTGGATGGATTCGACCCATATATCATTTCCAGTGATTACCGTTGGGTTATATAACCAGTGGGTGAAGTTGGAGGGCTCGCTCTTCCACGGCCGCGAGCCGGACGAGAACCGCTGGAACTTCGACTGGGGTCCGCTCGACTCCTGGTCGCTGCGCGCCTCGGCCAACCCGCTGCGCGAGATGAGCGTCGAGGTGTCGTGGGGATATCTGCACAGCCCGGAAGCGCTGCGGCCGCTGCAGGACGAGCACCGCGTGATCGCGTCGGCGCAGTGGACCCGCGACGTCTTCGCCGGGGGAAATCTCGCTGCCATCGCGGCCTGGGGCCGCAAGTATGAGCCGGGCGCCACCACCGACAGCCTGCTGCTCGAGGCGCAGCTCGATCTCGACGGATTCGACGTGCCGTTCCTGCGCCTGGAGTGGGTGGAGAAGCTCGGCGAGGATCTCGTCATCGCCGGGGATCCCGACGCGCAATACAAAGTCTCCTCGCTGGTGTTCGGCTATTCGCGCCGCCTGCCCCAGCTCGGGCCGCTCGTGCCGATCGTTGGGATCGCAATCAATGTCGGCCTGGTGCCTGCGTCGCTGGAGTCGGCCTACGGCACGCGCAGCCCGATGGGCGGATATCTCTTCTTCGGTCTGCAGCCGCCGCGGCTCCATCTCGGCGGATAGCGCGCGGGCGGGCAAGACCCGAATTGTCCCAGTCCGGGGCTGGGAGATCTGCGGCGCCCGAGGTGCGCAATTGAGCGTCTGTGTTTCTCGCGCAGACATGACAACATCCGCGCCCCATTTCCGAGGAGAGGTCCCGCGATATGCGCATGCGTCCATTGCAGGCAGGCAGCACGCTGCCGCTGATGTTCGAGCCGGAGAGCGAAGCCGAGAGCGACGGCGCGAAGCTGCACGAGCGCATCGCCGGCTGCGAGGGGCTGCAGGCCTCGCTGGCGCGCAACGGCGCGCTGCTCTTTCGCGGCTTCAAGAACGTCGGGCCGCAGCAGTTCGAGCAGGCTGCGCGCGCCATCGATGGCGGCTTGAAGAAGGACTATCTCGGCACCTCGCCGCGCAACGCGCTCACCGAATATGTCTTCAGCGCCAGCGAGCTGCCGCCCTACTTCCCGATACCGCAGCACATCGAGATGAGCTTCGTTAAGGCGCCGCCAGAGCGGCTCTTCTTCTGCTGCCTGCTGCCCAATGGCGGCGCCGGCGGCGAGACGCCGCTGGTCGATTTCCGCGCGGTGGTGCGCGATCTCGATCCGGCGGTCCGCGCGCGCTTCGAGAAGCGCGGCGTGCGCAACGTGCGCAACTACGCCGGCCCGGGCGGCGGCTCCAAGCTCGATCTCTGGAAGCTCAAGCGCTGGGACGAGATGTTCCAGACCACCGACCGGGCGATCGTCGAGGAGAAGTGCCGGCAGAACGGCTTCGACTTTCGCTGGAAGGACGACGGCCGCCTCGAGCTGACCAACGCGCAGCCGGCGATGCGCGCGCATCCGGTGACCGGCGAGCCGGTCTGGTTCAACCACTCGCAGGTGTTCCACCTGAGCGCGGCGCCGGGCGAGTACCGGCGCATCGCGCAGCGGCAGGGCTCGCGCTACCGCGCGCTCTGGGTCGTCTCGTCGCTGATGGTCCGCGCCAAGCGCGCGCTGGTGAAGCCCGACGATCAGGCGATGGAGTGCACGTTCGGCGACGGCTCGCCCATCTCGGATGCGGACATGGAGGCGGTGCGGGCGGCGATCTGGAAGAACATGATCGCGTTCCAGTGGCAGCTGGGGGACGTGCTCGCCATCGACAACCGCAGCATCTCGCATGGGCGCATGCCGTACCGGGGGCCGCGCACCATCGCCGTCTGCTGGGCATGAGCGGCGAGCACGCGGGCGCGGCCGGCCGCGATCGATCAGCGCTCGAGGCTGGTGAGCCGGTGCTTGAGCGCGTACTTCACCAGCCCGGCGACCGAGCGGATGTTGAGCTTGTCCATCAGCGTGCCGCGGTAGCTCTCGACCGTCTTGGTGGAGAGGTTGAGCTGCGTCGCGATCTCCTTGCTGCGCAGGCCCTCGGCGAGCAGCTGGAGCACCTCGCGCTCGCGCTGGGTCAGCGCGCCCGCGGGCGTGGAGTCGTTCTTGCGCAGCGCGCGCACCAGCGAGCTGGTCAGCCGCGGCGAGACGAACATCTCCCCGCGCGCAGCGGAGCGGATCGCCTCGACCAGGTCGGCGGCCGCGTCGTCCTTGACGACATATCCGCAGACGCCCGCGTCGAGGGCGGACTGGAGATCGACCTCCTCTTTGTGCAGCGAGAGGATGACCAGCGCCGTCTTCGAGGAGCTGTCGTTGTGCAGCCGCCGCGCGACCTCGATGCCGGAGAGGCCGGGCATCTGGATGTCGAGGATGGCCACGTCGGGCTGCAGCTTGCGGATCGACTCGAGGGCGCGCTCTCCGTCGCTCTCCTCGCCGATGATCTGCATATCGGTTTCGGCGGCGAGCACAGAGCGAAGTCCGACGCGGATGACAGGATGATCGTCGGCGAGCAAGAGACGCATTCAGGCACTCCTCGTGTAGGATGGACTTGTACACAGACCCACGCACGGACATCAAGGTGCATTGAGTCACGAAGGATCCGCGCCTGACCGCCCTGAATCCGACCGCCGAAGCCGAGAGCGCAGCGCAGGGGGAGCGCGCCTTTCGCGGGGAGATGGACAGCCTGCTGCCGTGGCGGGTGCGCGTCGCCGCGATGACCACGTTCGCCGCGTGCGGCGCTTTCGTGCTGGTCGACGCGCTTGCGCTGCGCGGGGACATCCTCTTCTACCGGACCGCCTCGCGACTGCTCTTCGCGCCGCTGTTTCTCCTCGTCGGCGCGCTCGCCTCCGGGTCGCTCGGGCGGCGCGCGCCGCAGCTGCTGGTGATCGCGCTCGCCACGCTGCAGGCCCTCCAGCTCTCGGTCACCGGCGTCTGGCTGCCGCCCTCGGAGAACGTCGGATTCTTCCCGGCGCTGCTCTTCTACTGCGCGTACCTGCCGCTGCCGCTGCGCCGCTGCGCCATCATGGCCGGCTCGTTCGTCGCCGCGTTTCTCGCGGTCAGCTTCGGCGCGCATCTCTGGCCGGCGGCCGCGATCATCAAGCACGCCGGCAACCTGCTCGCCGCCAGCGTGGTCGGCGTGATCTGCGCGCGGATGGCGGAGATGTACGCGCGCGGAGAGTTCCTCGCCAAGCGCGAGCTGGCCGAGGCGAACCGCCACCTCGAAGAAGCGCGGCGGGTGAAGGACCAGTTCTTCACCGACGTCTCGCACGAGCTGCGCACGCCGCTGACCACCGCGCTGCTCGCGCTCGAGGGCACGGCCGAGGAGGCGAAGGCGGCGGTGCGGCCGCTGCACCGCCTGCAGAAGCTGGTCGACGAGCTGCTGCTGCTCGCGCGCATCGACGCGGGCGCGGGCCGCGCCAGCGACGAGGTGACCGACGTGGTCGCCGCCATCCGGCGCATCGTCGTCGAGTTCTCCAGCGGCTTCACCGGCAAGGGTCTGCGGCTCGCGGCCGAGCTGCCGGGCGAGTCGCTGCCGGTGAAGATCAGCGCCGACGCGCTCGAGCGGGTGGCGGTCAACCTGATCGGCAACGCGCTCAAGTACACGCCCGACGGCGGCAAGGTGATCGTCCGCGTCACCTCGCGCGGCAGCGAAGTCGAGCTCGAGGTGCAGGACGACGGGCCAGGCATCGCGCGCGAGGACCTGGCGCGCATCTTCGATCGGTTCGTCCGGGTGGAGAGCCGCGCGGGCGCGCCGGGCATCGGCGTCGGCCTCTCCATCGCGCGCGAGCTGACCGAGCTCTACGGCGGGCGCATCTCCTGCGAGAGCGAGCTCGGGTACGGCACGCGCTTCTTCGCGCGCTGGCCCCGCTGTGCCGCGCCGCCGGCGGCTGCGCACTCGCCGCACGCGCGCGTGCAAGAGGCGATGGCGGCAGCGCTCGACGGCGAGCTCTCGGTGCCGCGCGCCGCGGACGAGGCGCCGCCAGGCGCGCCCTGCGTGCTGGTGATCGAGGATCATCGGGATCTCGCCGAGCGCATCGCCAACAGCCTGGGCCCGACTCTGCGCGTGGCGATCGTGCACGACGGCCTCGCGGGCGTGAACAAGGCGAAGGAGCTGCGGCCGGACCTGATCGTCTGCGACGTGCTGCTGCCGTCGCTGGGCGGGCACGACGTCTGCCGCCAGCTGCGCGCGAACCCCTCGACGAGCGCCACGCCGATCCTGCTGCTCAGCGCGCTCGCCGATCGCGAGCACATCCTCGCCGGTCTGCAGGCGGGCGCCGACGACACGATGGCCAAGCCGTTCGACGCGGGCATGCTGCGCGCGCGAGTGGAGGCGCTCTTGCGGCTCAAGCGCCGCCGCGACGAAGCCGGCCAGATGACCCAGGTGCTGCAGTCGTTCTGCCAGGGGATGGCGCTCGCGCTCGGCTACGACGCGGCGGTGCTCCTCGCGCGCGGCCTCGACGGCTCGTTCGTCGTCTCCGCGAGCGGCGGCACCGAGAGCGCGTTCGCGGGCGAATGGGGCCCGGCCGACGCGGGGTGGGCGCAGGACCGCACCGCGAGCGTGCTCACCGGCCGCACCGACGCGCCCGCCGCCATCGCGCAGGCGGCGCTCGCGGTGGCCGCGCCGGTCGAGGCCGAGCCACGCGGCGCGCTCGTCTTCATCTCGCTCAAGGCGCGCAAGCTGCGCGCGGACGAGAAGCAGATCGTCGCCGCGGCGGCTGCCTGCGCGGCGGTGATGCTCGAGCGCGAGCGCAGCGTCGGCACGCTCGCGCAGCTCGCCGACGAAAAGCAGCGCCTGTCGTCGGCGATCATCAGCGGCCAGGACGCCGAGCGGCGCCGCCTCGCGCTCGAGCTGCACGACGGCCCCGGCCAGACCCTGGTCGCCGCGCTGTTGCACCTCGACATCGAGCTGCGCGTGCTCGGGCCCCGCGAAGAGCTCTCGCGCGTGCGCATGCTGGCCGCGCAGGCGCTCGCCGACCTGCGCGCGGTCACCCGCGATCTGCACCCGCCCTCGCTCGCGCAGCACGGCCTGTTGCGCACGCTGCAGACGCTCGCCGAGCAGGTCAACGGCGAGCGGATGCAGGTCTCTTGCGAGATGGTCCCCTCGCTGCCGGTCGAGCTGCCCACCGGCACCGCGCTCGGACTCTTCCGCATCTCGCAGGCCGCGCTCACCAACGCCGTCCGCCACGCGCACGCCAGCCGCGCCGTGCTGCGCCTCTCGCTGCAGCCGGGCCTGCTCATCCTCGAGGTCGAAGACGACGGCGTCGGCTTCATCCCCTCGCGCACCGAGCACGGCGTCGGCCTGCCCGGCATGCGCGAGCGCGCGACCAGCCTGGGCGGCCAGCTCGTCATCGAGAGCGATCTCGGCCAGGGCACCAAAGTGCGCGCGTCGGTGCCGTTCCCGTTCCAAGGCTAGGCGCGCGCGGCCGCGCGGGGCGCGCACTTCCTGCGCCCGCCTCCGATTGTGTCCAGCGATGCGCGGGCCTTCTCAACGCACAGGTGTGTGCCGAAGAGGGAGTGAAGCGGCGAGTTCCTTCTCCGCTCCAACCCAGGAGCACGCCATGTCGATCACTGCAGTCTCGTCGTCGTCACAACCGAGCGTCCCCACCGGGGGCAACAGCAGCGTGCAGGCCCTCGAGGCGCAGGAGCGTTCGATCCAGAAGCAGATCACCGCGCTCGAGAAGAACACGCAGCTCGACGCGCAGACCAAGGCCCAGGAGCTGTCGGAGCTCGAGGACGAGCTGCAGCAGATCCAGATGGCGCTCGAGCAGGCCCAGCAGGCGCAGCAGAAGTCGCAGGCGGCGAAGCAGGGCGCGCACGCGGCGGCAGGACAGGCCGCGGGCGGGCCGGGCGCCGGCGCAGCGTCGAAGACGGTTCCGGACGGCGCCACCACCAGCCTGTACGCGTAGCCGCGCGTCAACGGCGATCGCGCGCGGCCGCATCTGGAGCGGTCCGGCGCGATCGGGCCGGGAGCCGGGGCGCTACCAGGAGAAGACGCGCTGCGCGTGCACCAGCAGCGCGAAGGCGTCGGCGTCGATCGGCCGCGAGAAGAAGAAGCCCTGCGCGTACTGGCAGCCGAGCGCCTGCAGCTGGGCCGCTTGGGCCGCCGTCTCCACCCCCTCGGCGACGACCTCCATGTTCAGCGTGCGCGCGAGCGCGACGATGATGTTCACCAGCTCCGCCTGCTTGCCCATCCCCGCGCGCGCGACGAACGAGCGGTCGATCTTGAGCGCGTCGAAGCGGAAGTCGTGCAGGTAGCCGAGGCTCGAGTAGCCGGTGCCGAAGTCGTCGAGCAGGAGATGCACGTGCTCGGCCTTGAGCTGCGCGAGGACCGGCGCGGCGGGGCCCGCGTGCTCCATCAGCACGCTCTCGGTGATCTCCAGCTGCAGCCGCTCGGGCGGCAGGCCGCTCTGCGTGAGCGCGGCCTTCACCTGCGCCAGCAGCGCGGGGCCGAGCTGGCGCGCGGAGAGGTTGACCGCCACCGTCAGCGCGTTCTTGCCGGCCGCGCCGAACGCGCTCGCCGCGCGGCACGCCTCGCGCAGCGCCCACGCGCCGATCGGCACGATCAACCCCGTCTCTTCCGCGATGGGAATGAACTCGGCGGGCGGTACGTGGCCTTGCTGCGGGTGCTCCCAGGCGCAGAGCGCCTCGCAGCCCGTCAGCTCGCCCGTGCGCAGGGAGACGACCGGCTGGTAGAGCAGCCGCAGCTCGCCGCGCTCGAGGGCGCGCCGCAGATCGGTCTCCAGCTGCAGCCGCGCGCGGGCGCGCGTGTGCATGCTCGGCGTGAAGACGGCGACGCCGCCGCGCCCCAGCTCCTTGGCGCGGTACATCGCGATCTCCGCGTCGCGCAGGATCTCCTCGGGCCGCGCGTAGACCGCGTTGCCCAGCGCGATGCCGGCGCTCGCCTGCGCGAACACCTCGGTGCCGTCGAGGTCGTGCGCGGGCAAGAGCGCCTGCTGCAGCCGCTCGACCAGCTTGAGCGGCTCGCTGTCGTCGGCGTACTCCTCGAAGAGCACGCAGAACTCGTCGCCGCCCAGGCGCGCCACCGTGTCGCCGGGCCGCACGCTCGCCTCGAGCCGGCGGGCGACGCTCGCCAAGAGCCGGTCGCCGAAGAAGTGGCCCATGCTCTCGTTGACCGTCTTGAAGCGGTCGAGATCGAGCACCACGCAGGCGTAGCGCGAGTCGGCGCGGCGGCGCTGGAAGGCCATCGCCTGGCTGACGCGATCGATGAAGAGCGAGCGGTTGGGCAGTCCGGTGAGGCCGTCGTGAAGCGCGTCGTGCGCGAGCTTCTCGTCGGAGCGCTTGCGATCGGTGATGTCGGTCTGCGAGCCGGCGAGCCGGTAGGCCAAGCCGTTCGCGTCGCGCACCGCCTGGCCGCGCGAAAGCATCCAGCGGTAGCTGCCGTCCTCGTGGCGCGCGCGGTACTCGCACTCGAAGTGCGGCGTGCGGCCGTCGAGGTGCTGCTTGAGCTCCGCCAGGAAGCGCGCGCGATCGTCGGGGTGCACGCGCAAGAGCCACAGCTGCGGATCGGTCTCGGGCGCCTCATCGGGCGACAGGCCAATCTGCGCGCGCCAGCGGGCGGAGAAGTAGATGGAGCGGCCGCGCACGTCCCAGTCCCACAGGCCGTCGGTCGCGCCCGAGGCGGCCAGCGCGTAGCGCTCTTCGCTCTCGCGGATCGCTTCATCGGCGCGGCGCCGCTCGGTGACGTCGAGCACCGTGCCCATCACCAGCGACTTGCCGTCGATCGATGCGCGCGCGCCCAGCGTCTCGATGTCGACGCGCTGCCCGTCCTTGCGCCGCCCGCGGAAGCTGTAGTGGTCGGAGTCGCTCTCGCCCTGCAGCCGGCGGCGCAGGCTCTCGCGCACCAGCTCCTGGTTGCTCTGCTGCACCAGATCCATCGGCGTGAGGCCGCCGACGATCTCCTCGACGGAGTAGCCGAAGATCTCGGCGAAGCGCGGGTTGCAGTAGACGAACCGATCGCCCTCGATGACGTACATGCCCGCCAGCGAGTGCTCGACCAGCAGGCGATAGCGATCGACGCCGCCGACTTCGCCGGGCGCCTGGATCGTCATCGGCTGGGAGAGATCGGTCGGCGCGGACATCGCGGCCGCGCAAGATGCGCAAAGGCGGTCAGCGGTGCAACTCGGACAACTGGCGTCGCGCCGCGAAAGATGGCGTCGCGCACGCTGCGTGATAAAGGCGGCGCGTGCCCTCGAGCCTGATCTCCACCGACCCCGCGCGGGCGGGCGCTGCCGATGCGCTCGCGCGCCCGGCCGCTCCTGGCGCGGCTCTTCCGCCTTCCCCCGCGACCCGGAAGCGAGCGCGCCGCGCCTTCATCGACCTCGCCCGCGGCTTCGCTGTCGTGTGCATGATCGAGCACCACTCGTTCGACGCGTTCATGCCCGACTCGTTCCACGGCACGCCGCTCGATCACTTCTTCCGCTTCATGGGCGGCGTCGCCGCGCCCACCTTCCTGTTCCTCGCGGGCGTCGCGATGGTGATGATGATGGAGGGCGGGCTCGCCCGCGGCCTCACCGTGCGCGCGTCCGCGCTCGCCGCGGCGAAGCGGGGCGGCTGGATCTTCATCGGCGCCTACCTCTTCCGCTTCCAGGAGTGGGCGCTCGCGGGCGGCGTCTCTCCCGCGTGGACGATGCTCCGCATCGACGTGCTCAACTGCATCGGCCTCGCGCTGATGCTGACGGCGCTCTTGTGGGGCGCTGGCGCCGCGCTCGATCACGTCGGCGAAGGCGCGCGCGTGCGCCCGGTGCGCGCCCGCGCGCTGCTCTTCCTCGCCGCCTGCGCGCTGATCGTGCTGACCGCGCCGATCATCTGGGAGCGCGATCTCTCCGCGCTGCCGCAGCTGCTCTTCGACTACCTGCGCGGAGTGCCGCCGCGCGCGCTCTTCCCGATCTTTCCCTGGATCGCCTACTCGTTCGCGGGCGCGCTGCTCGGCCTGCACCTGGCGAAGATCCGCGCAAGCCCCGCGCGCGATCCGCTCATCGCCGAGCGCAACGCGCTCGCGCTCTGGCTCGCCATCGCCACGCCGCTCTGGTTCGTCATCCTCTACGTCGACGCGCTGCCGTTCCACGTCTACGCGCAGCTCGAGTGGTGGCGCACCTCGCCCGCCTACTTTCTCCTCCGCTGCATCTCGATGATCTGGCTGCTCTGCGCCGCGTGGCTCATCGAGCAGGCGTGGCAGCCGGTGCGCGCGAAGATGCATTGGGTGCGGCCCGGGCCCCTGGTCGCGCTCGGCCAGCACTCGCTCGTCATCTACTGGGTGCACATCGAGATCGTCTACGGTCGGCTCACCTGGCCGGTGCGCGGGACGATGTCTCTGCTGCAGGCGAGCAGCTACCTGGCGGTGATCTTCGCCACCATGATCGCGCTCGCGTACGTGATCGATCCGGCGCTCGACGCAGCCAAGGCGCTCTTGCGGCGGGCGGGCGCGCGGCTGCGCGGGCCGGTCGTTTCCTCGAGCTGAACGCGCTCGTTTTCGGCGATACTCCCCGCGTGCACATCGACGTCGCCGACCTGCTCAAGTTCTCCCTGCTGTCGCTCTCCGCGATCTTCTTCGTCGTCGATCCGATCGCGGTCGTCCCGATCTTCGTCGGCATGACCCGCACCGACAGCGAAGAGAAGAAGCGCGCGATGGCGCGGCGCGCGTCGATCGCGGCGTTCGCCATCCTCACCTCGTTCGCGCTGGCGGGCGCCTTCGTCTTCCGCGTGCTCGGCGTGACGCTCCCCGCGTTCAAGGTGGCCGGCGGGATCCTGCTCTTGATGACCTCGATCGAGATGCTCACCGGTCAGAAGACGCGCACGCGCAGCACGAAGGAAGAGGAGAAGGAGGGCGAGGAAAAAGAGGACGTCGCCATCTTCCCGCTCGCGATTCCGCTGCTGGCCGGGCCGGGCTCGATCGCCACCGTGACCGCGCTGATGGCGCGCTCGGGCCACGCCATCTACGCGGTGCCGGTCGTCATCTGCATCGGCATCACTTGCTTCATCAGCTATCTGATGCTGCGCGCGGCGGTGCGCATTTCGCGGCTGTTGGGGGTCACCGGCATGACCGTGCTCAACCGCGTCATCGGTCTCATCATCGGTGCGCTCGCGGTGCAGTTCGTCTTCGACGGGCTCGCCGACGCGTTCCCTCGGCTGCTCAAGTGAAGCCGCGGGCGCTCGCGCCGCTCTGCTGCGCGCTCGCCGCCTCGGCCTGCGCGCTGCCGGTGGTGAGCGCCAACAGCTTCCTGCCCGCGGGCGATCTCAACCGCGGCGACTTCCGCGCCAGCGCCTCGCTCGAGGTGGGCCGCGTCCTCTCCTCGCCCGCGGACTTCGCGCTCGCCGGCACCACCTCGCCCACGCCGGCGCCAGCGCAGCGCTACGTGGTCGACACCTGGATCGCCTCGGACGTCTCGTTCGACTGGGCGCCGAGCGACTGGATCGTCCTCGAGGCGCAGCTCAAGCTGTCGAACCCGATCGTCCCCTTCACGGTCGACGCGGTGGGCGGCGCGTTCGGCGCGCGGGTGCGGCTGCTCAGGCGGACCGGCGATTCGGGCTTCGCGCTCGAGCTGGGGCCGCGCTGGGTCGGCGTGCGCGCGGAAGAGGAGGTGACGCAGACCTCGGGGACCCGCGCGCAGACCGATCGCTGGACCTATCGCTCGCTGGGCGCCGAGCTGCCGCTGGTCTGCACCTACCGGCTGCGGCCCGAGCTGGCCTTCACCTTCGCCCCGTTCGTGCGCGGCTACTACATCCGCGCGTGGCACGACGTGATCGCCTCCGACGCCGCCACGGTGACGACCCGGCTCGACTGGACGCCGGTCGTCTCCGGCGGCCTCGGCTTCTCGGTCGCTTTGGACTTCGGCCGCCTCGAGATCTCGCCCGCCTTCGCCGCCGAGCTGGCGACCCGCGCGAGCGCCAACGCGTCTCGCCAGCTCCTCTTCGAACCCGGCCTCGCGGTCGGCTATCGCTGGTGATCCAGGTGCCGCTCCTCGCCGCCGCCATCGCCTGGTTTGCCTTTGTGCTGGCCGCGCCGTTCCTCCTCTTCCACCCGCGCACGCGCCGCGGGCAGCGCGCTCGATTTGGTTGGTACACCAACGATCCCGTCCCGAGCGCGGGACCGCGCGTCTGGCTGCACGGCGCCTCCGCGGGCGACATCCTCGGGCTGGTGCCGATCGTCCGCGAGCTCAAGGCGCTGCGGCCCGACGCGCGGGTGATCATCTCGGCGATGACCGACTCCGGCGCGGCGATGGCCGAGCAGCGCTTGATGAAGACCGGCCTGTGCGATCTGGTCACCTTCGTGCCGTGGGATCTGCCGCAGGCTTGCGCGCGGACGCTGCGCGCGCTGCGCCCCGACGTGCTGGTGCTCGAGTACACCGAGCTGTGGCCGCAGCTCATCCACGCCGCCGAGCGCGCGGGCGCGAAGCTGGTGCTCACCAACGGCCGCATCGGGCCGCGCAACGTCTCGCGCTACCGGCTCCTCTTCCGGCTGACAGGAAATCTGCTGCAGAAGTTCTCGCTCTTGCTCATGCGCGCCGACGAAGAGGCGGAGCGCGCGCTCGCGCTGGGCGCGGCCGCGGAGGCGATCGTGGTCACGGGCAACACCAAGTTCGATGCGCTCGCGGTGAGCGTGCCGCCCGGGCCGGACCCGCACTTCGCCGAGGCGCTCGGCTGCGCGGGCGAGCGGCTCTGGGTCTGCGGCTCGACGCACGAGGGAGAGGAAGGGCCGCTGCTCGACGTCTACCTGCGGCTGCGCGGCGAGTTCCCCGGGCTGCGCCTGCTGCTCGCGCCGCGCTATGTGGAGCGCGCGCCGCGCGTGCTGGCGATGGCGCGCGAGCGCGGCCTCACCGCGCGTCTGCGCTCGCAGCCGGGCGGCGCCGAGTCGGTGATCGTGCTCGACACCATCGGCGAGCTGGTGCGCGCTTACGCGCTGGCTACGGTGGTGTTCGTGGGCGGCAGCTTCGGCCGCCGCGGCGGGCAGAACATCCTCGAGCCGGCCGCCTGCGCGAAGCCGGTGCTGTTCGGCCCGCGGATGGAGAACTTCGTCGACAGCGTGCAGGTGCTGGTCGGCCGCGGCGGCCTTCAAGTCTCCAGCCCGGCCGCGTTGGAGAAGCTCTTGCGCGAGCTGCTCGCGCGGCCCGACGAGCTGATCAAGCTGGGGCAGATGGCGCGCGAGGCGACCGCGGCGGTGCGGGGCGCGAGCGCGCGCGACGCCGAGCGGATCGTCCGGCTCCTCCCTCCCGCGGGCGCGTCCAAGGGAGCGCGTTGATGCGCGCGCTCGAGCGCCTCTGGTGGCGACACGACGAGCCGGCCTGGGCCGAGGCGTGGCTGTGGCCGCTCTCTCTCGGCTCGATGTTGTTTCGCGTGGGCGCCGCGCTGCGCGCGCGTGCGGGCCAGCCGGCGCGCGCGCCGGTCCCGGTGATCTCGGTGGGCAACCTGGCGGTCGGCGGCGCAGGCAAGACGCCGGTGGCGATGCTGGTCTGCGAGCGGCTGCACGCCCGCGGGCTCAAGCCGGCGCTGCTCTCGCGCGGCTACGGACGCACCTCGCGCGATGCGTTCACGCTGGTCTGCGCGGGGGCGGGCCCGCTCTGCGACGTGGACGCGGCTGGCGACGAGCCGCTGCTCTTCGCGCGCCGCTGCCCGTGGCTCTTGGTGCTGGCCGGCGCAGACCGCGCGCAGCTCGCCCGCGAGGCCCGGGCGCGCGGCGCGGACGTGCTGGTGCTCGACGATGGCCTCCAGCAGCGCGCGCTGGCGAGCGACCTCGAGCTGATCGTCGTCGACGCGCAGAGCCTGCTGGGCAACGGCCGGCGCCTGCCGCGCGGCCCGCTGCGCGAAGGGACCGAGGCGTTCGCGCGCGTGGGTGCGCGCGGGCTCCTCTGGCTGAGCAACGCGCGCCAGCCCGAACGCGGAAGCGAGCTGCAGCGCTTGCTGGACGCGGCCCGCAGCGCCGGCGTGCGCGGACCGGTGGAGAGCGCGGCGGCGCCGATCGCGGGCGAACCGCTGCGCGGCTCGGCCGTCTTTCTCCTCGCTGGCATCGCGCGGCCGGAGCGGTTCGAAGAGAGCGTGCGCGCGCTCGGCGCCGAGATCCGCGGGCGGGCCTTCTTCGCCGACCACCACCGCTTCAGCGAGGAGGAGCTCGCGCGCGTGCGCAAGTCCGCGCTGGGCGCGGGCGCCGGGCTGATCGTCACCACCGAGAAGGACGCGGCGCGGCTGTCCGCCCCCGAGAAAAGTGGGACACCCTCGATCGTCCCGCTGGCGATCGAGCTGGAGATCTTGCGCGGCAGCCCGCTGCTCGACGGCGCGCTCGACGCGCTGCTCGCGCCCGTCACGGCGGGAGCTGCCGCCCGCGACCCGGCCTGAGAGATCGATGAACGCGACCGCACCGCCAGACCCGTTGCACCTTCTCCCGCACCAGCGCGGCCGCGGCCGCTTCTGGATCGCGCTCGGCCGCGCGCTCGGCGCGCTCGCGTGGCTGCTGCGCGTCCGCCGCCGCGTCGTCGAAGAGAACCTGGCCCGCGCGTTCCCCCAGCGCACGGCCGGCGAGCGGCGCGCGCTCGCCCGCGAAGTCTATCGCGCGCTGGGCACCAGCTTGGGCGAGATGCTGCTCGCGCGCGGCATCGGTGACGCCGAGCTCGCCGCGTGGGTCTCGTTCGACGGCTTCGATCGCTACGAGCGCGCGGCTGCGCCGGGCAAGGGAGTGCTGGTCGTCATCGGCCACTTTGGAAACTGGGAGCTGCTCGGCCGGGCCTGCGCGCGGCGCGGCGTGCGGATGGCCACCATCGTGCGCAAGATGAACGGCTGGGCGAACCGCAAGATCGCGGCGGCCCGCGCGGAGAGCGGCTTTGCGCAGCTGGCCGACCGTGGCTCGAGCGGGCAGGCGCTCGCGCTGCTGCGCGCGGGCGGCGTGCTCGCCATCGCGGTCGATCAGAACATGCGCGAGAAGCGCGGCGTCTTCGTCGACTTCTTCGGCCAGCCCGCGTGCACCACGCCGGCCGCGGCGGTCTACGCGCTGCGCGCGGGCGCGCCGATCCTGGCGGCCTTTCCGGTGCGCCAGCCCGACGGGCGCCATGTGGTGCAGGTGCTCGGGCCGTTCGCGCCGCGCGATGGACTGCACGGGCACGCGGCGGTGCTCGACCTCACGCAGCAGCTCACGCGCGCGGTGGAAGAGATCGTGCGCGCGCACCCCGAGCAGTGGTTCTGGCTGCACCGCCGCTGGAAGACGCAGCCGCGCTCTTCCGGCTGAACTCGCTTCAGCTGTCGCGCTGCACGGCGTAGCGCGCGATCGCGCGCAGCTCTTCGGCGACCGCGCGCGGGATCGACAAGCTCGCGAGCGCCGCCACCGATTCGTCGCAGAGCCGCGCCGCCTCTGCGCGCGCGAACGCCTCGGCGCCCGAGCGGCGGAGGATCGCGCGCAGCTCTTCCACGCCGGCCTCGCTGAGATCGTGGCGGCCCAGGCCTTCGCGCAGCGCGGCCACGTCGGCGGGAGACGCGGCCTCGAGCGCGCGCAGGACGAGCAGGGTGCGCTTGCCCTCGCGCAGGTCGTTGCCGGCCGACTTGCCCGTCTGCTCGGGCGCGCCGAAGGTGCCGAGCAGGTCGTCGGCGATCTGGAAGGCCTTCCCGAGCGGATGCGCGTAGGCGGCGAGCGCGTCCTGCGTCTCCTGGCTCGCGCCGGCGAGCAGCGCGCCCAGCCGCAGCGGGAGCGCGAAGGTGTAGCTGCCTGTCTTGAGCTCCTCGATGCGCAGCGCGGCCGAGCGGGGCAGCTCGCCCGCCAGCGGCGCGGCTACGTCGAGCGCCTGGCCGAGCGTCACTTCGCCGAGCGCGCGCGCGATGAGGCGCGCGGCCGCCAGCGTGCGCTCGGGCGCGACCGGAGATGCGAAGATCTGCTCGAGCGCCCAGGCCTGGCAGAGGCTGCCGAAGAGGATGGCGAGGCTGCCGGCTGCATGCGCGCTGGCCGCGGCCTCGCCCTTGACCACGCCGCCCGCGCGCGCGAGCGAGAGGTGCATCGTCGGCCCGCCGCGCCGCTCCTCGTCGCGATCCATGAAGTCGTCGTGGACGAGCAGGTAGGCGTGGAGCAGCTCGAGGCCGAGCGCGGCGGAGAAGGCGTCTGACCGCGCGCCGCCGCCGGCCGCGTTGCCGAGCAGGCAGAGCGCGCCGCGCAGACGCTTGCCGCCGCGCAGGACGTAGTCTCGCAGGGCCGCAAACGCGGGCGTGAGATCGACCGGCAGCGAGGCGGCCTCGGAGACCTTCTCGTCGAGCAGCGCGCGCAGCGCCGGCTCGGACACGCGCGCGAAGTCGAGCAGAGACGCGGGCGCCGGCGACCTTCGTGTCACTCCGACACCCAGGTCACAAGAGCTCGGCCTTGGCCCAGTCGTGGCCGAGGCGGGCGACGATCTCCTCGGCGCGCTTGAGCTTGATCTCGCCCGAGGCGACCAGCTGCCGCGCCACCTCATCGACCGCCCGGCCGCGTGCGCCCGCGGTGACCGCGAGGTTGCGCGCGTGCAGCGCCATGTGCCCGCGCTGGATGCCCACCGTGCCGAGCGCGCGCAGCGCGGCCAGGTTCTGCGCCAGGCCGACCGCGGCCAGCACGCCGGCGAGCTTGCGCACCGGCGGATTTCCCAGGAGCCGCAGCAGCACCGGCACCAGCGGATTGGCCTTCACCGCGCCGCCCACCGTGCCGAGCTGGAGCGGCAGCTCGATCTCGCCGACGAGCGCGGCGCCGAGCGTCTCCGATGCCGGCTCGGTCCACCAGCGCGAGAGCGGCTGATACTGGCCGGTGCGCGCGGCCCACGCGTGCGCGCCCGCTTCGATGGCGCGCCAGTCGTTGCCGGTGGCGATGGCCACCGCGTCGACGCCGTTCATCACGCCCTTGTTGTGCGTGCAAGCGCGGTACGGATCGGCGTCGGCAAAGCGGCTGGCGTCGGAGATGCCGCGCGCGACCTCTTCCCCGGTCAGGCCGAAGTCCGCCAGAGCCTCGACGGGGATGCGCACACGCGCGCGCGTCAAGCGCCGGTCGGCGAGGTTGCTCAAGATGCGCAGGCGGACCTTGCCGCCGGTCAGCTTCTCGCAGAGCCCCGCGACGCCCTCGCACATGGTGTTGACCAGGTTCGCGCCCATCGCCTCCTGCGTGTCGACGAGCAGGTGGACGATGAGCTGCTTCTCGAAGCTGCTCTGCTCGACCTGCTCCGGCACGTCGAGGATGCGCGCTTCGAGATCGCGCGCGCCGCCGCCGCGGGCCCGCATCGCCGGGTGCAGAGCGTTGGCCGCCGCGAGGATCTGCTCCTTCGCCGCGAGGACCGCCTGCTGCGCCGCCTGCGCGTCGGCGAGATGCGCGATCTGCACCTGGCCGATCATCAGCGGCGAATCGCTCTGCGTGGTGAAGCCGCCGCCCTCGCGCGCCAGCTTGGCGGCGAGGCTGACCGCCGCCACCACCGACGGCTCTTCGACCGCCATCGGGACGACCAGCTCCTCGCCGTCGACGATGAAGTTGAGTCCGATGCCGACCGGCAGGCCGAGCACGCCCACCGCGTTTTCGATCATCGCGTCGGCGTTGACGAGCGGCAGCGACGCGCTCTCGGCGAGGCCCGCGAGATCCTCCTCGTCACACTCGATCGCGTCCGCGAGGCGGCGCAGGCGCTCTGCCATCTTCGCCTTGTTGAAGCCTGGGAGCCGGGACCCCTTGGCCATCGAATCTCCTACGAGCGCGAAGGCGCCGTGACGCCCCTGAATCTTCTCATGCGAGCTGCCAGGGGGCGAAATGGAGGGTAGCGGCTCCTCGCGCGCGCTGGATGAAGTTTGCGGGAAGATGCCGGAAACTGGAGGCGGGGCCAGAGCCATGCCAGCCTGCGCGCATGAAGCTGATCCTCGCTCTGGCGCTGACGGCGGCGCTCTTTGCCGGCCTCTTTGTCGTCCCCATCGATGGGCGCACGCTCTGGCAGCGGGCGCAGTCGCGCGGGCTGCCGCAGTCGGCCGCGCGCAGCGTCTCGGCGGGCGCGCACGCGGCGCTGCGCTGGGCCGAGGAGAAGCGCGACCACGCCGGCGATGCCGCCGCGTCTCCGCGCAAAACGCCGCACAAGGAGGTGGCCCGCGCGGCATCTCCCGCCGCGCACGCGCAGTTTGGCGAGGCCCGCTATCGCAACGGCCCGCCCGCTCCTGGCGCGGCCGAGCGCGATTCGGAGGCGGACGACGCGGCGCCCGCGACGCTCGACACGCACGCCGCGCCCGCGCCTGCGCCCGGCCACGATCACATCGTCGCCGCGCCCGCGCAGGAGAAGCTGGGCAAGAGCGAGCGGCAGGGCCTCGACCAGCTGATCGCGGCGCACGGCCGTTAGCGCAGCCGCAGGAATGCGCTCTGCCGCTCGCGCGTTCCACCGATTCCTGACGATGCGGCATGCGCCGTCTTGACGCAGCTCCACCTCTTGCCCATCGTGCCCGCGTGCCCGACTCCTCTCCGCCGCGCTTTCCTTTTTGGGCGCTCGTCGCCGCCGGCGCCGCCTTGGTGCTCGGGCTGGCGTTCTACAAGGACCACCAGAAGAAGCGGCCCGACATCGCGCCGCCGCTGAGCCTGCCGCTGCTGGCCAGCAAGAACCGGCAGGAGCTCAAGACCGGCTCGGTCACCATCGTCGACTTCTGGGCCACCTGGTGCGCGCCGTGCCGCGCCAGCATGCCGCGCGTGCAGCACGTCATCCGCGACTACTCCGCCCGTGGCGTGCAGCTGCTCTCGGTCGACACCGACAACGAAGACAACAACCGCGAGCCGCAAGTGCAGGAGTTCCTCCTGCAGAACCAGCTCGACTTTCCGGTGGTCCTCGACGACGGCACCGCCCAGGACGCGTTCCACGTCGCCTCGCTGCCCACCATGCTCGTGGTCGGCAAGGACCGCCGCATCGTCTGGACCCGCGTGGGCGTGCTCGACGCCAGCGAGGAGCGCGAGCTGCGCCGCGTCCTCGACGAAGCGCTCGCTGCAAAGTAGTTGCGATCCCAATCATTGGCATCGCAACCATCCGCGTACGCGCCGAGCGCCTTCGCGCGAGCCCACCGCAAGGCCAGCCGCGCCGTTCGCAATTCTGGCTTTGATCGGTCTCAAGCCGCGCTAGTAGGGGGCGCGCGTAAAGTCGCAGCTCCCATCGGGCACGTTCTGCGTGCAGATCGACGGGATCACCACCCGCGGAATGCCGAGCAGCGCCGAGGTGAGGAACGTCTGGATCTGCTCGCGCGCGGCCTGGCCGGCCAGCGAGTTGCTGGTGGCGAAGCGGTGCAGGCAGTCGTCGACGCCGCAGGTGTCGTGGAACTGGGTGATGCCGCTCTGGGCGATCGCTTCGTTTGCGTGCGCGAGCCCGGGCAGCACGTGCAGCTGCACGCCGACCTGCACCGCGCCGAGCGCCTGCGCGACCAGCTCGTTGCCGATGTTGGGGAGCACCGGATCGCCGATGTCCTCCTGGACGAGGCAGGGCGGCACCGGGCCGGGCAGGGCGTCGACCCAGTTGGCGCCGTCGACGTCGTCCCACGCGGTCTGCGAGGTGGCCAGCTGCAGATCGAGGTTGACGTCGCCGCCCGAGTCGGTCGGCCAGGCCGGGCGCGCGAGATCGACGATGTCGGAGAGAGCGATGAACTGCGTCCAGCCGGTGCCCGGCACGTTGAGCACGCCCGCGCGGATGCGCGCGCGATCCACCGAGACGTGCACCAGCCCCATCGTGCCGCCGAGCGAGCCGCCTGCGTAGAAGAGCTGGTTCATGTCCGGCTTGAGCGCGGGCGTGCCCGGCACCGCGGCGGTCAGCGCGGTGGCGAGCGCGTCGGCGAGCGCGCCCGGCAGGAGCGTCTCGATGGCGGCGATGTTCGCGTGCGCCTGCAGCAGGTGCGCGGTGGAGCGATCGCTGCCCTCGATGGTGCGGAAGAGCGCGCCGACGGTGCCGATGATCGAGTCGCCGGTCCAGCCGAGGAAGTCGAAGCCGATCTTCGCGAAGCCCGCGCCGGCGAGCTCGTCGTCGAAGGAGTCGTCGTCGACGCTGCCTCCGGTGCCGTGGCCGTAGATGATCACCGGGTAGTCGCGCGTCGCGCGTGGCAGCACGATGCGGAACGGCACGTCGCGCAGGCCCTGCTGCACCGGCGCGCCGCTCGCGTCATAGGCGAGGTGGCCGGTCTGATCCTCGGCGGTGAGGAAGTTGGGCACGCCGGTGAGGTGGCCGTAGACGATCACCGCGATCGACGCGTCGCTGCCGCTGGTCGAGTCGATGACGATGCCCACCGTGCCGGCCTGCGCGGCGGCCTGGGTGGCGGCGCGCATGGCGGTCATGCGGGTGGTCGGGTCGAGCGTGGAGCGCGTCGAGAAGTCCCACATCCGCAGCACGTGGGCCGGATCGATCTGTTGCATCGCAAGCATCGCGCGCGCGGGCGCGTAGTGGGCGAAGACGGCGCGCTCCGCGTCGTTCGCGGGGGCCGCACGGCCGAGCGAGACGAGCGTAGTGCGAGAAGGCGCGAACGTCGCGCCGCCCGGCTGCTGGATCGAATCGAGCAGCACCGCCAGATGCAGCGACGCGGCGGCGAGCGGCCGCTTGGGCGTGATCACCAGCATCGCCTCCTTGGCCCCCGCGTTCTGTCCGCGCACCAGCCGCAGGCCGAGCAACGACTCGCTGCCGTACTGCGCGCCCGGCTGCAGATCAAACAGGCGCACCACGCCATCGACGACGCTGGCCGGATCGACGTCGGCGGTGAAGCCGGTGGCGAGCGGGGTCAGGCGCGAGAAGCCGTCGGCCAGGTTGATCGACGCGGGATCGTCCGGCTGCGGCGGCGCCGAGTTCTCCACCGAGACGCGGTACCCGGTCTGGGTGGTCGGGTCGGAGATCATGAACGCGCTCGACGGCCAGGGCAGCATGCAGCGCGGCTCGTCGGAGCCGCCGCAGGGCGCGGTCAGCGGAGTCCACGGCGCGGGAGCTGGCGGCGCGCTGTCCGACCCGGTGCAGGCGGCGAAGAGCGCGCCGCAGAGAACGCTCCAGCCCAAGCCCCGTGCGGTCCAGCGCGATTCGGGCTGGACGCGTTCGAGGCGCGCTGCCGTGAAGTTTTCCGCAGCTGCGCGGCCCATCTCGATCGATCCGATACCCATCGCTGGCTCCCGCTCGCACGCAGAAAGCTCCGCGAGCGCGCGCACTATGCATGAACTGCGCGCGCGCACGCGCCGGGGAATCTCCGCGCAATGTCCCCATGATTTCGCGGGCGCCCCGCCGAGCAGGCTCCTTGAGGCGCGCGTCCGCCTTTGTTACAGAGGCCCCCCTTTACGAAGGAGCGAAACATGGCGCGTCCGTGGGCGGTCATCCTCGGTGCCTCGAGCGGGTTCGGCGCGGCGTGCGGCGCGGAGCTCGCGCGCAGCGGCTTCGACATCTTCGGCGTGCACCTCGACCGGCGCAGCACCGCCGACCTGGTCGCCGCTGCCAGGAAGGGGATCGAGGACGCGGGCGGCCGCGCGGTCTTCTTCAACTCCAACGCGGCCGGCGACGAGTCGCGCGCGGAGGTGCTCGCGCAGATCGAGAAGGAAGTCGCTTCCCAAAAGGAAGCAGCTTCCCGATCGGGCTCTCCGCCGCCGGTCGGCGTGCTGCTCCACTCGCTCGCGTTCGGCGCGCTCAAGTCGTTCGCCAGCGAGAAGCCCGAGGAGAACCTCACCCGCGCGCAGTTCGAGATGACCACCGACGTGATGGCCAACAGCCTCGTCTACTGGACGCGCGATCTGGTGATGCGCGGCCTGCTCGGCGCGGGCGGGCGCGTCTTCGCGATGACCTCCAGCGGCTCGACGCGGGTGTGGCCGGCCTACGGCGCGGTCTCGGCGGCGAAGGCCGCGCTCGAGGCGCACTGCCGGCAGCTCGCGCTCGAGCTCGCCCCGCGCGGCATCGCGGTCAACGCCGTGCGCGCGGGGGTCACCGACACGCCGGCGCTGCGCAAGATCCCCGGCAACGAGAAGATGATCGAGATCGCGAAGGCGCGAAACCCGAGCGGCCGGCTGACCACTCCGGAAGATGTCGCGAAGCTGCTCGCGCTGCTCACCGACCCGCGCGCCGCCTGGCTGACCGGCAATACGCTCGGCGTCGATGGAGGCGAGGACATTGTCGGGTAGCGGGGACTTTGGGGGTAGGGCTTCGGGCTTTGGGAACCGCCAAAGGCCAAAGGCCCCCTGGCTCCTCGCTGCGCTGCTCGCCTCCTGCGCGCACGCGGCGCTGCCGCTCAACATGCACCCCGACTTTGCCCTCCGGCGCTCGCAGGCGGCCGAGGTCTGCCTGCCTCCGGGCGAGCAGCTCTGGTTGAGCCGGCTGCGCTGCGAGGACGGCGCGCGGGTGAAGATCGTCTCGCGCAGCTCGGTCGGCACGCGGCAAGCGGCGTCGCCGCTCGAGGAGGAGCGCCAGCTGGAGCAACTCGATCCGGGCCGCCGTCTCGCGCCGGGCGAGCCGGATCTGCACATCGTCGACGCGGTGGTGGTCGAGTGCGGCGGCGTCGATACGACGCTCTTTCTCGACATGTACCACTGCGCGCAGCCGCCGCCGGACCTCGCGCCCGACGGGTTCACCATCGAGCCGCTCGAGCTGCCGAACCGCTGACGCACGCTGCGGCCCTCTACCCGCGCGGGTTTGCGCGATTCGCCAGCTCGTCTCGCAGCGCGCGCAGGTGGGGCGCGCCGGTTCCGCAGCAGCCTCCGACGAGCGCCGCGCCCGAGCGCGCCGCATCGGCCACCGCTGCCGCCCATGCGCCGGGCGTGCGCGCGCCCGCGTCCGGCTTGAGCGCGAGCGGCACCGGCAGCGCGGACGAGAGAGCGCGGACGAGCACAGCGAGCTCGGTCGTGCGCCCGCTGGCCCCGTGCGCATCCCACGGGCCGCAGTTGAGCCCGACCACCGACGCGCCCTGGCTCGCGAGCTGCGCGAGCGGCGGCCCGTACACGTCGGCGGGCGCGTCGCCGGCGGGAAACGCGGAGAAGGCGAGCGTGATCGCGACGGGCAGCTCGCCCGCGCCCAGCGCGGCCTCCAGCGCGCGGCAGGCCTGGTCTGCGTGCATCGCCGTCTCCAGCCAGAGCGCGTCGGCGCCCGCGCCGGCCGCGGCGCGCGCGGTCTCGGCCAGCTCGGCCGTGGGCAGGCCGGTCCAGAGCGCGACCGCCGCGTAGCGCGCGCCCGCTTTGCGCGCCAGCGAGAGCGCCGCCGTCAGCTCCGCGCGCGTCGGCGGCCGCGCGCCGAACGTGTTGGCCAGCAAGAGCTCCGCGCCCGCCTCGACGTGCGCGCGGTGGATCGAAAGGACTTCGCGCGCGTGGGTGAGCGACCAGGAGATCGCGTCGCGGGGCGCGCCAGCCGCGGCCGCGCGCGCTTGCGAGAGGTCGAGTCCGCGCTCGAGCAGCGCCGTTCCCATCGCGGCGTCGAGGAGGAGCGGGCGCGGATCGGCGAGCCGCTGGCGCAGCGTTGGGCTCGGCGCTGCGCCAGCCGCGCCATCCCCGGAGCGCGCCATGCTCAGCGATCGCTCGCGCTCGAGCCGGCCGCGCCGCCCGCCGGAGGCCCCGCGTCGCCTGGGCCGGCGCTGCTCTGCGGAGAACCGGCATCGGTCGCGATTGCCGCCGAGCCTGGTCCCGCGGCAGGCGCGCCCGGCAGATGCGGCGGCGCGCCGCCATCGGGCAGACCCAGGCTGAGCGGCAACAGCGGCGCCGGCACCGCGGTCGGTCCGCCATCGCCCGGCGCGCTCGGCTGCGCCGCGAGCGGCCGCGCCGCCGGCACGCCCGCTTGATCGGCGTCATACGCGCAGAGCCCGAGCAGGTCTTTCTGATCGCCCGCGCGCCGGCGGATGCGCGATGCGATGTCCTGCGCCGAGGAGAACGCGTCGGCCGAGCTGCGCGCCTTCACGGCCAGCTGCCGGTAGTCGACCACCGCCACCAGCTGCCGCCAGAGCGAATCCTGGAGCTTCTCGAAGTGATCGCGCGCGTCCGCGTCCAGCGCGCCCGCGGGCACGTCGACGATCTGATCGTTCTCCGGCAGCCCGACCTGGTCGAGGATGCCGAATCCGCTGCGCGAGCGATCGATGACCGCCATCGCCTCCTGCACCAGCAGCGGATAGTCCTCGGTGAGCACCGAGAAGCGCAGCGTGTCCGCGTCGACCAGCTGCACCCGCACGGTGCGCCCGGCGAACGGAATGTTCAGCGAGTGCGATGGCTCGGCGAAGAGCACCTGCACCATCCGGTCGCGATCGGCCGCGGTGAGGTCGGCGCGCAGGCCCGGCGGGTCGCGCTTGGGTACCTTGAAGGTCTCGAGCTCCTCCTTGAGCTGATCGATCGCGACCACCACGTTGAGCGCGGCCGCGTCGGTGTAGCCGGCGTGGAACACACCCACCAGCTCGGGCTCGCCGGTGCGGCAGGAGATGGCGAACACGGGGGAGCCGCTGTTGCCCGCCGAGAGCAGCGCATCGACCACGAAGTCGACATGGTTCCAGCTCTTCTCGTTGTCCTGCGCGTAGGGGTTCACCACCTTTCCGCTCGACAGCGCGGTGAAGACGCCGAGCGGGAAGCCGCGCACCTGCACCACATTGCCGGCGCGCAGCGCGCTCGAGCGGCCCACCCGCATCGGCATCAACGCCAGCACCTTCTTCGTCTTGAGCACCGCGATGTCGGCGGCGGGATCGGAGAGCACTTTCGTGAGCGGGATGTGGCCCGGCTCGTAGTCGTCGCTCTCGTCTTTGACGATCTTCAGCTGCTCGCGGACCTTCTTGCTGCCGGCGGGGATTCCATCGACGGTGTGGTCGTCGTCGGTGACGTCGGGGCGGCTGGCGACGTGCTCGTTGGTGACCAGGTACGTCTCGCCGTTGATCACCTTCCAGGCGAACCCGGTGCCGTGCGCGACCGCGCGCAGGTACTGCTTGTGCAGCTTGCCGTCGCGCCCGTAGTAGACGTGCTCGTAGGTGGCGATGGAGCGGATGGCGAAGACGAACGCGCTCTTCGCCCCCTCGTCGGCGGCGCGGCTGGCCACCTCGGGCGGGAGCGCGTCGGCGTAGTCGCCGTCGCAGAGCGGCGGCGGCGCAGGCGGCGCGAGCGGGGTCGACTTTCCCTGCGCGCGGCTGCCTTTCTGCGGCGCGCGCGCCTTGAGCGTGGCGGCCTGGTCGCCGACCAGCGCGGGGGCCGGCGGCGCAGGCGCGTCGGGAACGCCCGGCGCAGCGAGCAGGAGAGCGGCGAGGGCGGGCAGGGCGCTGGCGATCACGTCGCAGAGGATGTGGCCTGCTCGCCGCGCGCGCAATGGAGCTTTCGTCTGCTATGGTCCCGCGCGCATGCCCCAGTGCATCCGCGTCGTCGCCGCCATGCTCGAGCAAGATGGCAAGTACCTCATCACCCAGCGGCGCCCCGGCGCCTCGCTGCCGCTGTTGTGGGAGTTCCCAGGCGGGCGCGTCGAAGAGGGCGAGAGCGACGCCGCGGCGCTCGCGCGCGAGCTCTTCGAGGAGATGGGCATCGAGGTCGAAGTGGGCGAGCGGGCGGTGCTGGTGCACCACGTCTACTCGGCCTACGAGATCGACTTCGCCGTCTACCGCTGCGCGCTGAAGGACGGCGGCAAGAGCGACGTGGCGCAGAAGGGCCGGGTGCACGATCACCGCTGGGTGAAGCCCTCGGAGCTGGACCAGTACCAGTTCCCGCCTGCCGACGAGAAGACGCTCGCGCAGCTGCTCGAGCTGACGCATTAGTGATGCGCACGCGTAGCGCACGGGTGTTGTTCGCCTCGCTGCTGCTCTCGGGCGCGGCCTGCCAGACGGCGCGCCCGCAGCCGGCGAGCGAGCCGGGTTCGCTCGAGCGAGGGGACGTCGACCCCGAGCTGTGGAGCGCGATGCAGCGCGCGAAAGCGGAGCTCGACGCGGGCCACTCTCTCTGCGCGTTCGCGCGCGTCGAGGCGCTGCGCCGGTCGAACAACGAGGCATTCGAGACGGCGTTCCCGCCCATCTTCCTCCATCGCCCGGGCTTCGATCCGTCGCCGCGCGGCGAGCAGAAGCTGATCGATTGGCTGGCGAGCCACCCCGCCGACGAGCCGTCGGTGATGCGGCTCGCCGACGTCTACATCTCGCGCTCGAGCTGGGCGCAGGCCGAGCCGCTCCTGCGCAAAGCGATGGCGCTGCAGCCTGATTACGTCGATCCGGTGCTGGTGCTCGCCCGCGTGCGCAGCGACCAGCAGGACGAAGCCGGTGCGAAACAGCTGATGGAGGCCTATCTCGCGAGCCATCCCAACTCGGCGCTGGCGATCCTCTCGGCCGCGTCGCAGAAGGAGGGCAAGGCGCAGCTCGACGCGCTCGAGGCCGCGCGCGCGAAGCTGCCGCAGGACGCGCAGGTGCTCTTCACGCTCGCCGCGGCGGTGCAGAAGTCGGACGATCTGGTGCGCGCCGAAGAGCTGTTCCGCCGCGCCGCCGAGCTGGGCCCAAGCGACGCGACCATCCAGGCCTGGACCGGCCGCTTCTTTCTCAAGGCGCGAAACGATCCGAAATCAGCGCTCGTCTATTACCTGCGCGCCTACTTCCTCTCGCCCGACTTCTACGAGACGGAGTTCGTCGAGGCGCGCATCGGCCGGATGATCTCGGACGCCGATCTCGAGAGCTGCGCGCAATAGCGAGCGCGCCCTCCCTTGACGCTCGCCCGACGGCGATTAGGTTGCCGCAGCGCCGCGCGCCGAAATAGTCAGGCCCGCCCGCGCTGTTCATGCATCCAGGAGGTTTCATGCACCGCTCGATCCGCATTGTGCTCTTCGCTCTTCCGGCCGCGCTGGCGCTCGCCGCCTGCAACCGCGGCGAGGGCAACAGCTCTCTCTTCGGCGGCGACGCGCAGGCCGCCTCGTTGCCCGCCGCTGCCGCGCAGGTCGCCGCTCCCGTCGCGGCGCCCGTCGTCGCGCCGCCCTCCAACGAGCTCTTCTCGCCGATGCCGTCGCTCGCTCCGCTGGTGAAGCGGCTGCGCCCGGTGGTGGTCAACATCAACTCCAAGTTCCGCCCGCGGCCGCAGCACGCGCGCGGGCTGGGCCGGCAGCTGCGCACGCCGCAGAACAACGAAGGCGACGACAGCCCGAACGACGACCAGGACGAGCAGGACCCGATGCAGCAGCTGCGCCGCTTCTTCGGCGGCCACGGCCAGATGATGCCCGAGGACAACTCGCCGCGCTCCGGCCTGGGCTCGGGCTTCCTCATCGGGCCGGGGCTGGTCATCACCAACAACCACGTGGTGCAGGTGCAGGACGCGCAGGGCGGCAAGTTCCGCCCGATGGACGAGATCAAGATCATCACCGACGACCTCGCCAACGGCGGCTCGCGCGAGTTCACCGCCAAGCTCATCGGCGCCGATCCGAAGAGCGACATCGCGCTCTTGCGCATCGACGATCCGCGCGCGAAGGACCTCGCCTACGCGCAGCTGGGCGACTCGGACGCGCTCGAGGTGGGCGACTACGTGGTGGCCATCGGCGAGCCGTTCGGGCTTCAGGCCACGGTGACCGCGGGCATCATCAGCGCGAAGGAGCGCAACCAGTTCGGCGGGCCGTACAGCGACTATCTGCAGACCGATGCGTCCATCAACCCGGGCAACTCGGGCGGGCCGCTCTTCAACCTGCGCGGCGAGGTGGTCGGGGTGAACAGCGCGATCATCTCCGGCGCGAACACCATCGGGTTTGCCATCCCGATCTCGGTGGTGAAGCAGATCCTCCCGCAGCTGCGCGAGAAGGGGAAGGTGGTGCGCGGCTTCCTCGGGGTGGCGCTGCAGGCGCTCACGCAAGACACGGCCGAGCAGCTCGGTCTGAAGAACACGCAGGGCGCGCTGGTGGCCGACGTGGTGAAGGACGGCGCGGCCGAGAAGGCGGGCCTGCACCCGGGCGATGTGATCACGCAGGTCGACGGGCGCAACATCGTCGACAACAACATGCTGACCCGCGAGGTGGGCGCTATCCCGCCGGGCAAGCAGGTGAAGCTCACGCTGGTGCGCGACGGAAAGGACAAGACCGTCACCGTCGAGCTCAAGGCGCGGCCGGAGGAGGCCGATGACGCTGCGGTCGAGACGCAGGGCGCGCCCGCGAACGGCGGCGACCCGCTCGGCGTGGTGGCCGAGGCGCTCACGCCCGAGCTGGCGCGGCGCGCGCGCGTCGACGCGAACACCAAGGGCGTGGTGGTCACCGACGTGCAGCCCGACTCGCCCGCGAACGAGGCGGGCATCGAGCCGGGCGATGTGATCATCGAGCTGAACAAGGCGCCGGTGGCCTCGGTGGGCGACTACAAGAAGGCGATCAAGGCGATCAAGCCGGGCTCGTCGGCGCTGCTGCGGCTGCGCCGAGGGAACGCGGTCGAGTACCTGACGGTGCGCGTGCCCAAGTAGGGGCCGGGCGCGCGCTGCGCGAAGCGAATGCGGGCCCGGTGCGAGCGATCGCGCCGGGCCCGCATTCGTTTGGCATACCAATAATTGCGGTGCCAATGATTGGCACTCAACTCAACCGGCGCGCGGCTACTTCGACGGCCGCGGCCAGGCCTCGGGCGCCGGCTTGCCGCGCACCAGCACCGTGTCGCGCAGGCAGTGCGCGTCGTCGCGCTCGGGGTGGCTCAGCGTCGAGTGCAGCCCGCGGCTCTCCTTGCGCTCCTGCGCGCAGGCGACGATGAGCCGCGCCACGTCGGCGAGGTTGCGCAGCTCGAGCAGATCGCGCGTCACCAGATAGCCCCAGTAGTAGTCGTCGATCTCGCCGAGCAGGTTGTCGAGGCGGTGCTGCGCGCGCTCGAGCCGCTTGTCGGTGCGCACGATGCCGACGTAGTTCCACATCAGGTTGCGGATCTCGTCCCAGTTCTGCTTCACCACCACGCCTTCGTCGGGCGTGACGGCGGCGCCCGGGTCCCAGTCGGGGATCTTTTCGTAGAGCGCCGGCGAGGCCTCGCGCGCCACCTCGACCGCGCGGTCGGCGGCGCGGTGCCCGAAGACGAGCCCCTCGAGCAGCGAGTTGGAGGCGAGCCGGTTCGCGCCGTGCAGCCCGGTGCAGGCGGTCTCGCCGATGGCGAGCAGGCCGGCGAGCGTGGTCTGCCCGCGCAGGTCGGTGGCGACGCCGCCGCAGGTGTAGTGCGTGCCGGGCACCACCGGGATGGGCTGCACCGCCAGGTCGATCCCGAAGGCCTGGCAGTTGGCGTAGATGTTCGGGAAGTGCTCGAGCAGGAACGCCTTCGGCAGGTGCGTCATGTCGAGATAGACGCAGTCGTCGCCGCGCCGCTTGAGCTCGCTGTCGATCGAGCGGGCCACGATGTCGCGCGGGGCGAGCTCCTTGCGCACGTCGTAGCGGCCCATGAACGCCTCGCCCGCCTGGTTGCGCAGGATGCCGCCCTCGCCGCGCAGCGCCTCGGAGATGAGGAAGCTCTTGGCGTGCGGGTGGAACAGGCAGGTCGGGTGGAACTGGATGAACTCCATGTTGGCGATGGCCGCGCCCGCGCGGTGGGCCATCGCGATGCCATCGCCGGTCGCGACGTCGGGGTTGGTCGTGTAGAGGTAGACCTTGCCCGCGCCGCCGGTGGCGAGGATGACCGCCTTGGCGAGGAACGCGTTCACCTGGCCGTCGGGCGCGAGCACATAGCAGCCGAGCACGCGGTCGTCGGCGGGCGGCGGGTTCGAGGCCGAAACGCTGCGGCCCGCTCCTGGCGCGGCTTTCCCGCTCGCGCGCAGGTGCGCGTTGCCCGACTGGCGCAGCTTGGAGACGGTGATCAAGTCGACCGCGGCGTGATCTTCGAAGATGGGGATCTTCGCTTCGGCGATGGCGTGCAAGAGCGCGCGCTCGACCTCGCGGCCGGTCAGGTCGGCGGCGTGGAGGATGCGGCGCTGCGAGTGGCCGCCCTCGCGGGTGAGGTGGAACCCCGACGGCGACTCGTCGCGGGTGAACTCGGCGCCCAGCTCGATCAGCTCGCGGACGCGGTCCGGCCCCTCTTCGACGGTGACGCGCACCGCCTCTTCGCGGCAGAGGCCCGCGCCCGCTTCCAGCGTGTCGGCGACGTGCTGGTCGAACGAGTCGCCCGGGCCCGAGACGGCGGCGATGCCGCCCTGGGCGTAGTTGGTGCTCGATTCAGCGCGGCCGCGCTTGGCGAGCACCGCCACGGTGCCGCTCTTGGCGAGGCGGAGCGCGCAGGTGAGGCCGGCGACGCCGCCGCCGATGACGAGGAAGTCGTGTGTGTAGCGCATGGGGCGAAGGACCTTAGCAGGGAGTGGCTGGAGGTCATCCGATGCGCGCCGGCCGCCGAGGTTGCCGGTGGCGCCGGGCTGGCAAAATGCACATCGACACAAGCAGGGATTTGCCGCAGCTGGACGCCGGTTGCTAAACTACCGGTCCTTCATGCGCAGCCTGGCTCCCCACCTCTTCGTCGCGATCTCTGCCGCGCTCGCGCTCGCCGCCGGCGGAGCCTCCGCGCGCGAGCCGCTGCACGTCTGGACCGACGCGGCCGGCGTGGTGCACATCGAAGATCCGCTGCCCGGCCGGCCGCGCCCGCCGCGCAACAGCAAGAGCGTGCGCCCCAGCGGCAAGACCGCGCGCGCGGCCAAGGTGGTCCACTGGTGGGAGCGCGCGACCGACGCGCCGCCCGACGAGATCGATCGCGCTGCCGCCTCGTACAACATCCCCGCCGAGCTCATCCGCGCGGTCATCGCGGTGGAGAGCGCGGGCGACACCGCGGCGGTCTCGCGCACGGGCGCGAAGGGCTTGATGCAGCTGATGCCGCAGACCGCCGACCATGTCTTCGTCGACGACCCGGTCGATCCCGCGCAGAACATCCAGGGCGGCACGCGCTACCTGCGCGAGCTGGCCAACGAGTTCAACGGCGACATGATGCTGATGCTGGCGGCCTACAACGCGGGGCCCGAAGCGGTGCGCAAGTACCACGGCGTCCCGCCCTTCGAAGAGACGCGCGGCTACGTGCGCAAGGTCATCGCGCACTACAACGAGCTCAAGCACGAGAACGAGCTGCACGCGCAGATGGCCTCGGCCGCGCCTGAGCCCAAGGCGGTGGTGCAGTCGGCGAGCACGGGTCCGCAAGGAAAGGCTCCGTGACCGAGCGGTTCGACCCGGCCCGCAGCTCCGATCCCGGCCGCACCGAGGACGAGCCGACGCGCCGCGCGCGCTTTGATCAGCAGCTCGCGGCCGCGCAGGAGGCGCAGGCGGCGGGCGATGTCGACACGGCCAAGGCGCTGCTCGACCAGGCGCTGCGCTACGTGCCGAGCGATCAGCGCGCGCGCAATCTCCTCGGCCTGACGCTCTTCAAGCTGGGCGATCTCGAGCAGGCCGAGACCATCTACCGCGCGCTCATCGACGACCATCCCGCCGACCCGACGCTGCGGGTGAACCTGGGGCTCGTCTATCTCAAGCGCGGCGCGTCGCTCGACGCGGCCCGCTGCTTCACCACCGCGCTCGAGCTGCAGCCAGAGCACATCAAGGCGCAGAACTACCTCGGGCTCGCGCTGGCGCAGAAGGGCGATCACGCGGCGGCGCGCGGCTGGTTTCTGCGCTCCGGGAACGCGGCGATGGCGGAGCGGATGGAAGAGCTCGCGGCCGCGCAGGCCGAGGCGCTCGCGCGCGAGCAGGCCGCGGCCGATGCGCAGGCGGCGGCCGAAGCCCAGGCTGCCGCACAGGCGCGCGCAGAAGCTGAAGCGCAGACCGCTGCCGAAGCGCGCGCGGCCGCGCAGGCGCAGGCTGCCGACGAAGCTGCTCGGGCGCAGGCCGCGCACGCCTCGCGCGCCGAGGCCGGCTCCATCGAATCCGCGCTCGCAGGCTCCGCTTCAGATGCGGCTGCGCAGCCCGCGGCTGCGCGCCCGTTCGCCTCGACCATCGACGGCGTGCTGGTCGAAGAGATCTCCGCGCCGCCCGAGGCGTTCGCGTCCGCGCGCGGACCGGCCGGCCGCACGGCCGCTCTGGGCGCGGCCCCGCAAGCGCTCGAGGCCTTCACTCGCGAGCAGCGGCTGGCTCTCCCCGGCGCGCAGGGCAGCTTCTTCATCGGTCCCAACAGCGTGGTCATCCAGGTGCGCGGCGAGATGCTCACGCGCCTCGACGGCCTCATCGCCACCTGGGGCACCGCCACGCTGCGCGGCGAGCTCAAGCGCTTCCGCGGCAAGCCCACCGAGAAGTCGTTCGGCGAAGGGCTGCACCGCATGCTGCGCGCGAGCGGCGAAGGGCGCTATGTCATCGCCAGCGCGGGCCGCTCGTTCACCGCGCTGGAGCTGGCCGACGAGCCGGCCTACTTCCGCGAGGAGGCGCTGTTCGCCTTCGAGGACACGCTGGTGTTCGAGAACGGTCGCGTGCCGGGCCGCATTGGCGGCGATCTGCACCTGGTCCACCTGCGGGGCCAGGGCCGGCTGCTGCTGACGTCCTTGGGCAGCATCCGCTCGGTCGACGTGCGCGCGGGCGAGCCGCTGCGAATCCCGATGGATCAGCTGGTCGGCTGGCACGGCCCGCAGCTGCAGCCGCGGCTGGTGAACCTCGTCGAGGAGGCGCCGGAGATGGGCGTCGCGCTCGAGCTGTCAGGCGAGGGCAGGGCGCTCGTCGATACGCCCGACGAACGGTGAGCGCCGCTCGCGCTGCGACGCCGGCTGGGCGAACGTGCGCAGCTCGGCCTGCTCGGCGATGACCGCCAGGTGCGGCAGGCCCGCGCCGCCCGGGCTCCACGCGCCCAGGTTGAGATAGCGGGTCTTCTCCGAAAGCCGCTCGTCGGCGCGGTGGTGGCTGTGGCCCATCGCGACGAAGCGCACGTCGAAGATCTTCGCGATGCGCGCGGCCGCTTCCTGCAGGAGCAGCCGCGCGTCGCAGCGGCGCTGGCGAGCGAGCAGCGCGTTGCAGAGCGCAAACAGCGCTCCCGCTGCGAGCGGCCAGAGCAGGCGCAGCGCGCCCCGGCCGAAGAGGAGGCCGCCAGCGCCAGCGCTGGCCGCGGTCAAGAGCAGCGCCATCCGGTCGAGATAGAAGAGCTGCAGCGAGGCGAACAGGCTCTGCTCCGCGGGCATCGACGCGGCCGCGAACAGCCGCGCCGCCTGCGCGCCGCTCGCGGGGACGAAGCGCTCCAGCCAGCCCTGGACGCGGTCGCGCTGCTCCTGCGCGCGCCGCCGGGTCTGCTGCATTCGCGCGCCTTCGGAGGGAATCGCACGCCGCAGCGTCTCCAGCGCGATCGGCAGCAGCACGCGAAAGACCATCGCGAAGTAGCCGGCCGCGATCTGCAGCGGGTTCCCCATGCGAAAGACCCAAGCGAGATATTCGCGCGCGCTCATCTGATCGGCGTGATCGAGATCCTCCTGCTCGCGCGCCCAGCGGTTCGCGAAGTAGCGGAGCACCTTGCTGCTCATCGGCAGCTCCAGCTCGGCGCCGGACGGCGCGTCGAAGAAGCCGGTCTGCAAACAGTAGCGGTCGTGCGCGTTGCCGTGCTCGAGGTAGAGCAGGCCGGGCTCGAGATAGAACCAGTCGTGGAACTGCACGCGCCGCTCGAGCGCGCCCAGCTCCGCGCCCTCGACGCCCGCGCGCCGCGCCAGCAGGCGCACCAGCTCGCGCTGTACGGCGGGGAACTGCAGCTCCGCGTCGTGGTTGCCGCGGATGAGCTGCAGCTCATTCCCCGCGACGAGAAAGCGCGCCAGCGCGTGGAATACCTGCTCGTGGCGGCCGGCGATGCGGCGCAGCTTCCAGACGCACTTCTCCTCCTCTGGCGCCAGCCCGAACAGGCGCTCCTCGGCGCGGACCTCGAACGGCGCGGTCAACCCTGGCGCGGGCAGGGTGGTCACCGCGACGAAATCGAAGACGTCTCCCGCGAGCAAGAGCCGCCAGCGCTTGCCCTGCTCACGATATCCCGCGTGGTGATCGAGGAATCGCACCAGCGCCGCGTCGAGGCCGGCGCGCCGCTCGTCGCCGTCGCTCGCGCCCGGCTTGAGATCGCAGCCCAGATGCAGATCGCTGAGCACCAGGAGGTTGCTGTCGCGCGCGCGGGATTCAATCGGGCTCTGCATGCGCGGCACGATAGGAACCCGATATGTCGCGCGCGGGCCGCGGATATGGCGGGCGGTGGCGATCGTGTGACGAACGTGCGCGCCGCGGTGGACCGTCCGCGCGTCGCGCGATGATTGCTTCGCCGACGCAAGATCGCCATTCGCGCCCTGCAGGGTGCCTTCGCGAAACTCGAAGGAGGCGCTCATGCTGGTGTCGCTCTGGCCGCTCGTTTCCGCTCTCGCACTTCTCTCCCTGGCGACGGCGTTCGTCGCCTACCTCTGCGCCCGCCGCGTGCTCGCGCGCCGCGTGCCGAAGGACGGCCCGACGCCGCCCGTCTCGATCCTCAAGCCGCTCAAAGGAGTCGACGACGGCCTCTATCTGAACCTCGCGTCGTTCGCGCAGCTCGATTACCCTGCATATGAGGTGATATTCGGCGCGGAAGACGCCGCCGATCCGGCGCTCGAGGTCGCGCGCCGTGTGCAGCGCGACTTTCCCGGCGCGCATATCTCGGTGATTCAATGCCGGGGCCAGCGGGGGAAGAATCCCAAGGTGCGCAGCCTCCAGTCGCTCGCCGCCCACGCACGATATCGACACTGGCTCATCTCCGATTCCAATGTCCGCGTCGACGCAAGCTGGCTGCGCGATACCGCCGCCGAGTTGGGCGGGAACGTCGCGCTGGTGACCAATCCAATCGCCCCGCTGCCCTCCTCCGAGGAGAGCCTGGGGGCGCTCTTTGAAAACATCCACCTCGGCGCGTTCGTCCTCGGCGCCATCGCCTTGCCGCGCGTGCTGGCCAACCGCGCCTGCGTGATCGGCAAATCGATGCTCCTCGACAGCGTCGCGCTCGAGGCCGTGGGCGGCTTTCGATCGGTGCGCAACCTGCTCGCCGAGGATTACCTGCTCGGCCGCAAGTTTGAATTGGCGGGATATGGCGTCGCGCTCTCGCCGCATCCGGTGCACACGGTGAACGAGAGCTGGTCGCTCGACCGCTTCTGCAACCGGCATATCCGCTGGGGGCAGATGCGCCGGCGCATTTCGCTCGCGGCCTATCTCGGTGAGCCGCTGCTCAATCCGACGCCGCTGATCCTCCTCGCGCTCGCGCTGCGGCTGGGCGCGGTGCTCTCGTCCGATGCGCCCTCGGGCGCGATCGTGCAAGCGCTCGGCGCCGGCGTGGGCGCGCTGGGGCTCAAGTGCGCGCTCGATATGAGCCTGCTGCGCACGCTGCGCGGCGCGCCCCTGCCGCTCTTCGACTCCGCGTGGATACCTTTCAAAGACCTGTTGATTGCCGCGATCTGGCCGGTGGCCGCGGTGCGCCGCACGCTCGACTGGCGCGGCAATCCGCTCCGCATCGGCCGCGCCAGCCGGCTCTTCGCGCTCGAGGCGGGCGCGATCAACTCGGCCGGCCAGGTGGGGCCGGTCGGCCAGTTGGGCCAGTAATCAGCGTCGTTGTCGGCAGCCGGATTGAATCGATCGGCTGGGTCAGCGGGCGCGAATCAGTCGAGCTGCTGCGTGAGCGACCGGGCCAACGCGGCGCGATCGCCGCTCTGCACCGCGCGGGATATCGCGCCCAGCGCGGCCAAGGCCGGCACGCCCGCCGCGTCGCGAAGGCCGCGCTCGAGCTTGCGGCCGGCGCCGTCGAGGCCGATCAGCCCGAAGCGCGGCTGATAGCTTCCCCATTCATAGTTGTCCCAGAGCGACCAGTGCAGATATCCCTGCACCGGCACGCCGTCGGCGAGCGCGCGGAAGAGCTCATATAGATGAGCTTGTATGAAGGTATCGCGCCGCGCGCCGTCCGGGCGGCGGTAGGCGAGCGCGCCGACCGCGCGCACAGCCATGCCATTCTCCGCCAGCCAGATCGGCGCGCCCGGCGCGGCTTGCGAATAGAGAGCGAGCGCCGCCGAGAGCCCGCGCGGGTGCGGCTTCCAGTCCCACTCATCGACCACCGGGCCGAGCCCGCGATCGTTCCCCGGCGTGGAGCTGCCGATGATGTTCCAGGGAAAGGGATCGTAGTAATCGAACGACAAGTAATCGAGCGCGGGCGCATCGAGCGCATACGAGGCATCGAGCAGCCGCGATAGCTTCTCCGGCGCGGTCCCGCTGCGCAGCAGCCCCTCGAGCGCGCGCACGCCCCAGCGCAGGATCATCCGTCCGCCGCCCAGCTCGCCCTCGCTCGCCAGCATCGCGCGGGTGAACGCGCGCTCGCGCTCGTGCAGATATTCATCGAGCGAGCCTCGCGCAACGCCCGCCGCGGGGGCGAGCAGCAGATCCACATAGAGCGCGTCGAGCCGGTAGAGGGCGGAGAAGTTGTTGTTGAAAGAGACGGCCGGCGCGAGAAGGCCGCGCGCCGCGTACAGTTCGCGCAGCACCTTCGCCGCCGCGAGGTGCGCGAGCAGCTGGTTCTCCAGGCAGCGCCGCGCCGCCCGCGGCCCGAACGCGCGGTGGGGAAATCGTCCGGCCAGATAGGTCGCGAGCGCGAACATATTCGGCTCATTGACCGTGATGTATCGACGCGGCGGACCGCTCCCCGCGCGGTCGAGCGCGTCGAAGAGCCGCGGCAGCATCGCGCGCAGATATCCGGCGAACTGCGCGGGCGCGTCGTCGGCGAGCCAGAAGTCGGCGCCCAGGTGCGCCGGGTGGGTCCAGTGATAGAGCGTGATCAGCGGCTCGACGCCCGCCTTTTCCAGCGCCGCGAGGATGCGCGCGTAGTGCGCGATGGCCGCGCCGTCGAGCTCGGGCGCGCTGCTCGGGAGCGAGCGCACCGGCTGCACGCGCGCCCACTCGATCGACAGCCGGAACGTGCGCAGTCCGCTCTGCGCGAGGAGCGCCGCGTCCTCCTCATAGCGCTCCCAGAATCCGCACGCGCCGCCGCTGGGCACCACGCCCGCGCGACCCTCCCAGCCGGACCAGTTGTTGAGCGGCTCGCCGGGGCCGTTGTAGCCGCCCTCGCTCTGGAACCCCGAGGTCGCGACGCCGAGCGAGAGCTGCGCGAGCGCGCGGCCCTCGAGCCGCTCGGCGAGCGTGCGCGCGTCGGACTCGTCATAGTGAAGCTCGAACCGGGACATGGCCGGCGGACAGTACCGCGCACGGCGCCCTCGCACCTCTGCTACTCTCCGCGGCCCAAGATGCCCGAGACCGTGCCCACCCCGATCCCCGCGCGCCCGCGCACTCGCCGCGAACGTCTGCGCGAGGAGCTGCTCAACGGGCCGAACCTGATCACCCTCTCGCGGATGGCGCTCATCCCCGTCTACCTGACGTTTCTCGCCTTCGAGAACCGGCACAACAGCTTCTGGGCAGCGATCATCTTCTCGCTCGCGGCGGCCAGCGACTGGATCGACGGGTGGCTCGCGCGCATCTCGAACAAGATCACCACGCTGGGGAAGTTCCTCGACCCGCTCGCGGACAAGCTGATCGTCCTCTCTGGCCTGATCATGCTCATCCGCCTGGGCCGCGTGCCGACCTGGGTGGTGGTGCTCATCCTCGCGCGCGAGCTGCTTATCAGCGGCCTGCGCACGCTGGCGGCGGGCGAGGGGCTCGTCATCGCGGCGAGCCAGGGCGGCAAGTGGAAGACCTCGCTGCAGCTGACCGGCATCATCGCGCTGATGGTCCACTACCACTACTCGATCGACTGGTTCTTCACCCGCCAGCAGACCGACTTCCACCTGGTCGGCCTGACGCTGCTCTACCTCTCGCTCATTCCCAGCCTGGCAAGCGCCGCCGAGTACGTCCGCGGCTACTACACGCTCGACGGCGCTTCGCGAGAAAGAGGCGGAGAAGGCGCTTGACAGTCCCGGGATGAGGATCTAGAAGCATCGCCGGTTTTGCGGAACTAGCTCAGTTGGTAGAGCGTCGCCTTGCCAAGGCGAAGGTCGCCAGTTCGAACCTGGTGTTCCGCTCCAATTTAAGGCCCCGGTTTCAGAGAGATTCTCTGAACCGGGGCCTTGTTCTTTTCGGACTCGCCGCTCGCTCTGCACAACAGCTGCACAACACCAAGCGTTAAATCGCCCAGTCCGGTTCTCCGAGCGGAGACTTGCTTCCGCGACGGAGCCGACCTAGACCGAAACGTCCCCGCTTTGTCGCGCCGGTATTCGGCCGCAGATTAGGGCTGCGCGCCGCAGGTCGGGGCCGTGAGACCCTGATCTTCGAGAGCGCCGCCGAAGACAACCCCACGCCCGCCAACAGCAGAGACACCCGGCATTGCTGCGCCAGAGGTGTCTGTCGGCGAAAGCAACACGAGCCGCTCCAGGGCGGTCGTCACTCGCAGCGCAGCCGGGTTTTCGAAGATCGCCACAGCGACATTTGCGTATTGAGAGAACTGTCCGTTCGAATAGTTGAGCAGTAGAACGCCGAGATCGATAGGAAGGTTGTTCTGGCCGTCGAAGATGTTGAGACTCTCAAGTTCGCCCGCTGGATTTCCGTCCGCGTCGCAGAGGCTCACGCTTGATTCCGTCATCGTCTGCGTGCTCGCGACAAACCCGGTTGGAGCAGCCGCAGTGCCCCCATCGCCTACCTCCCCGGGTAGGCCGAAGTCGAAGACAAGCTGCTGGGGAGAGGCGGCGGTGCCGTTAGGGTAGAATTGAGCGGTCGTGTCTTGCCTGGCCGAGACGAGCGCGCCTGCATCCGAAAAGACGAGGCTGCCTCGCCCGATCTCGCTCGTGACTCCTTGCGCTGCGACAAACACCAGCGCGTGCCAGTCCCAGGTGCCCGCGCTGGTTCTCTTGAAGTAGAGAGTCGGCGCGTAGGCTTGGCCGAACGAATCATAGATCGTCAACTGCTCGTGGAAGTCAGAGGTAGCCACAGCGTTCGACGGGTCGAAAAGCGCTTGGCTGACTGCGGTCGCGGCACCGAAGTTAGCGCTCACCCAGATCTGCCCTGTCGCACTCGCAGGCTGTGGGCGACTGTCGATGACGAGGTCTGAGAGATCGGTGCTCTGTGCTCCACTCGCGTCGATCGAGTATCCTTGCAACACCATCCCCAAGCTATTCACGACCCGGCCGTCGGGGGCGATGGTGAACTCACCCCAGCGGGTGTAGGCGGTGCCAGCGTCATTCGCGACGATGAAGAAGCCTGCTCCTTGGATGGCAAGGTCGGTCGCGTTGCCGGTGTCGACGAGCGGTCCCTGGGCCAAGATCGCGCTACCGACTGCGCCATCGCAGGGAGTCTCTTGCACGGCGATGGTGCGCGAACCACATGCGCAGAGGAGTGATGCGAAGGCGATGACGGCAAGAAGTTGGCGAGAGTTCATAATCAACAAGGAGAGCAATTGAAGCGCCAAGAGAACGGCGTCGACATTGCTGGCGTTTTTATCGGGTGGTCAGCGGGGTGACGCCAGCGGTGTGGCGCACGACAGGAAGCCAGCGGAGCGGTGCAGCGCTCCAACTGGTTGAGCACCGCAGCGGTTGCCCGGCCGCCGAAGAGACGATTGCCATAAGCGCTTGCCATAAGCGCTGAAGACGGCGAGAGCGCGCCCACGAAGCTCGTTCCTGCATCGTATTCCACTTAAAGTCGGTCTGTCCGCGCGCGACAGCCGAGACGCGCACGATGTCTTGCCCGGCATTTCCGGCCACTGCACTCGTTGTGAATATCGAGGGGCTGGTGCTCAGCCCGCTTATTGAACGGCGTGCACCACCCACCGCCCTTGCCCATAGTCGGAAGACGACAATATCCCTCCGGCAGCATAGACATGGCCGTGCCGATCGCTCGCGAGCCCGGTTATGTAAGCGGCCACCTCAGGCATTTCGATCGACGTCACGGTTCCATTGCTCGACTTGCGGACATACCAGCGCAGCACCTCGCTATCGTTCTCGTGCCAGCCGCCGCCAAAAACCGCGCCATTCGAGTCGATCGTCAGCGCGGTGCATGCCGCGAGGCCGCCTGGGTCGGGCGAGAATGTATCGAGCGTCGCCCAGCTCGAGCCGTTCCATTCGATCAAGAAAGCCGTATCGGGGCCGAGATCTGGCGCTTCGTTTGGATGGATCGCGAATACACCGCCGATATAGATGTGGCCGCTGATATCGACCGCCATGCTCGTTGGATAGGCCAGAGACTCCGGACTGCCGAGCGGCATCGGGACGTCGAAGCCGGTGGAGAGCATATCGCCGACATGGTGTGGATTGGCTCCGATCATCTGGCCGCCGGGGCTCAGCGCAGCGGTTTGCCAGTTGTCGTTGTCGTCGATGGGAACCTGCGTGCGAGATGCGGTGCTCCATCCGTTGCCCGTGTTGATTCGGACGACGTTATAGCTGGTAGTCGTGCCGTCTGGGGCGACGTCGTGTTCGAAGCCGCTCGCGTAGATGTTGCCTCTGTCGTCGGCCGCGATCGACGTGAGTTCGGCCGAGACATATCGATCGCTCTCGCTCCACTGTTGACCGTCCCATTTGCGCACCAGCCATATCTTCTCAGACGCTTCAAACGGGTCGCTGCCCACGGATCCGCCGACGTAGACCGAGCCATCGTTCGCGATCGCGACTCCGCTTGGATAAACGAAACTGAACGGCGGGCCGAACGGTTGATCGTCGATCGTCTCCCACGCGACGTGGTTCCAGCGGCGGACCAGCCAATGGACGGAGTGGGGGCCAGGGCCAGTGGGGTCGTCGGTCGCCCAGCCCGCGACGTAGAGCGTCCCATCGGCGGTGCTCGCGATCGCCGTCGCCTCTGAGGTTGCAAACTCGGCGAGAGAAAGCTCGTCGTTGATATCCGTGTGCCCGCTCTGCTGTGCGCAAGCGGCGGCGAAGAGCGCGAAACAGCTGAGTGAAGCGCGTTGAAATCGAGTCATGGGCTCTCCTCACCACGTCTGTTGACGAACGGAGCAATCGCGGGGCCAGCGCCGCGCGCGAATGATTCGTGGGGGTTGAGCGACACACGTCACGGCGCTGGCGCCGCGGACGTGACGGACGCTGCGCAAAGCCCAGTTTCAAAGAGGTCATCCGCGACCGCTCGATTGAGTGGTGCAACTCCAAGTCGCCTGCAGGCCCTCCGCGAGGCATGGGGCGACAAAAAGCCCGTGCAGGTTCCGCGATGTCAGCCTGGTTGGGGCAGCGCAGCTGGTCCTCTGGCGCCATCGCTGCATATGGCGCAGTCCACGAACAATCACGGATCCGGGCGGTGAGTGAGGCTCCCGTCGCCGCGTGCAGCACCTCAGCGAATCAAATCCGAGGGATCGTCGTCGACGATATCGTTCGTCGAAGGCATTGCCCGAATCTGCGCCTTGGCGACGCGCCAGGCCTGTTGCACCACCCAGGAGAGCGACCGGTCCAGCCGCTGAGCCTGCTCTTCGATCTCCACCAAGGATTCCTCGGTGAGGTGGAGGCTTTGCTTGCGGGCATCGTTGGTGGCCATCGGCGGCTCCGCTCCTCTGCTGTAACCGAAGGTGCTGACCGCGCGGCCGGCGCGATGCCGGATCAGACTCGCAATGACTCAAGCACGGTATCGAAGACAAGGAAGGAGAGCCGATCCTTCACCGCATCGGGCAGCGTGCCGAATGCGAACGACACCCGGTAGGCGGCGCCGAGCCGTTTGGACCCGCCGATGGAAGCCGTGGCTTCGAGGATGGAGTCTTTGCCCGGGACGTGAAGTTTCACGGCGGCGGTTTCGCCGGTTACCGGCGCGTAGCTGAGCATCGCCGAAAATCCACCGAGGGATATATCGAGCGTATCGGTGACCAGCTTGTAGGTGCCGCTCATCACCAGATCGACCTGAAGGGAGCGCTGCACGCGCACGTGCTCCCGGGCCACCTGATCGGTCTTCAGCGCGATCCGCTGGGTCGCGAGGATCGTCTTTGCCAGCTCCTCGCGCGAGAACTCGTAGCTCTGAAGATCGTCGGCATCGAGCGCGCCCGCTCGTGCGCGTTCATGCAGTTGCCTGAATGCCGTCAACCACTCAGCGAGCCCCATGATCGATACGTATCGAACCGCCCGGCGATCCACAAGGGACGTCGAACGGTCTTGTCCCTCATTGTCCACAATTCAAATAACCATTCGCGGTCTGGGTTCCCCACGTATGTCTTGGTGACCGCGCCCGGTTCAGGCTGGCCAGTGGGGGCGCTCGAGCAGGAGACGGTCTGAGTGGTCCGCGCAAACTCCTGCGTTCGTCCGGGTGGCAGCGCGTCGCCGCCTGCGCGCACAAAGCGCACCCGCCGAATCTCGAGATGGCTCTACCGCGCGAACGAATCCGCGTTTCGGTGCCCTCGCAAGGCGGCTGCGGCAAACAGGCTTGAACCGCCCCGGGTTTCCCGGAGGCTCCAATTGTTGAGAGGATGGAGCCATGGGAAGGAAGAGCCAGTATCCGGCAGAGATGCAGGAGCGAGCGGTGCGGCTGGTGTTCGAGCAGCAGCAGACA
>Ga0302196_10000057_pt1 | contig 102955 bp, 91 predicted proteins | sample II_Bog_N1_3_FD_198794 | JGI IMG/M metagenome (GOLD analysis project Ga0302196, IMG submission 198794) | Peat permafrost microbial communities from Stordalen Mire near Abisko, Sweden - II_Bog_N1_3 | ecosystem: Environmental > Terrestrial > Soil > Wetlands > Peat | place: Sweden: Abisko... | reverse complement strand
CGGCGAGGGGGCCGCCGCCGCCAGGCGCGCCTCCCACGCCTCCACCAAACCCGCCGCCCGCGCGGCGACGTAGTTGGGGTTGGCCGCGTAGCCCGCGATGCAGTCGCCCATGCCCGCCGCGGCCAGCGTCGCGACGGCGGGCGCGCCCTGCGTCGCGCACGCCTTGACGGACTCCTTCACCGCGTGCAGCGCGGCGCCCCACGCGCTCTCCGTCGCGCCCGCCCGCAGCACGCGCATCTTGTCCTCCGCCGCCTCGTCGTACGCGTCCTCGTGCGCCTCCAGCGCGACGTACGTCACGAAGGGGCAGTCCGCCGCCGCGTCGCCCATCCACGGCTTCGGCGCGAGCACCGTGCCGCGCGCGCGCTGCGACGCCGTCCACAGCGACAGCGACCACGACGCCGCGACGCCGCCGCATCCGCACGCCGCGCCGAGCGTGAGCAGCGTCTCCGAGGACCACTTGGGTGGCGTGGCGATCACGCGCAGCCCGTCCAGCAGGCCGCGCGGCGCGCTGGAGAGCCGCAGCGCGGCGGCAAACACGGCGGGCGTCAGCAGCGGGTCCGACGAGACGAGGAGCAGCGTGCGCAGGCTCGGCTCTGCGGCGCGCAGCGCGGCGAGCGCGCGCGCGTAGTACGCGGGCGGCAGGGCGAGCAGCTGCGACGCGCCGCCGCCGCGGCGCACGTGCACCCACGCCGTCGCCGCGGCGTCCGCGGGCGTCAGCTGCAAGTCGGCGAGCGCCTGCGCGCGCAGCTCGTCGCGCAGGCGGAGGCGCAGCGGCGGGATGACGACCGCGGAAGGGTCGGGCGGCGCGCCCATGCCCTCCGTGTGCGGGTCCCACGGGCCGTCGGTCGCGGCGCCCAGCCCCGCGGGCTTGCCCGCGATGAACCGCCAGCTCGCGTACGCGCCCTCGAGGAGCACGCCGCGGTGCGCTGCGCCCGCGGCGTCGCGCCCAGGCAGCGCCCCGCCCGCCTTGGGCTGCTTCAGCACGAGCGGCGGCGTTGGCGCGCACGATCTGTCGCGCAGCGGCACGGCGAAGGGCAGCAGCGCAAACACTTCCTCGCGCGTGCCCACGCCCCAGTCGTTGGGGCGCACGCCCTCCGTGCCGCCCACGCCCATCCACTGGCACAGGTCGCGGCCGCTGATCGCCGCGTAGCAGCGGGCGGCGGCGACGGTGCACAGCCGCGTGCACAGGTCCCCCTCCAGCACGGGGGACACCCAGCGCAGCGGCTCGCGGGGGTCGATTGCGTTGGACGCAGCGTGGACGACCGTCGTAGCCATGGGCGGCGGGCGCGCGCGTATTTTGTAGGTTTTGTAGACGCGGACGGGGCGCGCCAGCTCCAGTGGCATGAAACACGTTAATTCAAGGTGGTTGTCGGCACGGACAAGGCGCAACGTGCGCAAGACTGCACTCAAGCGAGCATGGCGACTCTTCACTCGGCGCTAACAACCGCGCTGGCGCTCGTGCTGACGCTCGGCGCCGCCGCCAGCCTGTTTCTCACGTTACCGCTCGCACAGTACACGGTGGCGGTGCACGCGCTCCACTGGGTGCCGCTGAACGGCGCCGTGCGCGCGGCGGCGGTGGAAGCGTTCGGAATCTACGCCGCGCCCACGCTGGCGGTGGCGCTGCACCTCTTCGTCGTCGCACCGAGCGTGACGGCCACGATGCTCGTCGCGCCCCACCTCTTCCCGTGGTCCTACGCGCGCTTCCAGGCGCTGGCCCAGGGCTTCACGCTGCGCGGCCTCGACGTGCCGTCGGAGCCCGAAATCGCGCTCACCTTGTCGATCACGTCTTCCTTCCTGTCATGCGCCGTCGTCCTGCTGTGGTGGACCGCGCGTGGTGGGGGGTCGTGCGTCGTCGACGGCGTCTGCAGCCCCCTGCCGCTGGCGGGAGTGCCAATGTGCGCCACGCTCATGCTCGCGTGGCCCCTGCTCGCGTGGATGACGCCCCCCATCGCGATGGGGGCGCACGGGCGCGTGCGAGACCGCGCGGCGAGGCGGAGGGAGCGCAGGGCGGCCAAGGCCGCGGTCAAGATGGCGGGCTCGGGGCGCAAGGGCTCCTTGATGGGACTTGTGCTGAGGCGCCGAAACGTCGCCGAACTCGAGGATTGAACGTCTCAATACCGTGCATTGCCCAGTTCACGAAGTGTACCACATCACTGGGATGCCACGGGGATGACGCACGAGCTACCGAGCAGCCGTCGGCGCGTGCGTCGGGCCCCCCGTGGTTGGCGTATACGCGGGCCCCCGCGGGCACGGCACAGTGTGGCACACGACGCGTCGCGCGTGTGCATCCATCGCTGCGAGCGTCTCCGCGTCCCACTTTGCGACGCATGCCTCCACGGTCTCACTGTCCAGGCGCGCGCGCGCAGTGAACTGCGCTCCGCTGTAAGGATTTGGCGCAAAGGACGCCGCGACGGCACGCTTGCACGCGTCGCGCCGCTGCGCGTCCCGCGCCAGCGCTTCCCGCGCCGCCACGACCGCTGCGGCGCCAGCAATGCCCGCGACGCCTGCCGCGACGCCGACGACGAGCGCGAGAGACATTGCTTTGTATTAGGGTTCCTGACGCGGATGTGTCTACGAATGTCAGTAATTTCCTGACGGATACGACGGTCAACCAACGCTGCCACCACCGTGCGACCAGCGCCGACCAGCACAGTAGACCTACGGCGAGCGAAATGGCATCAAAGACGACAATCATGAGTGCTGCTGACATCATCGCCGCGACAAAGGCGTCCCAGGAGCGTCTGACCGACTCCGACATCTATGCACTGAGCACGCTGACGAAGCAGTACGCTGCGATGCACGAGGCGCACGCCAAGGACCCGACCGCGCCCCGCGTCGGTGGGCCGCGTGGCCCCAACAACGAGGTCGCGATCGACGTGATGGCTCTGTCCGAGCATATGCGCGTCGCTTTGCGCAAGGAGGGTTTCACGGTCAATGGTCCCTACGCGAACTCGAAGCAGGTATTCATGTACATCCACAATGGCGGCGCGATCCGCTGGCCGCATGGGAAGGACTGCATGTGAACCGCCTCGCCTCGCGTGTGTTTTCGTGTTTTCGTGCATGATTGAAGTGCCGCTGTTCAATGACGCTTAGAGAAACGCGGCCACGTCGCAGGACCCGCGCTCCGCCAAAAACTCCTCCTTGTCCCACAGCGCGCGCGCCGTGTCCACGGGGGACGTGCTGCTCAAGTCGTTGGGCAGGCCGTGCACGTTGGCGAGCGTCGGCGCGACTCCGCGCGCCAGGCCCGCCGCGCCGCGGTTGCTCTCGTACAGCCCCGACGTGTTGGGCGGCGCGAGCGCGTGCAGCACGGCGTTGGCGCGGTGCGGCGCGCCCGCCCACGCGCCGCCCGCCTCCAGCAGCACCATGGCCGTGTGCGGGCACGACGCCTGGCGCAGCGCCTCGTCGCCCAGCAGGCCGTCCAGCAGCGGCGCGTCCGTGACGCACCGCGCCGCGTACGACGCCAGCCGCGTGAGCATGCCGCTGTGGTTCCCCAGCGTGAGCGGCGGCGACGCGGCGTTCATGGCGGCGACGGCAGCCCACGCGGCGTCCACGTCCAGCCGCACGCCGCGCCGCAGCGCGCGCCGCCACACGCAGCCGTTCACCGCCGCGAGCGCGGCGTCAAGCTGCGTGACGCGCACGCTGCCGTTGCGCACGCGCGTCCCCTGGAACACGTCGGGCGCGCGCTGCGAGAAGCGCGACGGCGCGAGCAGCAGCGTCCCGTCGCCGCGGCGCGTGCCCTCGCGCAGCGCGCGCGGGCGCTCGTCGTAAAACGCGTCGACGAGGCACAGGCCGTGCGTCGCGTGCCTGAGCACGAGCGCGACGTGCGCGTACGTCTCGTTTTGGATGCGGCGCACCTCGCGCGGCAGGAACCACTTGCGCGGCCGCGGCGTGTACGAGATGAACACCAGGTCGCCGCTCTCCCACTGCCGCGTCGGCGGCGCCGCCTCGCGCTGGTGGCGGCGCATCGCGTCGCGCAGCCCGTGCGGCACGTACTTGGCTTCGACGCGCGCGAGGAGGATGGCCACCCCCGTCGCGACGATCCATACGAGCAGGAGCAGCACGAGCGCAATGTACGGGCCGTCGCTGCTGCGCCGAGGCGGGTGAACGCGTCGACTCGGTGGCGGCGGCTCCCCGCGACCCAGGGCGCCCCCGCCTCTCGTGGCACCCGCGTCCGCCTGCATTTGATTTGGCCTCGTCGGGGTGGACTAGCGGTGGTGCTTGCCGCCATGGCGTCGGGGGAGCCGCGGGGCTGGCATCGGCTCGTAGCGTCCTTGTGAAGTAGGCGGCGGATGCTGCGGCGGCGGGTGCTGAGGGTGACGCGGCGACATTGGCAGCGGCGACGTGGTCCCACGACGTGATTGTCGGCTCGCGCGACCGCTGGCGCGCAACACGCGGAGCGCGAGCGCCACGAGCGCCACCACGACAATGGCGCCCACGACGGGTGCTGCTGCCAGGAACGTGCGCCGAATGCCGACGATGCCGTCGTCCCCCGTCACGCTGCACAGCTTGCAAAACGCCTGGCGTCCCACCTCAATCGCCTTCCCGTGCAGCGTCGCCGTCTCTTGAACCGACGTCCGAGTGCACGTGTTCTGGTAGCAGAAGGCGTCGGGCAGCGGCACGAGCACGCGCATTGCACCCAGGAACGCGAGGCTGCCACAGTACGCGTCGGTCTGCATTGTGATTGGCAGCGCGTCTCGCGCCAGGGTCGCTGCGCCGCGTGGGGTCAACAGGTAGCTCTCGCAGCCCAGGAAGCGGTCGACGAGCCACCCGACGCCCTCGACGACGCGCGCGTCCTGCACGGTCACGGCGCGCGTGCGCCGTTGAATGCCCCCCAGCAAGAGCATGTCCCACTCCACGCCCTCTTCATCGAGACGGCGCAGGAGGGCGCGCAGGTGCGCGGCGCCGCCGTGCTTGTACACCGCGACATCGTCTTCACAGACGAGTGCAAACGGCGCAGACGACGCCGCCACGGCGTTCCACGCGCCGAGATGGGACAGCGTGCACCCCACGGCGCCGAGGGAGGGCAGCTGGGCCGTGCCCTGGCGCCCGTGCACCAGCTGGTAGTGCGCGTCCACCGAGACGATGGAGCGGTCGGCCGCGTCGACGGAGGCGCGGCCGTTGACCCCGCGAAAGTGGCGCGCGCCCGCGTACCCCGCCGCCTCCAGCGTACGCTGTGCGGATCGGAAGCGCTCGTCGTCCATCGAGATGACGTACACGGGAATGGGACTCGGCGCGGCGTTCAGCGCGGGGTCCGCAGCAGCCATGACGGCAGTGGCGCGTGCGCTTGGAACGCGCCGCGCGACGTCGGCCTGGGTGTGGCCAGCGGTGCTCGCGTTTGTTGCGGTTGCGGCGTCCTCGGCTGCTGCGGCGCACCAAGCGCGGCATGCGCGACATGCGCGACATGCGCGTCGGACGACGACGGCGGTCTCCGCCGCCGCCACAGCACGCGCGCCGCGAGCAGGACGAGGGCTACGAGCAGGACCACTGCCAGCGCTGCTTGCGTCGAGTACGTGATGCCGCGCAGGTGCCAGCGCTCGCTCGCGCCGTACAGGTGAAAGCGTGGGTCGCCGTCGCGGCGCCACTGCAAAAAATTGGCGTCCCAGCCGCGGACCTTGACGATCCGCGTCCCATCGACAGGGTGCCGCGACGCCGCCGCGCTTTCACGTGCATCGTCCTGCAGCGCTGCGGAGAATGCGCGCGTGAAGCACGGCGTCGACCAGCCGCACGCGGCGTGCATCTGAAACGGGCCGTCGGGCCCCGCCGTCGCGTCCTGCAGGCGGGCGTACGCGCCAACGGGCCGCGCGTCCGCCTGCATCGCCACCTGCGCCGCCACGTGCACCGTCAGGTACGTGCCGTGCTCCGCGTAAATGCGCTGCGGGTCGACGGCCACGGCGCCCGACTGGACGAGGGCGCGGTAGCCCGCGAACCCAACGTCCAGAGCGTGTAGGAAGTGGTCGCGCCACGCGCGGACGAAGGGCGACCCGCGGGGCGCCGCAAACATCCAACTCTCTATGACAGGAAAGGACGGGTTGGACTGCAGCAGGGGCAGGTGGTAGCCGACAATCTCGGGGCATGTCGCGGGCGCGGGGGGCGGATTCCCCGCGGCGTCGGGCAGGTACCCGCGCAGCCAGTCCTCCAGCACGGACGCGTCGCGCAGGTGCACGGACGCGTCCATCCACACGCCGCCGTACGCGGCCACAAAGCTGAGGCGCACGAGGTCCGAGAGGGCCGCAAAGCTCTGCGCCCGCGCGGCGGCGACGGCGCGCGCGTTCGCGGGCTCCAGCGCCCATGCTCGGTACGCCGCGTCATGCTCGCTCAGGAGGCGGATCGTCCACCCGCGCGCCGCGAGCGGTGCCCACGAGTCCAACGCGGCTTGCACGACGGGGGGCGCGGTGCCGCTGTGCCAGAAGCTAAAGATGATGCGTGGAATCATGGCGTGCCCCCCTGTTTGTTGCAGACCAGCACGCGGGGGCATCCGAGCGTGTGGGCACGCAATTTCACTTGAAATCCAAACCACGGCATCAACAGTCGGCAAAGATGCGCGCGACGACGGCCGCCACGTCGTCCCCTGCTGCCTTGGCGCGCCACAGCTCGCGGCCGCGCGAGACCGCGGCCGCTACGCGCGGCGGTAGCGCCCGCTGAGACGGACACGGACACGCGCATGCGAGGACGAGGAGCGCCTTGACCTCCGCGGCAGCCGCCTCGGCGGTCGCGACGCACACGTCAGTGACGCCCGTCACCATCGGGTTGATGACGCCGTCAAACGTCGTGCGGTCGTCGGCGCGCAGAAGGACGACGGGGTGACCCATGAGCGCGGCGGCCGTCATTTCCACCACGGTCCCATCATCGAGCACGGCGCCGTTGCCGTTCGCGACGAGCGCGCCGCACCGCTCCACGACTTGGAACACGTCGAGCGCAAAGACGGCGCGCTCCAGCGCTGCGCGTGGCACGCCCGCCTCGGCGAGGCGCATCATCTCCAGCCCATCGCGCTGCGGCAGGAAGGTGGCCATGCCGCGCGCCTCGAGCGCGGCGGCGATGGCGGCTTGCGCCTCGCGTTCCTGGCGGTTGAACAGCGGGCCCGCGACGTACACGACGGTGGGGTCCATGGCCGTGCCGAGCTGTTCGTTCTCGCCACTCCGCACGACGGCTTCATGCCACACGCGTGCCGTTACTCGCGTCGCGCCTTCCGCTTGCCCGCACTTTTCGCACGGCGCGGCGACGCGGCTGCCTTCGTCTTTCGACCCTGCTTCCCGACGCCACCGCCGCTCGACCAAGCGCACCCAAGACGCGCGCCGAGCGCCTTGGCGCGCGCCTCGATTGCGGCGTGGCCGAACTGGGCCGCGCGGGCCTCGGCGGCACGCACGCCGCGGCAGTCGATTGCGCAGTCCGCGTCACACACGGGAAATCCCAGCGTGGCTGGCGCTAGGAAGCACGCGGTGCCACACTTGGCGCTGAGCGCGGCGCGCGACTTGCGCGACGGCGAGGCGGCGCGCCACCCCGCATCGCCATGGTCGGCCGCGTGAGACGCTTGACTGCGCGTGCGTACAGGCATGCTTGTTTGTTTACAGCGTATTTGAACCTCGTCAGCCCCAACGCCCGCACCCAAGTACTAGAGCGCCGCCTCGCACGCCTTGATGCTGGCCGTGCCGCTGGGCAGCACCAGTACCACGACGCGCGCCACGACGCCGTGCACGTCCTTGAACTTGGCCACGGCCGCGGCCAGCGCGGCGTGCTGCTTCGCGTTGAGGTCTCCGTAGTCAACACCGTCCACGACACCGCGCTCGCGCAGGCCGCGCAGGATGTCGAGCACGCGCGTGCCGCAAGGTACGCGCACGGCGCGCTCGCTGCACTTGTGCACCTCCGAGTCGCTCTCCGTCGCAAGCAGGCGGAACGGGGGGCACGCGTTGGGCGCGGCGGCGCACCCTGCCTGCGCGGCGTACGTGTCCAGGCGCGTGCGCGCGTCGGCCCGCCGCGCGGGGGACAGCTCACGCGTCGAAAACACAACGTCGCCGATCGAGACGTCGCCGCCCACGTCGAGCGCGTGCCCCACGGCGCCCGCGTGCGGCGAGCAGGGCGTGAAGAGCGAGGCCGCGCCCCCCCGCAGCCGCAGTCGCGCGCGCTTGGACGCCGCCTCCAGCCGCGGAGACGCGCGCCGCTTGGGTGATGACGCGCGCCGCTTGGGTGACGTCGCGCGCCGCTTGGGCGATGACGCGCGCCGCGTCCTCTTGGATGGCATGGTTGCCCACGACCGAACGATGGGCGCTTTTTTTGTCTATCTCTTAGAGAACCTCGGATGCGGCGGACACGCACAGAGATCGCGTGGGCGTCGGCCGCGGGAACTGGAGGTGCCGCGGGACCGCGGCGCCAGCCCCCATGCCCATGCCGCGCAAGGAACGGCGGAGCAGGATGACGGCTTGTTCCATGCACGCGTCCTGGAGCGCGGTGCCATCGCCGTCGCTGTCGGCACTGGACCTTTCATCGCTCGCGCTGTCCTCCTGCTCCTCGTCGTGCACCGACGCGGTCGACGCAGAGAGGAGCAGCTGCAGCTCCGCGTCCTCCTCGTCGTCCGTAGTTGCTATGTGGGTTGTCAGCGTGTGCACGAGACGCTCGCGGCGATCCGCGCTCTTGCGCGGGGGCGTGCACATCAGGGCGGATGCAGTGGACGTTATCCCCGCCAGTTCCTCCTGCTCGCGAAGCGAGGGATCTGCGCACGGCGACGGCTGCGCGATCACGCAGCTCGCTAGCAACATGCGCTTCTGGGACGCCCCAAGGAGGCGTGCGCCTCTGTTTGATGTTGATGACGTGCATGCGAGGCGCCGTTCTTCCGTACGCAACCGTTTGCGCGACGCCGAGTCGTCGCACCGCGCGTGCACCACGTAGATGCAGCCACCGCACTCCATGGTATGCGCGCGCATATTTTGCGTAGAATTTGTATGGAATGATGGTTGTGTGTTGGTGTGGTGGATGCGGAGACGAGCGAGTCAGGAAAATGAATTCTTGATGCAAAATTCTCGACGAACACGCATCCGCCCGACGACCGCGATTAACGCCATGCGATCCCTCCCTTGAATGGCACCAGCTTCGAATGAAGTCACACACACCCACACGCATGACCGCGAAACACATGAAACTTGCGCAGTCCACGAGATTCAAGTCGATGACGCCACCACGACGCGCGTCACAATCGAGCCGTCCGTGCGCGCGCACCGCACCACCGTGCGGGGGCGCCAGTCATACCACAGCGCGATTGCGTCGTCCGCGCGAAGGTGGGGCAGCTGCGCGCGCGTGTAGCCGCGCGACGTCAGCCACGCGTCAACGTCGTCCACCACGGTGCTCACGTCCACGTGCGGCGGCACCATGGGGTTCGCCGTGGGGTCGAACGCGAGATCGGAGAGCAGGCGCACTTGAAGGCGCACCGCCGCCGCCCGTGGCGTGGCGAGGGCCAGGAAGAGTCGCCGCGCACCCTCTGAGGACAGGCGGCTCGGGAGCACGAGCACGACGGCCGCGGCGGGGAAGGGCGGCGGCGGCGCGGGCGGCGCTGCGCCAGCCGCCTGGACCTCGGCGTCCGCCTCCGCGTCCGTGGCACCCGCCTCTTCTTCGCTCGGCGGGCCGTCGCCGCCCGCGTCGCCGCCGCCCTCCCGCTTGGCGCGCTTGCGACTCGGGCGCTTCTTCGCGCCGCACGCCTTGCTCCTCACCACGAGGTCCGCCATGCCCACGTGCGCGAGCGCGCCGCACAGCTGCTCGAGCGACGTCATGCGCGTGCGCCCGTGCTCCTGCACGCGGTCCACAAAGCGCACCACCAGGGTGGGCGGACGCCTGGCGTCGGCGCGCGCCGCCGTCTCGTCGCGCGCGTACGTGGCGCTGAGCGCGTCGCCCAGCGACCGCCCGTCGAGGCGCACGCGCTTGAGCGCGGACTCGACCACGGCCGCGGGCGGCAGGTTCGCCAGGTCGGCCTCGTTGCCGACCGCATAGGCTCGCGCGCGCGCCATTGCAACCGTCGCCTTTTTCGCGAGCCCCAGCTGTTGCGTGTACTCGGGATCCATGCCAGGCGGCGCGTGGACCGTGGCGTCTCGGCTCGATGACGGCGGCGGCGGGATCACTAAAAACATTGGGCTGGAGCTGAGTGGCATGAACACTGAGCTGCGCAAGGATCATTGCCGAAACGCCCGTTTTTTCAACTCGTTACGTCCATTCAGGCGCCAAGGTCGCAGCGTCACTGTGACGTGCCCTCGTTCGTCGGCGCCTGCTCCCGCTCCTGGTCGCGCGCCGCCGCGAGGCGCGCGGAACGGGCGTCGCGCTCAAGCTCGCTCCGCGCGTCCGCGAGCGCCTCCCGCGCGTTGGCAACCAGCAGGATATAGTCCCCGTGCACCTCGACGCGCGACGCGACGATTCCGCGACTGTCAGCGACCTTGCGCAGCTCGTCCTGCGTGACGGCCCGCGCCGCGGCGCGGGGCGGCCACTCCCACGGCCACCCCCAAGGGTCGTCGGCGCCCTCGCGCACCCACGCCGCGTCCGCGTGCTCCGTGATGCCAGGCAGCGGCGCCCGCGCGCGGGCGCACCGTGCAAGCCGTGCCGCCTCTTGCGCCTGCATCGCCGACTGCTCGTCAGCCACTTCGCGCTGGATCGTGTCGAACATTGTCCGCAAGGCCGCGGCCTTTCCGACCAGCGTCTCGGCGTCCTCCTGCGCGTCGGCGCGCGCCTTTTTGCGCTGGGGCTCGCTGGGTGCCGTGAGAGGAGGGTCGGTGACTGCCGATGACGCCGAGGACGCCGAGGACTCGGACATGGTAGACGCGACACCCAGTGCTTATCGATTGAAATTCTTGACGTCATGCCACGGAAAGTGTAACGGACCTTCAACGAAAGAGCGGCACGGGAATGTAGTACGAGTGGCGCCACAACGGCCCCTCGCCGTCAGGCGTCGACATGGCACGAAAGGCAGCGGGTTTCGGGCCGCGCTCCAGCGTCGCCGCGACCATGTCGTACAGCGCCGCCTGCGTCGGCGACGTGCCTGGAATGTGCAGAAAGAAGGCGCCGCAGCCGAGCGTGTCGGCGTACGTCGGCGCGTCGTGGCACTGGTGACGGGGGGCGGACAGGCCCGACGTCACGGCAAACACGGACGAGTGCAGGACGTCCGCGTCCACGTCCGCGGCGACGCGGTCGGGGTGGGCGTTCATGTACCGCGCGAGCGCCATGTGGTCGTCGTACTCGTCGCGCGCGAGGGACCACTCGAGCCAGTCGAGCAGGTCGCCCGCGGCGCCAGCGACGAGGCCCGCATTCACAAACTGCCGCGGCGGGCGCGTCCCGCCGCGCGCGTCCCAGTACTCCTTCAGTACGACGCAGTTGCCCTCGCCGACGCCGTTGGGCGGCTCGCTGAACCGCCCGAAGCATATCAACTCCATGGACGCCAGCAGCCGCGCGTCCCGCGCCGTCTTGGCAAACGCGTCCGCGAACGCGGCGGGGCTGCGCAGCACGAGCACGTCGTTCGCGTCGGACAGCACGACGAGGCGGTCGCGGCGCTCGCTCCGCAGCGTGTCCGCGTACATGCGCATGCGCAGCTGGAAGTTGAATGCCTGCGGCACGGCGAGGCCGAGCATGCGCACGTCCCACCCGACGCGCCGCGCCGTGTGCACCATGCGCGCGGAACGCGGGGGCACGGGCACGCGGGTCTCTACCGTCAGGAGCAGGGGTGGCGGAGGTACGGTATCGGGCGGCGGCTCGGGTGGTGGGCCGTGGCCACCGTGCTCATCGGGTGTTGACGCCATTTTGTATGGTCACACTCACACGCACTCACACGCACTCACACGCACGCGGCGCAGTCGGAGCACGCGGCGCAGTCGGTGCACGGCGTGCAGGCGCACGCGGCGCACGGCGCGCAGTCGGCGCACGGCGCACACACAGCGCCGACGTCGCTGGCGACGGGCGCCCACCCGAACCCACCAAACGTGGGGCTCGTGTACGTGTACTGGAGCAGGTACACGCCAGGCTGCAGGCTCCACGAGTCAACCCACGTCTGGCCCATGTACCCGCCGCCAAAGTTGTAGCCATTGAAGGAGGCGAGCAGGCGCAGCGTGCACGCCTGCGGCAGGCGGACGTACACCGTGGGCTGGCTCGTCGGGTCCGCGTTCACGGGATCCCCGTTCGTGGAATCCGCGTTCATGGTCACCTCGTACGTCGTCAGCGTGTCGGCGTACTGGGGCGTGAACGGCGGCAGGTCATAGAACGTGGACGGGCCCGCGGGCAGCGGCGCGGACGGGTACAAGACCGCGATATCGTTGCTCGTGTAGCGCGGCGCGCCGAGCACGGCGGCGGTTGGCATCGTCACCCCCCACAGGACGGGCTGCGTCGGCGGCGACGGCTGCGTCGGCTGCGTGATTGCGCCCGCTGGCGGCTGGCCTGGCTGGCTGGGCTGGCTCGGCTCCGTCGGCTGCTGCGCGCCGTTGGCGGTGCAGTCGGAGCACGCGGTGCAGGCCACGCACGATTGACACGCGACGCACGTGAGGCCGCACGGCGCGCACGCGGTGCACGCGGCGCACGTCTGGCACGCCGCCGACCCCGCGACGGCCGCCCACGACGTGCCCACGGGGTCCCACGTCAACTGATAGACGCCCGCGGCGCCCAGCGTCACCGTCTGCGACATGGCTGGCGCGCCCCCGATGGAGACGGTGAGCGTGAGGTCGCCGCCGCACGGCGCGTTGGCATACAATGGCGAGAGGACGGACGCGGCGTCGGCCGCGCTGGGAATCGCGACGACCCACGTCGTCATACCAGACGTGAGCGCGGCAAGGGTGACCATGGGCGTCGCGAGCGCGAGCGCCGTCGTGCCGTCGTAGACGAGGGAGGAGCCCGACGTCGCGGGAGCTTGCAGGCTCGCGGCGGCAGGGGCGGTGCCCCACACGACTGCCGTCGCGGGCTGCGTCGGCTGCGACGGCTGGCTGACGCTGACGGTCGGCTGCGGCGTCGTCGCGGGCTGCGCGGGCTGGCGCGGCTGACTCGGTTGCTCCCCCGTCCCGCTGCCACTTCCGCTGCCATTTCCGCTGCCACTTCCGCTGCCACTGCCTCCACTGCCTCCGCTGCCTCCGCTGCCACCGCTGCCACCACCGCTCCCGCCCCCTCCATTCTGCTGCTCCTGCATGAGCGCGTACGCAATCACCACGCTCAACACGACCGAGGCCGCGGCGACCGTGCCGAGGAGCGCCCACGGCGCGCTGGACGTCGCCGCCGCGGGCGCGGAATCCCCGCCGTGGACGTGCGTGACGCCCCGTTCGCCCCCGCCGCGCGACTCGCCGCTATCCGCGGGCGCCCACCACCGAAGCGCGTCGTGACGGCGCATGACGCGTCGTTTGTTTCTCCGCCCAGCTGATAGGATTACACGACAAACGCGCGCGCGCCCCTCGCCGCGAACGGGCGCCGCGGCTTGCCATGGACGGCGGCGGTGACGGCACCACGGACGCAGCCGTCGCGCGATTTCAATTCAAGAGGCGGCTGGACGCGCTGCGTGCCGTGTCGGACGCGTCGCCCGAGGGCGCGCGGTTTGCGCGCGGATTCGGCGGCCTGGGCGCGATTCTGCGTTACGGCGTCGCGCCCGCGCTGCTGCAGCCTCACGACGCGGCGGATGGTGCGGCGGATGGTGCGGCGGATGGTGAGGCACGCGACGTGGTCTCCCCGCCGCGCGCGGGCGAGGGTGACCGTGACATTGACTTCATGTGAGGACGTGAGCAAAGGAGGATGGAGAACGTGCTCGCGCGCTTCGGGTTGGACGCGGGCGTCGGTGCGTTGATGCCGCCGTCCGCCCGCATCATGGGCGGCGCGGCGCTCGAGGGCTGGATGCGGGAGCAGGGCGTTCACCCCGACTTTGCCGCGGGCGACGTTGACGTGTGGGTGCACGCGGACACGGACGCGGCGTTCGACGCGTGCGACCGCGCGACGTGGCCGCGCTCCCTGTCCGACACGATCGACATGTGGACGGCGTACCTCGAGGCGCGGGGCTACGACACGCACGCGCCGCGGGCGTGGTACTCGAGCACATCGGACGACGAGGCGTGCGCGTGGCGCACGCGCGACCTGCGCCTCATCCTCAACTTCACCAAGACGTTCCAGGAGGGCTACTGCAGGAACACGCGCCAGGTGCAGCTCATCGTCGTCCGCCGCCCGCCGCAGGCGGTGCTGCCCGACTTTGACCTGTCGTGCACCGCCGTCGCGGCCGCGTGGGACGCCGACGCGCGCCGCTTCGTCCTCACCGCGCTCTTCCCCGACGACGTGCGCCGCGGGACCATGCGCCGCATGCCGTCCGTCGACCGCGAGCTGGCGTACGCCGCAGCCGCCGTCGACGTGGCGCAGGAGTGCACCGCCGCGCTGGGCGGCGCGTCGTGCGCGCCCAGCAAGCGCGCGGTCCTGCACGAGATGCGCGCCGCGGCCGAGGCCAAGGTCACGCAGCTGCGCAGGCGCTTTGCCAAGCGCGTGGTCAAGTACGAGGCGCGTGGCTTTGTGATGCGCTTCGACGTGGCGGAACACTAGGAGGCGCAGCTGCGCCACTGATTGCGCACGCGAATGGCTGCATGGACGCGCGCACGAACAAAGCGACGCGACGCCGACTGCATGGAAGCGCACACGGACACGCACACGCGCGGGGACGTGACCGACGCGAGTGGCGGGGGTGGGGGCCGCCGCCCGCTGCCGCGGCGCGTGTGGTTGCTGTGGCTGCAGGGGTGGGACCGCGCGCCCTTTCTGCAACGGCGCGTCGCCGCGTCGTGGCGCCACTACAATCCCGACTGGGAGGTCGTGTGCCTGGACGCGTCGTCGCTGCGTGAGCACATTGGCGAGCCGACGCGCCGCGCGTGGGAGCGTGACGGCCAGCCGTGGGACGGGCCGCGCGACGGCGCCATCACGCCGCAGGCGATCTCGGACATTGTGCGCCTGGCGCTGCTGGCCGAGCACGGCGGCGTGTGGGCGGACTCGACGATGCTGTGCATGCAGCCGCTGTCGCCGTGGCTGCCCGCGGCGGTGGCGCCCGCGGGCTTCTGGTGCTACCGCGGCCACTTGTTCTCGCACGACGGGCCGCGCGGCGACGGGCGCGCCGTTGTCGCGCGGGACCAGGGCCCCGCGAGCTGGTTCATGGCGTCCGAGCCAGGCAACGCCATCGCCGCGGCGTGGAGGGCCGCGTGCGACGCGTACTGGGCGCAGCGCGCGACGGCGCACACGTACTTCTGGATGGACGGCCTGCACAAGCGCCTCGTGTGCGATGACGCCGCGTTTCGCGCCGCGTGGCAGCGCGTGCCGTGCCTGCACTGCGAAGACGTGGGGCAGGCGCACTGCCTGTCGCGCGGCGTGTGGTCGGGCAACTTCAAGCGCGTCAAGGCGCTGCTGCGCGACAACCCGCCGTACGCCGTCAAGGTGTCCAGCGCGTTTGGCGGCACGTTCCCCCACGTGGATGCGCACGGGTGCCGCGCGTCCACGGCGTGGTTCGCGCTCTGCATGGCGGAGCGGCCAAGCGCGACGTACGCGCACGCCATGCGCGTCGCGGAGCCGCTCCCCTGCAATCTGGTGTGCACGTAGCCCCCTCCGTATCTCCGCGTGCCCGTGGCGTCCTCCTTTGCGGATTCGGCCTGCACCTTGAACAAAAAAGCCGCACGCCGCGCACTAGTTAAAATGCCGACCTCTATTGCACCCACACTCAGCTCCGCCGCGGCCACCGTCAGGGCGGCCGCCAAGAAGTGCGTGACGGACCGTCCGAACATCGCCGTCGTGCTGACGGTGCTCCTCGTGGTGTACCTCTTCCTGACGCTGACGTGCGCGCCGTCGGCGGGCATTGGCAACGAGGACCTGGGCCGCAAGACGCAGGGCGCGCTCATCTTGGTGACGGCGAGCGCGCTGTCGATTGCCCTCGGCGTCTGGGGCTTCAATCGGTTCACGGACGGCGAGAAGGGCTGGGCCTTGACGGCGCTCGCGGGCGGCGGCGGCCTGCTGCTGCTCAACGCGGCGGCGCAGAACTTCAGGGACGGCAACATCGACGGCGGGTGGCAGCGCATCGGCCAGGCGACGGGCAACCTGACGGTCATCTCGACGGGCATGGCGACGCTCGGCTTTGTCTGGAATGCCATGACGCCGCCCGCGCAGGTGTGCCTCGTCAAGTGAGGCAGGGGCTGCCCCACGCACACAAGCGCCGCCTGCGGACCACCCGATGTAGGCATCAGCCAACGACGGACTTATTTCAATGCCCCGCGGAGTACTGGGACGCCGTGGCAGAGTGCGCGCGACACTAATCCCCGTTTGTAACGCCAGTGGAGTCTTCATGCCACTTTGCCCAGGTAGCCGCCGCGGCCCAGCCCGCACCCGCGTGCATTCCATCATGCCACCGCTGCTCCCGCCGCCGCGTGGCGAAGTCCACGACGCCGCGGTCATATCGACAACCGCCGTGTCCGACGTCTGCCACACCTGCGCTGCGGCCATTGCCCTCGTCACCACCAGCACATTGTGCATTGCGTGCGACGCGCCCACGTGCCCCGCGTGCCTACGCGCCGAGCACGACGGCGACGACGTCGTTCTCACGTGCCGCGCGTGCGACGAGTACGAAGCCGCGACGGACGCGTACGAAGAGGCCACGATGCACCTCGAGATCGCCATCGAGAACCTGCATGCCTGCGAGGCGGAGCTCGCCCTCTACAGGAGGGAAGCGGCGCTCGCCCTGGACCTCGCGGCGCGGCGGGCGCACGCGTCCGCCACCATGGCGCGGCGCCACGCGCTGATACGGGCGCTGCTGGAAGCGCGCGCACGGGTCAAGAGCGAGCGCGAGCGCGTGGCCGCACGCCTGGGGGCCATCCGTGCCCTGGACGCCGCCGCCGCGGATGCGTGAGGCCACCTCGCCGTCGTCACGGCGGGTAGCCGCCCACTGGTTGGGGGCGGGTACGCGACGCGCTGGGACGGGGGCGGGGGCGGGGGACGCTCGCATGCGCGACGAGTTGAAGTCGCCCCTCGCAACGAGGCGCGCGCCGCATCAAGGCCACGACGCCTTGCGCGTCACTGTCGAGCCGTCCACCGTCGACGCCTTCGTGTCATTCACAAACGCCGCGGCCGCCTTGTCCTTGGGGAAGATGATGGTCAGGATGTAGCCGCCGTTGCGCAGCGACCACGCCTTGATCGCGCCCGCATTCGCCGTCAGCGACGACATGGCGGCCTGTAGGAGGTCGCAGCTCGCCTTCGGGCTCCGCACAATGACATACAGCCCCGCGGCATCCTTGGCCGCCGCCCTGGCCGCCGCCGCCGCCGCCGCCGCGGTCGCCCTGGCCGCCGCCGCCTTTGCGGCCGCCTCCGCCTTGGCCGCCGCCGCCGCCGCCGCCGCGTCCACCTTTTGCTGCGCGGCCGCCTCGATCGCCGTCGCGTCCTTCACGCCCGTCGGTCCCCACAGCGCGCCACCCACGAGGTGCGAGCGCTTGTGGCGGTGCGCGAGCTTGCGCGGCGACGCGCGGCGCTTGGGTGACGCGGCGCGGCGCTTGGCCGCCTTGGCCGTCGGCGACTTGGACCGAGCCTTCAGTTTGCGCATGCGCATCGGGGACGGCATTTTCGTGCTTTTGTTTTTATTGACCACGGCTTTGGCGGCGTGCTCGTCGGCCACTACGCCGCAACCAGACCCATGCCACGAATGGCGGCAATCGCCTCGTCCGCCGACGTGACAATCACCGACTTTGACCCCCCGACGTGCCAGAACGGATCGTCGACAAACGCGGGCAGCGCCGCGCGTCCCTGCAACCACGGCGTTGTCGTGGCCAGTGACGCGGCTTGGATGGCTGCCGCCACTGCAGGCGTGACGACGCGGACGACGCGGCGGTTCATGGCGATGGCGGCCGCGATCTGCGCGATGGTGCTGGTATAAGGATACGCGCCATCCGTAAACACTGCGACGACGACATTAGACGCGGCCACTCCACCGAGGCCACTGTCGCCCTCGACGTGAAGCAATTCCATCTTGCGCGACGTGCTAGGATTCCCCATGTGCTTGTCGTACGTCGTCCAGTCGAGGACTACGCGTGCGCCCGCGTGCTGCAGCGCATCCTGCATTGCGGCCATAGGCTCGGGTTCGGTGATGCGGCCCATGACGTAGACTTTCGTGCCCGTTAGCGGACGCGGCGCTGTCTTGGGGTACGGGTTGTCGACGTACGCGGGCATATCAAGGGGGTGTGGCCTGAGCGCCATGGCGAATATCGCAGGTGCGGGTTTTTGAGGCATGAAGTCGTTCGACACGTCGTCCGCGCTGCTGTGGCATGAAACTGACGTGTGGAGCAGGGGCGGTGCCAACAGCGAGACCACGTGAATCGCATTCAGCCCACCACATGGCGACGCTCGTGTCCGCGGGCGCGAGCCGCAAGCGCGGGCGCGACGAGGACGAGGACGGGACGGCGCGTGCCGCCGCTGCCGCCGCTACGGCGCGTGCCGCCGCTGCCGCCGCTGCCGCCGTCAAGGGCATGCTACGAGCGCTCGCGGCCTCCGCGTCGGGGACGCGCGCGCCCCGCGTGCCGCGCGCGCGCAAGGAGTCCAAAGCCGACAGAGAGGCGCAGAAGCTCAGCGCCGCCACGACGAAAAAGTGGAACGACGCGCGCGCCACGGACCCCGCGGCGTTCGAGACCGTCATAGCGCTCGTGGCCACGCGCACGCAGCCGCGCGTGTGGCAGCTCACGGCCAATGGCGAGGGCGCCTTCTTCATGCGCTGCGTCGGGTGCGACGTCGTGAAGCCCGCGCTGCCGTCGCACTTTGTCATCAGTCACGGCAAGACGCGCTTCCTCGCGAGCGCCAGCGGGCAGGAGAACTACAACAACTCGCCTGCGTACCCGTGCAAGGTTTGCTGGGCGCGCCTGTCTGCGATCCGCAACGCCACCGTCGACGGCTGGGTCCGCAACACGATGCACAAGTACAAGCGCCTGCGCGCTGACGACACGACGACGTACGGCACCAAGGCAGAAGGATGGTTCTGGGAGTGCTGGCGCGCGCAGGGCGGCGACTTTGACGTCGTCGACGGCAAGCACGTCATTACGCGCGCGGCGCGGTGCACGATCAGTAACGTGGAGCTCGCGGTCGGCGGCATCCACCTTGAGTTCTGCGCGAGCGTCAACAACCGCGACGTGGCGAACAAGGGGGAGCACCGCGCTGATGACTGCGAGCTGATATGCGCGGCGCTGAACGTGCAGCAGCAGCACGAGGACATCAAGGACCTGGGCGCGGCGTTCCGTGCCCTCGTCGAGGCGGACGACGCGGCGGACGCGCCGTCCGCGGCCGCCGACGAGGCCGCGCGCCGCGCCGAGATTGAGCTGAACTGGTCACGCAGCCCCAAGGAGAATGGCGTCACGGCGTCGCGTACGCACGACACCGCGGCGTACTGGGCGCAGATGGGCGACCTCCACCTCGCGCGCATCTGTAGTAAGATGGCCACAAACCACCGCCAGACAGATCTCGAGGCAGGGCTCGCCAACGACCTCACGGCCGCGGACATTGTCGCCATGCTGCACGCGCTGCCGCAGTGCGCCTACACGCGCGCCCTCTTGACGATCGTCAACGGCCCCCTGCGCTTCTCGGTCGAGCGCGTCGACGACAACGTCGGCCACGTCAAGGGCAACTGCATCCTCGTGTCGCGCATGCTCAACACGGCGGCGGGCATGAGCCGCGCCACGTTTGTCGCGATGCGTGACGCGTGGAAGGCGCGCGAGGAGCGTGCGCGGTGACGCTAAATGGATAGTACGCCAACGGCTGTTTGAGCGGCATGAACCGAAATTTCTTGACATTGCGGTTCCCTGACTTTCTTGCACACGCCTGCTCCGCGTCGCGACACTAGCGCACACAGCACACGCACTCCCGCACGCACACGCACTCACACGCACACACACGCACGCAAGCCGCACAAAGCAGTCATGGAGGGCGATCGGATCACGTCCCCGCTCATCATCGCCCTGGACGTCAGCGGCAGCACCGCCAACTACGACACGTGGCAGCGCAACGCGCGCTCGAACGAGGGCGCGGACGCCCGCGGCATGGTCGACCGCGGCGAGAACGCCGCGTACTGGCGCCGCGTCCGCGCGCTGCTCGCGACCCTCCCCGACGATGGGAACACGCGCGTGGTGCTGTGGGGCGGCAGCGCGCACGAAGTCACGCTGGCCGAGGCGCGCGCGCTGGCCGCCGCGCCGCGCGTGCTGCGCGACGGCACGTCGCCGCGCGTCGTCGCGCGGTGGCTCGTGTCCAACCAGAGCGCGCCGTACCGCCTGGTGCTCGTGACGGACGGCAACGTCAGCGGGTCCGAAGTCGAGGCGACGGACGCGGCGCTGACGGCGGCGCATACGCCGCTGCTCACGCACGTCGAGGCGCACATCGTGCCTACGGGCTACCCCGCGGACCGCTCCGTCACGGCGCCCTTCACGCGGTCGTGCCCGCACGTCGTGTACGAGTGGCCGCCGCCGCGCGGCGTGGACTACCGCCCGACGACGATCACCGCCGCCGCGGCGACGGGCGAGCTGCCCGACAAGGAGGTACTGCAGGCCGTGGACGCCGCGACGCTCGCGGCGCTGGACGGGCTCGAGACCATCGCGACGCTCGAGGCGTTCGAGGCCGCGTACCCCGCGCTGCAGGCCGCCGTCGAGGCGCGCCTCATGGGCTCCTCGGCGTACACGACGGCGGCGCGCGGCCTGCGCGAGCGCATCCTGGCGCTGGGGCGCGCGCTGAGCAAGGCGCTGGCGGCGCGCGACGCGGAGCAGGGCGTGGCGCTGACGGCCGCGCTCGCGGCGGGGGACGCGGCGGCGGAGGCGGCCGCGGCGACGCTGTACACGGCGTACCACGCGCCCGTCGGCACGAGCGGGACAGACGCGGGCCGCGCGCTCCAGTCCAAGCTGTCGTGGCTGCTGCGCGTGACGGAGGGCGCGCTGGAGCGCACGTTCAAGCCCGACGAGATCGCGGCGCAGCGCGGGCGCACGGCGCCGCACGCGGCGCTCGTCACGGCGTACGCGGCGGGCGTGCGCGGCGCGGACACGAGCGGCGACGCCGCGGCGTACGAGGGCCGCGTCGCAGGCCTTGGCGACGCGGCCGCGGGCGCCGTCGACGCCGCCGTCGCCGCGTGGACGTGCCCCCTCACGTACGGCTCCGTCGCGGACGGCGAGCTGCCGCTCGTGCTGCCCCTCGTCAAGCGGCGCACGCAGGTCGTGCAGAGCAAGGTCATGGTGCCAGAGTACGACGACGGCTACGGTTCCGACGGCTCGTACGGCAGCGGCAGCGAGGGCGGCGCGTCGCCGCGCATGGCCGAGCGCACCGTGGAGCGCACCGTCGTCGTGCTGGACGGCGCCGCGCCGCTGCTCGCGACGGTCGCGCGCGACAAGCCCGTCATCGACGCGCTGCTCGACTGCCCGCTGGCGGTCACGCGGGGCGGCGCGGACTTCCGCGCCGTCGCAGAGGCGCTGCTGGACCGCCTCGCGCCGCCGCTGTCGCGCGACGGCGCCGCGGCGTGGTTCGCGCACGCCGCGGCGCGCGGCCCCATCGAGCACCCGATCACGCGCGAGACGCTGTACCCCGCCGCGCTCGTGCTGGGCGCCAACGCGGAGCACGCGGCGGCGACGGACAGCGCCCTCTTCTGCGTGCTCAGCGGCGGCCGCGTGGTCGGCTCGCCCGACCTGTGGTACGGCGCGCTCGTGTACCTGATCGAGGAGGGGCTGGCGCGCGGCGAGCGGCCGTGGCTCGCGGCGGCGGTGCCCGCGCTGCGCGCGCAGCTCGCGTGGCGCGCGGCGCACCGCACGTCCCGCGCGTCCCTCAGCGGGCTGCCCACGCTCGTGAGCACGCGCGTCCCACTGGGCGTCGCGCTGTGGTACGTCAGCCAGGGCGCCGCCGCGACGGCGGACGCGGCGCGCGCGCGTCAGGGTGCCCCGCCGCCCGAGGCCATCCGCGCGCACCTGCCGCACGCGGCCGCCGTGGACTGGCTGCTGGACGCGGCCACGCCGTCGACGTGGCCGCGGTCGGCCCGCGGCCAGGCGCACCGCGCGCTGCTCCGCGTCGCGCTGGCGATGCTGGCGCTCAAGAAGGACGCGCCCGAGGGCGTCGGCGGCAAGCTCTGGGCGGAGGCCGTCGACGCGGCGGTGCACGCGCTGCGCGCGCCGTCCGTCCCCGTCAACGTCACGGCCGTCGGCGCCGACGTGCAGGCACGCGCGGGCATCCGCGCCTTCCTGCCGCTCGACTACGCGGGCGGCTCGCGCGCGGCCGCCGCCAATGCCGCGGACGACGCCGCTGCGTGGCTGCGCGACCGCTCGCGGGGGCTCCAGGCGACGTGGGCCACGTGGGACGCGGACGTCGACGGCCTCGTCACGCGCCTCGCGCGCGGCACGCTGCTCGCGGTCGCCGCGGACGCCGATGGCGACACGCCAGACGACGGCCGCGTGCTCACGTGGCTCGACGCCGTGCTGTACGCGCACGCGCTCACGAAGGCCAACGACGCTGCGGGCGACGTGCGCGTGTCGCTGACGGACGCTGGCGGGCACGCGGCGGCGCACGGCCCGCGCGCGACGGCACGCGCTAAGAAGGCGGCGTTCTGGCCCGCGTGGACGCTGCCGCCTGCGGACGGCAAGGCGCCGACGTCGTACACGGACGTCCGCGTGGTGGACTGCCTCGCCGCCGTGCGTGGCGTACGCATCTCCCTCGGCACGGCGCGGCCGCTGTACGTCGTGGACGGCGCGCCGTGGCACGCGACGGCGCACTCGGCGCTGCAGTCGAGTGACGCGTGGAACGGCGACGCGTGCACCTTCTCGACCACGAAGATGTACATGGACTTTGTCGTCAAGTACCGCCGCTGGCCCGCAAGCTTTGACGAGTGGGCGACGTACGTCGCGGCGAAGCTGCGGCGCGGCGACAAGGCGGCCGCGCACGGCCCCGCGGCGGAGGCGCTGCCGCAGGTCATTCTGGCCACATGGATCCAGGAGCACGCGCTGCACGCGCCGCTGCGCGCGGCCATGACCGCCGTGGAGGCGGCGAACAAGTACAAGGCGACGCGCGTCGTCGGAGACCGCGTTGCCGCCGAGCGCGCGTCGCCGTTGGCGGAGCAAGACGAGGCGGCACTGACCGCGGCGCTGGTGCTCGCGTGGGCCGACGTGCGCGATGGCGGGCGCGGCGCGGCGCCACGGGCGGCGGCGGCAGAGTAGCTATTGGGGCATGGCGGGAAAAACGTTGAAGACAAGGGTTCGACCGACACTTCGTTCGACGTCACAAGGCTCGTCTTCAATCGCGCTATCGCGCGAGGCGCCCCACGCTACCGCCCGCCCCGCATGAGGCGCGACACCAGCTCGCGCAGCTCGCGCAGCTTGCCAGGCGCGAGCTCGTCCATGTCGAGCTCCACTTCGCCGTCGAGGTCCCGCCCCGTCGCGGCGCGTGCAAACTCGAGGACGCGATCCATCGAGGCGTCGTCCAGCTCGGCGATGTCCTCCGCCAGGCGCTGCTTGTCATCGTACGTCAGGGTGTCCCGCACGAGGCGCTTGACCAGGGCCTGCAGCTCGCGCAGCTGCGCCGCCGACATGGTGTCGAGCGGCAGTTTGACGGAGCCGTCCGCCGCGGCCGCGACACGCACTCGCGCGACCCGCTCGACAAAGGCCATGACGTCGCGGATGCCCTGCTGCGACAGCGCGGACAGGTCGCGACGAATGTCGCTCTTGATGAAGCCCGTGTACTCGGGGATCGGGCGCCGCGCCGCCGCAGCCGCAGGCGCGGACGCCGCAGGCGCGGACGCCGCTGCTGCAGGCTTCGTCTTCGTCTTGTTCTTATTATTGTTGCCGCCCCCGCCGCCGCCGTACTCGCGCCCCTCGAGGCGCGCGAGGGCCTCCTCGCGCAGCCGCTGCTGTTTCTGAGCGCGCTTGTTCAGGCCCAACTTGTACTGCTCGTGCAGCGGCAGCTTGAACTCGTCGACGTCGTCGCCGCCCTCCTCCTCGTTCTCGTCGTCGTCGTCGTCGCCCTCCGCCGCGTCTTCCCGCGCCATCTCCTCCTCCCACGCCGCGGCCGCCGCGGCCTGCTCGGCAGCAATGCGGGCTTCCTTCTCCTCGCGCCGCCGCCGCGCAGCCTCCTTCTTTTCCTCGCGCTCCTCGCGGCGTGCCTCGGCGGGGTCGCTGACGCGTGCCATGAACAGGCTCGACGACGGGAATGGGGGAGGGTACGCGTACCCAGACGGGGGGGCCGCCGCCGCTGCTGCGGCGGCAGCGGCGGCGGGCGGCGACCTCTTCTGGAGCCACGGCCCAGCCACCTTGGGGGACAGCGGCGGGAGGGACGGGAACGCGACCAGCGCCCCCGCGGCGTCGGCCATCGCGGCAGCCGCGGGGGCCGCGTCGCGCATGGACTTGCTCAGCTTCTGCAGCTCCGCCAGGCGGGCACGCTGCGCGGCCTCTGACGCCCCGCCAGGCAGCGGCTCCACGACCGAGGCGGAGGACGCGACAAGCTGCTGGAGCGACGCGAGGATAGCCATTGATTCGCTGGTGACCGCGGCGGCCGCGGCGGGGGGCGCCTTTGGCCGCCGCTTCTTCTTTGGCGGCTCCATCCGCGGCGGCGGCGGCGGCAGCGCGACGCCACTGCCGTCATCGATGACGTGCTTCAGCGACTCGAGTTGCGCCGTCGTCATGTGCGCCACCTTACTCATGTCCAGCTCCCCAGGGGCGAACCGCCTGCGCCGAGCGGGCAGGCCATTGTAGCCAAAGTGCCACGTGTCCATTCCGAGTTCTTTGTTTCTCCTCCTCAGGCCTCCTCCTCGTCGTCCTCCGCGCCCTCGCGTGATTCGTACGATGCGTCGTCCATGGGCGCGGTGACGGAGGTTGGGGACGGTGGAGCAGGTGTACTGCCGCTACTGCCACCGCCAAACACGGCGCTGGCGACGGCGTGCACCGCCTCGCGCGCGATTCCCGACCCCACGCCGAACGCCACCCCCTCCATCATGCTCCGCATGAAGGTCGGTGGGGGCGGCGCGACAGCTGCGGCTGCGGCAAGGGCTGGCGCAGGTACTGGAGCAGGGGCTGGCGCGGGGGCAGCGGCAGCGACGACGCTGGGGCGCCGCGCCTGGGTTGAAGCGGCCAACGCGGGCGACGGCGCGCGGCGGCGCGACGCGGACGTGGACCGCGAGCTCGCGCGGGTGCTGCGGCGGCCAGACATTTGCTACTGCAGGCGGACCTCGCGCACAAAGGCGTCCAACGCCGCCGTGGCGTCGCCCATGCCGATCGGCTTGATCAGGCGGCGCACGTCGGCGGGCACTTCGTGGCACACGCCCGCAACGTCCCCGCGGTGCACGGCCACGAACGCGCGACCGCCCGCGTCCCGCGTCAAGCGGAGCGACAGCCCTGCCCCGAACCGCAGCGCCGTACCGTCCGCTGCGCCCCCCCGCTCCTCGTCGGCAGGCTCCGTGGACAGCTCGTGGATGGGCGCGCAGAGCTCTCCCAGCGCGCCCAGGCGCACGCCAGCGTACGCTGGCCGCCCGTCCCGTCCGCGGGCGAGCCCAACCACAATGCCGCGCGCCGCGGGGTCGGAGGCCGTCCCCGCATCGGTCGGCGGCAGCAGGACGCGGTCAATCAGAAAGCAGTCATTCGCACGCGGCGCAGACGCAGCCGCCCCCATGTCGGTCGCTAGAGGACGCTGAACCGCTGCTCTTTTGGAGCCCCGTCGCGCTCCGCGCACCCAAAGAGGATGCCGCCCAGCGGCACGGGAAGAATGGGGGCGTACTCCACCCACGCGTGCGTCAGGTGTGCGGGGACGCCGTCCAGGACGGCTACCACCCGCGGCCGATCAGCCGCGTCAAAGCCCACCCTGCAGTCCAGGTTCCGCAGGCCTGGCGGCCGCAGCGCCACGCGCAGCACGCCGTCTTCGCCTTCCAAGACGGCGACTTCCAGCAGCTTGCGCTTCAGCCACGGCACGTCAGCAACGACGGCGCCTCCATCCAGAACCCACCGCAGGCGCACGAGACGGCCCAGCGCCTCGGCGCCGCCGCCAGCCCTGTAGTCGTGCAGGGCGCGGCGGGAGTACTCGTACACCACGGCGTCGGTGCCGCACGACCGCGAGACCACGAATAGGACGCGGCTGCGGCTCAGTAGCACGTTGTGGATCGCGCGGTCGACGGCGTCGCGGGCAGCGTCAATGCACGCCTGCATTGCTGGAAGTGGATGCCAGCGTCCAGGGCGCGGGCCGCCGCGACCGTTTGTCTGAGTGGCATGAAGCAGGACGACCGCGGCGGCGCCCTGTCTGCCCTCACCATTCTTACGTCGTTGGGCGAGGTCACTAGTCCGTCGGCACGTTGCAATAAAACGGGGTACAGCAAAACAACTAGCATGCCGACGGACGAGCCTCGCGTCGCCGTCAGCGTCGGCTGGAATTGCAACAGCGCCATCCGCGGCGTGGCCGCCGCGTACCGCTCGCGGAGAGAGGATGGCTACAACACGTGCCCATTCGACCTCGCAATCTGCCCCTATCCAGGCGTCGTGGCGTGCATTCGTGACGACTTTTGCCGATCTGATGAACCTTGCCTACTTGCGCGTGGTCGCGATGCCTCCCAACCCGTGGCTCGCAGGAAGGTTCATTGTCAACACCAAGTACGGCTTCGTGTTTTCGCACGAGTCGCCCTCGCACGATCCTGCCGTGACGCGCGACTGGCCTGGCGGGCCAAGACGTTATGTGCGCCGCAACTTTGCGGAGCTGCGCAAGCGGTACGCCGAACGCGTCGCCGCGTGGCGTGCGTACCTGTCCAGCGGGGCGGCCGTGACGCTGCTGCTCACGCGGTTCGACGCGCCCACGCCAGAACTGGAAGACGCCATGCGTGCGACGTACCCTGGGGTAGACTTTTCCATTGTACGCTTCGACAATGGAGTCCGCGACCCACCGAACCCCAGTGCCGTGCTCCGTGACCACCTCCTCCTGTGTGGACTCGCCCGCGATAGCGCAGAGTACCGAGCAGCAGCGGCAGACGCAGAGGAGCGCGAGCGGCGAGGCACTTGAACGGCACGAGAGGCGCGCACGCGCCCGCCTCCACGACGGGCGTGCCGCGTTGCCAGGAGCATTCGAAAGAATTGTACCGCGGCTTCCATTCAATCAATCACATACGGACGTCCGCGTCGTTCGCATTCTCGGCGCCATCGTCATTCTCCGCGTCATCATTATTCGCGTCATCATCGCCCGCGTCATCATCGTCTGCGTCATCATCGTCTGCGTCATCATCGCCAGCGTCATCATCGTCATCGTCATCACTCGCGTCGTCACTCGTGTCGTCCGAGTCATCACTCGCGTCGCTCCCGCCTTCATCCGCCGCTTCCATTCGCGCATCCCACGCCGCGGCCGCCGCGGACTGCACTGCAGTAATGCGGTCCTTCCCTTCACGCCGCCGCCGCGCGCCCTCGCGCGCCTCGCGGCGCGCGGCGGCGGTGTCTTCACTCGCGTCACCGCCATCGTCTTGCGCACGCAGCGCGAGCACAGGGGCAGCAGCACTCGGCGCGCTCACGGTTGCAGCGGGGGCGGCCGCGAGCTGCTGGGGTACCACTCCCAGTGCAACGCCATGGGCAGCGGAGGAGGAGGCCGCGACCGTGGGCACCGCCGCCGCTCCTGCTAGCTGCGATAGTCGTTGTTGCGCAAAACGATGCTGCTCCTCGATTATCTTGCGCTGCTTCTGGATGACCCGCCGCTGGTCCTCGATCATCCGTCGCGAAGTCGATGGCGACGACGAACGGCGCGGCGGCTGCTGCGGGGTCGATTGCGGCGGCTGTGAGGGCGGCGGCTGCGGGGGCGGCGCGTACCATTGCGCCCACTGGGATGCCCACGGCGGAGGCGGCGGCACTCCCGTTGCTGATGGACGAGGAGGGGACGGCCACGCCGCCCACGGCGGCGGCTGCGCTGCCCACGGCGGAGGCGGCTGCTGCTGCACCCACCATGGAGGAGGCTGCTGCGGCGCTGCCCATGGCGGAGGCTGCTGCTGCGGCGCTGCCCACGGCGGAGGCTGCTGCTGCGGCGCTGCCCACGGCGGAGGCGGCTGTTGCTGCGCTCTCCACGGCGGCGGCTGCGCTCCCCACGGTGGAGCAGAGACAGCCGCCCACGACGGGTGCGGAGGCGGACTCGGCTCGACCGCACGCGTCTGGGGAGCCGCTCCACTACCTACGCCGATTCCGCGCGCACTCAGTATGTCCGCAGTGACTTGCGCCGCAATGGCGGCAATGTCGCTCGCGGATGGCCCCCCCTCCTCGCTCTCGAATGCTGGCGCGGCCGCTGCTGCCGAGGGCAGCACGGCGGCCCTGTGGGTCTGCGCGCGCGCCGCCACGGGGCTCGACGCCGCCACGGGGCTCGACGCCGCCATCGCTGCACCGACCGTTGGACCGACTCGTGCGGCGGATGCTGGCGCCGCGGCGGGCGTAGCGGGGGGCAACGTGGCCAGGGCCGTGCGCAGGGCACCCAGCAACAGGGGGCGCAGGTGGCGCAGGGCGGGGCGGCGCTCGTCCTTGTCCTTGGCCGTGCCCGACGCGCACGCGTCGAGCAGATCGGCGACGGAGGACGCGGTGACGGTGGGCGCGTCCTCCTCGTCGTGGTAGTTTAGGTCGCCCGCCACACCTCCGCCGCCGAAGCCGCCACTGTCGTCGCCAAACAGCTCCGCCAGGGCCTTGTACAGAGGCGACGCCGTGTTGGCCAGCGCGGCGCCGCACGCGTCGCGCAACAGCGCGAACAGTGGGTGCTCGCGGTCGCCACCCCGCGCCACACTCTTGAGTTGGCGCACGACGTCGCTCGTGTTGGTCGTCTCGAGCTCGATGCGCGCGCCCGCGACCGCCTTGCGCAGGAGCGCAAACGCGTCGTCGGACATGGCGTCCGCGGGCGCCTTGCCCGCGGGGCGGGGCGTGCCCGCGGGGCCCGTGACGGCGTCCACGAGCGCGGCGAGCGCCGTGCCCACGAGCGCGCACTCGACGCGCAGCAGCAGGATGACCAGCGCGCGCACCGCTGCAGCGCCCTGCAGCGCGCGAGCAGCGCTGCTGTTGCGCCGAGCGCGCTTGGGTGTGCGTGAATCCTGCGCGCGCGAGGATGGGGCGGCTCTGTGGGTGCACGCGCGCGCGGCTTCCTTCCATCAAACGTGCGCCCCACGCCTCACATCCTCCACCCCCTCGTTTTTCGCGGCATGTGAGGAGCGCTTCATCTTTGTGGCGTCGTGTGGCGCTTCGAGCGGCCGCGTGCGGCCGCGCGCAACTCGCGCGCCCACGTTCAAGGGGGGAGGGCGCGCGCGCGATGCAGAGAGTGCGCAAAGGGCGCAACGCGTGCGCGGTGTGTCCGCGTATCGTTTGGAGTGTGCGCCGCCTGCGAGGAAGGGTGCCGAGAGTCGGGGGAATTGGGCGATCCTCCCTGCCAAATAAAGTCGGTTTTCTCTTGGCCGCAGGTCTTTTGCAACGAGGCGCACGCGCGCGCACCTCCGCTAGGAAATCGCACCATGGCACCGCTTTACTGCGGCGAAGCAATCGAGGGCAAACTCGTCAAATCGCCCGCGTCGTCTCCCGCGGCATGACGCGGCGCGTTGCGCGGTCGCCACTTCCTCGTGTGCCTCAACGCGCGCCCCCGCCCGTGCGGGCGCGGTCCGCCTTTGCAGTCAACTCGTCGAGGTGCCTGGCAGCCTGCTGGGCGGCTGCATTGGCAACGCGCGCAGCCTCTGCCGCACGCGCCGCAGCTTCGGCTGCGCGCTGCGCGGTTTGCTCCGCTGCACGGGCGACGGCATTGGCCCGCTCGACAGCGTCGATGATTGACGTGGCGCCTGAGGGGGACGCGCGCTCGCCCTCGACGGCTGCTGCCTTCCGCCTCTTGGGCGGTTCGCGGCGCGCTGCTACCCCCTCGCCCTCGTCATCGTCCTCGCCCTCGTCAGACCCCTCGCCGTCGGCCTCGCCGTCGCCTTCGCTCTCGCTCTCGCTCTCGCTCTCGTCCTCGTCCTCGTCCCTCCTGTAGCGCGCCTGGCGCATTGGCGGCGGTCGGCCACCACTCTCCACGAGCGCAATGAGGGCGTCGCGTTTCGCAGTGTAGCTGTCGGAAGGGCGCAAAGCAACGGCCGCAGCAGCAGGAGCAGCGGCGGCGGCGGCGGCGGACGGCCCAGCCACGGTGGTCAGTGCAACACGGCGGGCACCACTTCCCGCCGTACGACCTGGGTCGCGACTCGTGGGGGTCGCCGACGCAGCAGTGGGGCTCCCGCGCCCCCGTGACCCTGAGCGCGAGCGCGAGCGCGAGGCGCTACCGTCGTCTGAAGCCTCCTCCTCGCTCTCGTCCGAATAGACCACGAAGCTATCATTGTTATCGGTTCGGACGCTCGCCCCGTACGGGCGGCGCTTGCTGATCTGCTGCGACGGAGGGGGGCCGCGGCCGTACTGGCGCGGCGCACCGCGAGTGGGCGCGTCGTCCAGGTCGCATCCCTCCGCTGCGCGGCCTGCGACGTACGTGATGCACCGCGCTTCGCCCTTGGGGTAGGCGGTCGTGTTACCGCAGTCGCGGTTGCACACAACGTACTCGCCAGACGCGATCTGCTGACGCGAGAGAGGGCGGCTGGGGTTCTTGCGCGTGTATAAGGTCTCGCCCACGTCCCCCTGGCCAAGAGGGCGCCACTTGGACATGGCGCGTTTGTTTAGTGACGCTGACACGGCTGTCACTGAGACTCGGGAACTACGAGACTTCCGCTGAGCAGTCTCTAATGCGCTCGGGGGTGCGCATTCGCCGTGGCTGTGCCCGTGGCTGTGCTCGGGGGGCGCAGGCCAGTGCGCGCTGCACGCGCCGCGTCACGGTCATTCAATACTTTGCACGGCGATTTGCAGCACGAATTATGGCGTGGGCGCGTCGCCGCCGCGCGCTCCGTCATCAGTGAGCACGCTGTCAGCGAGCACGCTGGCCGCCAAGATGCGCTCCACGAGCTGGAGTGCGCTGCCTCCGTCATGCGCCAGCGCGGCCGCCAGCGACGCCCCTTTCTCTTCGAAAGCTTCCGCCAACCCGACGTACATTTCTGACTCTCGCACCAGCTCCGACGACGCGGCCGCGGCGCAAAACCAGTCGGCGGCCATGGCGGTTGTCGCGGTGCTCTTGCTTGCGAGCTCCGCTACGAAGAGGACGAGCGGCCAGCCGCTGCCCGCGAGGCACGCCGCTACGCCGACCGCCGCGGACTCACGGAGGACCGCAGCTGCCGTGTCGCCTCGCGGCGGGCGGCGGTCTTCCACCCACGCTTGATACGCGGCCAAGAGGACCGCGTGCGGCATCGCGCTGCTTTGTTGCATTCGCATTCGCGCGGCGCTGTCGTCAAGTAAGGAGTATGACAGCGAACGCTCCGATTCTAATCGAATTTAGAATTTCGCGCTTTTTCAATAAATTTGAATTTCGTACGTTTAACATTTATTTGGACAAGTGTGGAAGCCGAGCTGCGAGTGCGCACCATTACATTGCGAATCTCTCTCTACGGATGCTTGCGAGTCCATTGGCATTGTAATCGTGCGCAGAGGACGCGCGACGAGACTTGCGCACAATTATTTTGCGGCTCTACTGCGCACCACCAGCGCGAATCGATTTCCAAATTAAATGTGCGCAGCGGCGTGGTGGAAAGGCGGCATTGCCCACTAGTCCCACGGCACCGCCGTGCGACTGTCGCGCCATGCCACGCCCGCTCTGCAACTCAATCGTGAATATGTCTCGATGGACTTGGCGCAGGGGCGGCATGAACTCGACGCGCGCACAATTGTTTTGCAATTCGATCCCCCCGCCACCTTTGCGAGTTGATTTGCAAATTAAATGTGCGCAGGGGCATGGCGACACGGCGGCAGTGCCAGAAGTCGCGCACCGCCGCCGCGAGACGTCGGCGTAACTAAAATGGCTACATACCTCGGCGAGACGGATGTGTCTGCTTCGGACGCACACTACGGCGCGTTCACGCCACGCGACTGGGCGCTGGAGTTTCTGGAAATGTACGCGGGCATTGACGGCGCGCACCAGAAGCAATGGCTCCTGGATACGCTCGCGCGCATCCTCCTGGGCGCGCCAGTAACGGTTCACCTGGCGCGGTGGAGCAACGGGACGGCCGAGCACCGCTTCTCTGTGGGCACGAGCGAAGAGTACCGTGCATGGGTGCGCAAGTACAACGCGGGCGGCGAATGCAGGTGGCGTGTTGGCATCCCGCCCTAACACTCGCTTCACACGCCCGCGCCAGGTGCATCAGCTAGGACGTCAGGCGCTCGCGGGGGACTCGCGGGCTGGGATCGCACTGCTCGCCGATCATAACGCTCTAATCGTGCGGCACATTCCTCCCAGGGTCCGAGGACGAGCGCACTCACTACGAAGAGATACAAATAAGATCGAAGAGAAGGAAAAGCACCTCGCTGCGTTGGTCCTCGCCTCGATCATCGTCACCCTTCTCTTCGGCGTCGCCTTCGGTACGTACCGCAGCAACCACGGATCTACGTGACGCGGTCCGCGCGCTGGCAGCGACCGCGGCTCTTGCTGACGCGGCCACGAGTCTGTGGCAGTATGTGGACGTCGAGGAGCGCACGCGGCGAGTGTTCGTCGTGCTGTCGATGGCGTGCACTGCGGTGCAGCCGTGGGTCGTAGCGCGCGGTGATCCGACGTCCAGAATCGACCTCGCCTATTCTGCGCTCGCCTCCGCGCGAGACGAGCTGGGACCCACGCACCCCGTCGACTGGCGTGCGGAACTGCGGCTCGGCGTCGCGGGATTGCAATCGGAAGCGGCGTGCTTGCGGCGCGCGGCGATAGGGTTGCAAGGAGCGCTGGAGCGCGTGGAGTCGTGCTCTCATGCAGAACGGAACGCATGGCGATCGCTTGTTGCTTCCGCCGCCGAGGCGTGGTAGTCCAATTTCATGGAATGTGCGACGCGCGTCCAGCCGAGCAGGCTGAGTCTCCGTTATTAGCGGACGCCGCGGTGGGATACAACGCCTCAATCGTCTCCCAGGAGGGGCGGCAAGCCCGCCTGCTCCGCAGGGCACAGTTCATGCGCGCGTGTGTGCACAACGAGCTGGGCGAGTCGCGACGTGAACGGCTACGCGGCTGGCCCTGTCCGATGGAGTCCAAGCGGAACTCGGCACCACGAGGCGATTGAACCTCGTGCAGCGGTTCTCGTACCAGACGTGACGCACGCGGCGCGCGAGCGACGGGCTGCCCTCTGCGTCACGTCGTGTTGGAGCGGTTGCGCTGCCGCGGCGCCACGCGCTCGGCGTCCTCGATCCACCACGTCTTTTCGACGCCCTCGAGCACTGGCTCCAGGTCTCGCACGATCCGCCATTGCGCTGCAGTGTCCGCGGCGCGCGCCGTCGCAAACGTGCGCGCGACCGCCTGGGAGGCGTCGCCGCCCAGGGCGTGCCACACGTGGTTGCTGTTCTGCTGCCACCAGAATGCGAGCGCATCGTGCGCATCGCGAAACACGTGCACCATGTGGTCGCTCTCGTACCCCCCGCGCCGCTCCACGATGAATTCCCGTGCATTGTTTGGCGCGGCGCGACGTACGCCGCGGCGCGCGAGCTGCGCGTCCATGTGCCGCGCTACGTCGCACGGGCGGCACGAGTCCGCCATTGCCGCGCGCGTGCGCTGGCTTTTTATTACGCATTCGCCGCCGTGCCTGCATCTGTATCACGTCGGAAATGGCGGACGCTTGCGTCGTCGCGCTCGTCGCGGCTGTATGCCTGTTGAGCGTGGGGCGCTTCACGCTTCTACGCGGACTGGCACGCAGCCGTCGCCGCTGCTACTGTTGCAGAGTGCCATGCTGGGGCGCGGGCGCGTTTTTGCGGCGGCTCGCACGCCGTGTTGCGTGTTGTGTGTTGTGTGTTGCGTGTTGTGTGTTTGCGTGTTGCGTGTTGCGTGTTGCGTGTTGCGTGCGGGCGGACGCTGGACCGCCACGGGGGTGGTCAGGAGACTTGCGTACTTCTCCCCGCGCACGGCAACCGCACACCACATTCCCCGCTGATCGCGCGCGCGCTTCGCACCACCCGCGACGGTTGCCAACCCCACCTCTCGCCACGTTGCCGCGCCCGCGCTGCGCGCGGCATTAACATTTTTTGCGCGCACGCCGCGCAACCCTTGCAGTGGGCGGCACCAATCCAATGTCGAAGCGATTGGCGGCGGACGCCGCGAAGGAGGTGTGGCGGCGGTGGCGGCGCGCGGACGTTGCGCTTTTGGGCGTACCTGGCATTTTTCGTTGCGCTCGCACACTCACGCTCTCGTGCTTGCCGTCTTCGCAGGAGAGCGGCGGCGGCAAGCGCGCGCGGCGCGCCAGCGGCGGCGCACTGCGCGGCACCGAGGCGGTGCGGGCGTTCGTCCTCCTGGTCCTGCGCGCCGAGAGCGCGCTCGGGGGCTTGTCGCTCGCCGCGCTTGCGGACGCCGTCACGGACCCTGCGGGAGCCCCGCGCCCCGTGGGCGGCAAGACGCCCGCGGACGCCATGTCCGCGGACGCATTCGCACTCGTGCGCAAGGCGGTGGCGGACGCGCACGTGGAGATTGACAGGTCCAATCCGAGCAACATTGTGCGGCAGCTCAAGGAGGCAGCGCGCGGCGGTGGTGGCGACCGCGAGCAGCCTGTGCTCGCGCTGCTGCGTGGCGCCTGCGGCTTGGAGCTGGACAAGGCGGACTCGCCCCTGCGCGCCGCTCTGAACGGGCTGGTCATGGGGGAGGACGTGACGGGCGGCAGCGTGGGCGGCAGTGTGGAAGGCGGCGGCGGCGATGCCAGCGGCGGCGGCGGCGGAGGGGACAGCGGCACGTCCGACGACGGGGACGACGACGTGGACTGCCTCGACGTGGTGGCGCACGCCCCCGACGCGTCCACGGTCGCCGCCGCCGCCGCCCTCTCTGTCGCGGCGCTGCTGGACGCGTGCGTGTCGGGGACGGAGAAGGACAGGGCGCCGCGGCGCCCCGCCCTGCGCTACGTGCGTGCCATGCTGCTGGACGCGCTGCGCGACGCGGTGGACGCGCTTCCTGTTGCCAACGGCGGTGGCGCGCCGCCTGCCAGCTCTGCTCCTGCTGCTGCTGCTGCTCCTGCTCCTGCTGCTGCTTCCCCCGCCGCCACACGTGGCGCGACGCGCGGGGCCGCCGTGGGCTCTGCTGCACCCGCCCCGCAGCCCGCCCCGCAGACCGCCGCGCGACGACGCGTCACTGCGGCGCCGCCCGCGACTCCTGTCGTGCCTGCGCCAGCGGTGGTTGCCGCGTCGCCCGCGTCCGCCGCCGCGCGCGCGAGTCGACAGGACGTGGCCTCGCTGATTGCGGACGTGACGGCACAGGTGGCGGCACAGGTGACGGCGCGGGTGCTGGCAGCGCAGGGACTGGCAGCGCGCAGCATTGGCAGCGACGCCGCCGCATCCTCCACGGCGGGGTACTCGCAGTGGCCATCTGCGCAACACTCCTGGGGGCCGCCGCCCACGCCCCAGCCGCCGCCGCAGTGGGGGTCGCCTGTGCCCTCATGGGGGGGATCGCCTCCCTCCTGGGGAGGCTCGTCCGCGCCGCCCCCGTGGGGGCCGCCTCCTGCGTGGGTGCCCTCCGCGGCGCCGTCGCCTCACCTGGCGTGGGCTGCCTCGCCTCCTGCGCCATCCTGGTGGCAGCAGCCGCAGCAGCAGTGGTATGCTTTCCCTCCACCGCCATACCAGCAGGACCCGCATGGCGCGGCTGCGCGGCAGAGCGAAGCTCAGCTCCTGCAGCTGGTGCGTGACCAGCAGCGGCAACTGCACGCACAACAGCAGGAGTTTGAGCGCGAGCTGCGGGCGTTCAGGGGTGACGCGACGGCGGACGTGGACGCCGAGGCCGCGGCCGCCCTGAACGACGTGTCAAAGTGAATGAGAGATTGTGGCGTTCCATCACGTCGCCGTTTTGACGTACAAGACGGCACTCTCGAACCCTGCGGACGCCGCGGCACGCAGCCAGGACTGTTGCGCGACCGACAGTGCGTCTGCCCCGCCCTTGGCCTCGAGCCACAGGAAGCGGCGCGCCGCGTGCGAAAACACGAGCACGTCGGGCAGGCCGTCCAGCCCCGACGCGAGGACGCGCTCCAGGACGGCCGCGAGGCGGCGCCCGCCGCACGCGAACGCCATGTCGTGCAGGTCGCGCTCGGCGATGCCAGGCCAGCCGACGTCCACGCCCGCCAGTCCCGCCCGCAGCGCCGCACCCCGTTCCAGCAGCTCGTCGAGCACGCCGATGCTGGCGGTCCTGTCGTCGTCGTCCGCGTCGTCGCGCTCGGGCTCGTCTCGCAGCGACCGCAGTACGGCGGCCACGGCCGCCCGTCGTGGCCCCCGCGCCTGCGCCCAGAACCACGCGCGCGCCGTCGAGGCGGATGCGGGCGCGCGCAGCGTTGCGAGCTGCACCGCCTCGCCCAGCACGCGCCACGCCAGCGCCTCCCAGGGTGCCGCCTCGGCATACATGGCCCGCCATGCCCCGCGGCGCAGGCACATGCCGTGGACCAGCGGCTCCACGGAGGCTGGCGCGATGGCAGCGAGTGCGGCGCGCGGCGCGACGGGCCAGTCGGTCGACGCGGCGGGTGCGCGGCGCCGTGCCGCCCAGCGCGACATTCCCCATGCCATGGCCACCTCTTCTGCGGTCGCCGTCGTCCCGTCGGCGAGGGCGTAGTACACGCGGGACTTGCCGCGGTCCGCGTAGCCGCCCACCATCTTGGTGACGAGCACGTCGTTGGGGATGCGGCGCGCCGCGACCGTCACGACGTGCACCTCGGCGTCCTCGTCGTCGCTCGATGCGTCGGCTGCTGCGGCAGCGGCGGATCGACGGCGGGAGGCCATTTGTTGCTTCTACCGTGTTCTTCTCAAAATCGTTTTCCACGCAAACTACCCACACTCACGCCTGCCGTCAGCCGTCTACATGCGTCCGTGTCGCCGCCAGGCCGAGCTGCCCACACCCCCACCAGAACATCAATCCACACAGCATTCGCGCTTCAGTCCAGTCCAGTCCAAAGGTACCCACCGCGGTGTTACGGGGTCCGTATCGTTTTGATCATCGTACGCGGGAATGAGAAGGTGCGCGCGCGCGCGCGCGTGGGCGCATCATACTTGCAAACCGTGGTTGTCGCTAGTCACTCGTCGTCGATGGGGAGCCCCCAGGTGAATGGGTCACTCGCCGCGGGCGCCGCGGGCGCCGCAGGCCCAAGGGTAAAACTCGGAGGAGACGCGGGACTGGCGGTGGCGAGGGGCGAGGGACCAGGCTCCCTCATCCACCGTCGCAGCAGCGGAGAGCCGAAATCTCTGAGAATGGAGTCGTCCACCTCGCTCCGCTGACGGGCCGTCAGCTCCCCCCGTCGCTGCGTGCGGCTCACGAACATGCTGCCTTCCGCCAGCGCGACGTCGCTGCGCCATTGCCACGCGCTTGACGCCGCCGTCATTGCTTCCGCCAGCGCGTCAAACTCTGAGCAGGGGTCCAGCGGCCTAGCCGCCGTGGTTCCGAAGGTCGTGGAGATGGTGCACGACACGTTGCCCACACGAGAGAGCTCCTCGAGGCACCGCTCGCGCGGGGGGCGCTGCTCATACACGCGCTCCTGCAGCGCGCCCAGGTTCGCCAGCCGCGCGTGGAGGGAAGGAGGGTGTCCCGCGCGCGCTAGCAGAGTTCGACCCGCGGATGACGGCGCCCGCGACGGACGCTCGTGGTGCGGCAGGCCTCCGCGCTCAATCTCCTCACACAAGCGGCCCGCGAGCAGCCGAACCATGGGGGCGCGCGCCTCCGTCGGAACGTGCGCCTCCGCCGAAGAAGACGGCGCAAACGCAGCCGCCTGCCCCGTCACGGTCGGGCACCCCGCGGCTCCAGCCCCACCCCCAGCAGCGCCGCTGCGCCCCATGGTCTCTCCCGTTCTCGCAGCGACATCCTCAGGCAAGCCAAACAGTGCGTGCGTGCGAGGATCGAGGGGCTTGTGAAACGACGGAGAAAACATGGTGAAGCCCATGCGCTCCGTGTACGTTTGAAGCGATTGCGGCCCGACCTCGGCAAAGAGCATCTCCACGCGCGCGATGGCCGCGGCATGCGCTAGCGAGTGCATGACGGCCGTGTCAAACCCGTCGCACGCGCACAGTGCAGAGATGGAGAGGCACAGGAGAGGCTCCGACCTCGGCGGCGCAGCCGCCGACGCCACTGCCGCGGCTGCGCCCACCGTAGAGGTCGGCGGCCTAGCAGACGGCAGCGCGACGTCCTCGGAGGATCGCGCGACGCCGTTGGGGCGAAACAGGCCCACGTGCGCCGTGCCGTACGCCACGATGAGCTGCTTCCGCTGGACGACGAGAACCGCGTCCGCAGTCGAGGCGCCGTGGAACCTGCGGGGTGAGCACGCGAGCAGTGACCAATGGGAGCGAGATCCCGCCGCGCGCGACCATCCACATCCACTCACAAGCTCGCTTGCGGTACGATCCCAGACCCCAAGAGAAAGATGGGCGCGATGTTTGTCGCGACGAAGGCTGCAGCGCTCGCGCGGTCCAGGAGGCACCACAGCGCGCCCTCCAAGCTGGTCTCGCACGCGACGGACACGTCGAGTGCGTGCGCGCCGTCCAGCTGCTGCACGAATGGGGGGAGCTCGCCACAGAGAAAATGCGAGGCGCGAGGAACAAAACTCGCCGCCATTGATGATGAGTACAGGCGAGCGCCCCCCTCCTCGCGCCGCAGGCGCGCGTCCGAGGAGAAGGCCTCGTCAATAAAATGACTGGAAGGTGCTACGCTGGGCGCGCGCGACTCGGGCGCAAAGTGACGGGATGGGCGCGACACGGGGTGGGGTGTGCGCGGTGGCGCGGATGTGTGGGGGCGCGACGCGGTGGGCGTGACGCAAGGCGGTCCGTGCGGTTCCGCGGAGTAAATGCGCGCTTCGAATTGGGCGGTTGGGACGCTGTAAAGCTGGTGCCGAGTCATGGGCAGCTGCGCTCCCCGTAGTTGATGGGATGGGGAGCGCGCCAGTCGCGCGAGACGTGCAACTTGTGCGCTTCATCCAGTTGCAGAAGGGGAGTGGTCAAGAGCTATTGTTTTTGCCGATGATCCTCCCCACTTTCACCGCCCTCCTTCCGCGATAGGAGCCCGATGCCGCCGCCAGCTAGGTCGTTGACGTCGCCGCCGCCCAGGCCAGCTCTGTCGTCACCGACCGTGTCGTCGCCACCGCCGTCCTTGTCCTCCTTCAGGCTGGCGCCTTAGGCTCCGCTGCCTCCGCCTAAGCCCCCGACCCGCAGAGCACGGAGCTCCGTCAATATCTTGCTCTGGATGGCGACGAGCGTGCTCAGCGCCTGAAGAATCTCCGAGGCGGCAGAGGGAGCAAACGCCACGACAGTCAGCGCAGTAGCCGCTGCCGCCGCAGCAGGAGCCGCCGCTGCCCCATAACCCAACGACGAGAGTTTATGGCCTCTCGCCGTATAGATTGTCGCGGGGCGCGGGCGGGACGGCGCGTCAAAGGGCGATGCGGCGGCAGCGGTGGATGGCGAGCCAGCGGATGCCGCGGCAGAGACGAGGGAAGCGATGGACGATCCCGTGACGGCGGCTTCCACCCGCAGGGCGAGCGCGACGAGGGCGCCTAGATCATGGCGCCCCCCAGGCGCTGCGCTCGCGGCGCCCACACCGTCGTCATCTTCGCCCGTGCCGCGGCGGCGCGCGCGCTTCGCCCGAGGCCCGACCTGCGATGGAGTCGGTCGCGCGCGGCGGCGCAGACCCCATCAATCCGCGGCGCGACGGCGCGCAATAATCCGTGCCCCCTCACCCCCTCGCCAACGCGTTTCATAATTGATGCTTGCACGCTTCGGGCGCGCGCGGCGTTGACTGTGCGCAGATTGGTACGCGGGTGAGCGCGTACGGCGCGTGCTCGCCCGAATGCTCTGACCGTGGTGGTGACCTTGGAATGAGGCGAGGAGAAGCACTTACTACAACTTTCAATTTCATGCGCTGGGGGGGGCGCTGCGCCTACTTGCAGAACCGCAGCAGCGGCAGCACCGCGTCCAGCAGGCGCTGCAGGTTCTGCACGACGGACTTGTGCAGCGGGTCACGCCGCGAACTGACTTGCGACACGGAGACGCCCAGCGCCGCCGCCGCGCCGCCGCTAGCACCCGTCGCGGTGACGGTGAAGCGCTCGGGCTGCGTGGAGCTCGGCGGCGCGAGGGCGAACTTGATGATGGGCGACGCGCCGTCTGCCGCCAGCGCCTCGCACAGCGCCTTGGCGGCGTCGTACGTGACGTCGCGCTCGCCCCGCGAAATCTTGGACAGCGTGTCACCCGTCCGCTTGGCGAGGCGCGCGAGCAGCGCTGACGCGCTCGCCTGGAGCTCCAGCTCGGCTGGCGTCAGCGGCGGGGCGGGGGGGCGGGGCGGGGCGACGGGTGGCGGGTGGCGAGGCTGCGCGGTCTGCGGCCGTGCAGGGGAGAGCGGAACGGAAGACCGCGTGGGAGGCGGCGCCGAGGTGGGGGACGCGGCGGGCGAGGCGACGGGCGAGGCGGCGGGCTGGTCCAACCACGCGGACTGCACGCTGTCGCCTCCCCCGCTGTCTCCACTGCTCGCGGCGGCCACGTAGAAGAAGCCAGCCTTGTCGCGGAACTTGTAGCACATTCCGCAGTAGTAGTGGAAGGGCGGGTTCGTCTCGGAGCAGTTGGGACAGTCCCAGCTCCGCGGCACGCGGCCGCCGCCGCCGTGGCTCGTGCCGCTGCCACCGTACCCCCCGCCGCTGCTATAATAGCCACTGCCACTGCCACTGCCACTGCCACTGCCGCTGCCGCTGCCGCTGCCACCGTACCCGCCGCTGCCACCGTAGCCGTAGCCGTAGCTGTAGCTGTAGTCCCTGCTGCCGTACCCACTGCCGCCGCCGCCGCCTTGGTAGCCGCCGCCTTCGTAGCCCCTGCTGCCGTAGCCGTAGCCGCCACCGCCTCCCTCCGTGTGACTTGGCGGCGCTTGCGTCGTGTACGGACCTCGGGGTCCGCCTCTGCTCCCGCCCGCACGCGGCTCCACCACGTGCCACGACGTGGCGTCGTCGCCTCCGTCGTCACCGCCTTCGTCTTCGTCGTAGTCGTAGTCGCCATAGTCGCCACACGCGCCGTGCGCGTCGACGGCGGGTCGGGCGATGTGGGGCGGCCCCCCCGTGGCTGCTGCTGCGATGTGGGAGCGACGGCAGGGGGGAACACGGCCGTGTGAATGCACATGCATGCATCCGAGGTGGGTTTCGCGCGGGAAGAAACGGGTATCGCCCCCCTCCGCACGCCTGCCGTTGCCGCCCCCGCCCCGCAGACGCACCATCGTGTCCCAGTGCGCTACTTGTGGGCGGCGGCGGCGGCGCCGACGCGTCGGCGGCGACGTCTGACGCTGCGGGGGGCGATGCCGCGGCGGCGACGGAGCTTGGCGGCGCGTCACCGAGTTGAGCCGTGTCGCGGGCGGCCTGCGGAGCTTCCGCTGGTGCGCTCGCGCCCGTGTGGCTCGGCGCCGACGCGGCCCCGACCCGATGGTACGCGGCCATGAGCGCGTCCGCAAGCCTGACGCGCATTGCGTCGGTCGGGAGGCCCTCCATCACCTCGTCCACGGCGTCGATGACGTGTTTGCACCTCGCGTCCGCAGCGTTGCGCGCAGCCTCGCTCGCCGCGAGGGCAGCGTCGATGCGGGCGAGCGCCGACGTCGCCACCTCGAGGCGAGACGACAACGAGTGCATCTCATCGCGCGCACGCAAGAGCGTGGCCTGAGCGACGTCGCGCTGCTCGTCAGCCGTCGCGAGACGCGCGCGTAAGTCATCAATCGTCGCTGATCGCGCCGTCACCTCGCGCGACGTCGCGAGCGCGCGCTGCAGCAGCGACACTTCGCGCGCACGGCCTTCGGAGAGCTCCGTCAGGAGCGCGTCGAGGTCCATGGCGCGTGCGGTGGTGGCAAGCTTCAGAAGAATGCGACGCGCGCGCGCGGGGGAATGGGGGGCAATAATTGTCTTGACCGCGCCGCGCGCAAACTCAACCACGTTGCACGCCACAATTGCGCGACCAATCCAGCGAAATGGAAGATCCTTGCGGCGACGTCGGCCAGGTACGACCGCTCGTCCGCGGCGGCGACCTTCCGCGGCTGCCTACCTTCCAACAGACGCGCGGCACCTATACGATCGTTTGTCCTATCCCCGCAGGAGGCTGCATTGGACGAACTCGCTGGCGCGCTCACGTACCTTCTTTTGCGCGTCGACTGCCAATTGAGCGGGAGGTCGGTAGAGGACGCCGTGGCTGATCTGCGGGACGGCGCGCGGCCCCGCCCCGCCCGCTCGGTCGACACCGTCTCTGACGTGGATTTTGAGTTGCTTGTCCGCGCCGCGACGCCGCGCATCGAAACACTGAACGGTCGGCTTCGCCAGCGCACTCTCAAGGGCATCGACAAGGCCGCGACCGCTGGCGGCGGTGGTGAGCTGTACAAGAAGCTCGACGAGTACTTTGGCGCCGTCCTCGCGCCGCGGCCCGCCAGCAGCGCGGCGCCCGCCCTCGCTGTGCACCTCCGCTCGCTGTTCCCAGAGGCGGAGTCCATCGGCACGCCGCTCGTCACGGCGGTGCTCCTCGCTGCAACGACGGGCAACGACGCTGAAAAGCGCGCGCGGGTTCCCGTGTTGCGCGAAGTGCGCGCGCATCTCTTGTGCCTGCTCCGTCGCGTCGTGGACGACGACGTTGCGGCGACGGCGGCGATGGCGGCGACGGTAGGCGCAGCCGCCTCTGTACCGCGCCGTCGTAGACGGACTATCGGGGTGGCGATAGTGCCAGCAGTCGGAGACGACGTTTTTTCTCTCGAGCGGCCCGACGGCGTGGTGGGGTCCAAGCGCGGCCTCCCTACGACGTCCTCCTCGCTTCGTGACGACGCTGGGGGTGGAACCTACGCTTCTGGCGGCCGCTCAGTGTCCGACGTTACTCTTTTTCCGCCGAGCGGGCACGCTGGTCCGAGCCCCTCCCACACGTCTCCGTTTTTTGGAGGTGGCGGCGGCGGCGACAGCATGCAAGACTTTCTCTCGCGTCGCCTGTTTGCGCTCGAGGCCACCGTGCTCAACCTGCAGACGCAGCTGCCTCAGGTGGCTGCGCTCGAGGCCACCGTGCTCAACCTGCAGACGCAGCTGCGTCAGGTGGCCGACTTGCAGCAGTGGCAGGGGCAGGCACTCGCCGCCGCGCAAGCGCACAGCGCCGCGCAAGAGCGAGCGCTCCTGCAGATGAATCTGCCCGTGCCAGAGCACCCCGACTTTCAGGCATCCACGACGCAACTGCAGCCGCTTCCGCCCCCTGCCGCGGCGTCCGTCACGTTCGGTAGTTCGGCGTCCTCTCGATCTCCCTCGCTCCCCTCTCAGGCCCAGCAATTGCAGCCCCGTACGCATTTTAGGCTCCTCGAAGATCTAGCGTCCTTGGCGGCGCGTCCCGACCGACGTTCCGACGAGGCGCTCTGAATGTGCCATTGTAGTGCACAGAGTCGATTGAATTCCTGCATTGTTTGTCTATGTTCTACGTGCTGCGTCGATGCGCGCCGTCACTGCGGCGCCGCTTCGTGCTGCATCTGCTGCTCGTGGCGCGACGGCACGGCGCGCAAGAGAGTGTCGGCGGGCGACCAGTCGAATTGCATCCGCTCCCCATGCTGCGCGTGCGGCTCGTGCTGCATCTGCGGCTGCTGCATCTGCGGCGGCGGCGGCGGCGGCTGCCGAGGGGCGGGGGGCCACTGCCAAGGCGTGCTCCCTCCCTGCTGCTGGGGCGCCTGCCGCAGCAACAGCTGAATCTGCTGCTGCTGGAGCTGCTGCCGCTGCAGCATCCGCCGTTGCTGCTCGTGCACCTCTTGCAGCTCGAGCTGCAGCTGCGCCACGACAGTCTGCTGCCTCTCTATGAAATGAGAGACGTTGCTGATCTGAGCAGAGCTGCTACGAAAGAACTCTTGCGCCGCATGCTGTTGGTGCGCGAGCGCGCGCAGACTGCTCACGATGGCAGCCGTCTCCATGTGCGTTACAGACGACGACCGCGGGAGCGGGGGCGGTGGCGGCAGCGTCGTCGCGGGTGGCGGAGGGGGCGGCGGAGGCGGAGGGGGCGACGGCGACGTCAACGACGACGGCGACGGCGAGGGTGATGGCGAGGGCGGGCCAGGCTCACGATTGGGCATCAGGGAGGCCACGACGTCACCGCGGCGGAACTTCCTCGACGTGGAACCGCGACGCCGCCTTCGAGACGTGGACAGGTCCAGCAGCCCGCTGTCGTTCTCGTCTCCTCCCTCGCCTGGCGCCATTGTCGCGGCGCCGTCCGCGAGGAAGTCGAACGCGGGCGTGATTGAGCAGCCCCTCAGCCCGACCTCGTTGGACGCCGACGCCGCAGCGCCAGACGCGTCCGAGGCGCGCGCGCGCTTGGCAGGCGCCTCCTCACCGTCGTCGACCACCAAGACGGCGGCGGACGTCTGTGCCGCTGGCACCGCCGCTACAGCTGCCGCCGTCTCCGCAGCAGCCGCCGCCGCGGGTGCCGCCGCCGCGGGTGCCACCACCGCCGCCGCACGACGGAGCTTGTTGGCGGCCGTGATCTTCTCCAAGTTCCGCGTCGCCGTGTCCGAGCTGGCAGCAGTCGCCTCCTTGACCCAGCGCGCGAGCGCGGGACACGCTGCCGTGGCGGCGGCCCACGCCCCCCGATCGGCGTCGCCCCTGCGCAACGAGCGGGTGCCCGTGCGCGCGTTGGCGATGCCGATGCGCGCGGCCGCGGCGCTGCGAGCCATGCTGTCCAACGCGGGACATGCCGTTCACGCCGTCTTGGGGGTGCTCGTGCCCGTCTCGACGCCCAGCATCAGCGCCTTGCCCACGCTGCCGAGCCCGAGCAAGCCGTTCAGTATGGCGTCCAGGTCGCGCAGCTTGCCGCCCAGGTTGTACGCCGCGTAGTGCTCCTTGCACAGCACCTCCAGCCGCACGAGGACGTCCTGCGACACGCCCGCGGCCTTCAGCACGGCCTGCGCCCACTGGGGCGTGCACGTGCGCGCCAGCGCCTCGAAGCGCTCCGCCGCCGTGGGCAGGGGCGCGGCGCGCACGCGCGCGCGCACGATGGCGGTGCACGCGTTGATGAAGTCCGCGTCCTCGATGAGCGGCAAGCCCTTGCCCTTGACGTCCGCCTCCACGGCGGCGCGCAGGGCGAGCGGCGCCGCCGACATGGCCTGCACGTTGTCCTGCTGCGCGATCGTCGCGGCGTTGTCCTCGGCGCCAAAGCCGATGCGCTCGTAGCGGCAGATCGCCTCGGCAATGGCGTCCAGCGTGACGGCCCGCGCCGCGGCGTCGTGCGCCACGATCGAGGTGTGGTGCAGCAGGCGCGCGGCGACGCGGGGCTCGGAGCTGGCCACGAGGTCGACGTGCAGGTTGAAGGGCTGCGGCGGCGTCGTCGCGGCGATGGCGGCGAGCAGCAACGGTGTGAGTGGCTGCGTGGCGGTCACACCCTCGTCGTCGTCGTCCAGCAGCGGGCGCGGCGGCGGCGTGAGGGTGAAGGTCACGTCCCGTTCGCTGCGCTGCTTGCGCGGCGGGGAGGCCCACTGCGAGATGCCGCTGCCACCGCCACTGCCGCTGCCACCGCCAGCCGCGACGCCCTGGTCTGCCGCCACGACGCCGTTGCTCACGCCACCAGTGGCAGACGCCGACGCCGACGCCGACACGCCATCGTCGTGACCGCTGCCCTTGCCCTCGCGGCGCCGCGCGGCCGCCGCCACGCGGACGCCCCCCAGCGGGCCGCTGCCAGGCGGCGAGAGACGGTACGGGTGCACGCCCACGATTGCGTTGACGCCCACGTCAAAGGTTTGCGAGAACACGAGGTACAGTGCGCCCTGGGCCACCTCGAGCCTGAATGGGGCGGGGCGATGGAATGTGAGTCGTGACGCGGAGACGGAGACGCGCGCGGCGGGGGTGGATAGTGGGCGCGCGCTACTCACGAGTACTTGGGGGGAATGCTGCCCGTGGCCGCCACGGTGACGCTGGCAATGTTGGAGGCGACGAGTGCGGCCAGGTTGCTCGTGTGGACCGTCAGCAGCAGCGAATTGTCCAGCACCGTCGCGGCGTCCGCGTGCGAGAGCAGGCCCGCGACGTCCATGCGGGCCGCGTCCACCGTCGGGAACTTTGCCTTCAGGGCCCGCAGCATCGCCGCTCGCCAGCCGCCGTCCGACGGTAGCGCCGAAGCTACTGCCGCGGCGCCCTCCATGACCTGCGCAGATCGAGGAGGAGCGGGGATACAAGTCGTCTCGCGGCGCAGGAGTGTGTCACTCGGCACGTGACACCAGGGCGCGCCGACGAAGGGGTGGATCCGCCGACGCGTGCGAGCATGCAGCCCCTCCACCCCCTCGAATGCACACCGCTGACATGGGAGGTAGTGGCGTTACCTCCACCCCTCGATCGCATCGCAGGGTCGCACCGCACGGCAAGCGAGCGACACACGGATGGAGAAGTCGGGCGGCGGAGGCGCGACCCGCCCCGCGTCGTTCGCGCGCGCAGGGTGGGCGGGAAAGGCACCGCAACGGTAGGATCGCGCGTCGGCCCCCTTCTCCCGCGCGCCAGCATAGCGCTGCGTGTCGGTTCCGCGCACTCGCGGCGCAGAGAGGCGTCAGTCCATCCCGCGCGGCAGGTCGCGCAATTCAGTGCGCGCGCGCAATGTGTGGCGTGCGGTGGGGGCGGCGCGCATCGCGGGTGCCGCGTGGCGGGTGTGCTCGCAACGCGGTGGGCGCGCTCGCACGGTGGATTTAGAGACAGTGGATGCTCGCCGCGCCGCCCCACTGCACCGAATCGCTGCCACTCACGTTGCGCGGTGTGCGGGGGTTGTACGTGCAGCGAGGGGAATTGCCCGCGCGCTCTACGGCCTTCCGCGGGAAGCCGCCACACGATGGTCAGACCAGCGCGCGCGATCGCACACGTGCGCGTGCGCGCGGCCGCTGCACATCGCCCTCCCTTCGCGGTTCCGCACCCTCCACGTCGCTCGCGCGCGATTTCGTCCCTGCCAACAATGTCGTCGAGCGCGGTGGATTGGGAGGAGGCGGGCAAGAACCTGGTGCGCATCGCGCGCTCCTCGATCCATGGCGTCGGCGTGTTTGCGCAGGCCGACATACCCGCGGCCACGCGCCTCGCGCAATTTCGCGGCAAGCCGCTGACGCGCGCGGCGTTTGACAAGAAGTACACGCAGAAGAACAAGAAGCCCGTGTACGTGTTCGAGCTCAGCAGCGACCTGTTCCTGGACGGAAGCGCGCCAGGCTTCGGCGGCTGGGCGCACAGGGTCAACGCGCCCAACAACAGCGGCAAGGCGGCGAACGCCACGTTCCTGAAGAACGGCGTGCTCGTGACGACGCGCGCCATCAAGGCGGGCGAGGAGATTCTCGCGCCATACGGAAGGAGCTACGGGCTTGGGCGCTTCAATTCGGACGACGCCGAGGGAGATCGTGACGAAGACGTGGGGGAGGAGGCCCCCGCGGCGGCGCCCGCGGCGAGCTCGCGTGGCAAGAAGCGCAAGGGGGCGCCATCGCCTGCCCCTGCCCCTGCCCCCGCCGCCGCCCCCGTCTCCGCCGCCGCCCCCGTCTCCGCCGCCGCCCCCGTCTCCGCCGCCGCCCCCGTCTCCGCCCCTGCCCCCGCGGCTGCGCCAGCCCCCGCGGCTGCGCCTGCCTCCGCGGCTGCGCCTGCCTCCGCGCCTGCGGCTGCGCCCGTGCTGCTGCGCTTCTGCGGCAAGTGCGGCTCGGCAGTCGTGGCGGGCCACATGTTTTGCGTGGTCTGTGGCGGCTCCCTCAAGGCCATGGAAAAGGAGGCGGCGGCGGCAGCGGCGGCGGCAGCCGAGGCGGCGAGCGCGGCCATCGCGGCTGCCGTGACGACCGCGGAGCGGCGCGGCGGCTCATCCATGTGACTGCCAGACGGCGGTGCGCGCATCGGCCTGGTGGGCGGGCGTGTCGTCGAGGACGTCGTGCAGGGCGGCGGCGGGGCGGTGGACACCGCTGGCGGAGGCCACGTGAAGGAGAGAGGGCACCGCGCGTGCCGCGTGCGGCCGTACGAGTGCTGGGGCGCGTCGCGGGGTGTGTGCCCGCGCATTTGCCCCAGCTTCTCGCGGCACCCACCTTCCGATCGTCTGTTTTGCTCGTGGTGCGACGCGGTGTATCTGCCGATGCAGGAGGCGCGCGCCCTCGTGTTTTGCACACAATGGGATTGGCGGAGGCGTGGCAGCAGTAGATGAGAGGAGCGCGATTGAAACGTGTGCCTCTGGGTCTGTACGCTTACGATCGGCGCGCGACGCTGCCTCGGCCACTGGCAGAGGCGCCGCAGTCACATGGATTGGCCCGAAGAAGCATCTCCCAGGTGAATGGTGCATGCAAGAATGCGCATGCATGATGGCGGGCACGAGTCATTGTCAGTTTGCGCGCTTCGTCCCATGGCGCACTCCTGTGCACAGCCGTGTCGCCTTGCGCCGCTTGACCGCGACCTCGCGGCGCTGGAACGGACGCGCGCGCCGCCCCCGATATTCTGCAGGCATGTCCACGTCCGACCGCACCGCCGCGGCGCGCGAGGCGCTGCGCGCCAAGCGCGCGCGCCGCTCCTCGGTGCGCGCCGAGTATGGCGCGTTTTGCGCGCTGGGCATGCCGTATGAGCGCGAAGCCACACCGCCGCTGCGGACGGTGGCGCGCAGCGTGGCGCTGGAGGCGGGGCGCGCCGCTACGTCGGCGCTCCCGCCCAGTGCCACCCGCGCGGCCGTGCGCGACGCCGTGCGCGACGCCGTGCGCGGCGCCGTGGGCGCGATGGACGCGCCCGTCGCGGACTCGGCGGCGGCGCGCCGCGCGCGCTTTGACGCGGCGGGCGCGGAGCTGGCGGCGGGCATGAGCGCCGCTGACTGTGCGGCTTTTATGCGCGACGGCGTGCTGGTGGTGCGCGGCGGTCCCGCGGCGCGCGCAGCGGCGGCGTTCCTGCAGGGCCCGTTGCTGCGCGCGACGCGCACCAAGGGCGCCTTCGTCGCAATGCCCCACAACGCGCGGGAGCAGACGGACTTTGAGGCGGTCGACGCCCTCGGCGGCCTCACGGTGCACGTGCTCGGCCCCGTCGTCCGCCGACTCGTCGATGCCGCGGCGCAGGCGGGGAGGCCACGGGACCACTTCGTGGCGCACGCGGCGCGTTTCCTCGTCTCGCCGCTCGGCACGAGCCAGCAAGCGATGCACGCGGACAAGGGCTGGGCGCTGAGCGCACACTTTGCCGTGACGGCCGTCACGCGCGAGCACGCGACGCTCGTGGAGCTGGGCAGCCATGCGCGCGCCGCCGTGGATGCGGCGCGCGTCGTGCGCGCGCCCCTGGATGCGGGCGACGCCATGCTCGCCTTCAGCTGCCTGCGCCACGCGGGCAGCGCCGTCGCGGAGCGCGCTCAGTCCCGCGTCTTTGCGTACGTGCAGCTGCTCACGGCTGGAGCGCCGCTGTACGAGGCGTCCAAGCTGGACGCGAGCGGCGGCGGCGCGCGGCCGCCCACCTTCAAGACGGAGCGGGAGGTGCTGGACGAGCCCATTGGCGGTGGCGCGCGCATGGTGCGGGGCGCGTGCCACTGCTGCATGGAGAAGACGTAGCGCGCGCGCGTCACCAGCCGAGCCTGCGCGAGGCCCCCCACCGCTGTCTGTTGCCAGTTGCCCACGCCGACGAGACATGTGTGCGCTTTGAAGCCTCCCTGCGTGACGCGCTCGCTCGTGGGGGTGTCTTCTTGCACGGGCGCCCCGCGCCGCCGTGGCACGACGTGCCTGCGGCGGCGTCTCACTGGGGCAAGGTGCCGTCATGTGGCCGCGCGCAATACCGTTCGGATGTGGGTCAAGGCCGAACCCGTGGTCAAGGCGTCACTGCGCCCATCGTACGCGCGCATTACCCGAAACGTTTATTCATTATTGGGCGTCCCCCGCGCGTGGCATTCGTGTTTGCTCAATCTCGGTTTTCCCCGCGCGCGCTCCTGCCGTCCGCGCGCAGTGTTTCGCGTCTCTTTCCGATTTGCGCGCGGCATAGCCTCGGAATGGCCGCCGCGCCGCCGCCCCCTCCCGCCGCGCTGCAGTGGCCCGCCGACGCGGACGCGATTTTGCGCGCCGCGACGCGCGACGCCAAGAAGAACGCCTACCTGGAGCGCGAGCGACTGCTGGGTCGCCTGCGCTTCAATTTCAAGGCGCTGTCGCGCGAGGCGCTCGTCGCCGTGGCGGACGCCTCGGAGAAGGACTGGGCGCCGCGCTGCGCCCTCGACGCGAGCGATCCGCATCCGCAGCAGGACGCCGCCAGGCGCTACGTCGCAGACTACTCGCTGCACCACCACGGCTTCGAGTTTCTGTACCGCTGCGCCGTCGACGGCATGGACGCGGGCGGCGTGCTGTCCGCCGACGTCAAGCTGCGCGTCCTGGATTGTCTGTTTCTGGATCGCGCGCGGTGGGAGCGCGAGGCGCGGCGCGCGCTTCTGCGGGGGAATGCATTCAACGCGGCGGACCTGCGCGCCATGGCGTGCGACCTTGCCAACCGACGGCGGCGCGACAAGCTGGCGCGCGCGCCGCCCGTCCTCGCCCGTCATGAGCCCGACGCCTACAAGCTCGCGCTGGAGGCTGAGCTGGACGCCTTTGCGGCGCGCATGGCGGGCGCGAGCGCGGACGCCGCGGCGGACGCCGTCGCGTCACTCCTGTTTCTCGCGGCGGAGCGGCGCATGCTCAGCGACGGCTTCCTCGCGGGCGTCGATGCGGGGCGCATCCGCCCCGCCGCGTCCACCGTTGCCGACTTTACGAGCCAGCGCTGGTCCCCCTCCTTCTGATGCTTGAGACCCGATGCACGTGTAGTTCCCCGTTCTGGGCCACTAGTCAAAAGCCATGGAGGCGGCCGCCTTGGATTCGCGCCCTCGCACCCGCACCCGCGCCGCGGCGGCGCGCGAGGATGGACGCACGGCCGAGCTGCACGCGGCGCGTGGAACGCACGCGCTTGCGCTCGTGCGCGACGGCGCCATGCCGTGGCCCTTTGATGCCCCGCTCGACGGGCCGCTGTGCGAGCGCCTGCGTGCTCTCGTGCGCGAGGCGCTGGCGGCGCCCCTGGGACGCCGCAAGCGGCACAAGGTGGGGCGGCGCGGCTACGAGATCCCGCTCACTGCTGTCAGCGCCGCGGAATGGGCGGCGCTGCTGCCTCCCGCCTTGCTGGGCGTACTACGCGCGTACTTGCGCGACGAACCTGCCGTCGTGAGTCTGGCGCTCATTGTGGCGCCGCCACGGGCGCCGCCGCAGGACCCGCACCGCGATCACGGCGGAGGGCCGCGGCGCGCCGTGTGTCTGGCGCTGTCGCTGACGGAGGCGCCTGTCAATACGCTCGTGGCGGCGGGATCGCACGCCTCGGACGCGCACGCGCACGCCTGGACGCTGGACGGGCTGGTGCCCATTGCGGTCGGCAGCCGCGGCCTGTTGTACGACAATTACGTCGTGCACGCGGGTGCCGCCAATGAGAGCGACGCCGCTCTCGAGGAGCGCGTCTTTCTGACGTTTGAGGGTGCCAGCGCGCCCGCGACGGTGGCCGAGGCGGCCGCGCGTGCCCGCATCCGTGGCGATCACGGGTACACCTCCCACATTGCCGTGCCGTGTTCGCGCTTGACGGATGTCCAATTCAAGAGGCGCGCGGCGGTCGGATTGGCGGAGGCGTGGCAGCAAGCAGTAGATCGCGATTGACACATGCATGCTTAGCTACTACCCGTCGTCCCGTCGCCGTCGCCTACGCATCCCCGTCCCCCCGCGTCCGCCGCAGCGCCTTGCACTCGGTCTTGTGCCCCGCGCGCCAGTCCGCGCCCTGGCACGCCTCGCCGCAATAGTGCGTGGCGTTGCACCCGCCGCACACGTTCGTGGGCACGTTGGGGCAGGCGCCAGAGGCACAGTAGCACGCCGAGCGGCGCAACGCCGCCTCGCAGGTCCCGAGCTCCACCAGCAGGGCGTCGGAGCGGGACCCCAGCCAGGTCAGCGCCTCCCCGCCCACGCGCTGCGTCCCGTCCGCCCCGCCGCCGCGCTGCGCCGCCAGCAGCGCCGCCACCGCGCCAGCCCGCACCACCGCGTCCTCCCACGCGCGCTTCTCCAGGATGGACGCCGCGATCTTGACGCTGTTGGTCAGCGCCATGCACGCCGCCTCGGCCACTTGCAGCGACAGCGTCGGCGGCGGGCCGCCGCGGGGCACGGGCGAGGCCGCCGCCGAGATGCCGCCGCCGCACGCGTCGTTCAGCACGACGGCCAGCGCCGCCCAGCCGTCGCACGCGAGCAGGTCGGCGGCGACGGCGGGCGACGTCACGCCCGCCGTCAGGCTTGCCAGCGCCGCGCACACGTTGCCCGTCAGGACGCTGGGCGGGCTGCCGCCGCGGTGGTGGCGGCGCAGGACGCCCACGAGCCGCCGCGGCGCGCCCTCGGCCAGCGCCGCCGCCTTGGCGTGGGGGCTGAAATTGACCAGCACCATGAGCGCGGCCGCCGCTCCGCGCAGCGCGGGCACGTCATCCGCCCACAGCTCCAGGGCGCCCACCAGCGGGGGCAGCGCGCCCGCCGCCACGGCTTCCGTCCGCGAGTCCGTGCTGGCGGTGCCCATGAGGTGCAGGACCAGGCTGACGCCCTCCGCGATGCGCGGCGTCTCGCGCCAGCGCGCAGCGAGCACGGCGGCGAGGCGGGGCACGCCGCGCTCCGCCACTAGCGCCGCCATGCTCGCCGCGTCCGCGACGGCCTTGCCCTGCTCATCGTTCGCGACCAGGAGCGCGACCAGGACCGCCGCACCGACGGCGGCCGCGTCGCCGCTGCGCGCTGGCGACTCCAGCAGCGCCAGCGCGGCGGGGGTCGCGAGGGCGCGCGCCCGCGCCCGCACCGCGCCGCCGCGGTCTCCGCGCGCAGCGTCCACGCACGCGCGCAGCGCCTTGAACGTCGCGCCCGCCACGACGTCGTCTGCGGAAAACCGCCGTCCCGCCGCCAGCATCGCGTCGACGATCGCCGCGCCGCCGCCCTCCGCGCGCGCGAGGTGCGCATACAGCGCGCTCGTGGCGAGGGGCTGGCTGAAAATCGTCTCGAGATCCTCGAGCGCGCGCAGCGTGTCGGCGCGCGAGGCATCGCCGCCGCTCGCCAGCAGCGGCTGCAGGCGCGCCAGGACGGCGGGGGCAAGGGAAATATCCATGGTGGCACGCGAAGCGTGGACGGACGGAGCGCGAAGAATGGGGGGCCAGTGCGGTGCGGAGGGGGTGCGAGCGCGACTGCAATCAATGGTCAAGAAGAAACTTGCAAGACACCGTCATGTACGAAATAAGCCCTGGCAGACTCGCGCGAGCTCGAAGAGCGGACCGAGTGGGAGCGGCGCCGCGCCCTCCGCGAGGGCAACCTGCCGTGGGCCGACGCTGAAGCGCTCCAGCGCGACAAACTGGCCAAGTCAGCGGTGACGCACGCGCAGCGGGCCAGCTTGGAGGTCGAGCGGCTCGCGGCGGAGCGAAGTAAGCGCACTGCCCAGCTGAAGCTGCGGTGAGGTCTGAATCTGAATCACGTCGACAGTGTTGACGATAAGGTCGTCATTGCATGGCTTGTGCATTTCTCTTGACCCGTCCACGCGCGCACTTTCTCTCTCTGGACCAAACCTCACCCTATTCATTCGCATTCGCTCTGGATGCGCGATGGCGTCAGCACGCAAGAAACCCGCGCCGCCGCCCCCCGAGGCGCGCGAGGCAACCGCCATTCTCGTGTCGTTCCTCGAGGTCGCGCTCCACGCGCTGCTGTACGCGCGCGAGCTGTACACGCCCGCCGCGTTCGAGCCGAGGGAACACTTTGGCGTGCAGACGCGAATGTGCCGCCACCCTGGCGTGCGCGCCTCCGTATCTGCCGTGCTGGCGGACGCGCGGCCCCACATTGCCGCGGGCTCGATCGAGTCCCTCATCGTCTTGGTGTTTGACGAGCAGGGGAATGCGCTCGAGCAGTTCTGCTTCGACGTGAACATCGCCGCACCGCCCGTCGAGTCGTCCATGTTCGGACTGAACGCCGCGCTGGGGGAGGCGCTGATGCGCATCGCGGCGCTGGATCGGACGCTGCCGCGGTTGCCTGCTGGGTGCTTCTTTGAAATCCTGCTCGACGTGCACGAAGGCGGGGAGCGCGCAGAAGGCCCGCGACCCGAGCATGGCACGACAAGCATCCTCGACCCCGACTCGCCCTGGACGCGAGTTTCGAGCACAGACCCCGAGGCAGCGCTGTGGTCGCACGCGCGGTTCGCGCCCGCTCTTCCCAGCGCGTGGCTCGGCGTCGTGCGCGCGGGGTCGCTGGAACTGTGGGTGCGGATGCAGAGGCGCTAACTTGGGGGAGACGGAGATTGCTGAAGCGCTTCTGGCGTGGCGGACATGTTTTGAGTCCTGCTTCGCGCGGAGGTCCGCTTCATCCGCCAAGCGAGTCTCGATCACCTTCCTCTGCTCTGCCTGCACACGGACGCGCAGTGCCTCCGAGGCTGCGCGGGCCTCCTCCCTAGCCGCCTCCAAGGCCGCATTGGCCGTCGCCTCCGCCGCGTGCGCCGCTGCCACTGCCGCGGCGGCCTGCTGGGCCTCAGCGAGTTCAGCCGCCTCCAGGGCCGCGCAGTCGGGGCAGGGCTGCCCCGCCAAGCGATCGGCGGGGATGATGACGGGCGCGCCGTCACCCGCGTCACAGCAGGCGTCGATGACGCGCGCGGCGCGCACCTCCCAGCATCCCACGCCAGCGGCGTTGAGATCGGCGGCCTTGGCGGCGTCCGTCTCGTGCGTCCACAGCACCTCGAGCGCCTCCCTGCGCCCGCTCGCCGTCTCAATGTACACGTCCGCGACGCGCCTCGTGCCCTTGATGTGCTGCTCCTCCAGCGCCGAGACGAGGGTGTCGCCCGCCTCGACGAGCTGATGCCCGTGCCCGCGCGCGTCATTCAGGACGACGCGCCTCGCGTAGGCGCAAAGCAGCACCTTGGCGAGCTTGTGCATCTCGCTCTCTTCGCTCCCGACGCCGCCGCCTGCGCATTCGGAGCCGCTCTGATGCGCAAAATGCGGCGCGCGCACCGCTCCGCGCTTCAGGACGAGGACCTCTTTGCAGACGGGGCACGTGAAGGGGCCGTGAATTTTGAGCGAGGTGGACGCGCGGGCAATTTTACCACGGGCGTCGTGCGCAAAGGGGATCAAGTACTTGCTCTCCATCGCGAGGAGGATGGGCAGGGAATGGCAGGGGGTGAGCGGGTGCGTCGCGATTTTATTGAAGGGCGCGCGTTTGACCACGAGCCCCCTCGCGTGGTGCATGAAGCGTCGAGTCAGGGTGGAGCGTCCACGGCGGAGCGTCCAGGGCGGAGCGTCCAGGGCGGAGCGTCCAGGGCGGAGCGTCCAGGGCGGAGCGTCCAGGGCGGAGCGTCCAGGGTGGAGCGTCCAGGGTGGAGCGTCCAGGGCGGAGCGTCCAGGGCGGAGCGTCCAGGGCGGAGCGTCCAGGGCGGAGCGTCCGTGATGGGGGAACGCATTGAGCGGGCAGCATGGTAGGATTGTCGGTGGCTGCGCGCCGCAATGAATCGGGGCATGCGAAGGGCAGTGATCGCTGGTGCTGAGGAAGATGCCATGAGGCACACGGGTAGCTCATATGAGCCGCAGAGTGCACCTTGGACGCCCCGAAGGCACTCCAACCGTCCCTGATGCGCCTCCAATTCACCAGCAGCGCAGGGCCTTCAAGATCGCGTGTGCCGCCCTCCAACGAGGGTATGCGAAGCATCTCTGCCTGGCTGCTCTCTCTGTGGATGTGGCTGTGCCGCCCTCCAACGAGGCCATGCGAAGCATCTCTGCCTGGCTGCTCTCTCTATGGCTGTGCCGCCCTCCAACGAGGCCATGCGAAGCATCTCTGCCTGGCTGCTCTCTCTGTGGGTGTGCCGCTCGCCTGGGACCGTCCGCCTCTGAGCGTCAGCCTGGGAACGTCCGACTAGGACCATCCGCCTCGGAGCGTCCTCCTGGGAGCGTCCGCTTGAGACCGTCCGTCTCGGAGCGTCCGCCTCGGAGCGTCCGCCTGGGAGCGTCCGCCTCGGAGAGTCCGCCTCGGAGCGTCCGCCTCGGAGCGTCCGCCTAGGACCGTCCGACAAGGACCGTCCGCCTCGGAGCGTCCGCCTCGGAGCGTCCGCCTCGCGTCCGTAGTATGCCATCGACATGGGACACCAGCGCCCGCCATTTCCAACATTCGTTTACTTTTTGCTGTCCGCCGCCGAGGCTGCCGCCGCCGCTGCTGCCGCCGCACGCTTCGCGTCCAGTTGCAGCGCCACGATCATGTCCACGAGACGCTCCCGATCCTTCTCGGCCGCGGCCACTGCGTCGCGCAGCTCGGAGGCCTCGCCCAGCGCCGTCTGCAGCCGCGCCTCCGTCGCCTCCAGCCGCGCCTCCACTTCCAGCAGCTCCTCCACCGCCACGGAGCGCTCCGTTTCGGTGCGCGCTGCCCGCTCCTCCGCCGCCGCCCGCCCCGCCTCCGCCGCCGTGACCCGCGCCTTGACCGCATTGTACTTTTTCGTCTGCGCCTCGTGCTCCGCGCGCAGCATCGCCAGCTCCGCAGCCGCCGCGTCCAGCCGTTTGCCCTGCAGGCGCACCATGAGCGCGGCGGACGACTGCTCCGAGTCGTGCGAAGAGACTGACGCGGACGCGGACGCGGACGCTGCGACGTCGTCCTCCTCGTCATTGGCGTCAAGGCGCAAGGCGCGCAGGGCGTCGCTGCCATCCCCTGCGCCAGCGGCGGCCGCGGCGGGGACGGGGACGGGGTCGGCGCGCGCGGCCGTGGCGGCCCGCTTGAATGGCGGCGCGGGCACGGCGGCATTCTCCTCGTCGTCGCCCTCGTCGTCGACCTCCACGACGCGCGCAGGCTGGCGCTGCCGCCCGACGCGCGCTGGAGGGCGCGTCGGGGGCGGGGGGAGCGCCGCGGCCGCCGCGGCCTCCGCGTGCACGCCGTCCAACGCGCGCCACACGCGGTTCGCGCGATGCCGCGCGCGATCCACGAGCGCGGCGCGCGCTTGCGCGCTCGCCTCATCCAGCTTGGCGCCGCGCGCCGCCGCGTACCACTCGCGCTCGTCGGGCGTCATGGCCCACGTGCACAGCGCCTTGCGCAGCGCCGCATCGCCGTCGCGCTCCCGCAGGGTGCGCAGCGTGGGGGCGTGCGCGCGCGCAATGGCGCGCGGCGCGTCGCCCCTGTCGAATGCGGCAACGAGCGCGCGCGTGTCCGCGTCGTCCGAGTCGGCGCGGAAGATGCTTGCCGCCATGGGTGCACGCGTGCACGTCCCGAGGGGGGAAAGTCGCCGAGGAGAAATGGCGTGGATTTTGATGCGCCGTGGCGCGAGCGCAGGTGGTCAAGAAGCGAGTCGACTGATGTGGTGCATGGACCTGAAGAAAGTGCATGCGAACACGTCCGCAGACACGGACCCCAGCGTACAGTACTCTTTTTAGCCCTTGCCGTGGCAGTGCGCAGGCGCGGGAGCGGCGATGGCTCGTACCGCCTGCACACACAGACAAAAGCGACCTATCTCGGCATGCCGACGACACGCTCGCAGAGTCGCGGGCGCCGCCCGCCGCCCACGCCCCGCCGCGCCGCGTCGCCGTCGCGTACGCGCCGCGGGGCCAGCCGCCTCCGCGGCGGCTCCGTCTTGACCGCCATCCGCTCCGCGGTGCAGTCAGACTGCGTGGGCACGATCATGGCCGCGTCGCGCGCGACGCCCGCCAAGGACTACAAGTCGTGGGCCGAGTACTGGCAGACGCGCTTCGCGTACTTTGGGTGGCGACTGCAGAAGCAGGACGCGTACGGCGCGCGCACGTGGGTGTTTGTCCGCGACGCGCCGTCCGCGCCGCAGTTCGCGAGCGCGACGCCCGTGCACGCCGTCTACTATTGCGGCATGGGCAACAGCGTCGCGTACCAGCTCGACAGCTTCGCGCCGCTGTTCGAACAGCCCACGCCGCTCGTCCGCATCGCGGTGCTCGACTGGATGCAGTACAAGTACTTTGAAGCCGCGCAGGACGCGGCGGCAGCGTTCGCGACCGCCGAGATGGCGACTGCCGCGGCGGCGGGGCGCCGCGTCATCGTGGGCGGGCTGAGCACGGGCGGCGCGCTGGCGGCGCACGCGTCGCGCTACGCGACGCCGCCGAGCAGCGCGCCCGCCATCCAGACCGCGCTCTTCCTCATGTCGCCCCTGCTGCGCCTCGACAAGCTCAGCGTCGCGCCTGGCCGCGGCGTCACCAGCTTCCTGTGCGCGGACAGCCTGCACACGGTAGAGGACGCGACCGTCGTGGAGCAGCGCGGCGTCTCGGTCGTGGCGACGTCCAGCGCGGACGACGTGCTGCTGCCGTCCGAGAAGCACCAGGTGCCCGCGCTGCGCTCCATCACCGAGCGGCCCGAGGGCGCGTCGAACCGCTTCTTCCTGCTGGCGCGCGCGGACCACTCGTTCACCATGACGCCCGAGGTGGTGGCGGCGATTTCGACGGCGGCGGTGACGGCGCGCCGCACCAAGTGAAGGGCGGCCGCTCCAAGAGGATGTAACAAAACGGGAATGCCGTCCACGCGGTGGTCTCGCCACGTCAAGCGATTCGCTGCAGAGCACGGCTGCACGTGGGCCGAAGCCCAGTCCCGCGCCTCGGGCACGTACGAGCCCAAGCAGACGGCGAGCAGCCCCTCGCGCCTGCGCGGGGGCGCCATTGCCTCGTACGACCCCGCCAACGAGCCGCGGTTCTTTGCGTGCGGCGCGCTGCAGCGCGCGCCGCTGCTGGAGGCGCTCGAGCGCGGCGGGACGTACGCGGACGCCCACGGCGCGGTGATTGCATTCGGGGCCACGCCGCCCGCGCGCCGCGCCCTGATTGCAGCCAAAGTGCGCGCGATTCGCGGGCCCTTCAAGGTTGTCGTGACCAAGTCTGGATTCCTCATTGCCACGGCGTGCTAGTCCCTCGTCGAGACGACCTCGATTGACACAGGGGTCACTGGCTGCCCGTTGGCCGAATCATGGCGCGGGCGAGGGCGTCGACGAGTGCAGCGGCTGTCGCTGCATCCGCGCACGCTACGCGCCGCACACGTTGTGCCTGACCCTGGCGCGACCACGCGGCGTCGACGACGCTCAGTTCGACGATGTGCGGGTCATGGCCGCTAGCGCGCACGCACACGACCGCGTCGCCGAGGGTGCGAGCATTGCCCAGTATCGCGCGGGCGTCCGCCTCGGGTGAGGAGGCGGCTGCCGCTGCAGCGACAGTGCCGCTCTGCGTTGCGAGGGCGGGAGCCGCGGCGGCGTCCGCGTAGGACCGTGGGCGCCACTGGGCTGCGGGCATTCTCTGTCGATTTGATCGACTGCCACCGACGACTCGGCACCATCTTTGAGTCGTAAGAAAACAGCAGTCGGAATGACCAAGTGCGCGTCGCTCGGAGCGCCGCCACCCCCCACATTGCACGTGCGTTCCGCGGGCAAGGCGCTGAGCCATGGCCCGTTCTGTGCGCGAAGTTACACCGTTACGGTGCGCGGACTGCGGACAGTGGACGGCGGCGCGACGTGCACGTTCCGACGTCGCTTGCGCGTCGTGAAGCACGTGGGCGCGCGGATTCACGCGGCGATCGTGGAGGACGCCGCGCAGAGCGCAGCGCGCGGGTTGCGCGTGGAGACGGACATTTCAAGAGACGGCGAGCTGCTCCTCGCGCTGCACAGCGACGGCCGCGTGGTCGACGAGGACGCGTGCGTCGTAACGCTCACCCTGTTGCACGCCTCGGACGCGCCACTGACCGTGAGCTAGCACTCACGTGGCGCCGCGCGGGCGCTTCTCGGTGCCCGCATCGCGGCGCGCCGTCCGCCGCGCGCGAGCGCTCGTGCTGCTCTCGTAGCCGCTGCCCGCGTCGTCGCCCGCGACGCCAGGGGCGGGCGCTGGCGCACGCCACGACGGGCTGCACGGCGGGCGGTCGTCGGGCGGCCCCACGACGTCCGCGACAGGGTGCGCGCGCGCGCGGCGGCTCGTCCCAGACAAGTCGGCGGGCGCGTCGTGGCTGTGGCGCGGGCACGTCAGCACGGCGCGCCGCGCGTCCCGCACCTCGACGTAGATCTCGACGGCGTCGCGCGCCGCGTCCAGCGCGAGACGCAGCGCGAGCGCGGACGTCGGCGCCGTGACCCTCGCGCACCACATGTGCGGCGGGCACGCGACCTCGTCCGACTTGTACGGCGCGAGCATCCACGCCACGTGCGGCGCGCCGATGGAGAGCAGCGCCCGCCAACGCTTGCTGTCCAGGGAAAACGTGAGCGGCGAGACGGGGACGAGCACCGTCACGGCGCCCTCGCGGGACGTGGACTTGATGACGGCTTGCGGCCACGACAGCGACGGCGCAATGCACGCGTACAGGACCAGCCACTGCTCGGCGCTGGCATCCCACATGACGCAGCGGGCGCGCGTGGCGGCCGCACCGTCCATCACCCACGCGGGGGGCGGCGGCTCTGCGCCGCACACGACCGCGTCCCCGCGCGCTTGCGGCAACTGCTCTGGCGGCGGCGCCGCTGCGGCTGCCGCATCCACGGGCGCGGCGGCGCTTGGCCTCAGTTTCGTCTTGTGTCCCGTCGACATGGTCGCGCGCCGTCTCTCTTCACGCTGACGGCCGCAATCGTCATCACGACTTGGCGGGATCGCGTGGCATGAACGCCAAATTCCTGAAGTCGAGATTCTTTATCCACGGCCAATTCTTGAAATTCGTATCAAACACAACCGTAGTCTTCACACCATCACACCGTCACACACCTCGCCATGTCGTCCAAGACCGTGCACGTTGTCTTTGAGAACCGCAAGCTCGCGCTGGAGCAGGAGGACATTGAGACTGCCATCCGAATGATCGCGATTGCGGTGCCCCGTGAGTTCGACGCGTTCGTGGTCGGCATCCAGAAGCGCGAGTGTGCGCGCACGAAGGCGCTCGCGGCCGCGAAGGACGCGGAGGTCGCGCGCGACGCGATCGCGCGCCCCTTCCTCGAGGCGCTGTGGGCCAAGGATCCGTGCCCACCCAAGGAGGTTGTCGTCGCGCTCACGCCCGCGGAGCTGCTCGTCGCGCGCGCGCTGCTGCTGAACGGCGGCGGCTCGGACGTGGCGCTGCCGACGGCGGCGACGCAGTGGACGATCCGCTCGACGCCGATGGAGGCGCCGCATGCGCCCCACATCCAGCTCATCTCTCGCGGCAACAACGAGAACGCGCGCTTCGTGATCGAGACGGCGTTTTTTGAGACGGAGTGAGCGCGTGTATTGGGTAGTTGGCGCCGCGACGCAAACGTCGTAGTCGGCACGCCGCCCACCCTCTCAAAGCGTCGCGCGGGCAAGAAAAGGCCACGAGCGCGCCGTTACGTGGCATGAACGCTGCCAATTCTTGAAGCTCATTTATCTGAAATTAAGAGATTGCATTTGCTCAACAGAATGGAGGACGTGGACCAGGACGCGCACGGTGCGTCCGACGCGGACGCCACGCTCGCAAGCGCGCTCGGTTCGCTCAAGATCGAGCACGACGCGTACAATGCCGAGCGCTACGCGGCGTCCGTGCTCGCCGCGCGCGCCGTGGGCACGCCGCTCGCCGCCCTGCACACCGTGCCGACCGACGGGCGCACGCGCGGGGACGCGACCGTGCTCGAGCGTCTGTCCGCGCTGATGAACGTGCGCGCCGACGAGCTGTACGCGCTCCTGGCGACGCACCCGTGCCTCGTGATTGCGGGCGGTGCGGTGCTGCACTGCATCGCCGAGACGGCGCGTGGCAAGTCGGAGCGCGGCGACGTCGACGTGTGGATCGTGGGCGCCAGCGACGAGGCCGCGGCGGCGGCGGCGGTGGCCGCGCTGCACGTGCTGCACAGCGGCGCCGTCGCCTTCGCGCCCGCCATCCTCACCATTGTGCGCCACGGGGCGCGCGACGTCCAGATCGTGCGCACCGCCGCGCCCGACATGGAGGCGCTGCTGGCGGGCTTCGACGGCCCCCCGTGCCAGGTGGGCGTCAACGCCGCGCACGTGCTCGCGACGCCCGAGTTCCTCGCCACGATGCGCAGCGGCGTCATCCAGCGGTGGCACAACGCGCATTTGGCGGCGGACCGCGTGCGCAAGTACGCGGGCCGCGGCTTTTCCCTCGGCCCAGGGCTGCAGGCGCGAATCCAGGGCGCCGCGACGCTACACGCGAGCAGTGGCGCCGACGAGGACATGGAGTCTGGGGACGCGCCGCCCCGCTCGGCCCTCGAGGTGCACGCCCGCAGCGTCTTGCCGTGGGCGTACGATATCCACGACGCGAGCGTCGTCGGATGCGCGCCGCCGCGCGAGGAGATCGAGAAGTGGAGCGGGCGCGCCGACGGGGTGCTCGAGCTCGCGCACTTTGGCGACGACGGGGGCTCCTACGAGGACGCGTGGCTGCCGTACCACGGGCGGCACGTCATGCGTTCTTGGGAGGCCGCGGGCGCGCGCGTGACCGTCGCGTGGGGCGCGCACGTCGACACGCGCGCGCCCGCGCATGCGCGCGCGCCTTTCCAAACTCAGCCCGACGATGTGCAGTCGCGGATCATCCTGCCCATTTCCGCCGACACGCGCGCCGACATTGCGCGCGCGCGCCGCGCGCTGACGCTTCGGCCGCTGCTCCCCGAGATCGATGCCGTAAAACCGTGGATGGCGCAGTCTCGTCACCCGCTGTTCGAGCTCATCAAGGCGCGCCACTTTGACTGCGACAACGCCGACCTGCACGTCATCGTCTACCCACAACGCGGGGCCCGCGTCTTCATCGTCAGCGGCGGCGGCGCGCGCGTGCGCGTAACTTCGGCAGAGAACTGGTCGCCGTTTCCACGCGTGGCGCGCACCGAGCGCGGCGAGCTGGCGTACGATGCGACGGCCGCGCCGCCTCGGGACCACGACGGCGTGCACCTGGAGCGCTTGCCGCTCGGCCCGCGCGTGCGCGCGTGGGGCGTGCCGCTTGTGTACGAAGCCGCGCCGATCAGCGTCACGCGGCTGTACGCGCACACGATTGCCGTGTACGAGGACGATTGAATGAATGCAACGTGCATCAATGAAGAGAGCCGAACGGCAAAAGGCGCGAGAGAAAAGGCGCGCGGCATTCCGTGCGAGTGGCATGAAGTGGCATGAAGCGAGCGCGCACCCGTCCTTGAAGTCGCTAGCTCAGTGCATCGTCGTTTTCCTCGCCGAGATGGAGACGTACCGCATCGTGGACGACGACGCCATGCTGCTGACGGAGGACATGCTCGCGTCCTCCTCGGCGTCCAAGCGGAGCAAGACGAACAGCGGGTGGGTGCGCCGCGGCCCGTCCGCCGCCGCCCCGCGGCCGCCGCCGCCGCCGCCGCCCGCCTTTGACGCGGACGACATCCTGGACCTGCCGTTCGGCGTCACGGTGCGCGCGAGCAACCCGCCGTCGCACGCCGCGTTCGTCGGCACGAGCGCCAACTCAAACGACCGCGTCAACCGCGCCGACGCGGAGGCCGAGGCCGCGTACTCGGACCCGCCGCCGTGGGACGAGGCGGGCGACGACGACCCGACGACCGCGGCCGCTGCCAGTGCGGCCGCGTCCGTCGTGGGCGACCCGCACGACGGCGAGGACGACGAGGAGGGCGAGGACGGCGAGGCGCGCGTTGACGCGGCCGAGCTCACGGCGGACGAGCGCGCGGACCGCGCCGACGCGGCCGCGGCGGACGGCCCGCCGCAGGGCACCGTCGACGAGGTCGCGCCCGTCCCGCGCCCGCTCGACGAGCAGCTCACGCCCGCCGAGTTTTATTTCCTTTTTGTGAGTCGCGACGAGGACGCGGTCGCGCGCGAGGGCGCGGCGCCGCAGCGCTCCGTCGAGTGGCTCGCGGCGCGCATGTACTGCATCACGGCGTCGCAGTTCGGCGCCGCCGTCGGTAACAATTCTTACCAGACTTCCCTCGACTGCCTCATCGACAAGTTGTGGGGCGGTTTCCAAGGCAACGCCTTCACGCGGTGGGGCACGCTGCACGAGCCGCACGCGCGCGAGGCGTTCGAGCGGTGGTTCGGCGCCTACCTGAAGCGGCGCTACGTCGCGGCGGGCCGCGACCCCGCGCTCGCCACCTTCACCTTCTACGAGGACGGCCTGCTCAAGCGCGCGGACGTCGTCAAGGAGGACGGCACGCTCGAGCTCAACGCGTGGATCGGCGTCTCGCCCGACGGCCGCGTGACGTACGAGGACGCGGACGGCACGCACAAGCACGCGCTCATCGAGTTCAAGTGCCCCGCAAGCGACGCGGGCCTCGCGAAGAAGGGCCACCCGTACGGCCACTACAAGAACAGCGTGCCGCTGTACTACTGGGATCAGGCGAGTCGGTTCGTATCGCCAGCGATCCGACGCGCATTTGACACCAGTGCTTTCCCCCATTCCGCGCAGGTCCAAGGCATCTCGGCGTACCTCCAGCCCGTCTTTGACTTTGACGAGATCTTTTTTATCGTGTGGCGCCCGACTGATTGCTACATCAGCCGCTTCGCCGTGGACGCCGTGTACGGCAAGGAGCTCCTCGACCGTCTCGCGTCCTTTTTTTTTGGCGCTTTATTGCCTGGGTTCACGCACAAGTACAATGGCCTGCTGGCCAAGGGCGAGGCGGAGCCCGCGCGCACCGTCGAGATCAACAACTCGCACGACGTGTACACCAAGCGCGCGGCGCAAGTGCTCGCATCCGTCAGCGGCGCGGCGGCGGCGGCCAAGGCGGCGGCGCCCAAGAAGAGCGCGGCGGCCAAGCCCGCGCCTGGGCGCTCGGCGCCGCCGCCCGAGCTCGTGCTTGGCGCGCTGCCCGACGTGTCGTCAATCCTCGCGCGCATCGCGGCGGGGGCCAAGGCGTGAGACGTTGAAGCGGTGATAGTGTGGCATGAAACATTGCGCTGGCCTGCATTGCGTACGCGTCAAAAGATGCGGACCAAGCGCGCGCGCTCCCCCGCGTCGTCATCGTCTAGCGCGCGACACCGCAAGAGCGCGCGCGGCGCCGATACGCTGTCGCCGCGCGAAAATGCAGAGTTGCGCACCGTCGCGCTCAAGGCCAAGTGGGTCGCGGCGCACCTCGACGGCACGCTGCAGCCTAGCCTCGACGCGTTCAATGCAAAAGCCACCGCGCGCGGGCGGACGCGCGTTCTCCAAGTGATAAAGGCGGCTGGAAGCATCACCCTCTCCGTACTCGTCGTCGTCGCATGCGTGTCCTGCGGCATCGAAAAGCCGCTGCTGCCTTCGCACTACGTCGTTAATAGCGAAGACGAGGCGCTGGAGTCGTGCCCACCAGGAACTGAGGCGTTCAACAACTCGACAAGCTACCCATGCAAGACGTGCTGGGCTCGCAAGTTGGCAGAGCGCGACGACACTGTTGACGGGCGTGTGCGCCTCCTTATGAAACCATACCGCCGCCTGTGCCCGCCGCGTGCATCTGGGTTCGAGCAGACGCCAGTGGGCTGGTTCTGGTGGCGGTGGAAGGAGCAGGGAGGCGCCTTCGACATTGTCAACACGAAGCATGTCATCACCAAGGCAGCGTGCTGCGCCAACACGGGCGCCCCCATCCTGCTGACTGGCCGCGGGATGAAAGACGCGTTTTCTCCCTCAGTTAACAACACGGACATGAGCATCAAGAATCCCGAGGACCACGTCGAGCCTTCGACGCTGCTCGTGTGTAAGGAGACGAATGTAAGCCAGGGCGACGCGATGCCCGTGCTCGCAGACTCATGGCTGTGCTTTATGACCGCGTCAGTGCGTGTGGCGACGCTGGTGGCGAGCGAGGCGGGACGAGCGGTGCTCGCGACGGAGCGCGCGTGCGAGGCGGAGCGTTGCAGCGCGAACCTGGGCAACCGCAACAATAAGCGCGCCAACGGTGTCACGGCACATTCTACGAAGGAAACCGCTGCATACGACAAACAGTGCTACGAGCTGGACATGTCTACGATTTGCCGTCAGGCGACACATAGCCACAAGGCGAACGATAAGAAAAAGGGCCGCGATGTGAGCGCTAACATAACAGGCGACCAGATGGCGGAGCGGTGGATCGCGCAGCCGTGGTGTGCCCTTAGCGGCGTTCTCTTCACCATAAACAACGGCCCCTTCCGCCCGTCCGTCGACCGCGTGACGCACGGTGTGTCGCATACGGCGAATGACACGCGGCTCGTGTGCCGTATCCTCAACTGCAACCCTTCGTGGACGCGCCGCACGTTTGTCGAGCTGCTGCTGGCGCAGACGCGTGTGGAGGTGCCGCCCGCGGCGCGCGCGGCGCTGGAGGCCGAGATCGCAGAACAGTAGCGCGCGCTGCCCGACGTGTCGTCCATCCTGGCGCGCATCGCGGCGGGGGCTAAGGCGTGATACGTTGAAGCGGTCATGGTGTGGCATGAAGCAGACGGAAATCCACGTCACGATTGCTACCCTGTCTGAGCGGGACCACTACTTATGCGAGATGGATGTGCGGACGTGTGGCCAAGCACTGTCGGAGCTCGCAAGCAAGCTCGCGCGCGCCATTAGCGCCCTGTGTCACGCGTGCATCACGGGTGCGCCGCCCGCGCCACCACCCGCCGCCGCATAGACAGCGGAGCCGCGTCCCGCGGCACCGAAACAATGCAACAGTATACGGCGCACCATTGACGACAGCAACGACGACAGCAATAGCAGCAACGATGTCTTTTGCTCACCACGCCCCCGCGGGGCGTGGCATAGCGCGTCAACCGCGTCTTTGTTGCGGAGTGCCTCGCGGCGTGGGCGAAGGCGTGAGACGTTGAAGCGTTCAGACGGTGTGGGCTGACGCAGACGCAAAGTGCCACCCGCGAGGCGCACTTTGATCGAGGCAGAGCTTTCAGCTGCGTAACGTGTAGACCCGTCGTTCATGCCACACGAGTTGGCGATTGGGAATCCCTGCACCCGAATTGTGTATCGCACGCCGAAAGAATGCCCAACGGACGCGCGCGCCGCCGCGCTTACGCGCGCAGGCAAGAGGAAGCCCTGCGGAGCGCTAGCCTAGAGGCCGAGGCGCAGCGTGCTGCCGCAGTCACAGCGGCGGCCGCGGCCGAGGCTGCCACGCGCGCGGCCCATGCCCTCGAGTGGCCGTCCCGCGTCGGCGCCCAGCTCGTGGACGGCACGCCCGCGGAGTGGGACGAGCCGCCGCTAATCGCCAAGCTGACCCCCGCGTCCGAGCGCATCCTTGGCATGACGTACGTCACGGGGCACAACACCGACGTGCGCGAGTGGGTCCCGAACGTGGACTGCCACAGCGGGATGCACTTTGCCGAGTCGCGCGTCGACCTGCCGCTGTGGCTCGCCTCGCGCCGCCAGTCGTCAGCGGAAAAGGACGCGTGGGTGCGGTCGGCGCACATCGTGGCGGCGTCGCCCCACGAGTACAGCGAGAAGCTCCGCAAGGGCCGCGCGCACGCGCTCGAGCTGGGGCCACGCTTGTCGGTCGAGCGGTGGTGCACGCTGTGGATGCGGTGGGCGGCGGCGCAGTCGGAACCCGCGTGGCGCGCGCTGCCGCACATTGAGAGCGGCGGGCAGCCCATCATCCGTGCGGAGCACACGGGCCACTATGCCGCGCTCGTCATCTTCCAACTGTCGCGGTTCAAGACGTGGCCCATCGTCAAGGACCTCGTGGCGTGGGGGTACGTCAAGGAGGTGCTCGAGAGCATCGGCCCCGTCACCGACGTCGACGCGCAGCTCCACATCGCGCTGGCGCCGCGCGGCATCGGGCTGCTGCTCAAGCACACGGACCTGGGCGTCCTCTCCCCGACGGCCGTGGACGCGGGGCTCGCGGTGGACCCGCGCGGCGCGTGGGCGGCACTGCCCCCAGCGGGTCGGACGGGCGCGCGCCTGCTGCGCGCGCTGGACGCGTGCCCCACCCTCGTGCTCGACCTCGTCGCGCCCGCGCCCGCCGACGTCCCGACTGCCGCGCTCCAGGCCGCGTACGTCAAGGCGATCATGAGCGAGTCGTTCCCTGTTCCGCGGATGAGCACGCACGACTGGCACGACAACGCGTTACTGCTCGCGCTCGAGCGCGCCGTCGCCACCAAGCATTCCGACGCCGCGCTCGCCGCGACGCTCTCGGTGCTGGCGCGCGCGCCACCGTCGGTGCTGGCGAAGGTGCCGACGACCACGATACGCGCCATTGCACAGATGGACGGCACCCTCGTGCCGCGCTATTTCAAAGGCGCGGCGGAGGCCGACCCCGCGGTGCGTGCCGCAGCGCGGACGCACGCGCGCCGCGTCGCCGCGCTCGTGAAGCGCACGTGCGTCGTCGACGCGGCGGTGGACAACGCCCGCATCGTGATCATGGTGGTCGCGGCGTTCCTGGCGGGCGCGGGCGCGGGCTTTGTCATGCTCCGCGCGACCTCGCATTGAATGTACTGAATGTACTGCTACGGAATGTACCGCGTCATGCTTTCAACCCTCGACTCCGTCGCCCTCGCGCGCGCGCTTGTGCCCCGCGGTGGCGCGCGGCGCGCCCACGTCGAGCGTCACGCGGTACGGCGTCGTCTGCGGCGCGCCGCACTGGCCGCACACGCACGGCCGCCCCACCGCGGCGCGCGCCACCATGTCGAGCGCGCAGCACAGCACGCGGTGCAGCGTGCACGCCGTCACGGCGACGGCGTCGCGGTCGCGCAGCGGCTCAAGGCAGAAGAGGCAGTCGCCCCCCGCGGCGAGCGCGGCGTCGACGGCGCCGCGGACGGCCGCCGCGGCCTCGGCGGGCGGCTCGGGGAGCCCGCGGACAAGCGCGCGCTCCTGGGCGGCGCGCGCCGCCACGATGCGCACGTCGACCTGCGCGAGCATGGTTGCCGCATCGTGGACGCCGTTGCCACTCGCGTCGACTGCAGCGACGAGAGCGCCCAGGTGCGCGCGCGCGTCGACGACACGCGACCAGGCGTACGTAGTGGGTAGCACGAGGGTGGACGCGCGTGCGAGGAGGAGCAGCGCGCTCCGAAAGTGGCGCGAGTCGGTGCGCGTCCGCGCCACGGCCGCGGCGAGCACGTCCGCCTGCGCGCCCGCGATGCCGTCGACGACGGCGAGTACGTCCGCCCGCGTGGCCGCGTCCGCGTCACTGCCCGCGGACGGCGTGACAAACGCGGCGTCGACAAAGGCGAGGGCGAAGCGCGCCACGTACGGCCGCCAACTCTCGCGGTCCATCCGCGCGCCCAGCGCCGACAGCGCCTGCGTGCCACGCACGCTGCTGCTCTCCGCGTGTGCGCGCGCCGCCGCCATGATCTGCGCGAGCACGGTTGCGGGCGCGGCGTCCGCGCACGCGCCGAGCGTCTCGTGCCAGCCGCGCGCGCCCGCATCCGTCACGAACACGCGGACGGCCGTCGCCTGCGCACACGCGGCGTCGCTATCAAGGACGGGCGGCGCGGGCGAGCGCGCACGGCTGCGCAGGATCGCGGCGACGGCGCGGTCCAGGTGGATGTCGTTCGCGCCCTGGGCGCGCAGGAGCGCCGTGACGCAGCCCAGCTCGCACAACTCGGTCTGCGCGGCCACGTAGCTCGTGTCGTCGAACACGTAGCGCACTGCGCCCTTGGCATGCGCCGCGATGGTGGCGCTCATGGGGTACGCCAGTGCGTCGCGCAGGACGGCGGCGACGCGGCGCTGCAACGGCGCGTCGAGTACGTGCTCCTCCAGCAGCAGCCAGCCCACGCCACTCACCGCGTCGCGGAGCCGCGCGCGGGCGTCGAACAGTCCGTCGGGGTATGCGCGCGCGTCGGAGGTGCACGCGGGGCACGCACAGTCGCCGCTCACGAAGGCGTCGTGACCCGCGCGGACGAACAGGCACGAGGCCGCGCCGTCGCCGTCGCCGTGGGGCGGCTGCTCGGCGCGCGCGGTCACCTCGTCACGATGACTCTCCTCGGCGGCCTGCAGGAACACGGGCAGCCACGCGGTGTCTAGAAACGCGTCATCTTCCGAGCGACGCGCGGCGATGCTCAGCAAGTCGGCGCGGCGCGCGGAAATGCGACCGTCGGCGTCGGCGTCGCCGTCGCCGCCCCGCGCGTGCTGCACCAGCACGCGCAGGGCGTCGTCCGACACGAAACGTTGCAGGTCGTCGCGCGTGATGGCGAGCAGCGCGCCGACCCGCGCCGCGGCGTCCTGGCACGCGCTGTTGGTGCACAGCAGCCCATCGCGCGCCGCGGCGCGCACCGCGATGGCCGCCGAGTCGTCGCCCTCGACATCCGCGTCCTCCGCGTCCACGTCCTCGTCGAACGTTGGCCGCAGCATCCCCGCGTCGCGATCGAACCCCGAGCCGTACGCGTCGCCGTTGCGCACGCTGTGGCGGATCATGGACGCCAGCGCGCGCAGGAGTTCCCGCGCGCGGTCGAAGCGCTCGGCGAGCAAGTGCTCGCGCGCCACGTGGGCGAGCGCGCACAGCGCGGGCTTCCACGTCCGCACGGAGACGCCGAGGCACTCCTCGCTTTCTTCCTCGTCGTCGTATTCCTCCAGCCGCGCATCCGCGACGAGGCACAGGTCGCACGCGGCGGCGACGCACAGCGCCGCGGCGTGGCGCACATCGGCGGGGCCTTCCCAGTCCGCGACAATGCGCAGCCACGTCGAGATGGAGTCGGCCAGGTCGCCCGCGCTATGAACCAGAATGTCCATAGTGTCCATCGTGTCCATGTCGTCCGCGGTGTCCATGTCCTCCGCGGTGGCAAGGCACTGCCACGCCACTGGAAGGGCGGCGCCCAGCGCGGCCGCTGCGCGCCGCGCGCGCTCCAGTGCAGGCGCGACGCCAGGGGGCGGCTCGTGGGCGTAGTACGGGTCGGTCGGCGCGACGTCTGACGGGTGCGGGCGGTTGTCGCGCACCTCGTCCATCAGCCGCCCCCAGCGCTCACGAATGGCGGCGGCGCGCCCCGCATCCCGCGCGAGCCGCGCACGAAGGGCCGCGTCGTCGACATCCTCCGCGTCTGCGGCGGTGGATTGCGAGGCGCAACCAGGATCCATTATGGGGCGTGTGTGTGAGTGAGTGTGCGTGTGTGGCACTGCCGAGGTCAAGGACGTCGTCGCGTCAGGATTGCTCATGCCACACGGCGTACGACGTACGACCATACGGGAAAACTCCGACCCGCCTCGTCGACAAAGCGCGCGTCATGGCTGCGCCCGCGAGCACGGCCATCCCGTTCGTCGACGCGGATGCGTTGGCGGCCGCGCCCAAGAACGTCGTCCTGCGCACGGACGCGCTGTACAGGTCGTTCGCCACGCGCGTCGCGCAGGCGCCTGGCACTACGGTGCACTACGACACGACGACGACCGCGGCGAGCGGCGCTGACCTCGCGGCCGTCGCCACCAAGCTCGCGGACGCCCTGGACGTGCACATTGCATTCACCGTGGCGCAGGCAGCGGCCGCGAGCATTGCGATCGTGACGGCGGAGCGCGCGCTGCAGCAGGAGGCGGCTAGTGCGCTCGCGGCGGCCGAAGACGACGACGCCCGCGCGTCCCTGCTCGCGGCGCACGCCAAGGCGATTGACGGCCTGCGGGCGCGGCGCGCGAGCCTGCTGTCTTTGGGCAAGGCTGCGCTCGCTGACGCGGACGTCGCGCGCGTCGCGCAGGTGTACGCGGCCCAGCACGGAGACGGCATGAGCGAGGGCGAGTGCACCGCCGCGTCCATCGTCCTCGCGCAGCTGCGAGCGGCCGCGGCCCGCGCCGCCGCGTCTGCCGCCGCCTCTGCCGTCGAGGACGCGGCATGTTGATGTGCAACTGATTTTTTTGAAAACAAAAACAGCTGCGGTCGGCGCGCATCCGTTGGCAGTTCACGCATGGACGAGACGCGCGACGACTTGCCTCGCGCGCTCGTCATCAATCTCGCGTCGCGACCCGACCGTTGGGCGGCCGTGTGTAGCGCGTGGCGCGGGATTCTGCGCCTGGAGCGCCTCGAGGCCGTCGTGGGCGCCCGCGGCGGCGCGGACGGGTGCATGCGCTCCCACTTGGCCGCCATGGCGCGCCTGCGCGACACGGACGCCGACGCCATCCTCGTGCTCGAGGACGACGCCGAGCCGATCGCCCGAGAGCTGCCGCAGCTGCGGGAGGCGCTCGTGAGCCTGGGCGTCGTGCGGGCGGCGGCGCCGACCGCGACGCAGGCACGCCTACCGCCCGACTGGATCGTCGCGAATCTCGGGCCGCTCGTGACGTGGTCCCCGCCAGGCGACGCGCCGACGCACCGCAACGTGGTGCACGGCACGCCCTTCCTCGCACTCACGTCCGCGGTCGCGTCGCACGCGCTCGTGTACCACCGCCGCGTCCTTGACGTGCTGCCCGCGCTCGCACTCGCGCACGAGCGCGGTTTCCAGGTGGCGGACCGCTGGTACTCGGACGCGGGCCGTCCGCGCGTGCTCGCGCCGTCCACCATCCTCGTGCGCCAGGCCGTGTCGCGGTCCGACATTGCGAACCAAGGGCTCGACCCCAGGCCGAGGGACTACCGCGTCGACTTTCAGCGCTCGGCGCGCGCGCTGGAAGGCGCCTTTTCGAATGAGCGGCGCATGCGGCGCCTGCTAGCGCGCGCGGCGGCGCGCGCGGCGGCGCCTTGACATGGCATCTTCAACTCAACGTGGATGCCGTGGCCCCATCGGCGTCCATGAGGGCGGCTGTGGCGTCCTCGGCGGGCCGTGTGGCTGCGGCGTTCGTGCCAACGTCGCGGGCGGCGTTCGTGGCGACGTCGCGTGGTGCGCCAATGCCGACGCCCCCCCGCCATGCGTCGCCAGGAGCATGCTCGCCAGCGCGAGGGCGGCGACGACGGTCGACCAGAACATGAATTTCGTCGCGCGCTCGCGCGGCTGCGCAAACATCCCGTGCTGCATCGGAGGGGGCGGAAGTGACGAGGGCGCGGTCGGCACCGCGGCGGCGGCGGCGAGCTGCGCCTCGGGGCCGTCGCGCCGCTGCACGAGCGACGGCCGCGTCTGCGCCTGGTACGCGAGCGCGTGCTGCGGCGCCACCATCGAAATGTCGCCCAGCGACGCCGCGATCGCGAGCTTGGCGTCCACCTGCACGACGACGGGCATGGCGCAGCGCAGCATCTTGGACGCGCCCTCGGGCGTGATGACGTAGCCCTCGGTGCCGAAGAACTGGCCCGTGATGCGCCACGCGCGGCGCAGCAGCTCGACGGCGTCGCGCGGCGGGGGTGGCGCGGGCGACCCCGCCCCGCGTCCGCCGCCAGCGCCCCCGCTGCCGTTGGACGTGTCGGGCGCGTGGCTCGGCGGCGCGTGCGCCCGTGCCGAGTCGTCGAGCAGGCGCGCGCGCGCCCGAAACTGGAAGCCGCCAATCTGCAGGACGTCCCACTCAACGTCGACGGCGGCGAGCGCGTCGACGAATGAAGCGAGCAGCGCCGCCGCGCCGCCCACGCTGCGCCACCGCGCGTCCTCCTCGAGAACCAGGACGGGGGACGTGCCCGCTTGCGCGATGCGCCACGCGGCGACGTGCGACAGGTAGCACCCGACGGCGCCGCGCGAGGGCAGCTGCGCGTGCGACACGCGGCCCTCGCGCAGGTCGTACGCCGCTTCGGCGGACACGAGGTCGCGGTCGTTCAAGTCGACGGCGCGGCCGTCGACGGCGCGGAGCCAGTGCACGTTCACAAAGCCAGCGGCGCCCGCCGCGGCCGCCGCCTCTGCAAACTGCTCCTCGCGGAGGGCAATGACGTGCACGGGCAGGGTGCCACTCGCCGACGGCGTGGACGCAGGCGCGTCGACGGGCGTCGGCGCGGCTGGCGCTCCTCTTGGGGCGGTGTCGTGGCGCTCGGGCTCGCGCGCGAGCGGCAGCGGATCCGTACGACTCATTGCCCGCCGCGCATTTGCTTGTATCTAACTACACGTCCTACACGCGCTGCTTCTTGCCTCCCTTTCCCGCCGCGGCCTGGAGCACCTTGGCTTGCGCGACGGCGGGCACGACGGACGACGCCGACGCGACGGGCGCCTCGGTCTTGGTTTCCGCCTCGTCGTCGGCTGAGCGCGCGCGCTTGCCCCCCTTGGACGTGCCCGCCTTGGTCGCCGTGCCCGCCTTGGTCGCCGTCTTGGTGGCGGCTTTTCCATTGGTGGCGGGCTTCCCCGTGGCTGCAGCCGACGCGTCGCCGTCCAGGCTCGCGGCGCCCGAGCGCGCGAGCGTGGCGCGCACAGCCGCGGCGAGGACGGCGTCGCGCCACGCGTGCAAAAACGCGCCGCAGGCCGTGCTGCCCGACACGGTCGGCAGCGCCGTGCCAGCGAGCGCCTCGGTGACGGCGGCCTGCTGCTCGGGGGACGTGAGCTCCTCGACGGTCTTGACGCCGAGGAGAGCCTTGGCGCGCGCCGTCCACACGCGGACGTGCGCCAGCGCGGTCGCCTTGGCGTCTGCCCCCTCGCCCCACTGCGTCGCCGTGTCCTTGTCCGCCTCGACGAGCGCCGCCTCGAGGACGGCGACGCGCTTCTCGTTGACGCACGGGCTCCAGTCGCGCGGCTGGCTGGCGATGGACAGGGCGCCGAGTGGCGTCACGCGCTTGTGCGCGGGGTGGTCCTCGCCGTGCCCCTCGCACTCCGCGAACAGGCCCTCGACGTCCTCCTTGACGACGCGCGCCATGACGTCTGGCGTGTACGTGAAGGCCTTCTTGGACGCGACCACGGGCGCGAGCGCGCCGCCCGTCATGGACGAGAGCATGGCCGAGAACGCGTGCGTGTCGTACGCGCGCATGTCCAGGTGCTCGAACTGCGCCGCGACGGACGGCGGCACCGTGCCAGCCGCAGCGGAAGTAGTAGAGAGGGAAGAAGACATGCTTGCTGACGCGGAGTGAGACGTGAGACGCGTGGCGAGGCGAGTGATGTCGGGGCGGAGATGTGCAGCAAGCTCCGCTTCAAGAAAATTAAGAGTCAAGAATTTATCGAGACCACTCACCCAAACACGCGCACCCCCGAGACGCCATCATGGCAAACGCCGCGACGACCGAAACCGTGTTTGTGAATGGCGGTGCGTGCACCCTGCGCCCGAACCACCTGGCGCCGCTGTGGCAGGCGCTCATGAAGGCGGACCGCGAGGGCGCCGAGGCCTTCGCGTTCGAGATACAGGAGCGCGACAAGCGCGACGCGCGCGCCAAGGCGTACCACGCGGCGCTGTCAGCCGCGCACGACGCCGCGGAGCGCGCCCTGCTCAAGACGATGATCCTCAAGCACGGCGTCCGCCTTGGCGAGGACAAGGTCATCGTGCTCGGCGACGATGCGGCGGCGGTTTACGCCGCGGTCGCCGCGCGCATGGCGCAGCGCGCTCTCGAGGACGACAGCCAGACGCCCAAGGGCGGCGCCATCGACGCGTGGGCGCCGACGCCCAAGCACGTGTGGACGCTGTCGTGGGACGGCTACTTCTGCCTCAAGGCCACTCTGAATGGCACCGTGGCCTCGATCGCCTGCCATGTTTGAGTGTAAAATGGCAATTTGTAGGCCGCGGCGCACGCGATGTGTCCTGGTGGGCGCCGTGGCGACGCAGCCATTGTCGGCAATCCAAACATTGAAAACATTCCTATTTCTTGCGCTCCCCCGCCGTCTTGCGCGTACTGCCCCACGCGTCAACCTGTTCACACGCGCTCCGCGGCCGCGACGTGCGCAATCGTGTCGGCGTGCTGCGGCGGCGACAGCGACGCGGACGACGCCGCCGCGCCCGCGGCGGCCGCCGCGATGGACGGCTTGACGCGCGGCAGCGGCTGGCGGTTGATGCGCAGGTGCGGCTGGCCAGGGATGAGCGGCGCGGGGATGCTGGGCGTCTTCTGCACGCCCGCGCGCGCGATCGCGTCCGTGAACTGCGCCGCCAGCTCGTATGTCACGCGCTGCAGCGCGTGCTCGGGCACGTTGATGCCAGGCACGTGCAGCAGCCACGCGCCCCGTCCCAGCAGCTCGTGCATCGTCGGCGCGTCGCCCGCCTGGCGCGGGTCCACGAGGCCGCCGTAGCACCCGCTGTTGGACGTGTGCAGCAGCGCCGCGTGCACGTCGGCGGCGACCATGCGCGGGTACGCCTCCATGTAGCGCCCCAGCGCCATCTGGTCCTTGGTCCACCGCCCGCTCGCGTGGCCGCGCGTCGCCCACGCGAGGTAGTGCTGCAGCGCGCCCGCGCGCCCCGCGATGAGCCCGCTGTTGACGAAGCGCCGCGGCAGCGCGACGCGGCCCGCCTCGGACGACACGCCGTACGCCGCCCAGTACGCGGCTAGCGACGCGCAGTGGCGGCGGCCGACGTCAGGATGCGGGTTGTAGTCCAGCATGCCGTCACATAAATACTCCATGCACGCGACGATGGGCGCGCCGAAGGACAGCCACTGCGCGCCAAAGCCGTCGGGGCTGCGGCACGGCACGACGTCGCGCGCGTCGGACAGCACGACCAGCGCGTCGGAGGGCAGCGCCGCGAGCGCCGCGTCGTACAGCGCGACCTTGCCGATGACGCCGCGCCACGGCGCGCCGCGGCCCAGCATGCGCACGTCCCACCCGAGGGTCCGCGCCGTCGCCTCGTAGCGCGCGGACGCGCCGTTGCCGCCGTCCGTCTCGACAGCGAGCAGGACGGGCGCCTGCAGCAGCTCGCGCTCGCGCTGCGGCAGCTGCGGCAGCCACGTGACGAAGCCGCCCTCGTGCGGCCGCCGCGCCGCGTCGCGCAGTGCGGCGGCCGCCGCGATGGCCGCGTCGCACAGCACGGCTTCTGCTTCGGCGATCGTGGGGGGCACCTCCTCGCCGTCGGGGCTGGGCGGCGACGGCGACGCCGCGGTGGACGGCGGGGGCAGCGAGTAGGGGCTCGTGGTCTCGGTCGCCGTCGCGGACGGCGCCGTCGTCGTCGACAGCTGCCATGCATCGGGTCCGAACGCGGACGGCACGCGTTCCGCAAACGCGGCTGGCGGCGGCGAGGGAGGGGGGCCCGAGAGCTCCATGGCGGCGTCCATTTGGGTTGCTGTGGGAGTGTGGGGGGTGCGCGTGCAGTGCAATCATGGGGGTGGTTGCCATGCGTGCTTGCCATGCGTGGCTGCCGTGTGTGGTTGCCATCCGTGGTTGCCATCCGTGGTTGCCATCCGTGGCTGCCGTGCGTGGTTGCCATTCGTGGTGGCAATGCGCGGTTGCAATGCGCGGTTGCCACGCGCGGTTGCCACGCGGAGGTGCCGTGAGGAGTTGCCGTGCAGAGTTCGTGCGGAGTTGCCATGCGTGCTTGCCATGCGTGCTTGCCATGCGTGCTTACCATCCGTGGCTGCCGTGCGTGATTCCTATCCGTGGTGGCAATGCACGGTTGCAATGCGCGGTTGCCAGGCGCGGTTGCCACGCGGAGGTGCCGTGGGGGAGTTGCCGTGCGGAGTCCGTGCGGAGTTCGTGCGGCGTTCGTGCGGAGTTGCCGTGCTGAGTTGCCATGCGTGCTTACCATCCGTGGCTGCCGTGCGTGATTGCCATCCGTGGTGGCAATGCACGGTTGCAATGCGCGGTTGCCAGGCGCGGTTGCCACGCGGAGTTGCCGTGGGGGAGTTGCCGTGCGGAGTTCGTGCGGAGTTCGTGCGGAGGTGCCATGCGTGCTTGCCATCCGTGCTTGCCATCCGTGGTTGCCATCCGTGGCTGCCGTGCGTGGTTGCCATCCGTGGTGGCAATGCACGGTTGCAATGCGCGGTTGCCAGGCGCGGTTGCCACGCGGAGGTGCCGTGGGGGAGTTGCCGTGCGGAGTTCGTGCGGAGTTCGTGCGGAGTTCGTGCGGAGGTGCCATGCGTGCTTGCCATCCGTGGTTGCCATCCGTGGCTGCCGTGCGTGATTGCCATCCGTGGTGGCAATGCACGGTTGCAATGCGCGGGTGCCAGGCGCGGTTGCCGTGCGGGATTGCCGTGCGGAGTGCCAGTGCGGAATTGCCATCCGTGGTTGCCATGCGTGCGTGCTTGCCGTGCGGAGGCCGAGACACGGACGCAGGAGACGTTCGGGGTGAAGTGTTCTATCAACGCTACACGGAAGATGCGCTTGGCACGGCAGCCGCGCGAAGGGAGCTCATCCGCGCGTGCGCGTCGGGCACGTGCCGCCCGTCGCCCGAGTGCACGCACACAGCCTCTGCGAAGCAGTGCGCCATGCGAAAGCCCGCGTCCCAGAACACTTGCGCCCACCCGTGCTCGTGACCGCCGCCGCCGCGGACAGCAAAGCCGCGCGGGCACACGGTCGTGTAGTCGGCCAGCCGCCGCAGGCCAGGGTTCCACGAGAGCGCCATGGGGTACGCGGGCGTCTCGGCCACGAGCACGGTGCCGTCGGCCAGCGTCGCGCCCGCGGCGTACGGGTCGCCGTGCCCGCGCAGCATGACGCACGAGACGCGCGGGTTCGCCTCCAGAATGCGGCGCGAGCGCGCGATCCACGGCAAGCCTGGCGTAAAGTCCCAGTCATCTGCAGCGGAGGGGAGCGTGCGAGTGGAGCGAGTGACGGACGCGGGTGTGGGCGCAGGCGCAGGCGCAGACGCGTGCCTCACCTTCGCAGTGCAGGACGTACGGCGTCCGCACTTGCGCGTACGCCGCGTCGATGCTCGCTTGCTGCCCAAAGTTGCGCATGTTGTTGATGTATCGGATGAAGGGATACTGCGCCTGGAGGGTGGCGTTGACGCCTGGCGTGCCGCTGTCTTCGACGACAATGACGGCCGCGACGGGCTGATCGAGCGCGGCAAACAGGGAACGCAGCGTGCGCCCCAGCAGGTCGGGGCGCCCGCACGCCGTGACGACGACCGTCACGTCCGAGTCCGACGCGAGGAGCGACATGCCTTTGTTCACGAGTCACGCGTCGCTCGAGGGCGCACGTTGAAACAAAAAAACGGCGCATGGCTGAACAAATGCCGATCGCGGGTGCACGCGGCACGCGATACGCGGCGCCCTCCGTCGCTGGCGCAGGCGCAGGCGCCGATGCAGGCGCCGCGGCGCCGCCAAGCGCGACCATGAAGCCAGTGCCCGCAGCCGCGGCGGCGGCTGCCGCGTCGCCGCCGACGGCAACGCAGCCCGCGCACGGCAAGAACCGACTTGGCCTCGCCATCCTGGCCGCCGCGGCCGTGCTCCTCGTCGTCATCTTCGTGTCGATCGCGTCCTCCGCGGCGGCGCGCGCCATGAAGGAGGCGGCGTACAAGCGTCAGCGCGCCCAGTTCATGGAGGACCGCGGCGTGCGCGCCGAGCGCGTGCTGCCCTCCGAGCCGACGCGGTGGGTGACCACGGAGCTCAGCGGCGGGCTCGGCAACTGTCTGTTCCAGGCGGCAGCGATGCTCGCGCACGCGCGCGCGACGGGCCGCACGCCCGTGCTTCTGCAGTCGTCGGAGTGCCCCAACGCGTGCGCCGCCGTGCCGACGGTACTTCAGATGCTGCCCGCACTGCGGCTGCTGCACGACCCCGCGGCGCCGCCGCGCGACCTCTTTGAGTCAATCGAGTACGACGCGGCGCTCGTGTACGACGCGGGCGGCGACCGCGGCGTCGTGCTGCGCGGCTACTGGCAGGCGTGGGCGCTCGCGGCCGCGGCGTACGCGACGCCGAGCCCACTGTACACGCGGGAGGCGATCGACGACCTGCGCGTCGTGCGGCCCGCGTGCACGCGCGCCCCCGCGCCCCGCCCCTCCGACGCCGTCTACCCGCCGCTGCGCAACCCGCGGGCGCTGCACGTCACGTGCAACCGCGCCACAGCGGCGGCGCGCGCGGCCCTGCGTGCAGCCTCCGCGGGCGCGGCCGACGTCGTGGACGGCCCGCGCGTGCCGCCCGAGCTCGTCGAGATTGTGCGCGCGCTGCTGCCCGAGCAACCGTGGGAGATCACGGCGTTCGTGCACGTGCGCCGTGGCGACTACTTCACGGCGTGGGGCGAGCCGCAGTGCCTGCCGCCGTCGTACACGGCGGCCGCGGTGCGCCGCCTCGCCGCGGCGTTTGCGCGGCGCGAGTCCGCGGCACACGGCGGCCGCCAGCGCACGCTGCGCCTCCTGCTGTGCAGCGACGACGACGCGTGGCTGGCGAGCGCCGCGCCGCTGGCGCTGCTGCCGACGGACGCCGTGCTGACGCGCGCGCCGCCGTCCATGACCGCCGCCGAGACGCTGGTGGCCATGTCGCTGTGCGCCGTCGGCGGCGTGACCGCCAACTCGACGCTGTCGTGGTGGGGCGGCGCGCTGGGCGTGATGCGCGCCGCCGCGGCGGGCGAGCCCGCGCCACTGCTGTTCGTCCCCGCCGCGTGGCAGACGTTCGCGCCGCCCGAGCCGCGCGTGCTGCCGCCGTGGATGCAGCGCGTGCCCGTGCCCGAGTGGGCGACCCCCCAGTCGAGGCGCGCCGCGCACGCGCACGAGCCCTTCGTGTCGCCGCCGCGGCCGCGCCGCCCCCTCGCGCTGCCGCCACCCCCCGCAGGCGGCCCCGCGCCGCCGCCGCCGCGCAAGCCGCTCGCGCTCGTCATCAACCTGGACGCGCGGCGGCACGACAAGTGGCCCGCCACGTACGCGGCGTGGTCGCCGTACTTTGACGTGCAACGCTTGCCCGCCGTCGCGACGCCAGGCAACGGCGCGGTCGGCTGCTCCCTGTCGCACGTCGCGGCGCTGCGCGTCCTGGAGGCGAGCGACGCCGAGACGCTGATCGTGCTGGAGGACGACGCGCAGCCGACGGACAAGATGGGCGCCGCCACGTGGGCCGCGCTCGTCGCCGCGCTCGCAAAGCTCGAGGGGTGGATGGCGTGCAACGCTGGTCCGTCATTCGACGAGCTGCGCGGCGACGTGTCGCAGCTGCTGCCCCTGCGCACGGCGTGCTGCGCCGCCGACGCGAACGCCCCCAGCGCGCCCGTGCGACTTTTCGCGACGCCCAACGCGACCATGTCACACTTTGTCGTGTACCACCGTCGCGCGCTCCCGTGGATCGGTGAGCTCGAGGCGAACGCGCGCACAAATTACGCTGACCGCTGGTGGAACGTGCTGCACCCCGTGCCCGTCATTGTACCCAGCGTCGTGCTCGCGAGCCAGCGCCCCGCCGTCAGCGACATTGTCGGCGAGTTCCGCGACTATTCGGCGAGCACGACGCGCGCGCAGGCGCTGTTGGACAAGGCGGTCGCACTGGCGGACGCGGCCGAGGCGGCCGACGTGGCGTGATTCTCATGTCGGGTCCCCCGTGGTCACTGCCTCCTGCGCCGCTGCCTCTGCCGCCTGCGCCGCTGCCTCCGCCGTGGCCGCGGCAATCCACGCGCGAATCTCGCGGCGGAGCGGTGCATTGCCGAGCACCGTCGTGGCCATTGCGACGTTTGTCAGCGGCGACGACTGTCTGAGCGCGAGCCACGCCACGATCGCGCGGCGCTCTATATTTCGCCGTCGGCCGCGACGACGGGGTCGGTCATGCAGCAAAAAGTGATGGGGCAGACAAAGCGCGGCGGCGGCGCGGGCAGTGTCGGGCACTCGGGCAGTCCTGCTTCGGCTGCGAGCGCAGCGGGCGCGCCGATGCGAATGAGCGTGCCAGCGCGGAGCGCCGCGCTTGTCGCGCGCGTAATAGCGTCCGCGTCTTCATAGCCAATGTAGATATGTATGCCCACCGAGGCGAAGAGCGCAAGCGCGAGTGCAAGGGCGACCGAGACGACGTCGAGCATGACACTGAGCACCGCGATAAGGGTGATGGCGGCACAAACGGCGCGCACGTATCCCCACTTAGCGCATAAGCGCTGCACGAGCGCGTCCCAATCGGCGCGCGCAGCATGCGCGTCGGCGCGATCCGCCCAGCGTATCCCCAGACACCACTTAAATATAGTTCCCACTGCATCCGCGTCATCCATCGTCGTGCCGCCGATGAGCGCTCGCGCGTAGGCTGTGGCATGACGCGCGACGTGACGCGCACTCCGCATCACTTGGGATTTCTTGATGCGGTGACAAGGCGGGAGTGCGTACTTGTGTGTCGCGTGACGCCACACGTGGAAGAGATGGCGGACGCCCTCGATTCCTTCGTGGCGCTGAGCCAGCTGCTCAACCGCCTGCCGCCGCACCTGCGCCTGGGCACGGTACTTAACGCGAGGTACGTCGACTGGTCCGAGGAGGAGGGCGCGGGCACCGACGCGCGCGATGGCGCACTGACGCGGGCCGCCACGCGGGCCGCGCCGCAGTCGCGCGACGACGCGGCCGACACGCTAGGGTGCGCGCTCGCGGCGCTGCGCGCCGACGCCGCGTTCGCGTGCTACGGCTTCTTCAAAGCCCCCACCACCGTGCTGCGCGTGCGCGGCAAGGACTACGACGTGGACGCGCGCGGCTTGGAGGACGAGGACGTCGCGGAAATCGAGGCGGCGTGCGTGCCCGCGCCGTACGGCGACCTACGCACGCAAACGACGGTCCTCGACCCCAGCGTGCGCGCCGCGCTCGAGTGCGCTGCGCCGCTCGCCGACTTGTGCGACGTCAACGAGGACGGCAACGAGGACGGCGACGAGGACAGCAACGAGGACGGCGACGAAGACGGCGATGAGGACGAGACGGACGAGACGGACGCAACAGCAACAACTGCAGCGACGGTGACGGCGGCGCTCGTGCCCGTGCAGGCGGCGATCGAGCGCGCGCTCACGGGCTGCGCCGTGCGCCTCGTGCCGTACAAGCTGAACGTGTATCAAGCGGGTGGCTTCTTTGCGCGCCACGTCGACACGCCGCTCGAGGCGGGCATGCTCGGGTCGCTTGTCGTCGGCGTCCCCACGAAGCGCGGCTTTCGCGGCGGCGAGCTGTTGCTGCACGAGGGCACGGGGCGCGGCTTTGCCATGCGCACCCCCGCGACGGACGGCGACGACGGCGTGCGCGTCCTGCACGTCCCGCCCGCGGACGCCGAGGCGCGGCGCACGGACGCGTACGCGTTCGACGCGTTCGAAGGCTTCGGACGCGCCGACACGGGCGGAATTCCGTGGGTGGCGTTCTGGGGCGACGTGCCGCACGAGGTGAGCCCCGTCACGGAGGGCGTGCGCATCACCTTCACGTACGCCATCATGCGCGCCGCGTCGGACGCGCGCGCGGCGCTCGAGACTGCGCCGCCGCTGCTGGGGGGCGCCATCGTCAACTCGCCCGACTCGGACGCGCTGCTTGGCGTCGCGCGCACCACGGCCGCCGTGCGCGCGGCGCTCGTGCAGACCGCGAGCGCCGCCGTCCTCGAGTTTGCGCGCCGCTTCGGCCCCCTGGGCATCGTGCTGTCGCGGCGGTACGGGCACACGACGACGCTCACGCCGAGCGGGCTCAAGGGCGCCGACGCCGCGCTGTACGAGGCGCTCGCCGCAGTTGGCAGTGAGCGCCTCGACCTGCAGCTGCAGCCCGTCGCCGTGCGCACGACGACGCTGTACCCGCGGGAAGGTTTCGACAGCGACACGACGAGCGACGTGTACTCGCTGTCGCCCGCGGACGTGGCGTGTCTGCGCGCCTCTGCGGCGACCTCTGCGGCGGCCCCCGTGTCCTCGCCCGTGTCCTCGCCTGCATCATCCGCCGACGAGGACGAGGAGGACAAGGACGGCGACGGCCCCAGCGCCACCAAGCGCAAGCGCATCGAGACGCGGCCATTCGTGCAGTTTGACAGCGGCGTGTCGACGGACGACGCGGCCAAGGCGCGCGGCGTTCCCGTGCGCACAGAGCACACGGACGACGTGGACTTTACGGGGAACAGCGCGCAGCAGGGGAGCGACGAGACGCTGTACCTGTCGGTCGCCCTGCTCGTGACGCCCGCGGTATGAGTAGCATGCATTTCAAACATCGGCGCGCACTCAAACATGCATGCATGCCGTCAGTGCGCACTCACAGTCACCTGCAGCGGCCCCGCAGCGGCGCTCGTGCCGACGCTCGTGCAGCACGCGAGCGGCGGCGGTGGGCACCACCAGAGCGTGGGCAGCGTGTACCACGCGTACGCGCCCAGCGCCGCCTGGCTGCCGACGGCAATGGCGCCGTACTCGAGCCACGGGCTGCGCGCGTCGCACACGCCCGCGACCGTGACGCCGTACGACACGGCGGCGGCGCACCACATGCACAGCAGGATGAGGTACAGCGCGCCCGCGATGCGCTCAAGCACGCGGACGCACTCGTCGTCGCCGTCACCCCCGTTTATGCGTGCTACGATGACCAGAACGAGAATGACGACGAGCACGAGGCTCAAGACGCCGTGCGACGTCAGCAGCCACGCGAGGACGGGCACGCCGTGCACGTCCGCCGCACATGCCACGTCGTCTCCAACCGCGCCCTCGATAATGTTGAGCAGCGCGAGGATGAATGTGACGATGCAGATGGCCGCGACGTGGAAGGGCTTGAAGGCCGCCATCTCGAGGACGAGGTTGCCATGGGGGATGCCGTCCCTTCATGCCACACGAATGTTACCCATGAGTGCCGCCGCCATGCACCGTTCCACCCCCGTATCGCCCATGCACGCCGTGTCGGCATTCGCGCGCGGCGCAATGGCCCGCGCGCAGGACGCCGCCACGGTCGCGCTGCGGACGGTCGAGCCGCTGGCGACCCTGCCGCCGCCCAAGCCGTACCACGACGAGCTGTACGAGCGCTACTGTCTGAGCCCCACCTCCACCGCCGTCATCAACACGCCGCAGTATGCGCGGCTGCGCGACCTCAAGCAGCTGGGCGTCGCGAACTACGTCTTCACCAACGCGACGCACACGCGGTACGAGCACGCGCTGGGCGTCGCGCACCTCTCGCGGACGTGGGCGGACGCGCTGAATGCGAGCGCGCCGCCGCCGTGCCGCGTGCCGCCGTCGCACCTGCTGGCGGTCGAGGTCGCGGGCCTCGTGCACGACCTCGGCCATGGTCCACTCAGTCATACCTTTGAGAGCGTCGTGCACGCGCTGTGCGCGCAGCGCGGGCACCCGCCGTCCTGCCCGTGCCGCGCCTGGACGCACGAATGGTCGTCCGTGTGGATGGTCGCGCACCTGCGCGCCGCCAACCCGTCCGTCGACGCGACGCTGGCGGCCGAGCTGGCTGGCATGGCCGTGGCGGCGACGGAATCGGAGGTGCCGCCGCTCGCCGACGTCCACGTCTTTTGGCGCGTCGTCGTGCAGCTGCTGCTGGGGTGGGACCGCGCCGCGGCGCCCATGGACTGGCGGTGGGACGACGCGCTGCTGCCGCCGCGCGCCGCGTGGCTCGCGCTCATCGTCGCCAACCACGCGACGGGCGTGGACGTCGACCGCGTCGACTACGCCACCCGCGACGCGCGCGCGTGCGTGCAGCCGCTCGCGTACTCGGCGCGCGCCCTGCGCGACGCCGCGCGCGTCGTGCTGCACGACGGCGCCGCGACGATCGCGTTCGACGCGCGCGCGCACACGACGGTGCAGGCGCTCTTCCAGCAGCGCGCGGCGCTGTTTCGCCAGGCGTACTACCACGCCGTCGTGCGCGGCATCGAGCAGCTGATGAAGGACGCGCTGCTGTCGGCGGCGCCGCACGTGTTTCTGCCCGTCGCCGAAGGCGTGGCCGTGCCGCTCGCGGACGCCATCTGGTTCCCCGCCGCGTGGACGCACTGCGGCGACTGGATCCTCGGCGCCCTGCGCGCCTCATCCGAGCCCGCACTGGCGCCCGCGCGCGCCCTGCTCGCGCGCGTGGACCGCCGCGAGCACTTTCGCTGCCTGGGCGAGTGGCAACTGAGCGGCGCGCCCGTCCCGCTGCTCGCGCCGCGCCTGCCGTCCGACACGAGCGGCCTGGCGCCCGCGGACGCCGCCGCGCGCCTGGGCGCCGCCATGGCAGCGCGGGGCGTCCCGTCCGCGGCGTGGACGTGGGAGGCGCCGCGCATCACGAACGGCAGCAGCGGCGCGCCGCTCCTGCTGTTCCGCAAGGGCGGCGAGATTTGCCACGACCTCGCGCCCAGCGTCCCGCGGCAGGAGACGGTGCTCCTGCGCGTGTACCTCCGCGACGAGGCGTGGCGGGCGCAGGCCGAGGCGGCCGCGCGCGCGTGCACGTGAGTCCTTGAATTTCACTGGTCGGTTCAAACCGCGGGCCCGCCCGCATATAAGAAGCGCCAAATCTGGCGCGACCACGCATTGTTCTCGCGCGTGCACCACGAGTGGCCGCGCACGCACGCGGCCTCAAACACCCACCGCGTCGTCTTGCTCAGGCGCAGCGCGTACTCGGGGTGGACCAGGATTTGTTGGTAGACGTCTCGCATTGCACGCGGCTCCTGGGGGGCGGCGGGCAGCGGCGGCGCAGCGGGGGCACTCGCGTCGGCCATTTGTGTCTCTCGGGTGTCTCACTTGAGACCACGCGCGCGCTTCCGCAGCGTCCTCGCTTCGCCCTTGCTCGCGGCCGCGGCCTCGCTCGCGGCCGCGCTCTCGCTGCCCACGGAACGGGCGCTCAGCGCGAGCTCGACGGTCACGGCCACGTGCAGGCGGGGCGGGATGAGCGCCCACGCCGCGGCGCCGCCGCCGTACAGCGCCGCGACGCAGTGCTCAGGAAACGCGCGGTGGACGAGGGCGAGCGCGCGCCAGTCGCGGCGCACGGCCACGGAGCACAGCGCGTGCGTCTGCGCGTCCGCGGGGACGAAACGCAGCGCGTCCGCGTTCTGGCGCACGGCCGCGTGCTGCACCGCCAGCGTTTGATTGGCAGCTGGGACGTACGCGAGCGCGAGGCCGTTCTGTGACACTGCCGCGTACTGCAGCTCCCGCGTCTGCTGCGCCGCGGGCACGAGCGCGAGCGCGAGGCCGTCCCGCGCCACCGCGGCGGCGCGCAGCGCGGGCGTCTGCTCCGCCTCGGCAATGTACGCGAGCGCCATGCCGTAGCGCGCCACGGCAGAGGCGCGCATCGCGTGCGTCTGGTCCGCGTCGGGGACGTACGGCAGCGCGCGGTCGGTCTGCTCCACGGCGGCCGCGTACGTCGCCGCCGTGCGGTGGGCCACGGGCACAAATGCGAGGGCGACGCCGTCCCCCGCCACGGCGGCGGCGCACAGCTCCGCCGTGCGCGCCGCCTCGGGCACGTACGCGAGCGCCACGCCGTTCTGCGCCACGGCCGCCGCGCACAGCGCCGCCGTGCGCTCGGCGGCGGGGACCAACTTGAGCGCGAGACCGTCCTGCGCCACCGCCAGCGGGTACAGGGGCACGCGATCGACTGCCTTGCCGCGTACGAGCGCGAGCGCCGCGCCGTCGCGCGCGACGGCGGCGCGCACGCGCGCGGCCGTCTGCCACGCCGCGTGGACGTGCCGCAGAGCGAGCCCGCTCTGCGCGAGCGCGGCGTCGGTCATCTCGGGCGTGCGGAGCGCGTGCGGCACGTCAGCGAGCGCGCGCCAGTCCCGCGCGACGGCGCGGCGGCACAGCGCGGGGGTCTTCTGCTCCAGCGGCACGTAGTGCAGCGCGAGCGGGTTTTGCGCGACGGCCGCGGCACACCGCGCGGCGGTGCGCGCCGCGCGCACGACGTACTTTAGCATGCCTCCGTCGCGATCCAACGCCGCCTTGACGATGGCGGGCGTCCGCGCGTGCTCGGGCACGTGGATCAACGCCTTGGCGTTCTGCGCGACCGCGAGCGCGTACAGCTCCGCCGTGCGCGCGCCCTTGGGGACCCAGTGCAGCCCGTCTTCGCAGGCAAAGGCGAGGCGGCAGATCGCCGCGTCGCGTTCGAATGCCGTGCCATGAAGCCCCAAGAACGCCCGCGCATCCCGCGTCACAGCCTCGCGCACCATCGCGGGCGTGCGCAGCGACGGCGGCACGCTCGCGATCGCGCGCGCGTCGCGCGACAGCGCGATCGCGCACAGCTCCGCGGTGCGCTCGCGCTCGGGCACGTGGTACAGCGCGCTCGCTGCGGTCTTGGGGCACGCGACCGCCACGCGGTACAGCTCGGGCCCGCGTGCGCGCGCGGGGATGTCGGCGAGTGCGCTGCCCCGCGCTGCGACCGCGAGGCGGCAGAACTCTGCTGTCCATGCCGCGTCTGGGATGCCCAGCACTCCCCACCACGCCGCCCTCGCCAACGCTGCGCGCAGGATATCGTCATTGAACGGATTCGCGAGGTAATAGAACGCGCTGTCGTTCACGGCGACGGCGAGGCGGCACAGGTCGTCCGTCTGAGCGGCCGCGTGGAGAAACGCGATGGGGGAGGAGCCACCAGGAGAATGTGCAATGGCTATGCGGGCCAGCTCGGGCGTCCGCGCAGCGTCAGGAATGTCACGCAACCCGTCACGCAAAACCGTCACGCGGTGCGCGTAATCCATTGTATGTGTTATGTGTGTCGCCCCTCGCGATTTCGTGATGAGACTTCAATGCCACTGCAAACTCCGCGCCCGCGCTCACGATTTTCGCGAGTGATTGGTCGCGCCGCACGCGCACGTCAGCTGAAAAGGACGCAGCACAATGCAGACTGTCGCTGAGCCATCCGTCATCCCCGCGCTGCTGCAAGCCTTCATCACGCGGCACATGGACCCGCATTACAGCAGGCTCGTCGTCAAGCAGGTCAAGACGAACGGGGCGCGCACAGTGTACCACGTGTACCTCGGCGGCGTCACGAGTCGGTTCTGCGGCAACGTGCAAATGGAGCACGCGAGCAACGGCATCTACATCGAGGTGACGCCGCGCGGCGCGTCGCAGCGGTGCTGGGACCCTTCAAACGAGCGCTCGCCGTCGCACGGACGCACGTGCCCCGAGTGGGCGAGCGAGCGCGTGCCCCTCCCGCAAGAGATCATGGAGGCGCTGTTCGCCGCGTAGCCGCATACCCGCGGCTGAGTGACGTCGCGAACGAGCGGAGGACCGACGGCAGACACGCCGCACATGTTGCAGGGCCTCGTTTTCTCTGCCTGAATGAAGGTATTATTCGTCAATACGGTTCAACGCCGCGTCTCGTGCTTGTCTCGTGCTTGGCGCGTCGTCGGCGCCAATCGTGCGCTCGTGCCCGCCCCCAATCCGCGGCGGCTCCCGCAGCGGCGGGCGTGTCATTTCCTTCAGCCGCGCGGGTGACATTGCAGACACGACCCGCAGCGTCCACTCCCACCCGCGACACTCGTGCCACAGGATGGGCAGGAGCACGGCCAGGAGCAGGCACGCCGCCACCGTCAGCAATCCCTGCGTCGGCCGCGGCACCCGCGTCCCGTCCCGCTGTAGCGGCGGCATTTGTATGCAAACTAGCAGCGCGCGGCGGTGCGCGCGCGCTTCTTGCCGCCTTGCGACGCGACCACACCGTGCACCGCCTCCTTGAGCGCCTGCATGGCGGCCTTGGGGTTCGGCGGCGGCGCCGCCGCTTGCGTCGCAACCTCTGCCTTGAGCTTCGCGAGCTTGGCGCGCGCCGCGTCGACGCCGTAGGCAAATCCGTGCGACGTCTTGAATGCCGCCGTCAGGCGCGCCGTCTCCTTGGACGTCAGCCCCGCCGCGCGGCCCTCGGCCTTGAGCTCCGCCAGCGCGCGCCGCGCCTCGGCGTCCGCGGCCGCGACGGCCACCTGCGGCTCCGCGGCGTACCACGCCTTGATGTCATCCTCGCTCGCGCCACCTGCGCGCCGCGCGTCAAACTCGGCGCGCACCGCCACGTAGTCGGGCGCGGCGCGCGGATGGCCCAGCGACGTCCACATCACCGCCTCCGTCGCGCGGGCCGTCAGCGCGTGCGTCGCGTTGGCGCCCACCACCGCCTCGTCAATGGACACGAAACCGCCGACCGTCCAGCCGCGCGCCGCGCCGACGGGGCGCGGCAGCTCAATTACGCTGTCGTACGCGTAATGCGCGTGGGACAAGGGCGAGGCGGTCGTGCCATTGTACGCCGTCAGGAGCGTCACGGCCGCGTGCTGCGCCTCGTCGAAGCTGTCAAACACGTAAGCATGGTGGTCGGCGATGGGGAAGCGGACGACGAACATTTGTAGTACTTGCGAGTGGAGGAGGGACGGTGCTGTGGCATGAAACAGTGGCAAGCGGTCACGTTGCACCATAAGACCACGATGGAACTGCCAGACGCAGTCTTCACGCCCGTCGCTCCGCGGTCACCATTCGTCATTGTAGCGGCTCACGTCGCGCCGCAGTCGCCACCGTCGCAAGCAGCGCTCATGATCGGGGCGGTCGGGCGAGTGCAGTCGTCTCTCTACGCCGTCTTGCTTGCTCTGCGCGTCGCCGTCGCCGTGTCGTTCGTGTTCAACATTTTCCACACGTGTCTCGTGCTGTGGTACGCCAATCATGGTAGTGGATGGGGATCGCGGCTCCTTTTCGTGGCCACGGCGGTCGCCGCAATCCGCGATCTCGTCTTTGCAGTCGCGCTCTACAAACTGCACGCGCACGTTCAGTGCTTCATCTGTGGCGGTGCGCATCAAGTCAACGCGGATTCATACGTCAAGACGCTGCTGTGGGGGCTCCAAGCCGCGGGCGTCTCCGTCGCCCAACAAGTGGCGTTCCTGCGGACCGTGCTCTCGTTTGCGGGAACTGCGAAGGAGACACTGGACGAAACGCTCAACGACGCCATTCTCATGCTGACGCTTCCTGCGCCGCGCGCCATGCTGGACGACGCGATGAAGACGACACCCTTGCCGCTGCAACTCGACGTCTCGCTGCGCGACGCCAACGACTGGGACGATTTTGACGTCGACGAGCACGTCCTTACGCTCGACGGCGAGCCGCCGTCGCGGGCGACGTACCGCCTCGCGTCCGTCGAGCGCATTCTTGCGAGCGGCGCGCGCAACCCGCGCACACGCAGCAAGATTTCGTGCCTCACGCACTACCAAGTCGTGGCGCCGCCTGATACAGAGCTGGAGAAGGAGGAGTGATGCCCTCGCCGAGGTTCACACACGTTGAATTCAAACGGCGCCGACATGCTCGTTGCGCTAGCAAGCGGCAAAGGCAACGCCGTCCTTGGCGCGCAGCAGGCTGCTCGCTGAAAACGCGGGGCCGCTCGACAGGAGCACGTACGGGCGGTACTCGGACGAGCCATTGCCGTGGCGAAAGTCATTGCCCGACATTTTGACGATGCGCGCACGCGCGCCGTCCGTCAGCGCGTCCCACGCCATGTCGGCGTGGAAGGTCGCCTTGTTCTGGATGACGAGCACGGCGTTCTGGTCGCCATGGTCCATGGCGGCGCGGCTTCCGAGCCCCGCCTCGCACCAGTTGCCCATCTTTGGGCCCTGGTTCGGGATGGAGACGAGCGTGCCGTAGCGCTTGCCGAGCACGGACTCGAGCGCGACGACGCCCGCGGTGGGCGCAGACGCGCCCGCCAGGGCAATGATGGGCGCGCGATTCGCGACGGCGGCTTCCACGAACGCGGTAATCTCGGTCTGCGAGTGCATCATTGGGAGCATTTGTCTGGGACCGCCGTGCGTTGGACGCAATCGTCACGGCCTTGAAAGTGAAGTGACGTGCGGGCGGCCCGACCTCTTGGCGCGCACGCTGCGTTCCCTGTTCGCGGCGCTCGACGAGCCCGTGGCGGCCGTGATTGTCGTCGAGGACAGCGGCGCGCCAGGCGTCAACGCGGCCGTCCAGGCGCAGTACCCGTTCGTGCGCTTCATCAACAACCTGCGCAACTTTGGGCAGCAAGCGAGCATCGACGCGGCGTACGCGCAGGTACGCACGCGGTACATTCTCCACGTCGAAGACGACTGGGATTTCACGCCAGGCCTGCCGTGGCTCGCGCGGTCCCGCCGCATCCTCGCGGCGCACCCCGAGGTCGCGTGCGTCATGCTGCGCGGGTACGGCGATCCGTACGCCGCGGGACCGACGCTCGACGACGGCACCGTGCTCGTTGCGGAGACGCCCGCGTACCCCATGGCGCTCTCGTGGAACCCTGGCCTGCGGCGGCTGGCCGACTACACGACGACGTGCCCCCGCGGCTTTGCGGCGCACGGCGGCGGCGGGCACGAGCACGGGTGGGCGCAAGTGTTTTTCAACGCGGGATTCCGCATGGCGCACTGTTTCGCCGAGGCCGTGTGCGTGCACTCGGGCGACGGACGCCACATGCCCGACGTGCACGCGCGCATGAGGTCGTAGCTGCGCCGAACGAGAAGCGCGCAGTTCAACGAGAGTTCACGTGTCGGGCGACGCTAGACCATTGCCTCGACCGTGCGCTGCGCCAGACTCGCAAGGCTCGTGCCCGCGCCCCAGTGCACCAGCGCAGCATAGACGCTGCTGGCTGTCGCCTCTTGCAGCACTGCCATGGCTGCTGCTTGGGCAAACGCTGTGCCTTCCGCGGAAAGCGCGGCGTAGACGCGGTTGGCCAGCGCCCTTGTCGGCTCTGGTGCGTAGGGGTGGCTCGCATTGCGCGTGTCCATGTCTTGCGACGCAATGCGCGCCATGGTCGGGTCCATCTCGTAGAGTCGACGGCGTATGCGTGGGCATTGCGGGCCCTCATGCCACTCCCACGCATCTTTAAGCTGTGGCATGAGATGGGGTTCGTGACCCACTGACAGCGGAACATCGCCATGCTTCAATCTCGCGCAGCCTCCATCGCGAAGTCCTTGTCTGGCGATGCAGCCAGTGCTGCCGAGCTGCTCGCCTCCGTGACGCGCCTGGGAAATTTTCCCGACGAATGCAACGGCGGATTCTCCCCAATCACCGTGTCGTACTGCATTTCCTTCCTCTTCATTTATTGGAACGCTCAGAGCGATCATCACTTTGACGAGAAGCTGCGGGTGGACGATAGCACATATATCTCGACTCGTACCCACGGTGACGAGCGCAGGGCTGCTGCCCTGCTAGGGCTTCAAGAGAGCTTTGATCGCGGCAGCCTCACTCTAGGCGAACTCGAACGCAAGGCGACCGCATTTCGCGTTCAGTGCAATCGCCTCGAAAGGCATCGGCGCGATTGGCAAATTCGAGATCTGGTGACATTGCGTGAGCGCGCGGACGAGGAGGAGTGGGAAATAAAGGAGTATTGTGTTAAGACGGTGCAGCGGAGAATTACCGAGATGGTCGAACGTCTCGAATGGCGCATTACCCATTATGCAATGCACCCGCCAGCAACACGCGTCACCTGATGCCGCGGCACGCGTGACCGTCCACGCTCGACTTTGGCACCTCGTTGAATTTATTGCTTGCAGTTCATGCTCAGTGTTCAAAGTCTGCACGCGAGCAGATCTCTGCACAGAGCCGCAGCGTCTGCGGTGGCACGGTGTCCATGTCCGTAAAGAACACGATGAATGACAGACCGAGCCGCTGTGGCATGAAACAGGGGGTGACGTCGACTCGCTTGTACACAAAATGTCGGGCATTGCGTGCGGCGCTAAGCGCCCGCGCCCGCCGCCATCTCCCGAGCCTGTGTTTGAGGAGGAGGACGAGGACACGGAGGATGAGAGCGATGCAGAGGACGTCGCCTCTCCTGCGTCCATCACCACGGCGTCTCCCACGTCGCCTGCGGCCACGGTCGAGTGCGGGTGCATCGATGCCGCCGCCAATGCCGCTGGGTGCCTCGAACGACATGCGGACCGTAGCGAGGCTGCGCCAGATGCCATGAAGGCGCCTGGAGGCGTGTGCTGGCGACACCCGCAGTACATGCACCTGTTAGCGAGCTCGGACGGTCGCGTCTATAGCGAGTCAGCTGGACGAAACATCGGATCGCTACATAATGGACGCGTGAAGATAACTGTACAAGAAGAAGGAAAGCCGCATCAATGCGCACGCGCACGTCTCGTCTGGGAAGCGGTGCACGGATGCCTTCTCGTGCGGAGTCAAGACATCGAAATCGACCACATAAACTCTGAGCCTTCCGACGACGCACCAGCAAACCTGCAAGCGCTGACGAAGATCATCCACGCGCTGAAGACACGCAAGGCGACGCGTGAATCGGGTAAGGGTAAGCCGCGCACGGGCAGTGTTGCGATCAAAGGCACGCATAGCAGCGGCACGACTGGCAGGTGGACGTCGTACCTCAGCGCGGCGTCCTCCCTCGGTGTGCCGATGGGCACGCTACGAAAGATCGTAAGTAGAAGCGCAGGTCTGGAGATCACCTCTGGCAAGCTCGCTGGTTGGACGCTCCTTATCGACTCGTCACAATGCGAACCACAGTATTCTCTACCTGGAGAGACTTGGAAGCGGGGTACCGTACGTGCTATTCGAGCAACTGGCACTAACATCGCCGTCATCACGGAAGCAAGTTCCTTGGGACGCGTGAAAGCGACGCGTGGACGAGGGCCAGCGACGCACATCACCCGTGGCACGCTTGGGGCTGACGGCTATCGTCGCGTCGCATTCATCGCGAGTGACGGGAAGTATTACGCGGCTCCAGTTCACCGCGTCGTCGCGACGCTCTTCGTATCCGAACCACCATCGACATCGCACGTTGTGGATCATATCGACGCGAACAAGGAGAACAACTCCTCGTCAAACCTGCGATGGGCAACACCGTCGCAGAATATTAGCTACGCGCTTGCAGTGGCAGTAGAATGCATAGACGCTACAACGGGTGCCGTCGTCGCTCGATATGCGTCGGTCAGTAAGGCTGCCAAGACAGTACACGTGGGCGTACAAAATATATGTGCGGCGCTGTATGGTCGCTCGCATACTTCTGGCGGATTCAAGTGGCGAGTCGCGCGTTCCACGTAGCATCTGTTCAAACTGAACCGTTGATCAGCTCCTCCAGTGGCACGCTCATCGTCACGCCGCTGTTGCTCAGAGAGACCTGTGGAATCTGCGTGTATCCGCTGCTGCGCAGGAGAACGCGCATGTACGTCAGGATCGCCGTGAGCGGCGCGCTGCGCGGCATGGCCTGCACCGCAGTCAGGAAGCTCCACGTAAAGGCACCTTGCCCCTGTCCATCCACAAAGGCGTCCGCGCTCGTAGCGGCATCCTGGCATCCACCGAAGAACACCGCTCGTGCTGGCAGCTCCGCGTACTTTGGCTCCTCGATGAGCGGGATGGGCGCCGCTGCGAGCGCGGCGCCAACCGCATCCGTCGCCTTCAGGCGCTCATGCGTCGCGCGCATGATGTCGCGATGGTTGGGGCGCACTATGGCGGCGCGGCGGCGCAGCGTTGCGGCGTGCTCCTGCATCGACACGGGTCCAATCTCGCGTGCAGAAGCAGGAGGCGAGGCGGGCGGCGGCGACAGGACCGCTGATGCAGCGGGGGGCGCGACTGCAGGGCGGCGGCCGCGCTGGAGCGCTGCCGCGCGCGCCTCGGCGCGCTGCAGGAGAGCCGCGACCGCGGGCGACACGTTACGCGCGGCGGGAGGTGCTGCTGGCGCAGCGGGCACTGCCGCCGCCGAAGGAGACGGAGGCGACGCGAGTCCCAGACTGCGTGCATCGGCGTCCTTTTGCGTGCAGAAGTGGAAATCCATGCCGCTGCCCTGGTGGCACGCGTCGGCGCCAATGAAGACGCTGACGCCCGCTGCAAGAGGCTTGACGAATTTGTCGCGTACGTCGGAGCCCAGTAACATACCAGCTGTAGCGTAATCGAGTGCGCACCACGCCTCGTCCATTCGCTTCAGCGCGGGATCGTAGTCCTTGCATCCGTGTCCGCTGTACCATACCACGGCCGTGTCGCCAGGTTGCAGCTCGCGCGCAAACTCGGTGAGCGCCGCAATGATGTTGGCGCGCGTCGGCTTGATCCACGTGTTGTCAGTCATCATCGTGATCCCGTCTGCTGGAAAGCCCATCTTTGAGCACAGGAGCGAGCGCACGTTGTTGACGTCGTCGATGCAGCCGCGCAGCTCGTTGTCGGTGCCAATGTAGTTGATGCCGATGAGGAGGGCGCGCTTCTTCTTGTGGACGCCCGTCCCTGACCCAGACCCGATTATCACATTCCCGCCCGCCTGCGCGACGTACGCGGCAACCTGCTCGGCGGGGAGGTTGGCGGGCGGGGCGGGGGCGGGGGCGGGGGCTGGGGCGGGGCGGGCGGGCGGGCGGACGGCGCGCGACAGCGGGTCGGCGACGGCGGCGACGACAATGACGATGAGGAGCAGCGCGGCGGCGACGTAGATCCAGTTCTGGGACATCCAGTCCTTGGACTTGCTGCCCGCCGAGGCGCCCGCGGCGGGGGCAACGGCGGCGCCGCTGGCGGCCGCGGGCGGGGCGGGGGCGCTCGAGGCGCTCAAGTCGCTCGAGCCGCGGGGGGTGGGTGCCGCGCCCGCGCGGAGCGGGTTGAAGATGGCGCGTGCCGACATGTCACGTTTGTTCTTGGGCACGGCGCGGGAGACGAGGGCACTCGATGAGAGAGAGACTCGGGTGGTTCAAGTGCGCGAGACGTTACCACAGGTTCGCGTTGAGGTCGGCGTCGCGCCCGCCCATGGCGCGGTTGGCCACCGCGGCGTGCGCGATGAAGCGCTCCGCCATGTCGCGCGAGCGAAAGTGGGTCACCACCTCGGAGCCGTCGGGGCCGTCGTGGGTCGAAAAGTTCTTGCCGTCGTAGTTTTCGGCGAGCAGCATGGTCTGGTACCAGTCAAATTCGCCGCGCGCGCCCGCCGCGCGCTGGATGCCCACGATCCACTTGGAGCGCCGTGCCGTTTTCGGAGAGGCCGCGGCCTTTTTCGGAGCGGCCTTGGCGCCTGCCTTGGCGCCTGCCTTGGCGCCTGCCTTGGGGGCAGGGCCGCACGTCGCGAGGGCGGCAGTGATGGCGCGGCCGATGGCGCCGTCGGCCTCGACCATGCGGCCTGTCGCGGGGTTGCGAATCTTGGCGGGCATGGTGGTGGGCGCGCCTTTGTTTCTGCTCGGGTGCCTTGGCGACGTGTCACCGCGACCGTCAGTCACGCGGGCGACCGTAGGGGCTGGCGCGCCACCCCCCAGCAGTGTCGCGGGGGTACCAGCGAGGTCGGACAAGACGTGCAGCGCGAGCTACGGCGGAGCACGCGAGCGGTTGCTCGGATCCCACCAAAGCTTGGCACAATGTTTCGGCACGCGGCGGCCGCTCTATGAGATCACACGAGAGCGGTGAGATCACACGAGAGCGGAGCCAACTGAAGCGGAGTCTTCATGCCACAGTCGAAGCGCGGAATTTCCCGAGACTCGCACACCTACACAGCAGCACGCACGCGCAGCAACGACACAAATCATCATGGACGTCACCACCGTCGTCGACACGTTTGTGCTGTACCTGCCGCCGCAGAGCAAGGCGGTGTGGGAGGCGAGCGTCGCGGGCGCTGCGTTCCCCGACCAAGAGAGCCCCGCGCCCGTGCTGGCGTCCCTGAACCTGCTCAAGGCGGTGAACGTCGCGCTGCAGGCGCGCGGCGAGCCGCCCATGACTCTGGCGGCGTTTGCACCGCTCGTGATTGCGCGCATGGCGGCGCACACGGGCGGCGCCAGCGGAGCGACCCCCCTCGTGCACAAGGGCCTCGCCACGTTCGTCAAGCACACGACGACGCACCTGCAGATCGAGGCGACGGCGGAGCGTGCGCGCTCGGCCGCGGCAGCGGCGCAAGGCGTGGGCGCCTCCGACAGCGCGTACGTGTCGGCGCCGTTCGTGGCGGCGGGCGGCGTGCGCCTGCTGTACGGCCTGCTCGAGGCGTGCGGTCCGACGTGGAAGGCGCGCCCCATCACCGCCGTCGTGCTGGAGCTGCTGCACATGGCGGTGGCGCTGAGCGCGCCGCGCGGCCGCGCGGCCGACGGCGCGCCGCCGTCCACGACGCTGCGCGGCTTCTCTCTCGTGCCGCTCATGCGCGTGCTCGACACCGCGCACCTCGCGCTCGAGACGGCGAGCAGCGCGGGCCAGGCGCTCGCGAACGCCAAGGGCCGCGAGGCGGACGTGGACCGCATCCTCGCCGAGACGTCGTCCGTCGTGGGCACGATCCTCGTGGGCGCGCTGACGGCCGTGGCGGACCTGCTGCCGCCGCCCAACGGCTGGGGGCTGCGCGCGGACGGCGAGGGCGGCGCCATGTCGGGCGCCGCCATCGCGGTGTCGCTGCAGGGCGCGTCGCTGTGGCGGCTGTGGGCGGCCGCGGCCAAGGCGATGGGCGACGCGTCCGCGGCGCATCAGGCCAGGGGCGCGGCGCCGCCGCCGTCGCCCGCCGTCCTCGCGGCGCGCGGGCTGACGGCGAGCGCCGCCGTCGTCGCGCCGCCGCTCGAGGCGCTGCGGTGGCTCGTGCTGCACACGCAGCCGTTCATGCTGTCGCAGGACGCGCCGACGTCGGAGGCCGCCGCGACGGCGCTGCGCCGCGTGACGGAGGCGGCCCTGGGCGTCGTGCGCATGTGGGGGCCGCACTCGCCGCTCGTGACGGGCTACACCGCGCAGGTGCTGGGCGCCGTGGCCGCGGCGGGCGGCGAGCTGCCCGCGGACGGCGTGCCGATCCTGCGCGCGGCGGCGGTCGCGCACATCACGTCGCTCCCCGTCGTCAACGCCGTCGTGGGCTACCTGAACGAGTACATGGCGTGCACGGGCGCGCCCGACGCGGTGGCGGCGCTCCGCGGCGACGCGGCGTCGACCACGCCGTCAGCGACGGGCGCGGACGCGACGATGGCGGGCACCGAGATCCGCACGTGGCCGCAGTACCTGGGCGTCGTCACGGCGCTGCACGGCGCGAACATGCCCATCATGCTCGTGGACGTTGCCGCGCTGACGGCCAAGCTGTGCACGACGCCAGCGTCGCGCGCCGACCTCGTGCGCTTCGGCGGCGTGGCGGGCGCGCTCAACGCGGGCACGATCCTGGCCGCCGCGTCGGCGGACGCGGCGCTGACCGAGGAGCAGAAGGCGTCGGTGGCGCGCGCCGCGCGCGGCCTCGCCGACTTTCTCGTGTCGGTCAAGATGGCGCCCGAGGCGCTCGCGGTCGTGGAGCGCGAGGGCAGCGACAACCTGGACGCGGTGGGCGCGGTCGTGGGCGCGGTGGCGGCGACGGCGGCGACGGCGTCGCCGCCGCTGTCGGTGCACGTGCTCGCGCTGGCGTCCGCCCTCACGCCCTCGGGCATCGCCGAGGCGCGCGCGCGGCTGGACGCGCGCAAGGCGGCGTTTGCGGCGCACCGCTGCGGCGCGCAGGGCTGCCCGTCCATCGGCGGCGGCGGCGCGCTCAAGAAGTGCAACGCCTGCAAGTCGGCGGCGTACTGCTCCGCGGCGTGCCAGAACGTGGACTGGAAGAGCGGCGGCCACGCGCAGGTGTGCGCGGCCCTCGCGGCCGCGTCGGGCGCCGTCAAGATTGCGGTGCAGACGACGGCGTGACGGGCGCGGCGTAGGGCTGCTCACTTTATTATAGAACCACCACGCTTATCGATTCAATCCCTACGATCACACTGGGGCGCGGTAGCGGCGGGGGCATACGCGGCGTCGCGCGACTCGATCGCGCTTGTTTGGCCCACCCGCGCCCGCGTCCTCCAATGGAAACAGCAGCCCGCCGCCGTCCTCGCCGCCCGCGTCGGCTCGCGAGAGTCCAACCGAGACGTGGACGCGCGCGCGCTTCGCGCCCGTGGTGTGGTCGTCCCGCGTGAGTGAGGGCGGCGCCTTGGGCGGCGTGACGAGCAGGCCAGAGGGCGGCGATGGTGCCACGGAACCATCTCCGCCCCCGCGCGGCGTCGTCGTCACGCGTGCGCACGGCGCGTCGGGCGCTGGCGTCGGCCCCGCGGGTGCAGTCACCACCGACTCGCAAGGAGCATGCTCGCAAGAAGCAGATGGCGCCGACGGGGGCGCGGTGGAGCAAGGCGGTACGCTCAGCGCCGCGCGCGCCAGCTCGCCCCACGCGTCGAGCTGGCACGCGGCTGCAAGCACGGGCAGCGCGATCGCGGCAGCGTCGCGCACCGTCGCGAGCGGCGCGGACGTGCCCTCCGACCCCGCGACGAGCGTCCAGCGCAGCGCCGCGCCGTCCGTGAGCAGCGTCAGGTACGGGGCGATCACGACGGCACGCCGCTGCGCGCGCGCCCCAGTCGCGGGACCGAGTGAAAAACGGAGCAGCGCCGCGGCGCAGTGCACGGTGGGCGTGAAGGGAGCGCGCGCCGCGGCCTCGTACGCGCGCACGAGCGCGAGCACGCGCTCGAGCTCCGCGACCGAGGGAAAGACGCTCCCGTGGAACGCCCAGGGCGTGCCGCACGCAGCGCGCACCCCCCTGACGACGACGGCGAAGCGGGTGGACGACGTGCGGCGCGACGCGCCCGTTGCGTAGAGCATCGCCGCCACGTTGACGACGGCCGCGGATGTGACGACGTAGCGGCCCGCGTCCTCGTCGTCGGCGAACAGCCACTGCGGCTCGCACGCGAGCGCCCACGTGACGGCGCTGGCGCCGTCTCGCGGAGGCGAGGCGGCGTGCGAGCCGTACGTGACGTACGCCGACGCGTCGGCGTCGGGCGTGGGCGGGAGCGCAATCACGGGCAGGGGCGGCGCGGCTGGCACGCACGCCTCCAGCGATTCCATGAGTTCATCATCCGACAGCATTTTGAAAGGAATGGGTGCGCGTGCCGTAGTAATTAAGAATGCAGCGCTCCGAACAGGAGAAGCGCGGATTTGCGGATTTGAGTATTTGCGCGTCACGAAAATCTTGATATGATCACCGCTGACGACTAGCGCCTCGGCTACCAAGTCCTCGCAAGCAGCGGCGCCACGGTCTGAACCTCCTGTATCACCAGACAAAGCCACCTGATGGCGGCCGTCGTCGCAGACTGGTGCTGGTATCACGAGCTGCAACCCGAAGCCTTTACGGTGCCGCTTAACGGCCCGTTTGAAGCGCTGCACGTGGAGGAGGTTGTGGTCACAATGTGGCACGAGGAGCCGCCGCACGATGCCGACTGCGCGGCCTTGCGCGAATGCCCACTTGTCGCCAGCAGCGGGCGACGGTTGCTGTCGGTGCGCGTGAGCTGCCACCCGCAGCGTCCGCGCTTCCCGCTGCTGCCGTTTGAGGCGACTTCATGCTCTGTCGAGTACTGCACGTGCGGCGCCGCGCGACGGGTGCGAGCGCGCGTGCACTTGGTGTCGGTGCAATCGTGCCGCGAGTGAGTGTCATCCAGAAAACTCCACACGCGACGACGACCTCCGCCCCCTCCGTGCCATGCGCAACCCCACTGTGAGGAACAAGCAAAAGGGCGACCCAGCCGTAAAACGGGCGCACGCAGATGGCGGACAACGGCGGCGCCGCGTTCGACCCGCCGTGCGCCCCGTGGCGCGCCCTGGTGAACCTGACGGGCACGCCCCTCACGATCGTGCACTCCGACAGCGGCGCCGAGACGTACCTCGCGTCCAGCGGGTTCGCGCAGGTGACGTGCAACAAGGCGTGCGTCGGCGTCGTGCACGGCGTGCAGCTGCTCGTCGAGACGGCGACGGTCGTGGCGGGCATCCCGCCGTACGACCCCGCGGCGGGCACGCTGTACATTGTGACGGCGCTCGCGGCGTCCGCGCTGCGCAACCGCCCCGACATTGTACGGCCTGGCGAGGCGCGGCGCGCGGGGCGCACCGTCACGGGCTGCTTCGGCCTCGTGCTTGCGTGCGGACGGTAGGCCTCGGTTGTTCCCGCAATCGATGCCGTGTGCGTGTGCGCGCGCGTGTGCGTGTGCGTGTGCGTGTGCACGCACGTGCCCGCGCATTCAAAGCGGCGCATTCTCCGTGGGATACACGCCGTCGACATGGGCATCGATGACGGGTCAGCCGCCACCAGCGGCGTCGCGGCGCTGGGCAAACACGAGTATCGGCGCCGCGCACACACGCACAAGACCCGCTTCCTGCAGCAGTGCGTGCCGCGGCGCACGCCGCAGCGCCCCCGCCATCTCCATCGTGTGCTGTTGGAACGCGAGCGCCCACGCGTGCGTGCCGCGCATGGCCTCGTGCGGATGCGTGGGGTGGCACGCTGGGTCCATGTTCCGCGTCACACACAGCGCCACGCTGCTGCCAAGCGCGCGCCACACCATGTCGAGCGCCGTCGGAACGCGCGGTGCGTGGTGCGGATGCATCTCGAGTGATGCTGCGCTTCGTCCACTGGAGACAAGACGACACACGACGACGTGCGGAGCGTGCAGTTTTGTGGTCAAGAAATGTGGGTGGTCAAGAAATTCATGATACATCACGTAGCCATCACCATCGCGTCCTTCTTCATCGTCGCGCCATCTCTTGTTACCAATTGCGGCGTGCGCCATGGGGACGTACATCTTTCTTGTCAAGGACGACGACGACGTGGTGCGCGGTGTCGCGACGACGCTCGAGTTGGCGGAACGCCTCCTCGTGGACGCACCCACCGCGCTGCGCCCTTCGGCTGCGGCGGCGCCCGCGCTGGGCACGCGCGTGTGGCGCGGGCCGCTCGTTGATTCCGAGGCCGTCGCGGCGCAACAGGGCGCCGACGCCGCACGCGCGTACGCGCTCGTGGACGAGCGGTCGCGGGCGTGGCAAGCCGCGGCGCTCGCGGACGCGCTCGTGTACGTCGCATCGGACGCGAAGCGGGCGTACGCGCACGAGCGCCTGCGCGCGGTCAACCTCGTGAACCTGCTGCGGTACAATGCGCCGCAGAGCGTCGCCGCGTGCGCGCCCGTCGCGGACGCCGTGCGTGCCGCCCGTGACGCGCTGGCGGCGGCGGAGGCGCCGCTGCGCATCATGGTGCACAGCGACGACGATAACGGATGCTCGAGGCGCCAGTCGCGCAGCGGCGTGCGTCGGGCGCTGGCGGCCTTGGCGACGGCGCGTCGCCTCGTGGCATGAGCTACAGGGTTCGGACGACGTCACCACCCCCCATCCATCGCGGCCTGCGGCAACTGGAGGGAAACAAACGCCCGCGCGCGGAGTCCATGGCGCCCGTCCTGACCGTCGGCGGCAGCGTCATCACCGCCTCGACCTTCACGAACGCAGTCCTCGGCGGCGTGTTTGGGGCGTTCAACAGCACCACCTTCCAGTTTGACGCCAGCGGGGAGTGCGCGACGGACATTTCCAGCGGCGGCACGTCCGTCGTCGTGCAGAACTCGGACTCGATGACGTACAACGCGTCGACGGGCCCGCTCACCGTGAACGGGCTCATCCTCGGCCAGTCGTGGCCGTCGGGGTTCGTGGCGCTGCGCGTGAGCTTGGACGGGTGGAACCGCGGCAACGCGACCACGCTGCGCGCGTGGAACGGCCCCGACCAGGCCTTCACGGCGCTATCCATCGCGACGCCGTACGCGGGCGGCATGTTCAGCTACATGTCGTTCGTGCGCACCGACGACAGCGACACGGCCGACGCCAGCGGCAACAACCTCATGGTCTTCCTCCAGAACTCGGCCGACCCGCTGTTCAGGGACGTCAACGTCTATTACAACAGCCGCACGGACCGCACCAACTTTAGCGGCGGCGCGACGTGGTTCACGGGCGGCGGCGGCGGCGGCGGCGGCGGCGGCGGCGGCGGCGGCGGCGGCGGCGGCGGCGGCGGCGTCTTTTGCGTCGAGGGCGGCGCGCGCGTCGCCATGGCGGACGGCAGCACGCGGGCGCTGCGCGACGTGCACGCGGGCGACCGCGTGCGCGGCGTCGACCTGGACGCGTACAGGCGGTCGCTACGCAGC
>Ga0302196_10000055_pt1 | contig 104806 bp, 76 predicted proteins | sample II_Bog_N1_3_FD_198794 | JGI IMG/M metagenome (GOLD analysis project Ga0302196, IMG submission 198794) | Peat permafrost microbial communities from Stordalen Mire near Abisko, Sweden - II_Bog_N1_3 | ecosystem: Environmental > Terrestrial > Soil > Wetlands > Peat | place: Sweden: Abisko... | reverse complement strand
ACCTCCCAGATCGCCGAGATCATCAGGCGCGACCCGTCGCTGTCCGCCCGCCTGCTCAGGATGGTTAATTCGGTCTATTTCGGGCTGTCGGCGCGCGTCAACAACATCGAGGAAGCCGTGTTTTTCCTGGGCCTGCGCCAGATCCGCGAGCTCTCGATGGCGACCCCCGTGATCGAGGAGATGGAGGGCATGCAGAACAGCGCCCCCGAGCCCCTGCCGTGGAGGGAGCTGTGGGCCCATTCCATCGGGACGGCGGTTCTCACGCGCGAGATCCTGCGAGCCACTCCCTTGGCGATCGACGACGAAACCGACTACCTGGCAGGCCTCCTCCACAATGTGGGCAAGGTCGTCATGGCATCCGCGTTCCCGGAGGAGCTCTTGGAGGTCACCCGGACCCATCACGCCACCGCGGAGGAGGTATGCGCCCACGAGCGCCGACTGATTGGCTGGGACCACGGAAAGATCGGGGCCTACTACCTGGAGCGCCATCAGCTTTCCGAGGAGATCACCCTCGCCGTCAAATTTCACAACGAACCGGACCAGGCGCCGCGCCAGCGTCTCTTTGCGGCCGCCGTTCAGGTTGCCGACAACCTCGTTCGCCATGCGGGCATCTCTGGAGGCTTCGAGATCATCGACCCCATCAAGAATGACTCCTGGATGGAGCTGGAGGGATGGAACATCCTCTACGGGGCCGACGGCGAGGAGTCATCGCTCGCCCGGGCCCACATCGCCAACGCGCTGCAACAGCTGCCGGCAATGCTGAGCGGCCTGCTATAAGCGCCCCCAAGGGGGGCTTTTGCGGATTATACTAAGAGGCCCCGGGCTAGCTCAAGAAGCGGGGTCCTGCGCCGATGTGCATGGGTGCATGTCTGTCGTGAGCTGCGAAAATATCGCGGGGACCTCAACGTTCCCGCTCCCAGAGGTTTTGCTTGGCCCCTCGGCCGGCAGCACAGCCTTGGTCTATTGCCGTGACTGGCAGGGGCGGGTACTGGCGGCCAACCAGGCCTTTGCCCGCAAGTTCGGCTGCAGCGCCGCGGAACTGCCCGGCAGACCCGTGTCCTACTTCGTCCATGTCGACGACACTCGCCTGATTGCGCTCTGCGACTGCGAACTCAGGCAGGCGCCCCACCGCACGACGCGCGACACCCGCTGGCTGACGCCGCAGGGGTGGCGATGGATCGCCTGGGAGGAAACAACGCTGGTCGACGACCAGGGCAATACTATCGGCGCTCGCGCCATGGGCCACGATATCACGCGCCAGCGGGTGGCCGAGGAGCAGTTCTACAAGCTCTCCTGCGCCGTCGAGCAGTCGCCGGTCGCGATGGTGATCACGGATGCAGAGGGGCAGGTGCAGTACGTCAACGCCAAGTTCACGGAGGCGACCGGGCACACCCTCGAGCACATTCTCGACAGCAACATAGCGGTCCTGCGCGAGGGCCATCCGAACGACGCAGCGTACATGCAGTTCTGGGAAACCGTTCGCAGCGGTCGACCCTGGCGCGGGGAGCTCTCGAGGGACAGGCCCGACGGAAAGCGCGTGCGCGAGTCGGTGCAGGTGTCCTGCCTGCGAAACGCGTCGGGCGAGGTCACCAACCTGCTCTGCATGCGCGAGGATGTGACCGAGCGCAGGGCGCTCGAGGACCAGCTCCGGCAGGCCCAGAAGATGGAGAGCCTGGGCACGCTCGCGGGCGGAATCGCCCACGACTTCAACAACCTGATCGCCGTCATCAACGGGTTCGCCGAGCTCCTGCTTCTTAAGCCCGGCGACCAGCCGACCGTCCAGAAGTGCGTCAGGGAAATCCGGCGGGCAAGCGAGCGGGCGAGCGGCCTGGTGCGCCAGATCCTCACCTTTAGCCGCAAGGCCGAGGTCCGATTTACTCCGATCGACATTAACCAGCTGAGCCGAGACCTGGTCGCTCTGCTGGCGGCGACCTTTCCCCGGAATGTCTCCTTCAATTTCGCCCTGGACGACAAGCTGCCACCCTTGATGGCGGACCAGAACCAGCTTCAGCAGGTCATCCTCAACCTCTGCGTGAACGCACGGGACGCGATGCCCACCGGAGGATCTATCACGCTCACAACCGCCCGCGTCGAGGGCGACGCCATACCCGCGGTTCTCTCGCGCGACCGAGCCTACGCATGCCTCTCGGCGAGCGACACCGGAACCGGGATGACCCCCGAGGTAAAGGCGCGCATCTTTGAGCCATTCTTCACCACGAAGCCCTCCGAACAGGGCACCGGCCTCGGGCTGGCGGTGGTCTACGGCATCGTGGCGAGCCACGAGGGGACGATCGAGGTGGAGAGCGCCCCGGGGTCGGGCAGCACGTTCAGGATCTACCTGCCCCTTGCCGACCGGGACGCCCTGTCGCCGGTCATCGCCAGGTCGGCCGAGTTCCCGAGCGGCGTGGAATCCCTGCTCATCGTCGAGGACGAGGCCCCTCTCAGGCTCTTGCTGGAGGCCTCGCTCAGCAGCAAGGGATACCAGGTGATCACGGCCGCGGACGGCCTGGGTGCAATTGAGAGGATTCGCGACAAGGCCCAGAGCCTCGATGGCATCCTCCTCGACCTGAACCTTCCCTTGGCGAGCGGGACCGAGGTCCTCCGGGTCATCAAGGAGTGTCGGCCCGGGCTGACGGTAGTCGTTCTTGCCGGAGAACTTACCGCGGACCTGTGCGCAGAGTTCGAATGGATCAAGCCGCGCCATTTTGTCAGGAAGCCCTACACCATCGAGCAAGTCGGCCGCAGGCTTCGCGATTTAATCGAGGAGAGCAAAGCAGCCACGTAAGACGTTGGCCGCGATGACTCTTAACCATGCCACAGCCACACCCACACGCCGTCGGGGGGGATTCAAGAACACCCGCCCGGAGCCGATATTGGGTTGGGGCCTTCTGGGTCTCAATTATCGCATGGGCCGAGGCAATGAACACCAATCTCAAAACAGCTTCCGCGAAGGGATCACGAAGGCGGGGCTGCGGCCTCTACTTCGCGGCCTGCGTGTTTCCGGGATCGGCCCTTTGCCTGCCCTCCTCTTCGCCCATTAAGTCCGGGAACCATGACACCAGGCCCTACCTGCTCGTGGTCGGCCCCCCGGCGCTCCGCTTCCGCGAGGCCATCGAACCTCAGCCCGACCTGAGCACGCGGCCCCCCGCTGGCGCCCCCCCCCATCCTCTCTCCGGCCAGTCCGTGGCCCAGCCAACCGCAACCCGGGCCGAAGCGGAATCGCCCAGGCAGCCGAGCACGGCCCCTGCGCCCGCGTCCTCGGCATCGCCGGGACAAAAGACGGCACCGGACACGGGCCCGGCGCCCTCTCCCATCCTGCCCGACGACGTCAGGCCCAGGGTCCGGCCCGAGGACTTCCTGCCCTATTTCCAGTTCCCCGGCTCGCGGCCGAACCCCGAGGACGTGTCTTCCGTTCCTACGCCACCGTCACCCGGCATGCAGCCCCCGAGCACGGCGACCTACAAACAACAATGACGCGCCGGCCATCGACCTCACAGGGAACCGGAATTCTGGCGCTTGCGATTGCGCTCCTCTGCGGAGGGGCCATGGGTCCCGCGTCCGCTTTGGCGTCGGACGCAGCCGCGCAGTCCCCCGCCGTGCCGCTCGCGACCGTGATTGCTGCGGACAAGGCCTCCGAGTCCAAGGGACTCCTCTTCCTGGGCAACAGCCTCACCGAGCGGGCGGACTATGGAGCGGCAGAGATCGCGTACCGGCAGATCCTCAATTCCCCCGACTTCAAGCCCTCCGACAAGAAGGACGCGCTAGTCGGGATTGCGCGGATGTACCGGCGTGCGGGCCTCTTCACGAAGGCCGCTGCGATCAACGAGAAATTCCTAAAGGAATTCCCGGAGGACGTCCGCGTGCCCGACGTCCTGCTAGACCAGGGAAGGGTGCTGCGATCGATGGGCGCCTACAAGATGGCGATCAACCGGTTCTACAGCGTCATTGACTCGACGCTCAAGCTCCAGACCGAGAACTTCGACCACTACCAGCAGCTTGCAAAGACCGCCCAGTTCGAGATCGCCGAGACCCACTTCGCCTCGGGGAACTTTGTCGAGGCCGGAAAGTTCTTCGCGCGGCTGCGCCTTCTCGACCTGGCCCCCGCCGACAGGGCGCGGGCGCATTTCAAGTCCGCGTATTCGCTGCAGCTGGCCGGAGACCTTGAGGCCTCGGTCACGACGCTCCGCGCTTACCTGGAGCAGTGGCCCCAGGACGAGAACGTCCCCGAGGCCCGCTACCTGCTCGCCACCACGCTCCTCCAGCTCAAGCGCCCGGACGAGTCGCTTGCCGCGACCCTCGCGCTCCTGCGAGGCCAGGAGATGAACTCGGCCGCCAACCCGAAGCTGTGGACCTACTGGCAGCGCCGGACGGGAAACCAACTCGCCAACGAGTTCTTCCAGGCCGGCGACACCTCAAACGCCCTCGCCATCTACCGAAGTCTCGCAGCCCTGACGCCAGAGCCGGCCTGGAAGCTCCCTGCCACCTACCAGATCGGCCTCTGCTACGAGCGCCTTCGAAGCCTCGACCTGGCGCGCGCCGCCTACCAGTCGATCCTCGACGAGCTGGCCAAGCCGGTGCCGGCCAAGGAGGGCGCGGCCCCCGCCGCGCCCTCGGCCGACATGAATGAGCTCGCGCGTATGGCCAGCTGGCGTATGGAACATCTGGAGTGGAATGACCAGACTGAGCTTCAGCTCACGAGGTTCTTCTCAACCGGCTCCCTGCCGGAAACCGCAACTTCAAAGCCCGCACAAAAAAATGACACCGATGCAAGCGCTGCAGCAGCACCAGGAGCTGTGCAATGAGCTGCATGAGCTGACACTCGAGGAGAACCGCTTCCTTCAGCAGCACCGCCGCGCCCCCGACTCCGAGCTGCTCGAGCGCAAGCGCAGGATGATCGCCCGGCTGGACGAGACCCTCGCGGCCCTCAGAAGCGCACCCCGGGAGGGCACCGGAAGCGCCAATTTCAAGCAGGCCGTGGAGAAGACCCGCTCTCGGATCCTCCAGATTCTCCAGCTCGACAAGGAGAATGAGCAGCTCCTCCTGAGGTTCAGCCTGGCCGGCAATCGCGCGCCCTCGGCCCCGGCCCCGGCCCCGTCGGTGCTCCAGAGCATCTACCAGCGCCACAGCTAGGCGGGCGGGTCACCCTTTCGGGCACCCCGCTGAAGCGCCCGCCTTTACCTAGGTATCAGGGAAAGGGGCCCTTGCGTTGGACGGGAGCCCCGGGTCCTATGCGCAAAAGTTCTGCATAAATGGGCCGATAAGGACGTAATGCAGCCAGACTCCTCCACGTCACCCTTTGGCTTCCGTCTCTCACCGGACGAGCTCGTGCGCGTGTTGCGGTTCCTGCCCTCGGCGCCCCGGGTGCTGCCCAAACTCAAGGGCCTCCTGAGCGACGGGAACTCCTCCATGGCCGAGGTGGTCTCGCTCATCCGGCTAGATCCCGGCATAGCGGCGCGGGTGCTGCAGATCGGCAACAGCGCCTACTACAGCCAGGGCCTTCGCTGCTACACCGTCGACGAGGCCGTGAATCGTGTCGGTTACGACGAGGTTTACGGCCTTGTGGCCAACGCGGTCGCCTCGCAGGTGCTCATAAGGCCGCTGGTCGCCTATGGCATGGAGGCCGACGATCTCTGGAGGAGGAGCGTGGCCTGCGCGATTGGCGCAGACCTGCTCTCCAAGCGCCTCGAGATCGGCAGCGACATCGCCTACACGGTGGGGCTCCTCCATGGTGTCGGGATGGTCGCGATCGATGAATGGGCCTTTAGGCAGCAGACGGGGATGTTTTTCGCACCGGGGCCCCTCCCCCTGGAGACCTGCGAGGCGGAGCGCGCCACGCTTGGCTTCCACAACGCCGAGGCCGGGGCAGCCCTCCTCAGGCTCTGGGAGTTTCCGTCCGTGATGACGGAGCCGGTCCGCTGGCAGTACCTGCCCCGCGGCACGGCGGCCCACTTTCCGCTCTCCGGTGTGCTCCATGTCGCCAAATGGCTGCGCGACGCCGTGTGCCTTGAGGGTGACCGCCCGAAGCAGCCGGACCCGCTCCTGCTGCGAGCCCTGAAGGTCACGCGCGCACAGCTGGACAAGCTTGCCGACGAGGTGCAGCTGCGGATGGACGACGTGAGCTCGCTCCTGGACTCGAGCCTCCCAGACAAGTCCTGCCTCACCTTCCCAAATGGCGAGCGGGAGATCGCGAGCCACGCCGTCACGCGCAGCTTCATCGACCGCTACGTCTAGGTCGAGGTTAAGGCCCTATTTCTGGACGGCGTTGTCCATGGGGACAACCCGGGCGGACTTTACGAAGTCAAGGCTGGGGAAGTTCTTCATCAGGTAGCCATCGCCCTGGGTGATGATGAGGCCCTGGTCGGGGTCCTCTCCGTACCCCGAGAAGAGACCGTCCACGTACACCATCCCCTGCGTCACGCGGCCAATGGGGACGAAACCCTCCGCATCGAGGCCGCGGTTGTTGGCCAGATTGATGAACAGCTGCGTTGTCCGCGAGTTGGGGTCGGAGGTCCTCGCAAATACGACGGCTCCTCGGGAATTGCTGTTATGGGGCCTGTAGGGGTCGTCCTTGATCGGAGAATCCCAAAGCTTGTTGAGCGCCGGATCCCCGGAGATCCCGAACTGGACCACGAATCCCGGAACGACCCTGAAGAAGCGCGCCCCTTTGAGGTAACCGGAGGTGACCATGTTGTAGAACCGGTCAACCCCGATCGGGGCGTTGGCGCGGGTCACCTCCATGGTGATGGGGCCCCGGGACGTATCGAGCTCCACACGGAAGGCGTCGGGCGCCCTGATGTTCGGCGGCACCTGGGGCGCATCCGCCAGGCACGGCGCCATAACCAAGGCCAAGGCGGCCACAAAAAGAAGAATTCGCGTCGGTTTTGCGGACATGGGTAATGGCCGGCAAGACTAGGCGATCGGGACGTCTTGTCGACCCCGGCGATTTGCGACCGCGGCCCGGACGAGCCGAAAAAACGGGGTTTCCTCCACGGCGGCTTCTTGCAATCGCCGTGTGACCCAAGCATGGTTTGCACCAACCCTCCCCTATGTTTCGGTTCAGCATCGTGCTGGTGGTCGGCATGGTCACCTTCCCGTTCGTGAATGCGGCACCGGCTGAGGCCTCGGTGCCGGCAGTGGTTCAATTCAACCGCGACGTGAGGCCGGTGATGGCAAACACCTGCTTCAAGTGCCATGGTCCGGACATCAAGGCCAACAAGGCCGACCTCAGGCTGGATCTCCCCGAAAACGCGACGCGCGAGCGCACGGACAAGACCGGCCGCAGGTACACCCCGGTGGTCCCCGGAAAGCCCGAGGCCTCCGAGGTCTGGCGGCGGGTCAGCTCGCAGGACGCGGGGGTGGCGATGCCACCTCCCGATTCGCTCCACCTGCTCTCCTCCAGGGACAAGGAGATCATCAGGCGATGGATCGCGCAGGGGGCCAAATACGAGCCCCATTGGGCCTACATCCCCCCGAGGAAGCTCGAGCCGCCCCGCGTCGGAGCCTCCGAGGCAAACCCCATCGACGCGTTCATCCTAAGGGAGCTCCAGGAACACGGGATTTCACCCTCGCCTGAGGCCGATCGAAGGACGCTGATCCGCCGGCTGACCCTCGACCTGACGGGCCTTCCGCCGACAGTTGAAGAGACAGAAGCCTTCGTCGCGGACACCAGGGCCGACGCATATTCGCGCTTGGTCGATCGCCTGCTTGCCTCCCCGCACTTCGGCGAGCGCATGGCCGTCGGCTGGCTCGATCTGGCCCGGTTCGCCGACACCGTGGGGTTCCATGGCGACCAGAGGCTCAACAACTTCCCGTACCGCGACTATGTGATCGACGCGTTCAACCGGAATGAGCCCTACGACCAGTTTGTCCGGGAGCAGATCGCCGGCGACCTTCTTCCCAACGCCACGGACCGGCAGAGGGTCGCGAGCGGCTTCAACCGCCTGAACATGGTCACCCGAGAGGGGGGCGCACAGGCCAAGGAGTATATCACCAAGTACGCTGCCGACCGAGTGCGGACCGTCTCCACCGTCTTTCTCGGCTCGACCATGGGTTGCTGCGAGTGCCACGACCACAAATACGACCCCTTCAAGTCAAAGGACTTCTACGCCATGGCGGCCTACTTTGCGGACATCACGCAGTGGGGCGTCTATGCCGACTATAACTATTCTCCGGAGCCGGAGCTCAGGGGCTTCAACAATGACTTCCCCTTTCCTCCCGAGATCGAGGTCGAGAACACCTATCTTAAGGAGCGACTCGACCGACTCACGACTCGGAACCGGGAGCGAATCGAGGCGGTCGCGAGGGCGGTCCTCGCAGACACGGCTTCAGTGAAGGCGCTCCGCGAGTGGGCCGCAACTGTGGCACCGGCCGTCTCATTGGATCCGGACGGCTGGACGGTCCTTCACCCCGTTGAGGCAAAGCCAAGGCACGAGGGCAGCGATGTGACCGCCAACAGCGCCGCGACGATCCGGATCCTCCCGGACCAGAGCGCGAGGCTCGAGTTCGTGAAGGACCCCAGCGTGTTCCGAACCGGCGACGGCGCCGTGGTGACTCTCGCGGCGTCTCCGGGTCCTGTCGCCAAGGTCCGCATTGAAGCGCTACCGGATCCGACCTTCGACGGGCGCGTCACAAACAACAACGCAGCGGGCTTCTTCGCCCGGGTTGAGACCTTCTCGGTGACGCTTGAGCTGGCGCTACGCCGCGCCGGGAGCGCGAAGGCCGAGCCCCTCCGGGTTCCCGAGGCCTTCGCAGACCAACGCACGAACACCTACACCAATGGGCACGTCCAGACGTCCGTGGTTTTCGAGTGGCGGTCGGCACCGGAGCTGGTCGGCGTGAGGCAGTCGGCCGAATTCGTCCTCGAACGGCCCATCACTCTGAATGAAGGTGACGCCCTGGTCGCGACGGTGAAGAGCGAGGAGGTGGGCCGGATACGGTTTTCAACCTCCCCGTTCGGCGCCAGCCTGCTCCGCCCCGCCTCGCGCGAGCAGGTCGCGGCCGCCTTCCTTTCAAAGGCGCCCACGCAGGCCCAGTCCATGATCATGGCCGAGGAATTCTTCAGGGGAACAGCCGCGGAGCACTGGGACGATTTCTGGAACATGCACGCCGACGGCCTGCAGATCGCGGACTGCAGGGAGGGCCGCGCTTTCACGGTCGTGACCGTCGCGCGGACACCCGGGACGACGCGGGTCCTCCATCGCGGGGATTGGCAGGACGAGACGGGAGAGATCGTCTCGCCGGCGCCCCCGGCCTTCCTCCCCGGAGGAGGGGCCGCCCCAGGGGCGCCGCGCCAGACCCGCCTGGACCTCGCCAACTGGATCGTCTCCAGGCAGAACCCCCTCACCGCGCGCGCGTTCATGAACCGCCTCTGGCGCCAGTTCTTCGGCACCGGTCTATCCGCGGTCGTGGACGACCTCGGGCTTCAGGGGGAATACCCGAGCCACCCGGAGCTACTCGACTGGCTCGCCGTCGACTTCGTGGACAGCGGCTGGGATGTGAAGGCCGCCGTTCGGGGGATTGTGACGTCGGCGACCTACCGGCAGAGTTCCCGCTACCGGCCCGAGCTGGCAGAGATCGACCCCAACAACCGCCTCCTCGCCCGGCAGACGCCGCGAAGGCTTGAGGCGGAGTTCGTGCGGGACAACGCGCTCGCCGCCGCCGGCCTCATCAACCTCGATATCGGCGGCCCAAGCGTGTACCCCTACCAGCCCGAGGGCTACTATGCAGCACTCCAGTTCCCGGACCGCGACTACGTGCCCGACAACGACGAGCGGCAATACCGGCGCGGCGTCTACATGCACTGGCAGCGCACGTTCCTGCACCCCATGCTCGCGAACTTCGACGCGCCCTCCAGGGAGGAGTGCACGGCCGCGCGCAATGTCTCGAGCACGCCCCAGCAGGCGCTCACGCTTCTCAACGACCCCACCTTCGTCGAGGCCGCGCGCGGCCTGGCGGAGGAGGCAGTCGCGGCCCGTCCCCCCGCCGACTTCGCCGCAAGCCTGGACACCGCCTACCGGAGGCTCCTCGCTCGCCCGCCCGACGACCGCGAGAGGCAGTCGCTCGAAAAATTTTTCCAGGACCAGCTCGCCTACTACAGCGGCCATCCCGACGAGGCACGGAAGGCGGTGGCCGTAGGCAACCATCCCGCTCCCGATTCCCTGGACCCCGCAAGGCTCGCAGCCTGGACCTCCGTGGCGCGCGTGCTCCTAAACCTCAACGAGACAATCGTCCGCTACTAGGCCCAACCCCCCATGAATACCCCCTTCGATCCCGAGGTCATAAGGACGCGCCAGCTGGAATGGTCGCGCCGGACGTTTCTTGGGAAGTCGGCCCAAGCCCTGGGAGCGCTGGCCCTGGGCTCGCTTGTAGACCCCAGGCTTTTTTCGGCGCAGGACCCCACGGTTCCCGGACCCGGCGGCAGGTGGATGGGCTGCCTGCCCTCTCCCAATTTTCCCCCGAGGGCCAAGCGCGTCATCCACCTCTACATGGCCGGAGGCCCGTCCCACCTGGAGACCTTCGACTACAAGCCCGAGCTCAACCGCATCCACGGCCAGCCCTTCCCTGCCTCCTTCACAAACGGCCAGCAGCTGGCGCAGCTCCAGAACACGACGCTCCTGGCAAGGGGGTCCTCGTTCACGTTCTCGCGCTGCGGGATCTCCGGGCAGATGATCTCGGACCTCCTGCCCTACACGCAGCAGATCGCCGACGACATCTGCATCATCCGTTCGCTGCACACCGAGCAGATCAACCATGACCCCGCCCATGCGTTCATGAACGCTGGATCGATGGTGAAGGGACGGCCGAGCATGGGCTCCTGGCTCCTTTACGGACTCGGCGCCGAGACCGACAACCTGCCCGGGTTCGTGGTCCTCATGTCCCGGGGGCCCTCGGGGGGGGAGCAGCCGGTCTCCGCGCGCCAGTGGTCGGCGGGCTTCCTGCCGAGCCGCTTCCAGGGCGTGCAGTTCCAGAGCAAGGGCGTGCCCGTCCATTACGTCGGCAACCCGGACGGCGTCTGCCAGAGCACCCAGCGCCAGGTGATCGACGAGATTGCCAGGCTCAACGGCTTCCACGAGGAGGAGACCCTCGACCCCGAGGTGCAGACGCGCATAGCCCAATACGAGCTGGCCTTCAAAATGCAGACCAGCGTCCCGGACCTGGCCGACCTGTCGAGCGAGCCCGAGTCGATCAGGGAAATGTACGGGGTGAAGGAGGTGGGCGACGGATCCTTCGCCTCGAATTGCCTGGTCGCGCGGCGCCTGGCGGAGCGCGGCGTGCGTTTCATCCAGCTCTATCACCGGGGATGGGACCAGCACGGCAATCTCGACACCGACATCAAGGAGGTGTGCCGTCGCGTCGACCAGGCGAGCGCCGCCCTGGTGAAGGACCTCAAGCAGCGGGGAATGCTCGATGACACCCTGGTGCTTTGGGGCGGGGAGTTTGGGAGGACGCCCATGGGCCAGGGAACCGGCAGGGACCACCACATCAATGCGTTCTCGGCATGGCTCGCGGGAGGCGGGATCAGGGGAGGCCTCTCGTGGGGATCGTCCGACGAACTGGGCTACCGCTACATCGACAACAGCCAGCAGATGCATGTCCATGACCTCCACGCGACGATGCTCGCCGCGTTCGGGATCAACCACGAGAAGCTCATCTACCGGTTCCAGGGACGCGACTTCCGCCTCACCGACGTGCACGGAAAGATCGCGCATGGGGTTTTTGCATGACAGCAGCCGGACCCGTGAGCTCGATCGGTGCGTTCCTGGGCCGGTTTCACCCCCTGTGGGTTCACCTTCCGATCGGCATCCTTTTCCTCCTGGCATTCCTTGAGGCGGTGGGCTGGGCGGCCCGCTGGCCCCGCCTTAGGTGGCTGCCGGCGGTGGGTCCCGGCCAGCGCACCCTTGTCCTCCTCGTCGGGGCGGCCGCCGCCGTTACGGCGGCGCTCCTGGGTTGGCTCCTGGCCCACGACGGCGACTACGAGGGTGCGCGGGTGCGCACGCACCAGTGGCTCGGGATCGCGGCCGCGGCGGCCGCAGTCTTGGTCTTTGCCGTTCACCGGATGCGCTGGCTCTACGCGCCGCTTTTCGCCGCCACCCTTGTCCTTCTCGTCCTGGCGGCGCATGCAGGGGGCTCACTCACCCACGGGGGCGGCTTCCTGACGGCCAGGATGCCGCCTGCGATGGGCCGCCTGTTCGGCCTCGGCAGTCCCCCGGCTTCCACGGTGCCCCATCCGGCGGACATTGGCCGCGCGGTCGCCTTCCCAGACGTGGTCCAGCCGATACTCAACGACCGCTGCGTGGGATGCCACGGTCCCGACAAGAGCAATGGCGGGCTCAGGATGGACTCCTGGGGTCAGCTCGCAAAGGGCGGCAAGCACGGCCCGGTGGTGGGCGCAGCGGATCCGGCGGCCAACCCGTTCGTCAGGCGGATAGACCTCCCGACCGAGGTGAAGGAGCACATGCCGCCGGCGGGAAGGCCGCAGCTCACCGATGACGAGCTCACGATCCTCGAATGGTGGGCGTGCGCGGGTGCCCCCCGCGAAAAGCCGGTGGCCTCCCTCGACCTTCCCGCATCCGTGGCCGAGGCCATCCGCAGCCGCCTCGGCGGCGCAGCGACCGATGTCGTCCCCGACCGGGTCGCCGTCTTTTCCAATGCGGCCCGCCTCGCCCGGGAGCTCAACATCCTTATCCACCCCCTGTCTCCTGACGGGCCGTGGCTCGACGTGAATGCCCGCGTCGCGGGAAGGGCCTTCGGCAACAAGGAGCTTGCGCTTCTCTCCCCGATCGCCCCGGCCGTCCAATGGCTCGACCTGGGAGGCACCTCCGTGTCCGACGCCGGGCTCGCCTGCCTTGCCTCCATGCACAGGCTCGAGCGCCTTCACCTCGACCAGTGCAGGATTACCGACTTCGGGCTCGGGCAGTTGGCCGGCCTAAGGGCGATGGAGTATCTCAACCTCCGGGGGACCTCGGTCTCGGACCGGGGCATCATCGAGCTTAGGCAGCTGCCGCGCCTCAGGTCGCTCTACGTGTGGCAGACAGCCGTCACGCCGGCCGCCGTGAAGGCCCTGGGGGAGGCCCTGACCGACCGGCGCCGTATCGCGCGGCTTGAGGCCGAGCAGTCGGAGCTCGCCCGCCAGATAAGCGCCGAGCAATTTCAGGGAAACACGGGAGAATCCCTGCGTCCCCCCGCGCCAAAGCCCCCTTGACCAATCCCATGAAGACCCTGACACGCAGATCGTTCCTCGGGCGCTGCATCGCGCTCTCCGCCGCCGCGACCGTGCCCTCGTACTTTGTGCGGGCCTCGGACAAGACGGGCACGTCCAACCCCATCGTCGGAGAGGGCGAGCACTCCTACGAATGCGTGCACGACTGGCTGCTGCCGCCCGAGGGGCTGCTCTGGGGCGACACCCACGGCCTCTGCCAGGATTCAAACGGCCTCATCTATGTGGCCCACACCGTGAACAAGGCTAGTGCTCGGGGCGAGGCGGTCGTGGTCTATGACGCGGACGGCCGCTTCGTGCGCGCCTTTGGCGCGGAGTTCCGAAATGGCGCCCACGGGCTGGGCCTCCGGCGCGAGGGATCCGAGGAGCACCTTTACCACTGTGACATCAACCGGTGCAAGATCGTGAGAACCTCCCTTGATGGAAGGGTGCTGTGGGAGCACGGGTACCCCTCGGAGGATCCCGCCTATGCGGCGGCTCCGATCAAGTTCGTGCCGACTAACGCGGCGTTCGCCCCAAACGGCGACTTCTTTGTCGGCGACGGCTACGGCTCAAGCCACATGCTCAGGTTCACGGCCGCCGGGACCTTTATCGGCGAGGTGGGAAAGCCCGGCCACGGCGACGGCGAGTTTGACACGCCCCACGGCCAATGGATCGACCCGCGTGGACCCGAGCCGGTGCTGGTCGTGGCGGACCGGGGCAACCGCCGGATCCAGACATTCTCGCTCGACGGGGGCCATCTGCGGACGATCAAGGATGAAGCCCACCTGAGGATGCCCTGCAACTTTGACATTCGCGGGGACCTGATGGTCTGCCCGGACCTGGACAGCCAGGTCTGCCTGCTCGACCGCGACTACCGCGTGCTCGCGCAGCTCGGCGACGGTCAGGCGATAAACGGCAAGGTGGGCTCCAGGCGCGGCCAGTCCCGCGGGGAATTTACGCCCGGAAAGTTCATCACGCCGCATCAGGCGATCTTCCTGAGGAACGGTGACATCCTCGTGGCGGAGTGGCTCCCGATAGGCAGGATCACGCTCTTGAGGAAGGTCTGAGGCCGGGCGCCCGGCGCCTAGCGGGCCGCGGGGCCTGCCGACAGTGACGCCTTGAATTCCGAATCGGCCTCGTCAACACGCCCCTGCTTGAAAAGCGCCACGCCCAGCGCGTGGTGCGCCTGCCGGTCGCCGGGTTCGGCTTCGATAATTCTCCTAAACTGTGCGATCGCATCGTCGAGGCGCCCGGCCTCGACCAGGGCGCTTCCGAGGTCGAAGCGGGCGTCCATGTCCCGGTCGTTCAACCCGACTTCCACCCGGAATTGCCCGATCGCCGCGTCCAGGTTGCCCCGCTTAAGGTAGAGGGCCCCCAGATTGAGGTGGGCGCCGGGATTGGCCGGATCCAATCTGAGCGCCTCTTCATATTCCCTAATGGCGTCCGCGTCGCGGCCACTCTGGGTTAAGGAAGCCGCGAGGTTCGCATGCATGTCGGCATCCTCGGGACTTAGCTCGACGGCCCTTGTGTATTCGGCAACAGCCTCGGCCACGCGACCAGTCCGCATGAGCACGTTGCCAAGGTTGAAATGGGCGCGTCCGTCCATGGGATCAGCCCGGAGCGCCCTGCGGTACTCCACCTGGGCCTCGGCCAACCGGTGCTCACGGTAGAGGATATTGCCCAGATTGTTGTGGGCCTCGGAGTTGCCCGGCTCCATTGCAACCGCCGCCTGGAACTGGGCCGAGGCCTCCTCAAGCCTTCCCTCATGGAGAAGCGCCACGCCCAGGTCGTTGTGAGACTCCACATTGCTTCCGTCGATCGCGATTGCCTTCTGGTAACTCGCCACGGCCTCGGCCAGCCGCCCCTCCCGAAGGTAGACATCGCCCAGGCTCCCGTACGCCACCCAGCACCCGGGATTCCGCGCGATCGTGGCCCCCCACAGGGTCTCTTCGTTCGCATACATCATGCACTGCCGCGAGGTGAGCCAAGCGAGCGACACGACTACGGCAGCCGCAGTGGCCATGGGGAATGCACGCCGGGACCACAACCTGGAGGGGATGCCTCCGGCAGGCGCCGCGCTCTCCCTCTGATTCCACTGCGCCCAACCGGCGGCGGCAGTCGCGACCACGCCGATCAAGGCGAGGTGGGCGTAGTGGTCCGCCACCAGGGAATACTTCATGAAGTACACGTCCGTAAATCCCATCACGGGCACGAGCATGAAGCAGAAGTATCCCCACGCGAAAAGGAGCGGGCCGCCCCACCCCTTGCGATGGCGCCACAGTACCGCCGTCACGGCCGCGGCCGCGATCAGCGGCAGCCACCACCCCGGGTCGCCTGCGTGGATGCTCCACTTGGGGTAAACAAAAATGAGGTCCAGGGGCACAAGGATCTTGTAGAGATAGAACCAGACAACGGCGCCCGCGCCGCAGAGCCGCTCCAGGAGGCCGGCGTTTCGGATCACCTCCGCCGTGCCGTGCCTTTGAAACCAGATGTCGACGGCGGTGAAAACGGCGCCAATTGCAAAGAAGGGAAGAAGGCCGGCGATGTCGCGTCCGGTCGGACGGCGGCGCCAGGCAATGATCCCAAGGAGGACAACGGGCAGCAGGGCCACGGAGCCCTTGCTGAGCATCGCGAGCGCAAAGGCGAACAGGCTAAAGACAAACCATGCGGCCCCTCCGCGCAAAGCCCCGGGCCCTGGCTCCGACGGGGCCGGCCTCCCGGTCAAGCCGGTCCTGAGGAAGAAGAGAACCGTTAGAAGCGTGAAAAGAAGCGCCACCAGGTTCTTTCGCTGCGTGATCCAGGCCACCGACTCCACATTCACCGGATGGACGGCAAATATCAGGGCGGCCAGGTACGACCCCGGAACCCGCAGGCGATAAAGGACCCGCCAAAGAAGGAGCGACTCTATGACGTGAAGCGCCAGGTTGGTCGCGTGGTAGCCCAAGGGATTCATCCCCCACAGGCGCCACTCCACCCAAAGCGTGGTCGACGTCATCGGCCAATAGTCGGTGGCGTCACGAGTGAACCAGAAACGATACAGTCCATCCGCCGCCTTTATGAGCCTGTTCCGGGTAAGGAACGTGTCGTCATCCCAGATAAAGCCGCCCTGGAGGGCGGGCAGGTAGGCAAGAATGGTCGCCGCCACCAGGAGCGCCCCAAGCGCGATCGTCCTAATGCAAATGGGTCGGGGTGTTGTAGTCCCCAGCGGGGAGGCGTTCACTGCAAAAGGATAAATGCCTACGACAATTCATGCGGCAACCGCCTAATGCGGCGCCACGGATGGGCTCCCGCAGAAATCCCAGACCGCAAGGGTGACCCCGTGGCCCGGACCGCCCCAGCAACATGGCAACCTTCCCTCTGATGCCCAATTCTGCATGCCCTCCAGAAGCCACCAGCAAGGCGGCCCTGCTGCTCTTATTCCGACCAAAAGCATGCTGAAATCACCTATCTAATTACATAATAGCCACTTATAATGGCGGGATGGACGGGACTCGAACCCGCGACCTTCTGCGTGACAGGCAGACGCTCTAACCAGCTGAGCTACCACCCCATGGTTGGGAAGAAGGGACACTTTCCGGAGTCCAATCGGATCGGTCAAGAGGGAATTCGACACGGAGATTGGCTCGGTGGCTTTCCACGATGGCTGCCGATACCGGAGCGCCCTCAAAAACATTCGCCACGATCAGGCTAGGATCGCTTGGAGGCACCGCCCCTGGCGGTGGTATTCCGGTTTTAACTTGTCCAAATCAACGCACAAATCTATCCGGAGACGGTGTTTGGAGACTTTCCTGCGGTGGTAGCTCAGCTGGACAGAGCAACGGTTTTCTAAATCGTCGGTCGCGAGTTCGAGTCTCGCCCACCGCGCCACTCCCCTCACCAGGTTGTTTTAGGAGGATTCAGGCGCCGCAGGCATCACTTCCTGGATAGCCTTGCTCAGGTCATCAAACTGGAAGGGTTTCTGTATAAAATTGGCCAACCCTTTCCCTGTGAACCGGGAGGTCGCGTCCTGCTCGTTGAAGCCGCTCATGAGAACCACGCCCACCTCGGGACGTATCCTCCTGAGTTCCGCATAGGCCTGCTCGCCGTTCATCTGGGGCATCGTCAGGTCCATAAGGACAAGCGAGAACCGGGTCGAATCGGCTCGGAATGCCTCCACGGCCTGGCGCCCGTCCTCCACGGCGACCACCTCGAATCCGAGCTTGCGCAGCATGAGTGTCGCGGTGCTTCGCACGGTCTCCTCGTCGTCGACCACCAGCACGCATCCCTTGCCGTGCCAAGCGATGTTGGTGGCATGGGCGGCCGCCACCGCGTCCGCGTCGCCCTTGGCGCTCGGGAAAAGCAGTCTGAATGTCGTGCCCTGGCCCGGCGCGGAGTCGATCCGTAGGGCTCCCCTGTGGCCACGCACGATGCCCAGTACCGCGGCAAGGCCAAGCCCGCGCCCGGCGAACTTTGTGGTGAAGAAGGGGTCGAAAATCTTGGCGCGCGTCTCCGGGCTCATCCCGCACCCGTTGTCGGAAACCTCCAGGCACACACACTCGCCGCCCGAAACATCCTGCGTTACGAACTTCCCTCGCCCACTGGCGTACTCATCCTCCGCCCGCACCACGCCGGTGCTCAGGTTGATCGAGCCGGGATTCTCGCCAATCGCCTCCGAGGCATTGATCACCAGGTTCATGATGACCTGCCGAATCTGGGTCGCGTCGGCCTCAATGGCCGGAAGGGAGGGGTGCAGGTTGAAATGCAGCACCGCGCCCTTGCTGATCGATATCTTCAGGAGGTGCGCGGTGTCCTGGACGAGGCGGTTGAGCGAGAGGCGCCTCACCACGAAATTGCCCTTTCCAGAATACGCGAGCATCTGCCTGCAGAGGTCGGCAGCCCGGCGCGAGCCCTCTGTTATGGCGTTCAGGTTTTCGCCGGCGGGAGAACCCGGAGGCAGGTCCATGACCGCCAGGCTCGCATTTCCGAGGATGCCTGTGAGGATATTGTTGAAGTCATGCGCGATCCCGCCGGCCAGGACGCCGAGGCTTTCCAGTTTCTGGGTCTCAAGGAGCTTGCGCTCGAATTCCTGCCTCTCGGAGGCCGCATGCTTCAATGCTGAGATGTCATGCGCCGTGATCTGCGTGGCCGGCCCTCCGTCGTAGGTGATGGGCGCGCTTTGGGTCTCCACCTCGAATGTTGAGCCGTCGAGCCTGCGGTAGCGCATCTCGGCCAGGGGCCCGCCAATCCCGAGGTCCCTGATCACCTTGCGGCGCGCAAGGGCCGCCTCGTGGAACTCTGGGCATATGAGGTCGAACATCGGCTTTCCGATCAGATCGGCCGCCGAGGCCGCCCCGAACATCCTCACGGCGGCCGGGTTGGCGTAGATGATTGTCCCGTCGCGGTGGACCGTGACGGACTCGGGCGACGTCTCAACCAGGATGCGATAGCGCGTTTCGCTCTCACGCAACGCGGCCTCGACCTTCTTCCTGGCGACGATGTCGCTGGTCAGCATGTTCTCATGGTCCTTCAGGCTCCTCGCTGCGCGCTGGAAATTCAGGACGATCACGCCGATGGCCACGGAGAAGCTGAGCGCCGTAAGCGTCGTCATGTAGACGGTTTGGATTGTCGAGGGCGCCCAAATCTGGAGGCGCTCCGGCTCAAGGGCGAACATGAGGCCGAGCCGGGTGAGGCCGAAGACCACCATCAGGACGAATGTACCCGTTATCCACGGGCGCACGACCGGATAACGGAAAGCAGGGTCCCTCCATACGACCCAGGCGCAGTCTATAAAAAAGGGCATGATGACGAGTTGCCCCGCCGCAACGCGCCAATTGACGCTCAAGTGGATCCCCGAGAAGTAATACGAGGTGGCCAGGTCATAGATCAGCGCGAGAATCAGGGGCAGGACGGGCGCCGCCCGGCCGGCGAACGCGCGCAGGCCCCGGCTGTAGAACATCGGGTAGAGCGTGTAGAAGAGGTTGCCCACCACCGCTCCCACCAGGGGCGGCAGGTCCTGCGAGTAGGCGAATAGGGTGAAGGCCGCGCCCTGGCCCAAGACGCCGATCGTCCAATACCGGAACCCGGGATAGAGGCGCCCGGTGAGCTGCACCAACACCATGCAAATGCCTGAAACAACCGAGAGGCTGCTGCAGATCACGAACATCGTGTGCAGGTCAAAATGAATGCTCATGGGCAGGTGCGGTGAGCGCGCAAGGGGTTCGAATTCGGATCGTAAGCCGCTTACTTGAGCAGAATCTGGCGGCGATCCTGGCCCCATTCCCGTGAAACCGAAAGTCTTGCCCCGGCCTTCCTAGGCTAGCCCATGCGAGATAACCCCTTGCGAAAAATATGGAAGGGCACTCCAGGCGGGCGCCACGGTCACTTCCCGGGGTGCGCCATCACGCGGTGCCAGAGCTCGGCCTCGCCCGGGATCCCGTGGCGCCCGAGCCCCAGATCTATCTGGGAGAGCGTGGGCTCATCCACCCTGTGCCTGGCGTCGCCCGGGAGCTCGCGCATGATCCTCCTCGCCAAGGCCCAGCACGCCCAGGCGCGCCATCGCCGCTGGTCCTTTCTCGGCTCGTTCATCCTGTCCGCATAGTGCTGGAAGTGAACCCGGGGATTGCCGATGAAAACCCCGGGCGGGGTGTGGGCCATGAACCACGCCATGGCCGCGTACGGCACGGGCCAGTCCACCAGGATGGCCTCGCCACCCTTCAGGTCGGCGCCCATCGCCCGGTCGAGGCAAAGCATCGCCCTTGCAGCGTATTTCCGCAGCCAGAGCGAGTGTGCGTACTCAAGGCAGGCGTCATAAAAGCGCTCCCCCCTGTCCTCGGGCCCGAACGCGTTGAGCGTCCGCCAGTCGAGTCCCGGCCGGGGCTGAGGCAGATGGGGGCATGGGGCCAGCATGGCAGGCTTGGGTGAACGCAAATCCCTGCAGCGTCAATGCGGCTCGACAGCCCCACCCCATTTGCGAGACAAGAGCAGACCTGAACACGCCCCCCGAAAGACAAGAACCTGGAGTCACCCTGTGGCGGCGCGCCGCCATGTGGCCTGTCGCGCAGCTCGTCCGCCTGTGGCTGATGACCATCCGCATCCAGATGGGCGACACGGACAGGGCGATCATCACCCATCAGTCCAGGGCCAGCATCTTCATCCTATGGCACAACCGGCTCTTCCTGGCCTCGGAGCTCTTCCGCAGGTACCGACGGGGGCATCCGATCTACAGCCTGATAAGCGCCAGCAATGACGGGGCATGGCTCACCGCGTATTTCATGGCCGTGGGCATGAAGGCGGTGCGGGGATCCTCGAGCCGAAACGGTCGGGAGGCCGCGACGGCGCTCGTCGACGTATTGCGAAAGGGCTACGACGTGGGGATCACCCCCGACGGTCCGAGGGGGCCGGTCTACGAGATGAAGCCGGGTGCACTCATCGTTGCGCGCCGCGCGCTTCCCCGCGTTTGCCTGGTCGGCCTGGACTTTGAATCCTCATGGAGGGTCTCCAGCTGGGACGGGTTCCACCTCCCGCGCCCGTTCTCAAGGGTGCACGCGCGGTTCGAGCTCGTCCCCGTGGAGGAGCTCAGCGAACGCGACGAGGCCGCGCACCGGATCGGCGCACGGCTCGTCGAGCTTAATCCCGACAGGAGGCCAGCTCCGGTTAGAAGGAGGGCGTGACGGTCACGGTGTCCCCGGGGGACGCCACATAGTCTGCGCCGACGCTCCAGGACTGGTCGTTGAGGAGGAGCTTGAACGTCAGCGGCTTCTCTATCCCAGAGAGCACGGTCTTCCAGGTGTCGCTAGACACGTTGTCGAGAAGGATGCCCTTCTCCCATGAGAGGCCCGGGCCTTCGCCCCGGAGATAGAGGGTGTTTCCAAAGCCGACGTCGACCTTGGCGACGATGGTGGCTCGGGAGCCCGTGGGTTTGGCCACGATTGCGGGGGCGGCAGCCGGCGTAGCCGGCTTCTTCACCTTGGGCGCAATGGTGGATTTAAGCGCCGGGGCGGGCGCGATGAACTTGGTCGCCGGGGCGGGCGTCTTTGCGGTCTTGGCGATCTTTGTGATCTTTTTCATATGAGACGATTATTTACCCTGGGTACAAACAGCCCCACGGACTCATCGAAAACATAGCATTTGCAACGCCAAACCGCGAGTGCGTTCCAAATTTCCAAGCCCGCCACCTATTTGCCATTCGACCGTCACAACCTAACCCGATGGCGTCACCTCACCTGCAGCGTGTTGCCTTCAAATTCAAGGCCCAGCGACGGTATTGAAACCGCCTTGCGGTTGCCGTCCTTGCGCACGGTCCCCGCGATCCACGCGTCATAGCCGGAGGCGCGCGCGGCCTCGAGGGCGGGCCCGGCGGTCTCGGGCGAAACGTACACCGCGAAGCCGATGCCCATGTTGAACGTGGCGTAGGCCTCGCGCGGGGCGACCGGCCCAGCCCTCATCAGGAAGCTGAAAAGTGGCGGGTGCGGGCGGGGGGCCGTGATCTCGTAGACAAAGGGCTCCTCGAGCCTCATCAGCTTGCGCCAGCCGTGCCCGGTCACGTGGGCGGCATAGTTAAGGCGCAGCGCCCGGCGCTGGCACTCGCGCACGAAGCCGACATAGATCGCGGAGGGGGCCAGGAGCGCCTCGCCGAGCGTCGTTCCGCCCTCGACCCGGGTGCCGTACCGGGCGGGCAGGCTCTCGGCGATCTTCCGGCAGAGCGTGAGCCCGTTGGTCTGGACGCCAGAGGAGGCGAGAAAGATGATCACGTCGCCGGGACTGACGTCGCCCACGATCCGAAGGGATTTCGGGGAGATCGTTCCCACGGCGGAGCCGGCCAGCACGATGGCCCCGGGCTCGATCAGGCCCCGAAGCGCGGGGGTCTCGCCTCCGCCCCACACCGCCCCGGCGGACCGGCAGCCCTCTGCGAAACCGGCAACGAGCTCCTGCGCCCGCAGCTCGTCCGAGAACCAGTCCGAGCTGCCCACCGCGGCGTGCATGGCAATCGCGATCGGGAGCGCGCCGCAGGTCACCAGGTCGTTGGCGATCGTGGCCACGGTGTCGACGCCGATGGAGCGGTAGAAGCAGCGGCCTGTCTCGGCCTGCACGGCGTCAGCCACCAGATTCTTGGTGCCGAGGCCCTCCTCGACGTGGGCAAGGTAATGGTCCTCGGCCTCGATCAGGTACGCGCTCTCGCCGCGCACGGTCGAAGGCTCCTTGAAGCCGTGCCCCTCGAGGAGGTCGCTCGTCGTGAGCGCCGCCTTCTGGCAGGCACGCTTAAAGGCGTCCAACGGCCCGTAGCTCACGCCCGACGATTCGTAGGAGAGCGACATCGGTTTCCCTAGTAGGACCGTCCCTCGCTCTTCTCGTAGTAGTTCACGTACGCCTGGTTCACGACCCGGTATCCACCCTCGGTCGGGTAGTGCCCCGAGAAATACCAGTCGCCCGTGTGGTTGGGCACGGCGGCACGGAGGTTCTCGATGGTCTGGAAGATGATCTCGATCTCGCCGACCCAGGCGATTTTCGAGGGCCTGACGAGCTTGCTGATGCGCGCCGAGATCTGCTCGGCGGTGAACGGCTCGTAGAGCTTGCGCACGTGGTTCACGAGTCCCTTCTTCACGACCTCCTCGCGGCACGACCGGTACACCTCGGCCATGAGGTCGGTCCGCCCGGACTCCTTGAGCAAGTCGATCACGGCCTCGAAAGCGACAAACTTGCCGATCTCCGACATGTCGATGCCGTAGCAGTCCGGATACCGGATCTGGGGGGCAGTCGATACGATCACGATCTTCCTGGGGTTGAGGCGGGCCAGGATCCTAAGGATCGACCGGCGCAGGGTCGTGCCGCGGACGATCGAGTCGTCGACGCACACCAGGTTGTCGACCCCGGGGCGCACCGAGCCGTACGTGATGTCGTAGACGTGGCTCGCGAGCTGGTTCCTCATCGATTCCTGGCCGATGAAGGTGCGCAGCTTGATGTCCTTGCTCACGACCTTCTCGCCGCGCGGCCAGTTCCTGAGGATGAGCTCGTCGAGCAAAGGCTCGGTGATCCTGTCCTCCGCGCTCGCCTTGAGTATCGCCGCCTTCACCTCGCCCCGCCGCAGGGTCCTCAGGGCCGACATGAGCCCGTAGTAAGCGACCTCGGCCGTGTTTGGGATGAAGCTAAAGACCGTATCGGACCAGTTGCGGTCGATCGCCCGCAGCACCTGCTCGGCGAGCCTGCCGCCGAGCGCCTGCCGCTCGCGGTAGATGTCGACGTCGTTGCCGCGGGAGAAATAGATGCGCTCGAACGAGCACGACGCCTTGGGCAGCACCGGCGTGAAGGGCTGCTCGGAGATCGACCCCCTGCGCTTGATCACGACCACGTGCCCCGGCTGCACCTCCTTCACCTCCTCCACCGCCAGGTCGAACACGGTCATCAGCGGAGCACGCTCCGAGGCAAAGGCGACGACCTCGTCGTTCTGGAACCAGTGGCAGGGCCGGATGCCCGAAGGATCGCGCGCCACAAAACTGTCCCCGTTTCCGACCAGGCCGCAGAGCACGTAGCCCCCGTCCCATTTCTGCGAGGCTCGGGATAGGACGCGCGTGAGGTCCAGGTCCTCGCTGATCCTGCGGGAGAGCTCGTCGCCCGCCAGGTTGCGGGTCCTCAGGTACCGGTAGATGTCCTCGTGCTCCTCATCCAGGAAGAAACCGATCTTCTCGAGGATCGCCTGCGTGTCGGTCGCGAACACGGGATGCTGCCCGATCGCGATCAGGGACTGGTTCAACTCGGCCGTGTTCGTGAGGTTGAAATTCCCGCAGAGCGCCAGGTTTCGGGTCGCCCAGGGGCTGCGCCTAAAATAGGGATGGCAGGCGCTCAGGTTGTAGCCGCCGCTCGTCCCATAGCGGAGGTGGCCCAGGAAGAGCTCGCCGCCGAAGTCGAAGTTCTTCTTCACCGTCTCGGTGAACTCGGGGTGGATCACCCCTGAGGAGACCTTGTCGTTGTACTGCCCAAGCAGCTGCTTGAAGATCCGGTCGAGCGGGTTCGACTTCACGTTGCGCTCGCGGAACATGAAGGGTTCGCCGGGCGCGACATTGAGCTTCACGCAGGCCACGCCCGCGCCGTCCTGCCCCCGGTTGTGCTGCTTCTCCATCAGCAGGAACAGCTTGGTGAAGCCCCAGAGCGGCGTTCCATACTTCTCCTGGTAATAGGACAGGGGCTTTAGGAGGCGCACAAGGGCGACCCCGCATTCGTGGGAGACAAAGTCGCTCATGGGGGTCTAGCCGATTCCGGGACGCCTCATGGCCGACTCTATACTCGTTTCCCACCCGGCCTGCAACTCGGAGACGGGCCACGACAGCTCGCCCCGCGCCGTCGCGACGGAGAGCGTCCGGCTGGAGGTGAACGAGCCGATCGCGGTGCAGGGGACGCCGGCGGCAGCGGCGTCGGCCGAGAGAGCTCCCAGGTGGCGGTCATCCACCTCCAGGAGCACCCTGCCCTGGCTCTCCCCGAAGAGGAGAGCGTCCAGGCGCGGGGAGGCAAACCCCCTCAGGTCGACCGTGGCGCCCACCAAACCGGGCCCAAAGAGCATCTCGGCAAGGGCCACGAGGAGGCCCCCCTCGCTCAGGTCGTGGGCGGCACCGACTCTGCCCGCGCGGATCTGCGAGAGAACGAGGTCCTGCAGGCGCTTCTCGGCGGCCAGGTCAACGCCGGGGGAGTCGCCCGTCTTCTTGCCGTGGACGGCCCCAAGGAACTGGCTCCCGCCAAGCTCAAAGGGCGCCCCGCCCAGGAGCACCACGCGCGATCCCGCGGAGCGCGCGAACTGGCGGGTGACATGGCGCTCCTCTTCGATGAAGCCCACTACCGAGACGGTCGGCGTCGGGTCGATCGCCCCCTCGGGCGACTCGTTGTAGAGCGAGACGTTCCCCCCGACGACCGGGACGTCGAAGAATCGGCACGCCTCGGAGAGCCCGGCGACGCACTCCTTCAGCTGATAGAAGTTCTCGGGCTTGTAGGGGTTTCCGAAATTGAGGTTGTCGGTCATCGCCAGAGGCGTGGCACCCGAGCAGACGAGGTTGCGCAGGCACTCCACCATCGCGATCAGGGCACCCCGCCTGGGGTTCAGGTAGCAGTAGCGGCCGTTGCAGTCGTTGGAGATCGCAATGAACTTCTCGCTCTTGCCGAGCCTCAGGCGAACGACGCCCGAGTCGCTTCCGGGCAGAACCACCGTGCCATGCTGCACCATGTGGTCGTACTGCCGGTAGATCCAGCGCTTGGAGGCGATCGTAGGCAGCGAAAGGAGCCGGGGAAGGACCGCCTTGGCCGCTACCAGGTCCAGGTCGGGCAGGCCCGAGTCCTCGGGCGTCCAGCTTGAGGTCTCGTCCATGTAGGACGGTCTCCGGGCCTCGCGCTGGTAAACAGGGGCATTGTCCGTGAGCGCCGACGCCGGGATGTCCGCCACGACGACGCCATGCTGGCGCACGACCATGCGGCCCGTGTCCGTCACGGTGCCGACGTAGGCCGCGTGGAGATCCCACTTGGCGAACACCTCCTCGATCTCCCGCTCCCTACCCTTCTGGACGATCACGAGCATGCGCTCCTGGGACTCGGATAGCATGATCTCGTAGGAGTTCATCCCGGACTCGCGCTGCGGGACCTGGTCGAGCTCTATCTCGATCCCCGCACCGCCGCGGCTGGCGGTCTCGCAGGTCGAGCATGTGAGGCCGGCCGCGCCCATGTCCTGGATGCCGACCACGAGCCCCGGCACCGCCATCATCTCAAGGCAGGCCTCGATCAGGAGCTTCTCCATGAACGGGTCGCCCTTCTGGACCGCGGGCCTGTCCGAGGAGCTCTCCGCGCTCAGTTCCTTCGAGGCAAACGCGGCCCCTCCGAGTCCGTCGCGCCCGGTCGCGGCGCCCACATAGTACACGGGGTTGCCGAGCCCCGTCGCCTTGCCGCGCCGGATCTGGTCGTGGCGGAGGGTCCCCAGGCAAAGCGCGTTTACGAGAGGGTTCCCCTCGTACGAGCGGTCAAAGTACACGTCGCCCCCCACGGTGGGCACGCCGACACAATTGCCGTAGTGCGCGATCCCGGCCACCACGCCTCGCAGCAGGCGCTTGGTGACGGGCGAGTCGAGCTCGCCGAACCTGAGCGAATTGGTGAGGAGGACGGGCCTTGCACCCATCGTGAAGATGTCCCGGATGATGCCCCCGACGCCGGTCGCAGCCCCCTCGAACGGCTCGATGGCGCTCGGGTGGTTGTGGGACTCAATCTTAAAGGCTATCGCCCAGCCGTCGCCGACATCGATGATACCGGCATTTTCCTCACCCGCCTTCACGAGCACGCGCCCGAAACTCTCGGTGGCCCCGCGTTTCTCGGTCGGGAAGCCCTTGAGCAGGGGCCTGGTGTTCTTGTAGGAGCAGTGCTCGGACCACATGACGGAGAAGATGCCGAGCTCGGTGAGCGTGGGCGCCCTGCCCAGGTGCACCTTGACCTGCTCGTACTCGTCCGGCAGCAGTCCGTGCTTCTTGACCAGCTCCGGGGTGATGGGCTGGTTGAGTACCGGGTCGGGATTGGGCGGCAGTTCCGCACTCATTACGCGCTTTCCTTCAGGATCTCGGGAAACCGGAGCGAGAGGACAGCGCGCGCGATGGCGAGACCGTCCTGGCTCGGGTGGAATCGCTCGAACGCCCGGTCCGGGTGCGGCATCATGCCGAAGACATTGCCCTCCTCGTTGCGAATGCCCGCTATGGACGAGAGGGAGCCGTTCGGGTTGTCCACGTAGCGCAGAAGCACCTGGTGGTTGCTCTCAAGCCTCTCAAGCCCCGCGTCGTCGATCCGGAAGTTGCCCTCGCCGTGGCCGATCGGCAGCCGGACCCGCTTTCCCACCATGCGCGTGTTGAAGGCCGGCCCCGCCTCCTCGACCGCCAGGTCGCACGTCATGCAGCGGTACTCCAGGGAGCTGTTGCGGATCAGGGCCCCGGGGAGGAGCCCGGCCTCGCATAGGATCTGGAATCCGTTGCAGATGCCGAGGACGAGCCCACCACGCTCGGCGTACTCGCGGACGGCCGCCATGACGGGCGAGAACCGTGCGATCGCGCCGCAGCGGAGGTAGTCGCCGTAGGAGAAGCCCCCAGGGACAACGACCAGGCCCGCCTCCCCGAGGCGCGTGTCCTTGTGCCAAACGTAGCGTGTCGGCACCCCGAGGCCGCTCGCGAAAAGGTGGAAGGCATCCTGGTCGCAATTCGAGCCAGGAAATTGGAGCACGGCGATGTTCATGGGGCCACCGATCACCCGGCGGCGATCTCGTAGTGGTAGTCCTCGATCACCGGGTTGCTAAGGAGGTCCCTGCAGAGCTTGTCCAGCTGGACCCTGAGTTGAGGGGAGTCTGCACCCTCGAGTTCAAGCTCGATCACCTTGCCGACCCGCGTGCCCTTCAGCCCCTTCAGGCCGAGGCTCTCCAGCGCGTGGCCGACAGCCACTCCCTGGGGATCCAGGACGTTCCTCTTGGGGGTTACGAATACTTTGATCTTCACGGACCGTTAAAGGCAAACGATGACGCCGTGAATCCCGGAGTGGTCAAGGTTTTTGCCCCGAAATCCGTGTCATTTGTCGCGATTTCGGGGATGAAAGCGCGTGTGCTGGTCGAGCAAGCGCTTTCCCTCCACCGACGTGTAGATCTGGGTGGTCGAAATGCTCGCGTGGCCGAGCATCTCCTGGATCGCCCTAAGGTCCGCGCCTCCGGAAAGCAAATGCGTGGCAAAGGAATGCCTAAGGAGGTGGGGCTTCACGGTCTTGGCGATGCCCGCCCGCCGGGCGTGTTTCTTCACGATCCCCCAGAGCGCCACACGGGAGAGCGAGGTCCCGCGGCTGCTCAGGAAGAGCTCGCTGCGGGTGCGGCCCTTCACGTAGTGCGGCCGCCCGGAGAGGATCCACATGGAGAGCGCGTCGCGGGCCCGCGCCCCGATCGGGACCACCCGCTCCTTGGACCCTTTGCCAAACACCCGGGTGAATCCATTCTCAAGGTCGACCTGCTGGAGGGTGAGCGCGGCGAGCTCGGAGACCCGCAGGCCGCTCGAGTAGAAAAGCTCGAGGAGGGCCTTGTCCCTGAGCGAGGCGGGGTCGCCACCGGAGGGCGAGGCCAGGAGCCTCACCACCTCGTCGGCGGTGAGCGACTGCGGCAGGCGCCTGGCAAGCTTCGGGCCAAGGAGGAGCGCCGTGAAATCATCCGGCCTTAGGCCCTCGCGGACCATGAAGCGCGCAAACATCCTGAGCGCCGTGAGCTTGCGCGCCTGGCTTGACGCCGCGTTGCGGCCGAGCGAGCGCACCCAGGCGCCCGCCTGCTCGGCCGTCACGCCGCGCCAGTCCGCGGCCCCTTTGCGCGACACGTAGGCGGCGCACTGCTCCAGGTCGCGCTGATAGCTCTCGCGCGTGTTGCGGGAGAGCCCCCGCTCCAGGTCTATGTACGCAAGGTAGGCGTCGATGTCGGACGCGAAAGCGCTTGCCTGCATTGGGGCCTTGCGGCCGGCCCTAGTAGCGCCGGCGCATCGGAGGGGGCGTCGGTCCGCCCTGCTCCTTCATCCGGAAGGTGATCCGGGCCTTCTCAAGGTCGTACGGGCTCATCTCCATCTTCACCGTGTCGCCGGCGGCTATCTTTATGAAGTTCTTTCGGAGCTTGCCCGAGATGTGCGCCAGGACCACGTGACCGGGGCTCTTGAGCAGCTCGACCTTGAACATCGTGCCCGGAAGTACGGCCACCACCTTGCCCTCAACTTCTATCGCGTCGTTATCAGGCATGGTTTGCGCAGGATTTGGCCGGGTGAGCAGGGAGCATCGCTTGGTTTGTAGGTTCGAAAGTGAGCATTCTAAAGGCGTGATCCGCTCATCAGAGTCAAGGATTTACGCTTGGGAGGGCCCGCCAGGACCCCCCGGGGCCGGCGAACCGCGGGTTAACCCGCATTGGCCTTTGGGAGCGCCACCGGCTGGGACCACTGCGGGAAGCCGGGCACCCGCAGGTGCCGCCTGTAAAGCGTGCGCCCATCGGTCGCAAACAGCATGTCGAAGCCTGCCCCTCCCCAGCACAGGCCCTCGACCGGACCACTTGGCGATGGCAGCCACAGGATCGCCCGAACCCTGCCGTTGCGGTCGCAGACCTGGATCCCGAGCGGGGTCGCGGCATAGAGGCTGCCCACGGTATCGACCACAACGTCCTCCGTCCCGGGCCCTGCCGGCGCATCGCCTGCGTGGAGCCAATAGAAGGGTTCCCGGTCCTGCAATACGCCGTCACCGGGCGCCACCGAGCTGTCGATCCGTGCGGTCGATCGCTCCGCGGCAAAAAAGAGCCCCTTGTCTGGGGAAAACGCGATCCCGGTGACCGAGGCCGGCACCTCGTCGGCAAGCGCCCTTGCGCCGTCCGGCTTCAGGAGCCAGATCCTGCACGGCTCGTCGGATTGCACGCCTGGTTCCGAGACGTAGAGCTCGCCCGCGGCGGTCGCAAGGATGCGGCCTCCCCGGATCCCTTCGGCTACCCTTCGAATGCGGCCCTGGGCGTCTGTCGCCAAGATCGTCCCCTCGGAGGGGACCGTCGCGTAGAGCGTCCCGTCGGGCCCGAACGCCCGGCCTCCGACAGGCGGCGCGTTCACGGAAACCACCTCGGGAGCGCCGCCCGCGTCCACCCGGTAAAGCGTGCGGCTCCCGGTGTCGCTGAAGAACACCTCCCCCTTCGGGTTGGACGCCAAGCCCGCGACCCCGCGGTAATCCCCGTCGATCCGCTGCCAGGCCTCCCCGGGGCGCAGGATCTCCGCCAGCTTGTCGTTCGCCGAAACGCCGGCCTGGACCGGCGCAGGCCATCCCCGCCACAGCCACCGCATGACGTCGGGAAGAATCACGTTTCCCGGGCCGCCGTCGTGGCCGTGCTCGCCCCATGCGTGCTCCACGTCGTAGCCCGCGAACGCGAGGGCCGCCTCCATGTTCAGGTTGGCCGTGTACCAGCTCCCAAAAAGGGGATTCCACGCGTCGGTCGACCCGTCCTCAAGAAAGATGCGCACCGCCTTGGGCTCGGCCTTGCGCACGAGCGCCGGGTAGTCGTGCCCGCCGCGCATCGACACGAAGGTCCCGATGACGCTGTAGACGCGGCTGAAGGCGTCGGGGCGCTCCCAAGCGAGCGTGAAGCTCCCGATGCCCCCTGTGCTTGCGCCCGTCACCGCGCGGTCCTTCCCGTCGTGGGAGAGCCGGATCTGCCGGCCGTCCACAGCCTTCAGGGTCTCTACCCGAGGGAGCAGCTCTTCGAGTACGAACCTGGGGAAATTGCCGTTCGTGCTGTCAAACTCGTAGGACCGGTTCCACCGATAGGCCTCGCCGCCCTTCGTTTTCCAGATGACACCCGACGAGATCCCGACCCCGATGGCGACAGGCATGTCCCCCTTGGCGATCAGGTTGTCGAACACCGTTGTCTCGTTTTCCCCGATTCCATCCAGGCGGACCACCAGGCACGCGGGCGTCGCCGGGTTGTACTGCGCCGGGACGTAGACCCTGAAGTGGTTCTCCGTGCCGGGATAGACGCGCGAGTCCGAGATGACCCCGTCGATCGTCTCGCCCTTGGGGATGCCGGGGTGCGGCTTCGAGTCGTCCGTGAGGGGGCCCGACAATTCGCCGCGGATCCTCTGGATGATCTCGGGCGCCGCCGCGGGCTCGGACCCCGAGACCCCGGGGCCGACGCCAAGCGCAAGCGCCAGAAGGGCCAGGGCGCGGCTAAGGGTCATGGCGAATATTGCCGACGCCCCGCGGACCGCCGGCTACGCCCCGCCCTCCCACGCCTTGGCGCTCACAGGGTCGCGGCCCTCGTCGAAATCGATGTAGTCGAACATGGTCATGATGGGCTTGCCTTCGAACCCGCTCTCCTTGATCCGCTTTGCCAGCGTCTCCGACGCCTCGTCCCGGAATCCGCGCTTCATCATGAAGGCGTTCCACAGCTCGCAGTCCAGGTCCGGCCGGCGCCCGCCGCGCTCCTCGGCCCACCCCAGGAGCGCCTCCTCCGGCTCGGTTCCACCGAGGACATGGCCCCTCAGTTCGCCATAATCCACCCGCAGAAATCCGCAGCACCGGCTGTCAAAGCCCTTTCCAAGGTTGGCGACATACTCGTCCACGGGCAGCTTGCCGGCGGCGTGCAGCCGGATCTTGTCGAGCATGCGGCCGAAATAGACAATACGGCCAACCTTTGCATAGGGACTCCTCAAGCCGGCGACGATGGACATGCCTAGCAAGTGGCCCCAATCGGGCAGAAGAGCAAATCCGATCGGTGCGCCCCGCATGACCGCGAGACTTGCCTCCCGCCGGGGCGGTTCCCACGATCCCAGGGGCTCCTGCACCGCCTGGTAAGGCGCGCATGGAGCGCGGCGCCCCACAGCCAGAACCCAAACACCATGAGCAATGACCGTCCACTGCGGGTAGGGCTGTGCGGCATAGGGTTGGAGGCCTACTGGAGCCAGTTCGCCGGGCTCAGGGAAAAACTCGAGGGCCACGTGTCGAGGGTGGCCGCTCGCATGAAGCGGGCCGGCGCGGACGTGGTCAGCCTGGGGCTTGTGGACACCGCCGTTCGGTCGGTCGAGGCGGGCCACCAATGCCGAAGGCAGGACATCGACGTCCTGTTCCTGTATGCGACCACCTATGCCCTTTCAAACACGGTCCTCCCGCTCGTGCAGCGGGCGGGGGTCCCGGTTGTGGTCCTCAATCTCCAGCCGGAGGCCGCCATCGACTACGCGGCCTTCAACCGCCTAGGCGACCGGGCCGCCATGACCGGGCACTGGCTCGCCTACTGCTCGGCCTGCCCCGTTCCCGAGATCGCAAATGTCTTGTCCCGGGCGGGAATCCCGTTTCACCAGGTGACCGGGGTCCTCGATGACGAGCAGGCATGGAGGGAGATCGAGGAGTGGCTTGCCGCGGCCGGCGTGCGCTCGATGCTCGCCTCCCTGAGGCTGGGGCTCATGGGCCACTACTACGGCGGAATGCTCGACATAATGACGGACCTCACCCTGGTCTCGATCACCTTTGGCTCCCACCTGGAGATCCTGGAGGTGGACGAGCTGACCGCTCTGGCGGCGGAGGCGGGCGAATCCGACGTCGCGCGGCGCGTGGATGAGTTTCGCGAGAGTCTCGACGTCCAGCCCGACTGCACCGAGGGGGAGCTGGCCCGAGCCGCGCGGACCTCCGTCGCCCTGGACGCGCTCGTTGCGCGCTACGACTTAGGCGCCCTTGCCTACTACTACAAGGGCTCCGGCAACGCGCCCAACGAGGACACGATGAGTTCCATCATCCTTGGAACCTCCCTGCTCACGGCGCGCCACGTGCCGGTCGCCGGAGAGTACGAGGTGAAGAACGCGCTCGCGATGAAGATCATGGACACGCTGGGGTGCGGCGGCTCATTCACCGAATTCTATGCGATCGATTTCAGGGACGACTTGGTGCTCATGGGGCACGACGGCCCCGGCCACATCGCGATTAGCCGGGGAAGGACCAAGGTGCGGCCGCTCTCCACCTACCACGGCAAGGTGGGACGGGGCCTGTCGGTGGAGATGAGCGTGAAAACCGGACCCGTGACCCTGCTTTCCGTGGCGGAGGACAAGGAGAAGCGCTTCCGGCTCCAGGTTGCCGAGGGAGAGTGCGTGGACGGCCCGATCCTTGAGATAGGAAACACGAATAGCCGCTATCGCTTTCCCCCGGGGGCGCGCGGGTTTGTGAATGCCTGGAACGCACAGGCTCCCGCGCACCACTGCGCCGTGGGCGTGGGCCACGTGGCCAGCACCCTAAGAAAGGCGGCAGCCCTCATGGGGGTGGGATTCCACCACGTTTGCTGAACCCAACCCGGCGAGGCGACACTAGCTGCCCCAAACCCTAAAGAACACCCCACCATGAAGTCCGTCCCGAATGACCCCACTCGAAAGGGGCATGACCCCCGGCGGTTGGCGCGAGCGGGCGTGAGAGCCGCGCTCGCCGCCCTAAACCTCACCCTCTGCGGGCCCTTGCGCGCCCAGGGGCCCACGGCCCCGGGCCCCCGGGTCCCCTCAAGGTCGAGCTACTTGAATGTCGCGGTCTCGGACAACCACGAGGCGCTTCTCTTCCTGGGTGTCGACGGGCTCGGCAGGTCCAAGGTGGGGCAGAACGTCCTCCTCGCGCAGCCACCGGCCGCTCCCGCGAATCCAGGCTGGAGGGTCGACGCCGGCGACAGGGAGATTCGGCTCGCCTCGACGGCCTCGCAGCAGCAGTCACCCGCCCCCTTCGTCGTCACGATCGACACCCACGTGTGCTACGGGACGCTGCTCGGGGTGTTCGACAAGGAGGGAAGGATCTCGCTGCCCGCAGTGCTCCACCTGCCGGGATACGGCACGCTCCGGGTGACTTCGGCCTCGGCCGGCGCTGCGCTCGGCTACACGTCGGGGCCGGGCTGGATCAAGGTTGCATTCCCCGCTGCGTCGGGCGGAGCCGGCAGGGCCGAATACCGCCTCGAGGTGACCACCATCTGCCCCCCGGTTGGGGATGCCGGTAGCGACCCCCGGTATGACGGCCTCCGGAGGAACTGGCTCAACGTGCTCCAGCTCAATCCAAACCGGCGCGTGCTCTCGAACAACACGAACAGCGACACGTGCGCCTTCTGCTACTACGAGTATGCCGACATTGCCCGCCAGACGCCCCCCCTGGCCGATGGGCTTTACGCGCTGGACCTCGTGCGCCAGTCACTCGAGAGGGTCTTCGGCGGCATGAAGGCTTACGGCATGCCAGGCTACGGAACCCCCGGGATCGGCGAATTCCCGGCAGAGTCCTCGGACACGTTCCCCTCCCTCCTCATCGCCGCCGACGACTATGTCGAGGGGCGCCAGGACTGGGCATGGCTCGGGGCCCATTACGGCGAGATCAGGGCGATGGCCGAGAAGATGCTCGCGACCGACACCAGCGGCGACGGCCTGGTCAAGTACGCGATATCGGGCAACTCGGGGATCTGGAACGAGGGGATGCCCAAGCTGCGGCCCTCGAACTGGTGGGACACGATCGGGTTTGGCTACGAGGACGCCTACTCCAACGCGCTCGCGTACCGTGCGCTGCTCGGGATGCAGCGGATGGCCGACGGGGCGCAGGACCACGGAGGCGCGGCCCGCTACGGCGCGGCGGCCGCGAAGCTTCGCAATTCCTACTATGCCACCTTCTTCAACCCATCGAGCGGGGTGCTCGCGGGCTGGAAGAGCGCCGACGGCAGGCTCCACGACTATTATTTCACGTTCGTCAACTCGGCCGCGGTCCTCTACGGCCTTGTGTCCGGCGACAGGGCGGCCCGGATCATGGATCGCCTCTGGGAAAAGATGGCCGAGGTCGGCTTCACCCGGTTCCGCATGGGCCTGCCCGGGAACCTGGTCCCGGTCGTTCGCGCGGATTATTCGCACAAGGCGCCCCGGTTTGGGGGAGGCGTCCGCGAGGACAATGCGGACGGCTTCCAGATCTATGAGAATGGGGGAGCCACGGCCTGCTTCTCGTATTTCACGATAGCCGCCTTCGACAAGGTCGGCCAGCGCGGGCGCTCCGACGCCATCCTGTTTCCCCTGATGGACGCATTCGAGAAGCGGGAGTTCGAGGGCACCGGGCCGAACCAGATGACCAACGACTGGAGGAAGTGGGACGGAACCTCCGAGGGCTACGAGGGTTTCCTCGTGGACAACTACTACGCCCTCTTGGCGGTTCCCGAGCGCCATTAGCGCTCAGGCCGGGCCATGCTTGAGGAGGAGCGTCACCGGGCCGCCGCGGGGAAGCCTGTAGCGCCTGTGGCCAGGCGGCGCCGGTCCCTGGGCCTCCGGCAGGCCGACGGCCTCGCCGTCGGGCAGGACGAGCTCGCCCTGGCCGCCGGGCGGCAGTCCCAGGGTCACTTCGACCCGGCCGGCACCCTTCCTGGACCTCATGCTCACGGGGCCCTGGACCGTGAATGCCGTCAGGTCTAGGCTCTCGATATCTCCAGTCTGGGGCCGGACCTCGAACCGCCTGAATCCGGGTTCCAGCGGCCTAAGGCCCATCAGGCCGTGGAAAGCCATGTAGAGGGGCACCACGGCGCAGTGGCTCCACTGCTGGTTGGAGTCAGGCTTAGAATGCCACTCCTCCTGCAGCGTGTTGTTCGCCAGCACGGACTCCATCGGGGCCCAGCGCTTGCGCAGGTCCGCAACGATGACGTCCCCGCGCCCGTACCGGGCCAGCGCCCACAGGCGCCAGCACGCGTTCGCGGGATAGGAGAAGCCCATCTCCGGGGGGCATTCGACCAGCTCCCGAAGGGCCTCTGTGCTTCGCCCTCCCGGGCACTGCTCGAAAAGGATGGCCGTCGAAAGCGAACGATCGCAGGTGCGCGGCCCCGCTTCCTGCGAGAGCCACGGCAGGTTGTTGATGAAAAGGTTTCGCTCCGGACTCCAGAAGCGCGCCACGGCCGCCCCTGCCAGGCCCCGACCGAAGCGCGCCGCAGCGTCCGCCTGGGCCGAGTGGCCGAATGCGCGGCAAAGGGGCGCCAGCGCATGCTCCATCGCGGCGGCCGCATAAAGGTTGAAGGCGCACTGCTTGTGGCGCTGCTGCTGGTAGGCGTCCACGTCCATCCACACCGAGGGGATGCCCAGGTTCTCGACGGGCAATAGGCCGTCGGGGCCAACCCGGCCTTGGAGGTATTTGGCAAAAAGGAGGAGCCGGGGGTATGGCTCCCTTAGCGCCTCCAGTTCGCCCGTGTAGGAATAGTGGTGCCAGCAGTCGAACGTGAACCCCACCCCGTGGTCCAGGATGGGCCCCCAGTCCGTGAGGTCCAGTTGCCGCTCGGAGAGCCGGGCCAGGCGGTCGTAGGCGGGCCAGCAATCCAGGAAATAGCCGTCCTTGGTGAGGCCCTGGCTCCAGGTGCTCAGGTACCGGGCCACCAGGCGGCGTTCCCCGAACGCAAGGCTCACGGCGTGCATCTGGTGCCCGCCGTCCCCGCTGTACTGCTGGCGTTCCCGAGCCATGCCGTCCACCAGCGTCTCCTGGGCGCAGTTGCGGAGGGTGTTGACGGAGGCCTCAAAGAGCCTCTGCAGGCCCGGCTCGCCGGTCGCCAGGCGCGCCTCATTGGGCCACGGGAAGGAGCGGCGGCGGACCTTCACGTCGCTCACCGTCACGCGGCCCGTGGCGTCGCGGATGTGCAGCTGGATCCAGCGCAGGCTTTCGAAGTCGAAGCATTCAAACTCGTTCCTCCCCTCCCGGCATATGAAGCGGGTCCACGAGTCGAAGTGGGTGTTCAGGAGCGGCGGGCCGCCCACCGCGTGCGCCTCCTGGACCAGCAGCTCGACGGTCGTGCCGGCGGGCGCATTGATCGTGAAGCACGGCCATCCTACCACCTGCTCTGCGAGCTCGAAGGTCAGGGCGGCGGCACGCGTGCCGTCCAGCAGGATGCTCCAGCACCCCGGGGCCGTCTCGGCCGCAAGGTCCTCGCGGACCGCGTCGAAGGCCAGCGGCACCCGAAAATCAAAGTAGTCCCTCGGCGGTACCCGCCATTTAAACCAGAGTGATTCCGCGAGGCCGGCCACCGGAACCATGGATTCCCTCAGGGCAGGGATGCTCCGCGCGCGAAGCTGTGACCCAGCGGGCCCGCCGCCCAGGTCCAGGAGGTAATCCGGGTAGTCCGTGGAAAGCGCGGGCTTGTTGGGCGAGCCCCCAAGCGGCATCGCCGGCAGCCACGGGGATCCCGCGGGAAAATCCGGACGCGTCCAGCCGTACGGATAGGCCCGGGCGTCAAACTCCTCCTGCAGGGCGCGCAGGTACCATCTCTTGGGGCGGCCCGGCTGCCAGGCTTGGCACAGCAGCGCCTGCCACCCCGCGTCCGACACCACAGTTTCAATCCGACCATCCTCGTGCTCGATCTGAAGATAGAGGAGAAACCCTGGCTTTCCCACGGGCCAGGTGCCGTCGCCCGCGCCGTAGAAGAGGACCGTGGCGCCCAAGGCGTTCTCGCCAGCCTGAAGCAGGCCGGTCACGTCGATGGGGTCGGCCTCGGCCCAGCGGGGGTCGCTTGGCGCAGGTCCCCATTGCACGCGCTGCCCATTGACCTCCAGGCGGTAGCGGCTGTCCGCGCACACCCATCCCACGGCCCGGCGCGGCCTGGCGGCGAGCCGCAACTGGCGGCGGAACAGGACGAAGGTGCTGGGCAGCGTGCGGCCCGAGGGGTACCAGATCCAGCGGGCCGGCGAAAGGTCGGGGAGGGCCGCCACCGCCGACCCCGGTGCGGGCACCGGTTCAATCGGATCCCCTCCGGGGCCCACCCCTCCGGCGGGGGAGGCGGGGGCCAGCAGCAGTGAGCCCCCGGCGGATGCGGAGACCTTGAGGAACTCGCGGCGGTTCATTCTTGAAATTTTCTTTGCCCAGAAGGCCCTGCCGGCGGGCGCCCTCTCCGCTTCCGGCTAGGCCTTTATGCCAAGCTGGTTCCTGATGAAGTCCTTCATGGGAGCCGGGACAAATATCGGCCTGAAGAGGATATGGGTCGTACCGTCCTTCAACTTCACCGTGAAACGATACACGCGCACGTTGTTATCAAGGTTCATGATCCACTTCACGTGCTCGTCCTGCGGCGCGAAGGGCTTGCTGACGCCGGCGTAAAGGCCATCCTTGCCCATTCGCACGCTCGAGTCCGAGAAGATCTCCAGGATCGGCTCCTCGGTGAAGTCCTCGACACGGATGCTCTCGGCCGCGGAGCCCGCGGCGAACCCCAAGGCGAACGAAAAGGCGATCGCCTTCGGCTTGTCCTTGCCCATGTCCCAGGGGGCGAACTGGAAGTTCCTTATCGTGATCACCCCGTCCGTCACCGGCGGGGGAACCTCGGTGAGGGGCACGTCCATCGAGGTGCCGTCGGCCACCGTGATGCGCACCGAGACGCTCGGCTGCATCAGGCAGGACGAGCCGCCAACCAATAGGGCAAGGAGGGCGACGGTGAGGGGAACGCGCGCGGGTAGCATCGTGGGGTTCAGAAAGCGGGGCATCCTGAAAGTTCCCCGACCCGCCGCGGCAGAGCAAGCCGCAAGAAGCCCGGTCAAGGTGCGCGTCCCGCGGGCACCGGGGCTACGATGCGGGCAGGCGGACCCGCACCGAGCGGGCGCCCGCGTTCGAGGTGAGGATGACACCCAGGGGGTCGGCCTCGGCCGTTGCGCCCTCGGCCGACTCGACAGCCCTCACCCCCGGAAGCTGGAGCCTCCACCCCTTCGCCGTCCCCTCGAGCGTGGCCTCCACGATGCGGCCCCTGCGGGAGACCGTCAGGGTCGCGGCGACCTTCCCCTTGAGGTCCGGCACGGCCGCCGACAGGGCCGGGCCTTCCGCAAGCCCGTACGCCCGAAACGTCACCGCCTCGGCATAGGGATAGTCGGGACGGCCGTCCACGGAGCCCAGGGCGATGACCCTTCCCGACCGGGCAAAGAGCGGCATCTCAAGGAACCCGTAGGTGCCCCGGTGCCAGCGCCCGCCCTGGCGCACCTCGCCGGTGAGCAGGTGGGTCCAGTCGCCTTGCGGCAGGTAGAAGTCGACCACCCCATCCGAGGAGAAGACCGGCGCCACCAGAAGGGAGTCCCCTAGCATGTACTGCCGCTCAAGCGTGTCGCTCGCCGGGTCCCCCGGGAATTCGACAATCATCGCGCGCATGACGGGTATCCCCAGCTCGTGGGCCTCGACAGCCTTCGCGAAGAGGTAGGGCATCAGGCGGCACTTGAGCTTGGTGAAGAGCCTAAGGACGTCGCAGGCCTCCTCGTCATAGTTCCACGGCACCCTGTAGGAGGAGCTTCCATGGAGGCGGCTGTGCGAGGACATGAGCCCGAACGCCAGCCAGCGCTTGTAGACGGCCACGGGCGGCGTGCCCTCAAAGCCGCCGATGTCGTGGCTCCAGAATCCGAAGCCGCACATGCCAAGCGAGAGCCCCCCGCGAAGGCTCTCGGCCATCGACTCGAACGTGGAGGCGCAGTCGCCGCCCCAATGAACCGGCAGCCGCTGGCCCGACGCGTGCGAGGACCTCGCGAACACGAGCGCCTCGCCCTTGCCGCGCTCCGACTCCAGGAGCTCGAACACGGCCTCGTTGTAGAGGATCGAGTAGTGGTTGTGCATCTTGACCGGGTCCGACCCGTCGAAATAGACGACGTCGGTCGGGATGCGCTCGCCGAAATCGGACTTGAACGCGTCGACGCCCATGTCGGCGAGGCGCCTCAGGTGACCCTGGAACCAGGTGCGGGCGGCCGGATTGGTGAAGTCCACGATGCCCATCCCGGGCTGCCAGAGGTCCGTCTGCCACACGCTCCCGTCGCTCCTTCGCAGAAGGTAGCCCTTGCGGGCGGCCTCGGCGAAGATCGAGGAGCGCTGGGCGATGTAGGGGTTTATCCAGAGGCAGACCCTGAGGCCCCGGGCATGGAGCCGCTTCAGCATCCCCGCCGGGTCAGGGAACACGCGCGCATCCCACTCGAAGTCGCACCAGTCGAACTCGCGCATCCAGAAGCAGTCGAAGTGAAACACGCTGAGCGGGAGGTCGCGCGCCTTCATGCCCTCGATGAAGCCCGTCGCCGTCTTCTCGTCGTAGCTCGTCGTGAAGGAGGTCGTCAGCCACAGGCCAAATGACCAGGCCGGCGGGAGAGCCGGCCTCCCGGTGAGGGCCGTCAGCCTGGAAAGCACCGCCTTCGGGTCCGGTCCGTTGATCACGAAGTACTCCAGGCTCTGCCCCTCGATGCTGAACTGGACGCGGGCCAGCTTCTCACTCGCAACCTCGAAGGACACCGGCCCGGTCTCGTTGACGAGGACCCCGTATCCGCGGTTTGTCAGGTAGAACGGCACCGACTTGTAGGCCTGGTCGGAGCTCGTGCCCCCGTCCTTGTTCCAGTTCTCGATCACCTGGCCGTTCTTGACGAGCGCCGTGAAGCGCTCGCCCAGTCCGTAGACGCACTCCCCCACCCCGAGCGAGAGCTGCTCGTGGACGAAGTTGCCGTGGCCCGGCCACTCGATGAAGCCCATGCCCCGGAAGCCGCTCGAGGTGAGCGTGCGTCCCGCCGACTCGAACGAAAGGCCCCACGGCCCGCCGCGCGCCACATGGGCCGAGAGGCCCCCAGACTTAAGCACGGCCTCCTTGTCGGTGACCTTGATGGAGACCTTCGGCTTCTTCTCCTCGAAAAGAGGGATGTGGGGGCCCCGCTCCGGGGTTCCCGAGAAGTGCTCGATCCGCACCCGGATCACGTCGCTCATCGGCGAGTCGACCCGGATCGTGAGGAGCGGCCCCTGGAGCGTGTCGCCCCGGTGGCGAATGGGCCTCGAGGGCGCGTGAAAGACAAGCCCGCGGCCGCTCACCGCGGCGTCGTGGGCCTCCGCGGGATGATGGGCCGTCACGCCCGGCTGCAGGAGCCAATTGCCGTCTGTGAATTTCATTAAATAGAAGGGGGTCGCTCCCCGCCAGGGGACCAAGGGGCGGCAGTCCTGTGAATGCACCCCGCGGCCGGGGTTTCAATTCCCAATTTTACGTCCGGGGCACGCCACCGAGGGTTTGCCCCTCGCGGCGATTTCCGATTGATCGGGTCCCTCGTGGCCTCGCCCGACACACCGCACTGCCCCTTCCAGAAGCGCTTCCCCTCGCAGCTCGTGCGCGACGACGCTTTCTACATGAGCCTTGCCTACAACCAGGCGATAGACGCATGGCGCGAGGACGAGGTGCCGATCGGAGCCGTCATCGTCTCCGCCGGCGAGGTCATAGGTTCGGCCCACAACCGGGTGGAGGGGGCGCAGGATCCGACCGCGCATGCGGAGATGCTCGCCATCACCCAGGCCGCCTCGAGGCTCGGAGGCTGGAGGCTCGAGGGGGCAACGATCTACGTCACAAAGGAGCCCTGCCCCATGTGCTCCGGGGCCCTTGTCATGTCCCGCGTGAAACGCGTCTGCTACGCCGTGGGCGACCCCAAGATGGGCTGCCTTGGCGGTGCCGCCAACCTCAACGAACTCCCCCGCTCAAACCACCACTTCGAGCTGACTCAGGGCGGCGTCATGGAGGACGAGTGCCGCGACCTGCTCCAGGCCTTCTTCCGTCTGAAGCGGATGGAACCGGGGGAGGGAGAAGGAGTCGATTAGGGCGAAAGCGTCATAATCGGCTCGGCAGTTGACGCCCCAAAACTCCAATATAAGGTGGTCTCATGGCTTACGAACTTCCAAAACTTCCCTACGCTTACGACGCCCTGGTGCCCCACATCGACGCAAAGACGATGGAGATCCACTACACGAAGCACCACCAGGCCTACATCACCAACGCCAACAAGCTCCTGGCGGACCAGCCCGCCCTGGCGGCGCTCGACGTGAACGCGCTCATCGCCGACCTCTCCAAGGTGCCCGAGGCGATCCGCGCCGGCCTGCGCAACAACGCCGGCGGCCACAGCAACCACTCCTTCTTCTGGACGATCCTGGGGCCCGGCAAGGGCGGGGCCCCCAAGGCGAAGCTCGCGGCAGGCATCGACGCCGCGTTCGGCTCCTTCGACAAGTTCAAGGAGGAGTTCGCCAAGGCGGCAGCCGGCCGGTTCGGGTCGGGCTGGGCCTGGCTCTACGTCACCTCCGACAAGAAGCTCGCGATCGGGTCGACTGCGAACCAGGACAGCCCGCTGATGGGCAAGGCCGTCGCCGGGATCGAGGGCAAGCCGGTCATCGGCCTCGATGTCTGGGAGCACGCCTACTACCTCAATTACCAGAACCGCAGGCCGGACTACGTCACGGCCTGGTGGAACGTGGTGAACTGGGACCAGGCCGAGGCGAACTTCGCCGCGGCCTCGTAGGCTGGCCTAGCGCGACCAGACGCTTGCCTGCCGGGCCGGCCCGAAGCTCGAGGGGCTGACGGGGGTGCTCTTGCCCGTCTCCGTGTCGAGGATGCACACCCGGCTCGTCGACAGCGTGCGCGCCGTGTAGACCGCGTGCCGCCCGTCCGGCAGCCATGACGGTTCAACGCCGTCAAAGGGCGCCTTTGACACCTGCTCGCCGTGGCGGGTCGAGAGGTCGAGGAGGCCGATCTGGTAGCTGCGGCCCACCATCATGGTGAACACGACCTTGTCCGGCGACGTCCGGCTCCAGTCGGGCTCGGCGCAGTAACCGCTCACGCCCACGGACACGCGCTGCGGCATGCCGCCGGAGGCCGACATGACATAGAGCTGCGGAGAGGGGTTTCCCGCCGCAAAGATGAGGCGCGAGCCGTCGGGCGACCAGCACGGCGACGCCTTCGTGAAGTCCCAGTGGGTCCTGCGCGACACCCCGCGGCCGTAGGCGTTGCTCACGTAGATCTCGGTGTCGCCCTCGCCCGAGAGGACCATCGCAACCTGGCGCCCGTCGGGGCTGAAGCGGGCGCCGCTGTTGGTGCCCTTGAAGCTGACAAACGTGGTTCTCTGGTAGGTGCTCAGGTCGATCAGGAAGATGTCGGGGAACCCCGACCTGAAGAAGCTCGTGTAGATCACCCGCTGGCCGTCCGGGGACCAGCGCGGCGTCATCGCGATCGCGCGGTCGTGTGTGATTTGCTTCACGTCGCCGAAGAAGAGGTCGGAGGTGTAGATCTCCTCGTGGCCCGTGCGCTCGCCGATGAAGACGAGCTTCGAGGAAAAATACCCGCGCAGCCCGAGGCCGTTCGTCTTGGCGACGGCGATGTCAGCCGCGGCAAGGAGCGCCTCGCGCTGGCTCGAGCCCGAGGCGACCTCGGAGGCGACCGATCCGCCGCCTAGGCCGCGGGTCACGTCCACGCGGACCTGGGTGGCGCCCTCAGGCGCGAAGCGGATGTCGTAGATGAAGCCGCTCGCCACAATGTGGTAGCGCCCGTGCGAGCCAAAGGCCTGGAGCGCAAGCGCGTTAAGCTCCTGGGTGGCCCCGGACACGCGGACCGGTATTGTCCGGTTGTCGGCCAGGACCTCGACCGTTCCGATGTCGCGCTGGGCGAGGACCGGTGCGGCCATTATGAGTGCTGCGAGTAGGGAGGTGAGGAATCTCTGCATGATAGGAGCGCTTGCGCTCCATTTCTATTTGCGCGCGGGCCGCGCATAACAACTCTTATTTGCGCCGTGACGACCGAAGAAATACTGGCGCAGCTTAAGAACGTGAAGTATCCTGGGTTCAGCCGGGACATCGTCTCCTTCGGGCTCGTGAGGTCCGCGGCCTTCGAGGAGGGCGTCGCCCGCGTCTCCCTGGCCATCACGACGAGCGACCCCAAGGTGCCAAGGCAGCTCAAGGACGAGGTGGAACGGGCGCTCCTGGCGCTGCCCGGCGTGACGGAGGCGCGTGTCGAGCTTGCGGTCCAGGCCGCCAAGGCCCCTGCGGGCCCCTCGGCCCCCCCCGGGGCAAAGCCCGGGGCGTCCTCGGGGATAAGCCACGCGATCGCGGTGGCGTCGGGCAAAGGCGGAGTGGGAAAGAGCACGTTTGCCGTCAATCTGGCCTGCGCCCTGGCGCAGGTCCTCTCCGCCAAGGGCCGGCCCGGGAGGGTCGGACTCATGGACATCGACATCTACGGCCCGAGCGTGCCGCTCATGATGGGCCTAAAGGGCAGGCCCGAGGTCGAGGGGGAGGGCCAGGAGGCGTGCCTGATCCCGATGGAGCGGCACGGGGTGAAGGTGATGAGCATGGGGTTCCTGGTCGACGACAACACTCCCGTGGTGTGGCGGGGGCCCATGGTGATGAAGACCGTCCAGCAGTTCGTGCAGAACGTGAAGTGGGGCGAACTCGACGTGCTCCTTGTCGACCTGCCGCCCGGCACCGGCGACGCCCAGCTTTCGCTCGTCCAGACGCTTCCCCTGGACGGGGCCCTGATCGTCACGACCCCGCAGCCGGCGGCGACCCAGGTGGCGCTCAAGGGGGGCCTGATGTTCCAGAAGGTCAACGTGCCCATCATCGGCGTCGCCGAGAACATGAGCTATTTCATCGACCCGGCGGGACAGAAGCACGCGCTCTTCGGCGCCGGGGGTGGCATCGCCACGGCTGAGCGCCTGGGAACCGTGCTCCTGGGCCAGGTGCCCCTGATCCCCGCCATACGCGAGGGCGGGGACCGGGGGATGCCCATTGTCGTCACCGAGCCGGAGGGAGCAGCCGCTGGCGTCTTCAGGGGGATAGCCGAGGCGCTGCTCGCGACGGCCCAAAAAGCCCCGTCAAGAGCAATGTAACGATCCGGCGACATTGCTGGCATTGACAGCGGCCGCGGCGTTCCTCACATCCTTCGCTTTACAGGACGACCTGAATGACTTCCTCCACAAAAGAGCCCGGGACTTCGTCGTCGCGCGAATTCGTCAAGCAATCGAGCCTTTATCAGGAGTTTCTCGCGGAGAGGGAGGAAATCCTGAAGCACAAGTGGCTCGAGTCAGAGCGCTTGGGCTACGACATCGGCTTCGAGCGGGCGCTGTTGGACTGGATCCGTAAGCACCGCGAGGGCTGGCGCGCCGCGCGCCGCCAGACCATGACCCCTCCGGGGCCGGGCTCGTCGGCATCTCCCTTCTCGGGGCAGGGCTCGTCCGCTTCGCCCTTCGCTGGGCCGGGCGGCAAGCAGCCCTGATTCCGCAGCTTGCGGAAGTCCCGTTATTTAATCTCCTTGTGAAGCGTGTGACGCTTCAGGTGGGGATTGTATTTCTTCTTCTCGATGCGCTCGGTGACGGTCTTCTTGTTGCGCCTCGTGAGATAGCGGGAAACGGGTTTGCCCTCTTTGCGGGCCTCGGTGCACTCCAGTGTTACGACTTCTTGCATGGGATTTAAGCGGTTGAACGGTCAGGAGTAACCGGACGGGGACGGCGCGCAACCCCAAAGTTCGGGGGAAGGGCCCTCCTAGCGGCGCTTTTCCGTGAGCGGAAGCATGACGCCGCGCCTAAAGAGCGTCACCTGGGCGGTGCTCGAGGACACGGCGATCGCAATGCAGTTGGCCGTGACGCTGATGGCCGCCGCCGCCGCATGCCGGCTGCCCAGGCCGCTCGGGAGCGAAATCCCGTTGCCGGTGGCCTGGATCAGGCTCCCCGCGGAGTGCACCACCCCGTCGCCCTTGATCACAAAAGCGCCGTCAATCGACGAGAATTCCTTAACTGTTTCGTCCATGAATGGGTTAAGGATGTTCCTGTCCTCCTCCTTGTAGCCGTAGAACGGATTCAGGACCAGGGGTTTTGTGTATTCCTCGACCTTCTCGGTGTCGCCCACGACGAAAAGGCACCCCACCGGCCTGCCCTCGCGGCCCTCGACCGCGAGCTCGGTGGCCACGGCAAGGACCCGCTCGAGCACCTCGGGCTTCACGTCCTCCGGCAGGAGGTCCGTCGCCGAGCCGGCAAGGAGCGTCTGGAACTCCCTCTCGATCTCGGCCACCACGATCGTGTCAAACTGGTTGCTGCCGGTGATCCCGCCGACGCAGCAGATCCGGTCCTTGAACCCGATGATGCCGCGGGTGAGCGCCACCAGGAGCGCACTCCTGAGCTGGGCCAGCCTCTGGCTCGAGAACGAGCGCACCTGGATCGTGCTCGCGAACCGGCCCTCCCCCTCCTCCACCTCGATCGGGTTCCGGGTGACGAGGATCGTCTTGAGGGTGGGCCTGAGCATGTCGGGCTCCACGCCCCCGATGAAGGTGTCCCCGAAGACCATCGTCGCGCTGCAGCCCGCGCCCTTGGCGACGTGCTCGGCCTGGCGGAACATGAGCCGGTTCACGCGGTTCTGCTGGGCCTGCATGGGCCGCATGCCTCCGAACCCGCCCAGGAGCCGCTCGTAGAGCGTGTCCAGGTCGGGTGCGTTCACGAAGCTGTCGACAAGCTCCTGCTCCCTGACGAGGCGCCCTATGGAGGCGAGGACCTGGAGGGTGTCCCGCGCCGACTCCCCGGCGATCAGCATCACGATCAGGTGCACGCGCTCCCCGGACATGGCGCCCTGGTGACGCATCCCGGCGCGGCTGCGCCCGATCGCCAGGATGTAGCGGCGCGAGGTCTTTACGCGGACGTGGGGAAGGGCGACGCCGAGACCCAGGTAGGTCGTCATCGAGCTCTCGCGGGCCAGTAGGCCCTTGAGGATCGCGTCCCGCTTGAGGTCCGGGAAGCGCGCGATGCAGGTGTCCAGGAGCTCCGCCAGCGCGGCCTCAAGGGTGAGGCTCCGCAGGTCGATGATCCGGCTACGGGCGATTATCTTGTCGAGCCGCATGACGGGAGCCGGCCCTTAGCGCTCCCATTCTAGGGCGCCCTTCTTGACCTCGTAGACAAGGCCGAGGACAAGGACAAAGATGAAGAACAGGATGGGGGCGAGGATCGAGATGTGCTCGTGGAGGAACTCCCTGTAGATGAACACCCAGGGGACCAGGATCACGATCTCCAGGTCGAAGAGCATGAACAGGAGCGCCGTCACGTAGAACTTGACCGAGAAGCGGGTGTGGACGACGCCCTCGCCGGCGATGCCGCACTCGTAGGCCGAATCCTTGATCTTCGTGTGCTTTCCCCTCTGCCCGAGGAGGTGGCTCGAGAGGATCACCACGCCGGTGATGCCCGCGGCAAGCACCGCCTGGATGAGGAAGGGAAGGTATGCGGCCGACGTCATGGGATGAGCCGCGAGCCTGCTTGCGCGCACGCGGCGAGACAAGCCGTTTGTGACGGCACGCGGTCAGTCCACGTCGATCATCCGCGCGTCCTTGATCAGGGTAGATCCGACTCCGAGGGTCTCGGCGAACTCAAGCGTCCTAATCTCGTCGGAGATCGGCTCGAAGCCCTCGCGCCTGCGGGCGAGGTTGATGCGGGCGCGCATCAGGGCGTCCAACATCACGGGATCCGTGCCGAGCCAGACGAGGGGCTCCGACTTCGTGTAGAGCGAATTGAAGAACGGCCCGCCGATGTACTGGTAGTGCTCCAGGCTCGCGATCGTGAAGAGCCAGGTCTGGCGGAGCTCGGGGATCGCGCTCATCTCGGCCACGGCGGCCGGGGCGGTCGCGGGCGAGCGGAAGAAGCGGGCGGTGTTGGAGGCGTTCCAAAGCGTGGCGTTCACGAGCGCCCCGTTCACACCAAGCACCTGGTGGTCCGTATAGACGGGCAGGTTTATCCAGAAGTCGGTGTCGAGGAAGAGGGGCGTCGCCAGGAAGCTCTTGCGGTCCTCCTCCTTGGTCGAGTTGTTCGGAACGCCTTCGGTCTGGTGCGCGGCGAAGATCGGGTCGAAGCGCTCGGGAAGCGGGCTGTCGTAGAACCACACCGGGTCGTAGTAGCGGTTGGACTCAAGGACGAACACGGGGTTGCCCTTGAACTCCGTCTCGCCTGTGACGAGCGACGGGAGGTAGCCCGTCATGCGCAGGCGCAGCTGGTTCAGGCCGACCAGGAAGATGCTGTTGTTCGCGTATCCCCTGCTCTCCAGCGATCCTATGACGGCCTTAACAAGCGCGGTCGGGGTCGCCATTCCGGGGCCCGAGTCGGAATAGATCTTCAGGCCGACCTTCTTCTTTTGTCCCGGGGCGATCCTGTGGCCAGAGGCCTTCTCGTAGGCGGCGATCAGCCTCTCGACCTCGACGGCATAGTCGGGCTCTGAAAACCCCTTGAGGTGGGCCTGCCAGACCGGTTCCGTGGGCGCCCGCTTCACCTCGGGGGTGAACTCGGCCCCGCAGGTGAGCGCCCCGGCGGAGGCGGCAAGGGCCAAAAGGGCGGCAAAGGTGGGAATTCGCATGTGTGGTTAAGGTATATGTCGCCTTCCGGAGGACAAAGTTTCCTAAAAGGCTGACTTTGGCGGCCCGAGGGGGCCCGGAAACTTGACAGCCTCCCGGGGCGGTTGAAAGTGGATTCTTCTTACGCCGGGCCGGGCCAGATGAAAAGCCTGCGCGTAACCCATGCCCGTCATCAAACCCAGCTGCGTCCGCGACCTGAAGCTTCGCGTCAACCTTGCCGACGTCATTTCGCGCGTCGTGGCGCTGCGGAAGGCGGGCGGGAGCCGCCTTAAGGGGCTGTGCCCGTTCCACAACGAGAAGACCCCGTCCTTCAACGTGGACGCGGACAAGGGGTTCTACAAGTGCTTCGGGTGCGGCAAGGCCGGCGACGTGATCACCTTTGTCCGCGAAACCGAGCAGCTGTCGTTCACCGAGGCCGTCGAGACGCTCGGGCAGCGCTACGGCGTCCCGATCGAGTATGAGGAGGGCTCCGGCCCCAGCCGCGAGGAGCGCTCGCTCCGCCAGGAGCTCTTCGACCTCCACGACCAGGCGGCGGGGCACTTCCATGACGTGTTCCGCGCCGCGGGCCCTGCGGGCGACTTCATGAGGGCCTACTGGGCGAACGAGAGGCGCTTCACGGCGGAGCTGGCCGAGGAGTTCAAGATCGGGGCCAGCGGCCCCGACGGCTCGGGCCTGGGCGCGGCGATCCTGAAGAAGGGCTACTCGGAGGAGGCGCTTCGCCAGTGCGGGCTCTTCTTCATCCGTGACGATGCCATGATGACGGCGGGCGCCCTCCGCTGCCGCTTCAGGGGCAGGCTCATGATACCGATCAGGGACCACCAGGGCCGTGTGGTCGCCTTCACGGCCCGGCAGACGGCGCTCACCCCCGAGGACGACCCCGCGCGAGAGGCCAAGTATGTGAACTCCCCGGAAACGCCCATCTTCACCAAGGGGAACCTGCTCTTCAACCTGGACCGGGCGCGCACCGCGGTCGGCGAAGGCAAGCCCTTCGTCATGGTCGAGGGCCAGCTGGACGCCCTGCGCTGCTACTCGGTGGGACTAAAGACCGCTGTCGCGCCCCAGGGAACCTCGCTCACCGACGGTCAACTTGCGCTCCTGCGCCGCTATCACACGCAGCTGGAGTGCTTCTTCGACAGCGACTCCGCGGGCCAGAAGGCCGCGCTGAGGATGCTACCCATGGCGCTCAAGGCCAACATGGAGGTGCGCTTCCTCACCCTGGCGGGCGACGCTAAGCTGGACCCGGACCTCCTCTTCCTCGACAAGGGAATCGCCGCCTACCAGGAGGTCCGCGCGTCCTCTCTCTCGGCGATGGCCTTCGCCTGCAGGGCGCACCTTCCCACGCCCGCCGCGGCCTCCTCGGAGCAGCGCAGCCGTGCGGCGCAGGCCGTGATCGGACTGATCGCGGCCGCCGAGAGCGAGGTGTCGAGGGCCTCTTTCATCTCGGAGGCCGCCGCGATCCTCCAGCTGCCCGCGTCGGCCCTCCAGAGCGACATGAGCCGCATGCTGGGCCGCGCCCGGCAGGCGGCGCCGCAGGCCCCGGCCCCCGCGATGCCGCCAAAGAGCTCGGGGAACGTTTCGCCCGAGCACGACCTCCTCCGGATCTTCCTTCACTTCGAGGCGGTAGGGCGCCCCATGAGTTCGGCGATCCCCCACCAATGGATCGACCAGCAGCAGGCGGCGGGCGTGCTGCTAAACCGCTTCCTTGGCGAGGTGGAGGGGGGCAACTGGCCCGGAAGGGACCATCTTGAGTCACTAATGGAAACCGATGATGAAAAGTCACTTGTGGCATCGCTCCTCTTTGACGTCCCCGTGATCGATGATCCCTTCAAGGTGGCCCGCGAGGGCATCCGCCGCCTGAGGGACCGGGCGATCGAGCCCCGGATACGCCAAATAGAACTTGCATTAGCCAGAGCCCCATCGGACTTTAACGATGACTCATCGTCGCTCCTAAGGGAATTGTCAGATCTGCAGCGCCAACTCCGGCAACCGGTAACAATGACCGAGGCCGGTTGAGGTGGGGCATTCTCAATTCCCGAATAACCATTCATGCCTCGCAAAGCCAAACAAGCAGACAACCCGAACTCTGAAGCCGTCGAAACCGCACTCGCCAATGCCCCGCAGGCGCCGGCCGAGGGTGGCGAAGTGGCGGTTCCAATCGGAGGCATCAACGAGAAGATCCGCCAGCTTATCCGGCTTTCGAAGGAGCAGGGCTACCTGACGTTCGACGACATCAACGAGGCCCTTCCCGAGTCGATCGAGAACCAGGAGGAGATCGATAATGTTCTCTCGATCCTCCAGAACCTCGAGATCGAGATCCTGGAGCCCGACCAGGTCGAGGACTACAAGCAGCGCCAGGAGGAGGCCGAGGAGGAGGAGTCGCGCTCGTCGCAGAACGACATTCTCGACGACCCGGTGCGGATGTACCTCAAGCAGATGGGGCAGGTGCCGCTTCTCACGCGCGAGCAGGAGGTCGAGATCTCCAAGAGGATTGAGAACGCGGAGTTGAAGGCGCAGGAGGCGCTCTTCCAGGCATCGGCCGTTGGCGCCTACATCGCCAACCTGGGCGACAAGCTCCTCAAGCGCGAGGAGCGCTTTGACCGGATCGTCATCGACAAGAAGATCGAGAGCCGCGACGCGTACTTCCGGACACTGCCGAAGCTGGTCGAGACCACGCAGAAGAACGAGGCGGGGACCGCCGAGGCCTGGCACGAGCACGCGAAGGCGCGCTCCGAGCCCGAGCGCAAGAAGGCCCTCTCGAAGTTCCGCAGGCGCGAGACCGTGCTGCGGGCCAACTTCTCGAAGTTCTTCTTCAAGCTGAAGGTCTACGAGGAGTACCTGGAGCAGCTGCGCCCCACCCTCGAGGAGGTCGAGTCCTTCAACATCCAGCTCGAGCGCGCGAAGCACCCGAAGACCAAGAAGGACGCTGCGATCGACACGCGCGCGATCCACAACCGCCTAAAGCACATCGAGCTCGAGCAGAGGATTTCGCCCCAGCAGCTCCTGGAGGTCTACCACCAGACGATGACGCACGTGCGCGAGGCGCACCGAGCCAAGACCGAGATGGTCGAGGCCAACCTGCGCCTGGTGATCTCGATCGCGAAGAAGTACACGAACCGCGGCCTCTCCTTCCTCGACCTGATCCAGGAGGGGAACATGGGCCTGATGAAGGCCGTGGAGAAATTCGAGTACAGGAGGGGCTACAAGTTCTCCACGTACGCCACCTGGTGGATCAGGCAGGCCATCACCCGCTCCATCGCCGACCAGGCGCGCACGATCCGCATCCCGGTCCACATGATCGAGACGCTCAACAAGGTCATGCAGGTGCAGAAGCAGCTGCTCCAGGAGTATGGCCACGAGCCCACCCCCGACGAGGTGGCCGACGAGATGAACCTGCCCGTCGACCGCGTGCAGCAGATCATGAAGATGGCGCAGCAGCCCATCTCGCTCCAGTCGCCCGTGGGCGACGGCGACGACACCTCCTTCGGGGACTTCATCGAGGACAAGTCCGCAGAGAACCCGTACGACATGACGGCGTACTCGCTCCTCAGGGAGAAGATCATCGACGTCCTGGACACGCTCACAGAGCGCGAGCGCCGCGTCCTGTCCCTGCGCTTCGGCCTGGTGGACGGCTACAGCAGGACCCTCGAGGAGGTCGGCAAGCAGTTCAAGGTCACCCGCGAGCGCATCCGCCAGATCGAGGCGAAGGCGCTCCGCAAGATGAGGCACCCGACGCGCATCCGCCAGCTGCACGGCTTCTTCGACGCCGAGCAGATCGACAACGCCCAGAACCTGCTCAAGGTGGCCGCCTCGCTCAAGCCGCCGCGGTCCTAGGGCCCTTGGAACGCTCTTGCTTAGGCCGCCAACAGGCCTAGATTAACGCAATGACACCCTTGAATGTCCAGATGGCCGGATTGATCCCCACAGGGGGCGGCGAGTGGGTCCTCATCCTCCTGATCGTGCTGCTGCTTTTCGGGGGCACCAAGCTGCCCCAGCTCGCGAAGGGTCTTGGCCAGTCGGTGAAGGAGTTCAAGAAGGCTTCCAAGGAAGAGGAGCCGGCTGCGCCGGCCAAGGAAGAGCTGAAGAAGCCCGATACGTCGGGCACCCACGGCACGAACTAGGTCCCCAAAAAGGGGGGCCGGGGTCAGCCTTCGGCGGCAGTGGTCTCGGTCAGCCAGCCGCGGAATCCGCGGATCTGCTCCGGCGTGCCGAGGACAAGGAGCTCGTCCGCCGGCCTGAGCTGCTCGTTGGCGGCGGGATTGAGGATCCGCACCATGCCCCGCCGTATCCCCGCAATCTGGACCCCGTGGTTCCTCGCGGGGGAGAGGTCGCCCAGCGTGCGCCCGCTCGCTCGGCTGCGCTCGGGCACCTGGACCGCGTCCATGCGCACCTCCTCGATCAGCATCTCGGTGTCCAACGTTCCCGAGACGGCGCCCAGGAACACGCGGCCGCGCTGGACCTGCTCCATCGTCCCCATGAGGAGCACCTTGTCCCGGGGATAGACGACCGACTCCGGAGGCGGCAGCGGGATCATGAACCCCTGCCTCTCTATCCCCACGACCGAGCAGCCGAAGCGGGCCCTTAGGTCGAGCTCGGCGATCGTCCTGCCCTGGCAGTCGGCGAGGTCGGGGAGCGTGCAGTCGATCATGTGAAGGTCCCAGTCGGGGTGCTTCCCAAGCCAGGGCGCGGTCGTTGACGTCATCTTGCTCTCGGAGACCTCGATCGTGTTCTTCAGCTCCACCTCGAGCACGCAGTGCCAATAGATCAGGCGGCGGCGGAGCAGGACGACAGCGAGCGCGGCGCCGGCGGCGCTCGCGATCAGGAGCCAGCGCGCGGTGTCCTCCGCGGGAACGATCGCAATCAGCCAAATGGTGAGGAGCCCGGCCGCGAGGGCCTTGAGCCCGGTCTCCACCACAGGCGAGATCTCCCGCGCCCGCGGGTGATGGGACGTCGAGACCTGCGCGAAGAGGAGCGCCAATGCCGAGCAGTTCCTCCAGATCGCCACCAGGGGCGCTACGACCGCGAAGGAGAGGACCATCCAGAACCCGACCTGGGCCCCGTTTGGGAACATCCAGTCGCGGCCGAGCCATTCCTCGACGGCCGTGTAGAGCTCGCGCGAGAACACGAGCACGCCGCTCACGAAGAGCATCTCGATGCCAATCTGCGCGAATCGCTTGCGGCTGAGCTGCCAGAGCGTGCTCCGCTTGCGCTGCCGCGTGAAGCGCTCGAGAAGGTCCTGGTAATAGCGGAGCCAGTCGCGCAGCCAGCCCGGCTGCCGGGCGCTAAGCGACGAGGCGATCGCCTCCGAGTTCCTGGCCACAAAGGGCGTCACCAGGGTCGTCAGGAGCGAGACTCCCACGGCCAGCGGGTAGAAGCGCTCGGGGACAACGGCCGCCCCCACCCCGAGCTGGGCGATCACGAAGGAGAACTCACCGATCGGCGCCACCATCAGGCCGGCCCTCATGCTGTCCTTCGAGGGCGTGCCGATCATCCAGAGCCCCGCGGTCACGGCGATCGGCCGGGCCACCAGGGTGAAGGCGGCCACGCCCACGATCAGGCCCGCGGCCTGGACGAACTCGTGGACGTCGATCTGCATGCCGATCGCCACGAAAAAGACGGCGCTGAAGACATCCCGCATGCCCTCGAAGGTGCGCTCGACCTGGTGGCGGTGCGGCGTCTCGGCCACGATGATTCCGAGGAGGAATGCCCCGAGGGCGAGCGAGTAGCCCGCCCTCTGGGCGAGGATCGCCAGTCCGAAGAGGAGCCCGGCAAGCCCCAGGGTCTGAAGCTCCTCGTCCATGGACACGCTCATGCGTTTCAAGAGCCACGGGATGAAGATGAGCCCGGCCACCCCGATCATCGCGACAAACGCGCCCAGGTGCAGGAGCGTGACACCCATCGCGGCGGCGTGGCTCGCCCCCACCCCGCCGAGCTGCACCACGGACTCCAGGAGCGCCAGCATGGCGACGGCGACCACATCCTCGAGCACGGAGATCCCAATAGCCAGCTGTCCGGCCCTCTCGTGGTTAAGGCCCGTCTCGTGCAGGATCTTGCCGATGATCGAGGAGGAGGAGATCATGAGCATGCCCGCCAGAAAGAGGCCCTCGGTCGAGTTCCAACCGAGTACCGCCGCGAAGAGCCTCGAGAGGTAGTACATCGCGGCCGCCCCCACGAAGACGGCCGCCACGAGCGGCAGCCCCAGGCGCCGCAGGCGCCTCAGGCTCAGCTTCAGGCCGATCGAGAACATGAGGAAGACCAGGCCCACCTGCGCGAGCGTCTCGATCCCGACGATGTCGGAGACCAGCGAAAGGTAGGGCATCCCCGGGCCCACCAGGATGCCGGCGGCAAGGAAGCCCACCACCGTCGAAAGCCCGATCCTCTGGCAAAACCAGCTCACCGCACCGGCGACAACCAGGATAATCGCCAGATCTTGTATGAACAGGATACCGTGCATGGGCGACCGGCAGCAAAATCGCTTCGGTCTGCCCACGCCGTCAACCTAAAGCGGCGTATTTCCCTCGTTGACAGCTTCCTGCGAAGCCCATTCGATTCCGTCGGCGGCAACGCCAGCGACACCAGCTCTCCCCCGCAACACGCGAACATGGCCAACCTTTTCGGTTATTTTTCCAACGACATCGGCATCGATCTCGGAACGGCCAACACGCTCGTATACCTCAAGGACAAGGGGATAGTCCTGCGCGAACCCTCGGTCGTCGCGCTCGACACGGTGACCCGCAAGGTGCGGGCCGTGGGCGACGAGGCCAAGCGGATGCTCGGGCGCACGCCCGGCAACATCACGGCGATCCGCCCCATGAAGGACGGCGTCATCGCCGACTTCGACGTCACGGAGGCGATGCTTCGCTACTTCATCCAGAAGGCCAGCCAGAGCTTCAGGGCGCCGCCCCGCGTCGTGATCGCGATCCCGTCGGGGATCACCGCGGTCGAGAAGCGCGCCGTCATGGACAGCGCCACGCACGCCGGGGCGCGGAAGGTGATCACGATCCCGGAGCCGATGGCAGCCGCGATCGGCGTCGGGCTGCCGATCGACGAGCCGGCCGCCAACATGATCGTGGACATCGGCGGCGGCACCACCGAGATCGCCATCATCTCCCTGAACGGGATCGTCTTCTCCAAGTCCATCCGGGTGGCGGGCGACGAGCTGGACGCCGCCATCATCGGCTACATGAAGCGGGCCTACAACCTCCTGATCGGCGAGCGCACGGCGGAGGAGATCAAGATGAGGATCGGGTCGGCCTACCCGCTCGACGAGGAGCTCTCGATGGAGGTAAAGGGCCGGGACTCGGTCGCCGGCCTCCCGAAGACGATCCACATCACCTCCCAGGAGGTCCGCGAGGCCCTCTCCGACACGATAGCCGCGATCGTCGACGCCGTGCGCACGACCCTTGAGCGCTGCCCCCCCGAGCTCTCCGCGGACCTGGTGGACCGCGGGTTCGTCATGGCCGGAGGCGGGTCCCTGATCCGCGGGATCGACAGGCTCTTGAGCGACAAGACAGGGCTGCCCGTCACGGTGGCCGATGACCCCCTCTCTGCCGTGGCCAATGGCACAGGAGCCGTTCTGAACGACCTGTCCTGGCTCATGCAGAACGCGTGAGGATTGGTCGTTCCCAGCGATTCGACCAAGCCCGACCCTTCGTAGCGCTGGGCGTGGTCGTCGCGGCTTGGCTGATGGCGCCCATCGCGCTGAAGACCCTTGCCCGGGCGAGCTTCTTCGAGATGACGGCCCCGGTCGTGGCCGCCTCCTCGTACGTGAACGACCTCCAGAAGTTCTGGGCGCTCAGGCTCCACTCCAAGGACGAGCTGATCGAGGCGGGCCGCGACATGGCCCGAATCAACGCCCAGTACTCTCTCTCGGCGCAGCAGACCGTCGAGCTCCAAGCGGAGGTCGACAGGCTCGGCGCCCTCCTGAAGATGCCGGCAATAGAGGGCTACCGGTACGAGCACGCCCGCGTCGCCCAGCGCGACTTCTCGGCGTGGTGGCAGCGGATGGTGATCCGAAAGGGCGCCGACTACGCGATCCCGGTCGGGGCCCCGGTGGTCTACAGCGGGGGCGTCGTGGGGCGGGTCTCCGAGGTGCACGCCTACACCTCGGTCGTGCAGCTTACGACCGACCCGGGCCTGCGCATCGCTGCCGTCGTGGATGGGGACACCCGCCCGATCAGCTACCAGGGAGGCGACAACCAGGTCTTCGGCGCACCCAAGGGCCTCATTGAGTTCGTGCCGCTCGATGTGTACGCGAGCGCCTCGGTCCCGAAGCGCCTCGCCACCTCGGGACTCGGCGGAGTCTATCCCCCGGGGCTGACGATCGGCCGTATCGTGCACGTGGAGTCGAGCGCCGACGGCCTCTTCAAGACGGGCGAGGTCGAGCTCGACCCGCGCCTCTCCGAGCTGACCGAGGTCACGGTGCTCGTGAAGGAAGACTCCCTCTAGGCCCCTCCCCTCCTCCATGCGCGGCGCCGTCGCCCTTTTCCTGACCCTTTTCCTGCTGCGCGCCCTGATCGCGGAGGCCAACAACGCGTTGTCGGGCCTGCACGTGTGGCTGTTTGCCGGGGGCCTCTTCGTAACCTACGCGGCGCTCGCGATGCCCTTCCGCGAGGGGTTCGCGGCCTCGCTCCTGGGGGGGCTCCTGTGCGACTGCGTCAGCCCCGTCGGGTTCGGGACCCAGGCGGTCCTCTTCGCCTTCGCGCACACCGTCGTCTTCAACCTGAGGGAGAGGATCCAGCGCGAGGAGACCGCCGTCAGGGTGATCGTGGCGCTCATCGTGAACCTGGGGCTCTTCTTCTCGATCACGGTGCTCCGGATGCGCGCCTCGCACATTGGCCTCGGCTCGTGGCCCCGGCTCCTCTCGGACCTGTTCTGGTCGGAGGCCGCGCTCCTCGTGGCCGCCCCCTGGTTCTTCGCCCTTCAGCTGCGCACCCTCGAATTGGCGCGTGCGAAGCCGTCAAGGTTGGCATAGGGTAAGGCCCCTATCCCCGTGGCCACCCCTTCCGAACGCTCCAGCAGCATGGTCGAATCCAAGACCGGGTTCGACCCCAGGCTGATCGCCTTCCACGGGATCGTGGTGCTCCTGCTGGGGATCCTGGCTACGGGCCTGGCCTATCAGCAGCTCTACAAGGGAGCGATCCACCACGAGGAGGAGCGCCAGCAGAACGAACGCCGGGTGATCGTCCCCGGGCCTCGCGGCAACATCTTCGACCGCAACGGACGGCTGCTGGTCGGCAACCGGCCGCGCTTCGCGGTGGTGCTCTACCTGGACGAGCTCCGCCCCGAGTTCCGCGAGGAGTTCATCCGGGTGCGCAACAACTACCGCAAGAACAGCGAGGGCGACATGCCCACCAACGCCCAGCTCGAGCGGATCGCGCACACGAGCGTCGTGAAGCGCTACATGGACCAGGTGAACGAGTTCCTCGGCCGGACCGGCACGGTCGACTCGGCGGGCCTGCAGCACCACCTTGAGCGCCAGCTGCTCCTCCCCTACACGCTTGTCGACGACCTGAAGCCCGAGGAGTTCGCGCGGCTGATCGAGCACCTGCCTGTGAACTCCCCGCTTCAGGTCTACACCTCGAACACGCGCTTCTACCCGTACGCCGGCGCCGCAGCCCATACGCTCGGCTATGTCGGCGTAAACGAGGGTGCGGACGACGAGGAGTTCCCCGGCGAGGGGCTGACGACACTCAAGATGAAGGGCTCGATCGGCAAAGACGGCCTCGAGAAGCAGTTTGACTCCACGCTCCAGGGAGAGGCCGGCTACACGATCCTCCGGGTGGATCCCTCCGGCTACAAGGTGAACCCCCCCATTGAGCACCGCCTCCCGGTTCAGGGGAAAAGCATCACGACGACGCTCGACATCGACCTCCAGCAGGCGGCCGAGGACGCGATCGGGGACCAGACGGGCGCCGCCGTCGCGATGGACGTCCGCACCGGCGAGGTCCTCGTGATGGCGAGCCTGCCGGGCTACGACCTGAACTCCTTCTCGCCGAAACTCTCGGTTGCGTCCGCGGCCGACATCGAGGAGCGGGCCGCGTGGAGCAACTCGGCCCTCAACGGCGTGTACTCTCCCGGCTCCACCTTCAAGATTGTGGTGTCGACCGCCGCCCTTCTGAGCGGTTCGGTTCGGCCCGAGGACACGCCGGCCGACTGCGAGGGCTCGATGATGATCGGCAACCGGAGGTTCAACTGCGAAAACGGCCTCGGCCACCACGGCATCCTGACGCTGCCGGACGCCATCTCGGAGAGCTGCGACGTCTATTTCTGGACGGTGGGCCTGAAGACCGGAGCCGACGCGATCGCGGCCCAGGCGAGGCGCTTCCACCTGGACCGCCCCACCGGGATCGAGCTTCCGGGGGAGACCCACCGCATGCTGATCCCGGATCCCGCGTGGAAGCAGGAGAAACGCAGCGAAAGCTGGTCTCCCGGCGACACCGCCAACATGTCGATCGGCCAGGGCTACGTGGGCGAGACCCCGCTGACCATGGCCTGCTTCGCCGCCTCCTTCGCGCGCGGCGAAACCTGGACCAAGCCCACCCTTATCCACGAGGCCAACCGGCCCGATCAGCACACGGAGCCCATAGGCCTGTCCGATTCCCAGCGCGAGGCGATCCTCAGCGGCATGGAAAAGTGCACCATCGAGGGGACCGCGAAATACCTTACCACGATCGAGGAGCTGAGGGTGCCCGGCGTGCGTATCGCGGGGAAGACCGGCACGGCCCAGGTGATCCGCCCCAAGGGCAAGGCGGACGAAGCCTGGTTCATCTGCTTTGCGCCATTGGACAATCCGGAGATCGCGATCGCCATTGCCGTCGACGGCCCGCCGGGCGAGAACTTTGGCGGCGGCCGCGAGGCCGCCCCCATCGCCTCGGCCATCCTCAAGAAGTACTTCGAAAAGAAGCACTCCGCCGTCGCCTCGAACTAGAGGCGGCCTGGCGCGCCCTCCGGAAGACCTCCGACGGCCGGGGCCACGAGGGCGCGGGGCCGAACCGAAGCCTCTGGAGGTCGGCAACGAGCGGCCCCGGGCCATCTACCCGCCTCAGCCACCGGCCCGCCTCGCGCCGGATCGGGTCGACCTTCTGCCCGCGGCCGAAGGCAGCGATCCGCCACCTGCCCGAGGCAATGAACCAGATGAACGAGCCCGCGATCACCGCGGCGATCCCCACCCGGAGAACCCGGGCGCCGTCCCAAGGACCCTTGACCCAGACCTTCACCCGCCCCACCGCCCCGGCGATCGCGTCCCTCAGCCACTTCCCGGATGAGCCCGTCGCCTCCTTCACGGCGTTCAGGGTTTCCGCCTGGGACTGCTGGTCGAAGTTCACGATCCTGCGGTACCAGAAGACCCGCAGGCTGTTGAGCCGCGCCGACCAGCTTCGGTCCATAAGGCCTGCGATGGCCGCGTCTCCCCTTTCCTTCGACTCGGCGGCGGCGGGGCCCGCGAGCGGGTCCTCCCTGAGCCACGCGCCCTTCCTGGCATCCCAGATCTCGGCCCAGGCGTGCGCGTCGGAATTTCGGATGGTGTAGTTGCCCGAGTAGGCGTTCCAGGTGCCCCCCTTGAAGCCCGTTACGACGCGGGCGGGGATTCCCTCCGCGCGGGCCAGGAGGACGAACGCGCCGGCGAAGAGCTCGCAGTGCCCGGATTCCGTCGAGCCCATCCAGCGCACGAGCGGGTCGCCCGGTCCGTCCGGGATGTGCGGCGAGAGCGAGTAGTGGTGGCGCAGCCTTAGCCAGGCGACGGCGCTCTCGGCGAAGGCCTCCACCCCGGTAGTGTGCCCCAATTCGCCCGCAAGGCGCGCCAGCACGGCCTTGTCCAAGTCGGACAGCTGGAGCGAAAGCTGGAGCGGCGGGCCGACCGGGCCCCGCGTGCGCCAGCGCGTGGCAAATGAGGTGTCCTTTAGCTCCGGGGAATCCCCGGCCATGCCCTCGATGCGGTAGGCCGTCATCGAGGCGGGCTCGTCGCGGAGCGCCACGACCGAGAGGTCCCTCGAGAACCGGTAGTTCTGGGCCTCCCTGAAGCGGAGGTTCCCGAACTTGCCGAGGACCGGAAGGTAACGGCTCACCCCCGACTCGACATAGAAGGTCCAGGTCGCGCCCCTGGCGTCGCCCGGGTAGTTTGACTGGATGAAGGCCGAGGTGCGCTCGCGCCCCAGCTCCGTGCGCAGGGCCGCGGAGAGCTTGAATCCCCCGTTCCGGTACTCGTCGAGGACCACCATCCTCCAGTAGGGCGAGGCCGGCGCCTGGGACGGGTCGGAGAGGTCCACGTTGAAGGCGATGCCGTCGTCCTGGGTGATCTCCGTGATGTCCCCGAACTTGATCGAGTCGTTGAAACCGGTCATGGCCCGCCTCGTCACGAACCGCTCCAGGAAGAGGCTGTTCTCAAGCTGGAAGCGCGGGATCGCGAGGAAGAGGAGCCCCGAGAGGACGACGACGCCATAGAAGAGCGCCACGGCGGAGACGAGGAGCCTCCAGTCGGAAATCCCCCAGAGCCTGCGCCTGAGCGCCGGCCAGTCGGCGTGCGCGGCCCACGAGGGCACCACGCCCCGCACGGCAAGCTTCGGTGCCGTGCCCCCCTCGGTCGAGTCGACGATCGTCACCAGCATCAACAGGCAGAGCGCGCACGCCGTGAAGACGAGGATCTGCGCCGCGAAAAGGAGCGAGACGGTGAGGACCCCCGCAACGACGATGAGGAAAAGGCCCAGCACCACGATCTGCAGGTCGTCGCGCCGGGCGCGGTAGCTTATGCCCCGGTAGAGGAGAAGCATCAGGTCGAGCCTGACGATCGCCGGCAGGAGCTGGCCCGTGAAGCGGAGGTCCGCGGCGAAGAATGCAAGGATCGCCGGGAAGGCGAGCCGGTGCACCCAGATGTGAACCCTCGCGGGAAGCCCCGGCCAGACGAGCGGCACCAGGACCCCGACGAGCGCCACCGCGGCCATCACCTCGGAACTGATGTCCATGTAGAACACCGTCGCGATCGACAGGATCATGAGCATCCCGCCCAGGAACCACCGGAGCTGGTGCAGCTCGTCGAGTCTAAGTTGAGGCGGCTTTGACTCCATTGATGTAGGCGGCGACGCCGCGGGTGCCCTCGGGCTCGAAGACCATGACGCTCTGCCGGGGGCGGGAGGGGGCCTCCGTGCCGGCCGGCACTGCGGCCGGCGCCTGGGCCGGGCTCACCTGGGACAGTCGATCCAGGAAGGACTCGAGGTCGGCCAGCCTCTTTGTGGCCACGGGCTGGCCGAGGTCGATCACGGTGGCCTGCAGGCGGCCCGCCCGGAAAAGGTCCTGCGCTACCGTGGCCGCCAGGCTCAGCATGAGCTCAAACTGATCGGGCCGTGTCCAGAGCCCCGCGTCGGTCCTTAGCCAGATCGAGCACGCATCGGAGTTCTGGTCGGAGAATTGGCGGATCAGGAGCCGGCGCTTGCGCGCGCTCGCCTTCCAGTGGATCAGCCTGTGGGAGTCACCGGTCTCGTAGCTCCTCAGGGCGATCATCTCGCCCTCGTGCCCAACGGTCGACCTGCGAAAGTCGCCCTCGGGCCTCCTTGGGGTCGCCCCCGCGTGGCGACGGTACTCGACCGGGGCAGGCCACACGGGAACCTCCCTCCTCAGGTCGGTTCCCGTGAGCTTCCTGAGGAAACCGAAGGGGAAGAGGGAGCCTACGCCCCTGAGCTCGATCCGCACGAGGCCGCGCTTGGCCGGCGTGAACACCCAGTCAAGCCGCGCGTCGGCGCCCGGATCCAGGCGGGCACGAAGGTGGACCGTGCCGCGGGTCTGCTCGGCCTCGGCCTTCGAGAGCGCGGCCCAGATGTCGATCCCCTTGGCGGTTATTGTCGACTCCGGCCGCGCCGGCTCGCGCTTCTCGAAGGGTGCCGCGGCGAACTCGAACCAGAGCGCGTACGTCGGCAGGAACCGCTTCGTGTTGCGCAGCTTCAGGCTCACCTCGGCCTGCTGGCCGGCCCGGAGCGGAGGCTGCACCTCGAGTTCCCAGGCGACGCCCCGGAGGTTGAGCCAGGCCAGGACCCCGCTCAGGATCAGGCACGCAAGGAGGAGCGACAGGGCAATGAAGAGGATGTTGCTCGCCGAGTTGTAGGCGGCGGTGCCGATCCCGAGCGAGAGCCCGATCAGGACCACGCCGGAGATCGTCGGCTGGGTGCGCTCGAAGCGCCGCGGCCAGACAAGGCCCCAGAGGATGCGCCGCCAGATCCGGCGCGGGCCCCTTCCCCGCGTGGGGCTCACGCGGGCTGGGGCAGCGCCGAGAGGATGCGCTTGAGGTGCGCCCCCACGCTCCGCCGTTCCTCGAGCGCGTCGCCGGTCTGCCGGGCAAGCGCCAGGCGGTGCGCGAGCACCGCGGGCACGAGCTCGGTCACGTCGTCGGGCAGGACGAAGTCCCGGCCCTTCACCAGGGCCCGCGCCTGGGCCGCCGTCCGCAGGGCAAGGCCGCCGCGGACGCTTGCCCCCGCCTTGAACTCCACCTCGGTGCGGGTGGCGGCGACAATCCTTAGGATGAAGTCGAGGACGGAGTCCTCGACGAAAACCTGGGGCACCAGTGCCTGGATGCCCGACACGTCCTCGCGCGAGGCGACCGCGGCGAGCGAGATGGCGTCGTAGCCGCTGCGGGCGGTCCTTAGGATCTCGATCTCGTCATTGTGCTGCGGGTAGCCCATCCTCAGGCGCATCAGGAACCGGTCCATCTGGCTCTCCGGGAGGGGAAAGGTGCCCTCGTAATCGACCGGGTTCTGGGTCGCGAAGACCATGAACGGGGTGCCCACGGCGTGGGACTGGCCGTCGACGGTCACCTTCGCCCGGTCCATCACTTCCAGGAGCGCCGACTGGGTCTTCGGCGGCGCCCGGTTGATCTCGTCGGCAAGGACGATGTTCGCGAATACGGGCCCCGGCTTGAAGACAAACTCCTTGGTCGTCTCGTCGTAGATGGCCACCCCGGTGACGTCCGAGGGCAAAAGGTCGCTCGTGAACTGGATCCTCGAGAACGCGCAGTCGGTGGAGCGCGCCAGCGCGTAGGCGAGCGTCGTCTTTCCCACCCCCGGCAGGTCCTCGATCAGGAGGTGCCCGCCGGCCGCCAGGCAGACGAGCAGCTGGTCGATCACGTCGTCCTTGCCGAGGATCGCCTGGCGCATGTTGGCGCGCAGGCGGTCGAGGGTCGCCTTTGCGCCCGCCACCCTGTCGGCCTGTAGGAATTCGGTCATCGCGGGGGCGGGTGAAGAGCCGGGAGCTAGGCCAGGATCTCCAGGATCCGCGTGAAAAGCCGGTTCACCTTCTCCTGGTTGCTCTTCACCAGGTCCTTGAAGCGGCCGAAGTCGATCTCCGTGCCCTCCAGCCCGTTGGCGTAGTTGTCGGCGATCGCCAGGCTGTTGTAGTTTAGGCCCGCCTCCGAGCAGAGGTCCGCCTCGTGGGCCGCCGTCATGCCGACGACGTCGCCCCAGGACTTCACAGCCCTTATCTCGGCCTTCGTCTCGAAGCGCGGGCCGCGCATCTGGACGTAGACCTTGCCGGTCGGTATCGTGAACTCGGGGGCGAGCTTGGCGGTGAGCAGGGGGATCAGGTTGTTGGCGATTCCCGGGGCCCCGCCCTTCAACTCCGTGTCGAAGAAGGTCGCCGGGCCCTGCTGCAGGCACACGTAGTCCGAGCAGGACACGATGGTGCCCGGAGGGATGTCGGGCTTGAGGGACCCGACCGAATTGAGCGAGAGGATGTCCTTGTAGCCGAGCTCCGCCAGCGCGCGGATGTTGGCCCGGTAGTTGATCGAGTGCGGCGGCAGCGGAAACCCGTACCCGTGGCGGTTGATCAGGGCAAAGCTGCCCCGGTGCTTGTAGGTGACCGGCCCGTAGGAGGTTTCAATCGTGCTCACCTCCCAGGAGGAAAAGAGCGTGGAATTGACGATGCTCGTGCCGCTTATGAATGCGACTCTCATGAAGTGCCCAGATTCTCTCCCACCCTTCCCCCTTGTCAAATCCGGCCGCGGGAACCTACCCTAGGCATAACCGTATGTCCTCGGCCGGCAAAGCACACGCAGACCTCCCCAACGTCCCCCGCCACGTCGCCATCATCATGGACGGCAACGGCCGCTGGGCGAAGCAGCGCGGCCTGCCGAGGATCGAGGGCCACCGCCGGGGGGTCGAGGCCGTCAGGACGGTGACGTTTGCGGCCCGCGACCTCGGGGTGAAGATGCTCACCCTCTATGCCTTCTCGGCCGAGAACTGGAACCGGCCGCGGGACGAGGTGGGCGCACTGATGGGGCTCCTTGAGTTCTACCTGAAGAAGGAGCTCAAGACCTTTGTTCGCGACCGGGTGCGCCTGCTTACGATAGGAGGGACCGGGGGCCTGCCCCAGGGCGTGCAGCGCCTCCTGGCCTCCACCGTTGAGAAGACGGCCAAGTTCACCGACTACACGCTTGTCCTCGCCCTGAACTACGGCTCCCGCACCGAGATTGTCGACGCGGCGCACGCCTACGCCGCGGCGGTGGGAGCCGGCAAGGAGAGCCTGGACGACACCTCGTGGGAGTCGTTCTCCAAATACCTCTACACCTCCGGCATGCCGGACCCGGACCTGGTGATACGCACCTCGGGCGAGACCCGGGTAAGCAACTTCCTTCTGGTGCAGGCCGCCTACGCGGAGTTCGTCTTCACCCCGGTCCTCTGGCCCGATTTCACGAAGGTGGACCTGGCCGCGGCGATCGCCGACTACGCCCGGCGCGAGAGGCGCTACGGCCTGACAAGCGAGCAGCTCAAGCCGGCGGCCAAGGCAAAATAACCCCCAAAGCGGAACCCTGTGGCCAAGCGCATAGCGAGCACCATCATCCTCTGGCTCTTCCTCTTCGCGGTGCTCTGGTTCTTCAGGACCAACGGCGCCGTCGCGCTCATCACCGCAATCTCGGTCCTGACCCTGCGAGAGTTCTACAGGCTGCTCTCGGCCGCGGGCTACCAGCCCTTTGAGAAGCTCGGCATGCTCTTTGGCGGGCTGATAACGCTGGCGCCGTGGACCGAGGCCCGCTTCGGGATCCCGTCCTACCCCCTCCTGGCCCTGGCGACGGTGGTCTTTTCGCTCCGCATGGTGGCCGAGCGCCCCCCCGAGAAGCGGGTCGAGGCCCTTGCCTCCACGGTCCTCGGCCTGGCCTACGTGGCGCTCCTCCTGCAATACCTCGTCCGGATCGTGACGCCGGTAAAGGGCGACGCCCTCCTGCCCGAGGGCCGTCTCATCCTATGCCTTTGGGTCGTGGCCGTGGCCAAGTTCTGCGACGTGGGCGCGCTCCTCACGGGACTGGCGATCGGGCGCCACCCCATGGCCCCCCAGACGAGCCCCAAGAAGACGTGGGAGGGCGCGGTCGGTGGCGTCGTGGTCTCGATGGGCGTCGGCGCCCTGGTCGCCTGGCTCGGCCGCGCGTGGCTGCCCGCGGCCCTCACCCCGCTCTGTGCGGCCCTGATTGCCGCCCCGGTGGCCGCGATCGCGATCGTTTCCGACCTGGTCGAATCCGTGATCAAGCGGAGAGCCGCGCTCAAGGACTCGGGCGGCGGGGTACCGGGCATCGGGGGCTTCTTCGACCTAAGCGACAGCCTCATCCTGGCAGGCCCGGTCGGCTACTTCCTGCTTACCCGCCTAGCCTAGGCACCCTTGACCACCGTGGCAAAAAACCCCTCCTCTTCGCCAGCCGCGCGCCAGCGCAAGAGGGTCGTCCTCCTCGGCGCCACCGGCTCCATCGGGCAAAACGCGCTGCGGGTGATCGCCACGCACGCCGACAAGCTGGAGCTTGCGGCGGTGGCCGCGCACTCCAACTGGCGGCAGCTTTCGGACATCGCGCGGGAGCACGCGGTGCGCGACGTGGCGATCTATGACGCCGCCGCGTTCGGCGAGGCCAAGCGGTCGGGCCATTTTGCGCCGGACGTCCGCCTCCACGAGGGCGCCGCAGGCCTGACCGCCCTCGCCACCCTTTCCAGCGCGGACATCGTCCTGGTTGCGGTCGTCGGCACGGCGGGCCTTGAGCCGGCGCTGGCGGCGATCGAGGCGGGCAAGCACCTCGCCCTCGCCTCCAAGGAGATTCTGGTCATGGCGGGGCATTTCGTCATGGCGGCGGCCAAGCGGAAGGGCATCCGGATCCTGCCGGTCGACAGCGAGCACAATGCGGTCTTCCAGTGCCTGGAGGGGCACCCGAGTTCGGGGCTTAGGCGGATCGTCCTCACCGCCAGCGGAGGGGCGTTCCGGGACTGGCCGGTGGAACGCCTCGAGCACGCGACCCCCGCCGACGCCCTGAAGCATCCCAACTGGGACATGGGCCGGAAGGTAACGGTCGACTCCGCCACGCTCGCAAACAAGGGCCTCGAGCTGATCGAGGCGCAGTGGCTCTTCAACCTGAGGCCCGAGCAGTGCACGGCCGTCATCCACCCGCAGAGCCTGGTCCATTGCCTGGTCGAGTTCAATGACGGGGCGATGCTGGCGCAGCTTGCGCCCTCCTCGATGACCTTTCCCATCCAGCACGCCCTGCTCTATCCCGAGCGGGCCGGCGGGGTGGAGCCACCCATCGATTTCACGCGCCTCGTCCGCTTCGACTTCAAGCCCGTCGACCTGGAGCGGTTCCCGATGATGCGCCTGGCGATCGAATCCATGAAGGGCGGCGGCGTCGCACCGGCCGTGTTCAACGCCGCGAACGAGGTCGCCGTCGAGGCGTTCCTCGGTGAGCGCATACCCTTTCTTGCGATTCCGGCGATCGTCAGTAAGGCTCTCGGTCGGATGGACAACTTCGAACCCGGCAGCCTCGCCGATATCCTTGCGGCGGACCAGGAGGCCCGGCGGGGTGCGGCGGCGGACGTCAAAGATTTCAAATAATTTACGGATAATTACTTACATAAAAAGTGGCCCCTGATCTAATCACCTACATAGCCTCAAACGCGTGGTCGATCCTGCTGATCGTCCTGTTCTTTGGCGGCTCCATCTTTGTCCACGAGCTTGGGCACTATCTGGCAGCCCGCTCGCAGGGCGTCCACGTCGAGGTCTTCTCGATCGGCATCGGCCCCCCCATCGTCTCGTGGAAGGGCTCCGACGGCACCCGTTACCAGATCGCGTGGTTCCCCCTGGGCGGATTCGTCCTCCTGCCGCAGATCGCGGACCTGGGACCGATCGAGGGAGAGAGCACGGTCGACGTCGCCACGCTCCCCCCGGTCGGCTATGCCTCCAAGGTCCTTGTATTCGTGGCGGGGGCCGCCTTCAACGTGATCTTTGCGTTCACACTGGCCTGCATCATCTGGAAGGTCGGCCAGCCCGAGAACAACGAGTCGGAGAGCACCCAGGTCGGGTACGTGACGCGCACAATCGAGCTGGCAGACGGGACCAAGGTCGAGAGCCCCGCCCGGCAGGCCGGGCTCCAAGTCGGGGACGTGATTAAGGCGATCGACGGGAACACGGTCTCCAACTGGGACGACGTGAACGAAACGCTCTCGATGGGCTCGGGGCGGGACGTTTCAGGGGGGCGCAGCGCGGTCCTGGTGGTGGAGCGCGGCGGCGCGCTCCAGACGATCACCGTGCACCCCCGGCTCGCCGGTGACGAGCACTGGCGCCGGGTCGGCATCGCCCCCGGCTACGACCTGAACGTGCACTCGGTGGAGCCTAACTCTGCGGCGGCCAAGGCCGGGCTCGCACCGGGCGACCGCGTCGTCGAGGTGAACGGCGCGCGCATCATGAACGCGGGCGGGCTCGGCGAGGAACTCTCGATCGACCCCTCCCGCACGGCCCGCCTGGGGGTCATCCGCGACGGCAGGAGGCTCGACCTGCTGCTGCCCCCGAGGACCGGGGGCCTCCAGGTCGGCGACATCGAGTTCTCGGCGGGCTACCACATGACGTACCCCTCACCGATCGCGCAGATCGCCCAGCCGTTCGCGATGACGCTGCGTACCGTGTGGGGCCTCGTTGACCCGCGCTCGGACATCGGACTGTCAAAGATGGCCGGCCCCGTCGGCATCGTGCACATCTTCCACGGGGCCGCCGAGGCCGGCATACGCGCGGTCCTCAGGATAACGATCCTGATCAACATCAACCTTGCGATCCTCAACCTCCTGCCCGTCCCGGTCCTCGACGGCGGGCAGATCGTATTTGCGACGATCGCGCGCCTGCGGGGCAGGGCCCTCCCACCTAATTTCATCATGACGGTGCAGAGCGTCTTCATGGTGCTCCTGCTCTCGATGGTCGTCTACGTGAGCTTCTTTGACGTGCGCCGCTGGAGCAGGGACTCCCGTGAGAGCCACACGGTCCCCGCGGCGGCGGCCCCGGCGAAACCCTGATTCGCACCACACAGCATGCCCTACTGCGCCTCGCGGTTTAGCACCGTCCGACGTCCGACCCGAGAGGTGCGCGTCGGGTCCGTCAGGGTCGGAGGATCAAACCCGATCCGGATCCAGTCGATGACCACCAGCGACACGCAGGACGTCGTGGCGACCGTGAGGCAGTCTATCGCGCTCGCGGAGGTGGGCTGCGAGATCGTGCGCGTCACGGCCCCGAACGTCCAGGCGGCGCGCTGCCTGAAGGAGATACGGGCGGGCCTTTCCGCGGCGGGCTTTGGGGAGATCCCCCTCGTCGCCGACATCCACTTCCTCCCGCAAGCCGCGATGGAAGCCGTGGAGCACGTGGAGAAGGTCCGCGTCAACCCGGGAAACTTCGCAGACAAGAAGCGGTTCGCGGTCCGCGACTACAGCGACGCCGACTACGAGCGCGAGCTCCAGAGGCTCCATGAGGCCTTCTCCCCCCTGGTCCTGCGGAGCAAGGAGCTCGGGCGGTCGATGAGGATCGGGACCAACCACGGTTCGCTCAGCGACCGCATCATGAACCGGTACGGCGACTCGCCGCTCGGGATGGTCGAGAGCGCCCTCGAGTTCCTGCGCATCGCCGAGTCCCACGGGTTCAGGGACATCGTGCTCTCCATGAAGTCGTCCAACCCAAAGGTGATGATCGAGGCCTACAGGCTCCTCGTCGACCGGATGGACCGGGAGGACATGCACTATCCGCTTCACCTGGGAGTCACGGAGGCGGGCGACGGCGAGGACGGCCGGATCAAGGGCTCGATCGGCATAGGTTCGCTCCTGATCGACGGCCTGGGCGACACGATCCGGGTGTCGCTTACCGAGGACAGCGTCTACGAGATCCCGGTTGCCCGCGCGATCGCCGACAAGGCGATGAGCCTTTGGCGCCATGAGGGGTCGCAGGGAGCCCCCGGGGTCGACTCCGTCGACCCGTTCCACTTTGAGAGGCGGGCGACCGCCCTGCTCGCGCTCGGCGAGGCCCCGGTGGGCCCCGAGAAGCCCCCCGGGTGATCGTGAGGATACCCAGCCTGGACGACCTCGGTCAGGCCGTGGGAGACCTGGCATCGCACCGGATGAAGGACACGCCGGCAGAGGGGCTGATCCTCGCGTTCCGCGAGGCCGCCGACGCGCTCCGAATCCCGGAGGCCCTGGAGAAAAGCCCCATTGCCGCGAGCTTCCTCGTGCTCGACCTGGCGCCGTCCGTCGCCCCCGCCGACGTTGAGCCCCTGCTGTCGAAGGCGAAGGGCCGGATCGTCCTTCTTAGGGCATTCTCGGGCGAAAGCGGGCCGGACCTGGCGCTCTGGGCGGCCCTCGCGCGGAAGTTCGGCCATTTCCTGGCTGTCGACGCCTCCCCAGACTCCTACGAGGCGCTCACCGGAGCGCTGGGGAAACTGGGCGACAAGGGCCTGATCGCCACCTGGTCGGGGTACACAGGCACCGGGACAGGGCACCCCGTGGGCGCCTACCGCAGGATTGTCCAGGCGCTTCGCCAGGCCGGGAGCGCCGCTCCGGTCTGGATCCGCAACACCGCGCGCACCGCCGTCCGGGGCGACAACAGCTTCCTTTCGCGGCTCATTGACGCCAGCTTCCTTACCGGGAGCCTCCTCTGCGACGGCTTGGGGGACCTGGTGAGCATCGAGACCGAGGCCGACCCGGTCCGGTCCACGCGCCTCTCCTACAATGTGCTCCAGGGGGCGGGTGCCCGCGTATCGAAGGCGGAGTTCGTGGCGTGCCCGAGCTGCGGGAGAACGCTCTTTGACCTGCAGACGACCACCCAGCGGATCCGGGCGCAGACCGGGCACCTGAAGGGCGTGAAGATCGCCATCATGGGCTGCATCGTGAACGGCCCGGGCGAGATGGCCGACGCCGACTTCGGCTACGTCGGGGGCGCCCCGGGCAAGATCAATTTGTACGTGGGCAAACAGTGCGTGCAGTACAACATCCCCCAAGCGGAGGCCGATGCGCGCCTCATGGCTCTTATTAAGGAACACAATAAATGGACGGAGCCAGAACCCGCGCATGCCTGAGCGCGGACCCGGAAGTGTATCGAAAAAGTCCACGCACCGTCACGCGCGCGTAACATACCCGTAACCTTCTTATAGGCTTTGATAGCCTGATTCAGGGCGATGTAATATTGCGGGGATTACATGGGAAAAGGGCTCCGGTTTTGTCGCCTAAATTTGCGGCCCGGACGCAACGAAAAAATGGAAAAAAGTTATGCCCATCCCCCCTGTGAACGACTTGTCAGAAAGTTGACCTTGTAATGGTTTTCGCGTTCACAGTTACTCCCCCCTTGTCCAAGCCAATTAGGCTCTCGGTTGTTCTTTGCCACGTCACGAATGCCGCCCACCTCGGGCCCCGCAGCGATACTCGACATAACCCCCTGGCTATGAATATTTTACTTAATTCTACGCCCCACCCCACCCTCTACCGGGCCAGGAACCAAATTTCGTCGCAGCGGCAGGACCCAGAGGCAGCCTGATTGACGTGCCAAGGCGCCCCCCGAGGGCCAATGTGAATAAGCCCCGATTTTAACGCCCGCTCATGCCCTCTTTGTCCCTACCGCACAACCTCTGGGAGACAGTCAAATGCGACTTCAAATCCCTGTTTCCGGAGGATGTGTTCCAGATGTGGTTTGAGCCGGTGGTTTGCCTGGAGACGTCGGAGGATTCCATAACCCTCGGAGTACCCAACGATTTCGCTGCAATCTGGATTCACGACAACTACCTCGACCTGATTTCGCAGCGCCTGAAGCTCACGGCTGGCCGCTCCGTGAACGTGAACCTGCAGAAAACCGACGGCGGGGCCAGGGGCATGGGCAACCACCGCGCCGCCGAGGCGGCTCCCGCAGCCCGGCCGCGCGCCGTCACCGGAGCCCGCAAATCGTCACGCAGTGACGACCGGGGGCCGGCGCCGGGCACCCTCAACCTGCGTAACACGTTCGAGACTTTCGTCGTCGGTTCGAACAACCAGATGGCGCACGCCGCAGCCCTAGCCGTGGCCCAGGCGCCGGCCCAGGCCTACAACCCCCTCTTCATCTATGGCGAGACCGGGCTCGGCAAGACGCACCTGATGCATGCGATCGGCCACGTCATCCTGAGGAACAATCCGGATGCCCGCGTCGCCTACCTCTCCACGGAGAAGTTCACCAACGACTTCATCCAGGCGCTGCAGGAAAACGGGATGGTAAAGTTCCGCCAGAAGTACCGCCACGCGGACGTCATGCTCCTCGACGACGTGCAGTTCCTGGCCGGCAAGGAGCGCATCCAGGAGGAGTTTTTCCACACCTTCAACGAGCTCTTCGAATCCGGGAAGCAGATCGTCCTTTCAAGTGACCGCAGGGCCAGCGAGATCCAGAAGCTGGAGGCGAGGCTAGTCTCCCGCTTTGAGTGGGGCCTTCCTGCGGACATCCAGGCGCCCGACCTCGAGACACGCATCGCCATCCTCCGCACAAAGGCCGCGACGCTCAAATGCGGCCTGCCCGAGCCGATCATCACCTTCATAGCCCAGAACATTACCAAGAACATCCGCCGCCTTGAGGGCGCGATGATCAAGGTCGCCAGCTACAGCGCGCTCAGCAACAAGCCGCTCGACCTGGCCACGACGGAGCGCCTGCTGCACGACATGCTGGTCGAGCAGGCCCAGAGCATCCTTACCATCGAGACGATCCAGAAACGCGTCGCCGACCACTTCCAGATCCGACACAGCGACATGACGAGCAAGCGCAGGCCCAACAACATCGCCATACCTCGCCAGGCTGCGATGTATCTGGCCCGCACGCTCACCAAGCACTCCCTCCAGGAAATTGGGGACGCCTTTGGCGGCCGCGACCACGGGACCGTGATCCACGCCTGCAAGGCCGTGGAGAACATGATGGAGCAGGACGCCTCGATGAGGGGCAGTGTCGAGTTTCTGAAGACACAGCTTTCGCGATAGTACGGCAAATCCCTTGCCCGGCTTGAGTTGCCGGGGAAAAAGGGTTTAGCTCAGGCATTCATCCATGACTCTCACTCCCGAGCAGACGAAGGCCGTGTCGGAATGGGTCGCCTCAGGCGACAACCTTTACACGGTGCAGAAGAAGCTGTCCGACCAGTTCAAGGTCTCGATGACCTACATGGACGTGCGGTTCATGGTGGATGACCTGAACCTCCAGATCAAGGACACGGCCCCGAAGGTGGATGCCAGCGACGTGACCAAGGCCCCGCCCGCGGCCAAGCCCCCGGCCGATAAGAAGGGCTTCATCGACAAGGCAAAGGAGAAGCTCGGACTCTCGCCCGCCGAAGACGAGGGCGCGCCGGAGGAGGCGGAGGCGCCCGCGCAGGCATCGGGGGTCACCGTCACCGTCGACAAGGTCAACCTGAACCCCGCGGCCATGGCCACGGGCACCGTCTCGTTCCCCGGGGGCGTGACCGGAAAATGGATCGTGGACCTCCAGGGCCGGCCGGGCTTGATCGAGGTCAGCAAGCCCGGATACCGGCCGTCGCCGGCCGACGCCCAGGCGTTCATGCAGGAGCTCTCGCAGGCCCTGCAGCAATACTAGGCCCGGGTCATCGCGAGGAGGTCCTCCTCCGCAATCACGGGCACGCCCAGGGAGCGCGCCTTCTCGAGCTTTGAGCCGGCCTCGGCCCCCGCGAGGACATAGCTCGTCTTCTTGCTGACGCTCGACGCCACCTTTCCCCCCGCCGCCTCGATCCGCGTCGCTGCCTCCTCGCGGGTCATCGACGGGAGCGTTCCGGTGAGGACAAACGTCTTCCCGAGGAGCGGGCCGGCGCCGGGAGCGGCAGCGGCGGGCTTCGCCGGCTTCACGCCCGCCTCCAGGAGGTCACGGACGAGGGTTCGGTTCACAGGCTGGTTGAAATGCCCGACGATCGCGTCGGCCATGGTCGGTCCGATCCCCGGGATCAGGCTTTCCTTGGACCCGCTGATGTAGTCCCCGTATTTGGACTCGGAAAGGGCCCCCAGGCTTCCAAATCGCGACGCCAGGTCCTTGGCCGCCGCAGCTCCCACGTGCGCGATGCCGAGGCCGTGGACGAAGCGCCACAGGTCCGCGCCCTTGCTCTTCTCTATGGCAGCCAGAAGGTTGTCCGACGACTTCTCGACGCTCTTCCCGAGCCCAAGGAGGTCAGCGCGCCGAAGCCTGTAGATGTCCGCGACCCCGCGGACCCATCCCTTGCCGACCACGACGTCCACCATCGCCTCGCCCAGGCCGTCGATGTCGACGCATGCCTTCGAGGCGAAGTGGAGCACCCTGCGGCGGACCTGGACGGGGCATTCGTAATTGGGGCAGCGCAGCGCGACCTCACCCTCCACCTGCACCACGGGGGTGCCGCAGGCCGGGCACTTCCTGGGGAATTCGAACGCGACGCACTCGGGCGTCCGCCGCGCCGTGTTCACGCCGACCACGGCCGGTATCACCTCGCCGGCCTTCTCCACGTAGACAAAGTCGCCCACGCGGATGTCCTTCCGGGCAATCTCGTCCTTGTTGTGGAGCGTGGCCCGGGAAACCGTGGACCCTGCGAGCAGGACCGGCTCAAGCTCGGCCACCGGCGTCAGGACACCCGTTCTCCCCACCTGCACCGAGATCGAAAGGAGGCGGGTCTCCGCGCGCTCGGCGGCGAACTTGTAGGCCATGGCCCAGCGCGGCGCGCGGCTCGTGCTCCCGGCCTCGCGCTGGAGCGCGAGCGAATCCAGCTTAACGACCGCCCCGTCGGTGCCGTAGGCGAACTTTCCCCTCGCGCGGTCGAGCTCGCCGATCGCGGCCCAGACCTGGCCGATCCCGCTGGCGGTCCACATCCTCTCGACGGACGGCAGGCCCCAGGCGCGCACCCGGGCGTGGTAGCCCGATTGCGTCTCGCCCGCGGCCTCGGCCGGCTCGCAGGCACCGATCCCGTAGAGGACGATCTCGAGGCGGCGCTCGGCAACCTCCCGGGGGTCGAGGAGCTTGATGGTGCCGGCCGCGAGATTGCGGGGGTTTGCGTAGCGCTCCTCGCCCTCGGCGTCCCTCGCAGCGTTTATCCGGACGAACTCGGCCGTCGACATGTAGATTTCGCCGCGTATCTCGATAAGGTCGGGAACGGGCGCCCCCGCCGAGGCCTTCAGCTTGCGCGGCAGCGCCCGTATCGTGAGGGCGTTGGCGGTCACGTCGTCGCCTTCGGTGCCGTTGCCCCGGGTGACCGCGCGCACCAGGGCCCCCTTCGCGTAGGTGACGCTCACGGCCAGCCCGTCCACCTTCGGCTCGACGACATACGAGAGTTCATCCCTTCCGAGGAGCTTGACCAGGCGCGCGTGGAATTCCCGCAGCTCCGCCTCGGAGTACGTGTTGTCGAGGCTCTGCATCGCCTGGCGATGGCGATAGGTCTGGAAGCCCTCGGCACGGTCATCCCCGACCCGGAGGGTGGGCGAGTCGCCCGCGGACGCGCCCGGGTACCGCGCCTCGAGGTCCCCGAGCTCGCGCTTGATGCGGTCGTACTCCTGGTCGGTCACCTCGGGGCGGGCCCGGCGATAGTAGCGCTCGTCGTGGAGGGCCACCTCCGCGCGGAGGGCCGCGATCCGCTTCTGTGCTTCGGACGGTGTCAAAGGAGGCGCTGGTTTTGCTGCACGAAAATTCCGCGAAGTCGCCGCGGGAGGCAATGCCCTTCGTCGGCCGGAGGACCTAGCCGGCCGCGGGAGGGGGAGGCGGCCCCCCGGCGGGGGGCGCCTCCGGGGGAGACCCGGCCCCCCGTCTCCTCCGGACGGCGTCCCTAAGGATGAACTCGATCTGCCCGTTCACACTCCTGAGCTCGTCCGCGGCCCACTTCTCGACCTCCCTCCAAAGCAGGGGGTCGGTTCGCAGGAGGAAAGCCTTGCGGTCGTCAGCCATCCTAGGATGCGGGGCGCGGCCGGGTCATCGGAGGCCCGCCGCCTCCCTCGCGGACTGCATGAAGAATTCCGGGTCCGAGGGCGACACGGCGACCACCTTTCCCGGCCAGCGCAGGAGGACCGCGTGTTCGGTGTCGGTAAGGAACGCGTCAAACTTGCCGATCCGCTTGCTCCAGTACTTTCCCCGGATGGCCCCGAGGCCCCCGTTGCCCCAGAGCTTTACGGCCCAGCGGAGCACGTCCCTGTCCCGCTCGACGGAGAGGAGCCCCTCCAGCGGGTACCGCTTCTTGCAAAGGACCAGGGAATTGCCCTCGATCCGGAAATGGGAGGCGCGCGCCTTTTCCAGGAGGAACGCGCCCACGAAGCCCACGAGGACGAGCAACGGAGCAAACGTCGCGATGGCCCGGACGCCGGGCGCCTCATGCGCCGGATTCATCGCCACCCGGACGACATTCGCCCCCGCGCCGCAGACGACGATCGCTCCCACGAGGACGAACGGGAGGATAAAGCGTCGCCCGAGCGGCGCGGACTGAAACGACTGGTTCACCACATTCATGGCTGAAGGGGCCCGGGCGGCTCCGGCCGCTCAGGTGTAGAGGGTCCCGGTATTCACCACGGGCTGGGTCTGCGTCTCGCCGCAGAGCACGACGAGCAGGTTCGACACCATCGCCGCCTTGCGCTCCTCGTCGAGCTTGACGACGCCCTTCTCCGAAAGCTCGCGGAGCGCCATCTCTACCATGCCGACGGCCCCGAACACGATCTTCTGCCGCGCAGCGATCACGGCCTCGGCCTGCTGTCGCCGGAGCATGGCCTGGGCGATCTCGGGCGCATAGGCCAGGTGGGTGAGGCGCGCCTCCTCGATGCCGATGCCGGCCCGGGCCAGGCGTTCCTGGAGCTCCTTCGCGAGCGCCACGGCGACCTCGGCGCCGCTTCCGCGCAAGGTCAGCTCGTTCGGCTCGCCGTCGTCATAGAGGTAGCTGCTCGCGATGTGCCTGACGCAGGACTCGCTCTGGATCCGGATGAAGTTCTCGTAGCTGTCCACGTCGAAGACGGCCTGCGCGGTGTCCTGGACGCGCCACACGATCACCACGGCGATCTCAACCGGGTTGCCCCGCTTGTCGTTCACCTTGAGCTTGTCGCCGTTCAGGTTTCGAACCCGCAGCGAAATCTTGAACTTGCGGTAGAAGGGATTGGCCCAGAGGAAGCCGTTCTGGCGGGCCGTCCCCTTGTACTCGCCGAACAGCGTGAAGACGGCCGCCTCGTTCGGCTGGAGCGTGAAGAACCCTCCAAGGGACACGAACGAGCCGATCATCAGCAAAAAGCCGATGCCGACAGGCAGGAGCGCCTGGTGGCTTGCGCCGAAGGCAAGCAGGACGAGCCCGAACACGAGGGCGGCGAGGACAACGAAGAGAAACGCCCACCCGCTCGGCGTCGAAGTCGACTGCTCGCGGTGGGTGGTGACGGGGATTTTGGAATCAGATGTCATGGTGAGGAAGGGTTGAAACAGATATTGATATGATATCATTTACATATCTATGCAACCAAAACAGTCACCAAATGGGGTAATCCCTTAAAATTAAATATCTTCGGCCAGAAATAGCCCTGGGATTCCGCGCCCAGGGCCCATTGCCGGCCTATCGCGAGACCAGGGCCTGTGTGGCCGGGCCCGGGTGCGGGTTTGGCGTGAAGACGAGCACGGGGCCGTTGCACTGGGACACCGCGAGGGACGGGATGCCCTTCTGGCCAGGCAGGGCCAACGCAACCACGGCCCGGGCATCCCCTGCGGCAACAAGGCCGCTGCGCCACGCCGGCACCGGCGTGAGGCCTCCACGCCCATCGCCCTTAAGGAGCACGCCCACCCCGCCGTCAAACCGCCCCGTCGAGGGTTCCGGCCCGAAGTTGTTGCCCACGCAGTACACGTCCGGGATCCCGTCGCCGTCCAGGTCGCGGACGACGATGCCGTTTATCGGCGAGATCTGCGCGTAGCTCGGCAGGGGCTTGAACTCAAAGGTGCCGTCGGGCATCTGGAAGTAGACGCCGCTGGCCAGCTCGTTGGCCTCGAGGCGGCGGGCCTTGGCGAGGGGTTCGGCCGGGAAGATGTCCTCGATGGTCGCGTGCGCGTAGGCCTCGTATGTCGGGAATTTTTTCCGGATCCAGGGAAATACATAGGCCAGCTTGCTGCGCCCTCGCACGGGGTAGAGCTTCCCGCCCTCGTACTGCGCCTCGACGATCTGCTCCTTGCCGCTGCCGTCCAGGTCGCCGGCAAGCAGGACCGCCGGCTCGCTCGGGCTTGCGTGGTATTTGGTGTTCAGTCCCACGTTGCCCGCGATGATGTCCATGCGGCCGTCCCCGTTTAGGTCGGCCACCGCAACGGCGCTCCACCAGCCCGTTCGCTTTGAAAGACCTGACCTTTCGGTCCAGTTGTCGAAGCCGTGGCCGTTGTTGTGGAAATAGGAGACCGGACCCCACTCGGAGGCGACCACCAGGTCGGGCCGCCCGTCGTGGTCGATGTCGGCCCAGACCGCGGCGGTCACCATCCCTATGTTCCTTAGCCCCGGAGCCAGCTTGTCGGTCACGTCCACAAACTTTCCGCCGACGTTCTGGAACAGGTAGCTCTTGGGCGTGGCCGGCCAGTGGCCCGGAACGAGCCTTCCGCCGACGAAGAAACCCGGCTTGCCGCTGCCGTCAAAGTCCGCCGCGGCTACGACGCAGGACGACTCGCCCGTCGCCGGCACAGCCCCTTCGGGCGCAAGGGTGAAGTGCCCGTGCCCGTCGTTCAGGTAAAGCATGCAGCCGAGCGCGGGATCGCCGCGCTCATGCCTGACCCCGCCACCCGCGATGAGGAGGTCGGGCCGGCCGCTCCCGGTCGTGTCGAGGAAGACCGCGCCCACATCGTCGGAATCCTTCACCGAGGCCCAGGGTTGGTCCGGGGCGGGCTTGAAGGTGCCGTCGGCCTGGCCGAGGTAGAGGACGCCGGCCTGGCCGCCCGTCCCGCTGACAAAAAGGTCGGCGATCCCGTCCCCATTCACGTCGGCCACCGCCATCGCAGGGCCGTTCATGCCGAGGCGGCGCGGCAGCAGGCGCTGGGCGCTGAACTCGTCCGCCGGCACGGGCGCGTCGACAAAGTCGATCCCCTTCGCGTGGGCCGACTCGGCAAACAGGGCGGCCGGGTCCACCGGATGGGTGATGTGGGCCGGCGGCCTGCGTGCCACCTCTCCCGGGGCGAGGTCGGGCTGCCGTATCGTGAGCAGCTTGTCGACGGGAAGGTCCTCGAGCACCTGGACCTGCCCGTTCGGCCAGTGGATCGTGAGCTTGTTGATCGAGGTGTCGTTGCCCAGGCCGAAGTGGACCGTCGACGGCTCGCTCGTCACCACACCGCGCTCCGTGTAGACTTGGCGGACCTGGACACCGGACGCCGTCTCGATCCGGATCTCGGCGCCAATGCCGTCACGGTTCGGGACCCGGCCGGCCAGCTTCACCATCAGCCGGTGGCCCCCGGTCGTGTTGTTGCGTATGACCGTAGGCGGGCCCTCGTAGTTGTTATAGATGATGTCGAGGACACCCCTGTTGTCCAAGTCCACCAGGGCCGCCCCGAAGGAGACGCCCACGTGGTCCAGCCCCCACTTTGCGCTCACGTCCTCGAACTTCAGGTCCCCGAGGTTCTTGTACGCGAGCGTGTGCTCCTTGCGCTCCGGGGAGTTCTTCCAGACGGCGCCCCGGGCGTTCACGTTCGGGGCGATGTTCTGCTTGTCGACCAGGTCGGGGTTCGTGAAGTCGCGGATCATGCCGCCGACAAAGAAGAGGTCCTGGCGGCCCGAGCAGTCGAGGTCCGCCATGCGCGCGGCCCATGTCCACCCCGTGGCATCGACCCCGATCAGGTGGGCCACCTCCTGGTAGCGGTCGGTGCCCGTGTTGATGTACACGGAATTCCACATGTACTGCGGGATGAGCTCGGGCACCCGCTCCATCTCCCAGAGCCCCCTGCCCTGCTCCTCGAGGCCCGTCATGAACCCGGCGTGGGTGTGGTCGCGCATGTCGACCACCATGAAGTCGATGAGGCCGTCGTTGTTGAGGTCCCCAGAGTCGCCCGCCATCGAGAAATAGGTGACGTGCGGCAGCTTCTCGTCGACCATGTCGGTGAAGGTTCCGTCGCCGTTGTTGATGTAGAAGCGGTCCGGTGTCTCGAAGTCGTTGGCAATGTATAGGTCCGGCCAGCCATCCTGGTTGGCGTCAAACCAAAGGGCGGTGTGGCCCTGCGACAGGCCCCAGATCCCGGCTTTCTTGGAAACGTCCGTGAAGGTGCCGTTGCCGTTGTTGTGGAACAGGTAGTTCCGGCGGCCTTGCGGCGTCTTGGAGAAGTCGAGGACGTTGGTGAGGATGAAGCAGTCCAAGTAGCCGTCGCCGTCGTAGTCCGCAAAGGTCGCCTCGACGCAGGCATCCTTCACGTCCAGCCCGTATTCCTTGGCCCGTTCCGTGAACGTCCCGTCGCCGTTGTTCACGAAGAGCAGGTTCGGGGCGTCGAACCGGCACACGTAGAGGTCGGGCAACCCGTCCTGGTTGATGTCGACCGCGGTCGCGCTGACGACGCTCCCGGGGCCGTAGTTGGTGCAGTCGACACCCGCCGCCGCCGCCACGTTCACAAACTTGAACGGCGACGTCTGCCGGTAGAGCGCGCACGGGCCGTTGCGCGAGACGACAAACACGTCCAGGAGCCCGCTCCCCGAGAAGTCCGCAACTGCGATGCCGGTCTCGACGGCCCCGAGCGTGAGCTCCCTGAAGCGGTCCCCCCACATGCGCGGGTCGTTGTAGACGTTGGGGACGGTGACGCCCGTGTCCTCGGGAGCCAAGACCTGGAACAGGGGGGCCCCATCAGGGGCCGGAAGCCTCGGCTTTAGCGGAGTGGCGACGTAGGCAGGTTCAGCCCGCGCCACGAGCGCGAGGGCGCAGCATGCCGCGCTGAACAAGGGCTTCAAGGACATCTTGGTCGGGGTTATGGCGTTTATTTTGAGACCGGGGCCAGCGCGTTCGCATACACATAGTCGGCGACCTCCATGCCGATCTTCTGCCCCTCAAGGTTGTCGGACATCACGTGGATCCCCCCCCAGACGCGGCTCATGCCGACCTCGCGCTGGGCGTCCGAGAGCTTCTTGAAGGTGTGGATGACTCCCGGAAGTCCGTCCGAACCGACCGAGAACTCCACGTCGTCGGTCCCTATGAAGAGCGCGATCATCCTGGCCGCCGCCGCCGAGAATCCGCTGTGCCCGGAAACGTACGAGGGGAACGGCGGCGAAGGCATGTTGGGAATGAACTCCGGGTTTTGAGCGGCGTTCGGATTCACCTTGGTGTCCATCTCGCGGATCGCGGTCTCGGGCCTCCACGTCCGGTAGAAGTATTTCGTCTCCCAGATGGCGATGCCGGTGTCGGCCTCGGCAAGGTCGAGGAGGGCAAAAAAGCGCGCTGTCTCGGGCACCGACATGTTCCTGCGGCGCGCGATGTCCTGCGCCACCATGTTCCAGTGCCCCGGCGGAGCCGATGTTCCCAGGTCGTCCGACCAGAAGGGCGTGCAGAGCGTCTGGTACTCGCTGCGGTCGGCCCCGTCGCGGGCGCCGACCTTGTTCACGTAGGCGACCTCTTCCGCGTAAACCTTGGAATCCACCGTGTAGGGCGGCGGGGCGCGGAATTGCGACTGGGAGGTCATGACGAAGGGCGCCACCGCGCCCCAGAACGGAAGCAGCGGCGGGCGGAACGTCGGGGGCGTCTCCCTCCATTTGCCGGGTTCGTCGCTCGTGTATTTGCCCGGGATCGGCTTGTTGTAGCCGCTGTCGGCTCGCTTGGCCATAACCGCCTCGGCAACCCTCTTGCCCCAGGCGATGCCGTCGGCCTTGGACTGGCCGTCGGGGATGGCGGCCAGCGCCTTGTCGTAGGCCGCCTGCACGACGCGGGGATTGGTCCACGACCACAGGTTCGTGAGCACGGTGTAGGCCGCGCTCGCAATGGCCGCATCCACGTTGGCGCCCGCGGGCGCCGGGTCGTTCACGAGCCACCCGCGGTTCGTGCGCGTGATACCGTTCACGGCGTCGTAGATCGCGACATGGTAGGTCGCCAGGTAAAGGGCGACCTGCGGAGCCGCATTGCGCCCAAGGCGCGTCGCGTCGATCGCCTGCTCATTCCAGTCGATGACGGCGTTGCCGGCCGCAAGGCGGGACACCGAAACCGCGCCCAGGAGCAGAGCGAGTGATAGGGAACGATAGGATCTAATTATCATGGGGTTATAAATGGGGCCGGGGACTTTGCCTAAGCCCCAAGAAGGGGTGTTCGCACTGTGCAATTTTGGTTGCCGATCGAATCGCGTTTAAAGGCCTTTGTGGCCAGGTCGCCCGTTTGAGGGGCGAACGGTGGCGGCCGCGGGGCGACCGGCGCGCCCCTGCGCATCCGCTAGCGCGGCTCCGTGATCACAATCCGGCGGTTCACGCCCCCGGGCCTAACTTCCTGGAGGACACCGCTAGGCCAGCGAACCACGACTTTGCGGACACGGTCGTCAATCCCAAGGCCGAACGTCAGCGTCTTCTCGGATTGCGCCATGAAACCCATCGCGGGTTCCATGACCTGAACGAGCACCCCCCGGGGCGTATGCACCTCAACCCGGGCCCCACCCGCGTCGCGCTGGCAGTGCGTACCCACCAGCTCCACGCGAAGCCAGGCGCTGTGCGAGCGCAGGTCGTTGCGCAGCAGCTTGGCCGGGCCGCCGTTCTGGGCGATGACAACGTCCAGGTTTCCGGTCCCGAGCACGTCGGCGACCGCTATGCCCCGGGCGCCCGCCAGGGCACCCCCGGCGGCTCCTCGCACCCAGCTTCGCCCATTGTTCCAGATGAGTGAGGGCACGGCCGCAAAGTCTCGGCCGTGCTCAAAATGCTCGAGGCTTGGCTCCGCAAGCCCGTTGGCGGAGAAGATGTCGATCCTTCCGTCCAGGTCGTAGTCCAGGAGCGCGACCCCGAGTTTGTCCTGCAGGTGGCAGACCACGCCCTCATCCTGCGCCGGCGCAAGGACGAGCCCCGCCGCCCGCAAAATCCCGAAGCGGCCCGCCTGCTGTCCGGGGCGCGCGAACGGCAGGGCTCCCCCGCCTACCAGGCCGGCCGATGCCCCCTCGCGCCTCTCCTCGGCAGGCGGCATCCATGGCCGGAACGTCCCGTCTCCCTGGTTCAGGAAGAGCATGTCCGGTCCCGTCTGGTATTTGAATACCAAGTCTAGCTTGCCATCGCCGTTAAGGTCGACCGCCGCGGCGACCAGGGGGAAGGCCCGGGGATAGCCGGTCTGGCGGTCCAAGACGTCCAGCCCTGACTTTGCCGAGACGTCCATAAACTTGCCGTTCCCAAGATTGCGGTAGACCGATGGGAACACGCTCACGAATCCCGCAGGGGCCGTGTACGAGGGGCCCGCGAACTCCGCCGTCAGGGCATCCCTCAGGTTCGTCTGGCTGGCCCAGCGCGCATAGTTGCACACGACCAGGTCGAGGCGGCCGTCGCCGAACACGTCGAGCCAGACCGCGCCGGAACTCCACACGTGCGGGTCGCCGCCCACGCCCGCGGACTCGGTCACCTCCCTGAACTTGCCGTTGCCCTCATTGTGGAAGAGGTGGTTACCGCCGATGCCGGTGACAAAGATGTCGGGCAGCCCGTCGCCGTCATAGTCGCCGACGGCGACGCCCATCCCGAGCATCTCCACGTCGAGCCCCGACCCCCGGGTCACATCCGTAAAGTGCCCGTTCCCGTCGTTGTGATAAAGCGCGGCCGTCGAGGGCTTGCCCGCCAGGGGCGGGTTCCAAGGCCACGCCGTCCCCGCGGCAAAGAAAATGTCGGGGCGCCCGTCGATGTCGTAGTCGAGGAACGCGACCGCCCCGGGAAGCGTGGTGGGCGCCTGATCCTCACCACGCGACCCGTTGTCGTGATCGAAGGAGATTCCCGACTCACGGGTCACGTCCGTGAACCGGACAGGAGGAGGAGCGCTCGGCGGCGACGCGAACGGGAAAAGCCTCGAGAACCATACGCCGATCAGGATCGCGGCCACGGCCAGCGGCACAAGCACCGGCACCAGGGGGGAGATGGCCCCGCCCGGGGCCCTCCCCTCTTTGTCACGGTGTCCAGCAGCGGGCATTTTGGGTTATAAACATGGGTGCGGCGCGGCTCAGCCGCAAAAACAGTCTCGGACTGCTATTGACCTCTGGTTGGCCGAAGTAAAAACCTTTCTCACCGATGAGCGCCCGCTCGACCCCACAGAAACTCTTTAGCCTATCCGGGTGGGCCGCGGTGTGGACGCTCGTGGGCCTGGCGATTGCGAGCGAGATCTACCTCTCGAGCAATTTCCTAGGCAGGTCGATCTCGTGGGGAGAGGCAATCAGCGACTCCCTCGAGGACTGGTACGTCTACGGCCTCCTCGCGATTCCCGTCACGTGGATGGCAAGGCGCTACCCGCCCGAGCGGGGCACCCGATGGATCACGGCGGGCATCCACCTGGGCGCCGCCCTCGTGTTCTCCCTTGTCTACATCACGCTGCGGGCCGTCGTGGGGAAGCTCGACAGCGTGATCGTCGGGGAGCCCACGCCCTTCGGGGATATCTTCCACCCCCTCCTCGTCCGGACGTTCCCATTCAACCTGCTGGTCTACGGCGTCATTATCTCGGTCAGCCATGCGCTCGATTACTACGGGAAATACAACGAGCAGACCGTGCAGACGCTCGAGCTGGAGAAGCACCTCACGGAGGCGCGCCTTCAGGCGCTCCTCCACCAGCTCAAGCCCCACTTCCTCTTCAACACCCTGAACGGCATCGCGTCGCTCATGCACACGGATGTCGACGCCGCCGACAAGATGCTGGTGCGCCTGAGCGAGCTGCTCCGGATCACGATGTCCCAGACCGGCGCGCCCCAGACGACACTGCGGGAGGAGGTCGCTTTCCTCGAGCGATACCTGGACATCGAGAAGATCCGTTTCCGCAACCGCCTCCAGACCGTGATCGAGATCGAGGGCGAATCCATCGACGCCATGGTGCCAAGCCTAATCCTCCAGCCCATGGTGGAAAACGCGATGCGCCATGGCATTGAGCCCCATGCGAAATCCGGGCTCATTGAGCTCAGGGCCCGCCGCCAGGACGGGAACCTCGTGCTCACGGTCTCCGACAACGGGGCCGGAATACCCGAGGGAGGCCTGAAGCGTGAGGGCATCGGTGTCGCGAACACCCGTGCACGGCTGGCCGAGCTTTACGGCGACCGGCAGAAATTCGAACTGGTCAACCGGCCGGAAGGCGGCATGTGTGTGCGGATCACGATTCCATTCAGCACGTCCACCCCATGAGCAAGCTCCGCATCCTTGTCGCCGACGACGAACCGCTCGCGCGCTCGCGCCTGCTTTCCCTCCTGCCCAAGGACGTCTCATACGAGATCGTCGGCGAATACGGCAGCGGCACCGAGGCCATCGAGGGCATCCGCCGCGACAAGCCCGACATCGTGTTCCTCGACATGCAGATGCCCGGCTGCGACGGCCTGCAGGTGGTCGCCGGGCTGGAACCCCACGAGCGGCCCGCGGTGGTCTTCGTGACCGCCTACGACAAATTTGCCGTCGACGCCTTCGGCGTCCGGGCGGTCGACTACGTGCTGAAGCCGTTCGACCGGGAGCGCCTGGAGACCGCGCTTGAGCGCGCGGCCGAGTTTGTGAGCGCCAGGCGCGCGGGCGACCTGGGCGCGCGCATCGAGGGTGCGCTGGCCAACTCGGGCGCGCTCGCTTCGCCCAAGCCTGAGCGGCTCGCGGTCAAGGCGGACGGCCGGTTCGTCTTTCTCAAGTATGACGAAATCGTGTGGGTGGAGGCGGCGGACAACTACGTGGTCATCCACACCTCCTCCGGAGAACGGCTCATGCCGCGCGACACGCTCTCGTCCATAGAGGAGCGTCTCGGGCCGCGGCATTTCACGCGGGTCAACCGCTCGGCGCTCGTGCGCATCGACCAGGTGAAGGAACTCCAGCCCAACTCGATGGGCGACTACAGCATTCTCCTCAGGAACGGCACGCGGATTCCGCTCAGCAGGAGCCTGAGGGGCCGCTTCGAGAAATTCCTGATGGACCGCTAGACGCGGCGACCCGGGGCTGATCCGGCTGCTTCGGCCTCAAGCAGGATTTGGAGTCCCGGGCGGGGTTTCGTCCAAGATGCCACCCGCGTCCCGAGAGATTCCCGCGGGCTCCTCGCCAGTTAGCCATGCGAGCTGCAGGAACGCGAGCGCCAGCGGCGCCGCGTAGCTTCCACCGTGCTCGACAAAGACCCAGAACGAAGATCCGGCGATCGGGGAAAGCAGCTCCGTAGCGAGTTTCCATGCGAAAACGAAGAGGAGAAGCCCAAACCCCGGCCTTATAAGGGCGGCCGCGGACAGGAGGATCTCAAAAGCCCCCACCCAGGGCTCGGTCGCCGCACCCCCGAGGCCGATCGAGGCATAGTGGGAGGCAAGGAGCGGCTTTCGCACGAGCAACCCGAGCGCACCGTGGCCCAGCAGGAGCGCCACGGTCGTGAAGCGCAGGACCAAGCAGATCTCTCGCCTGCGCCGCTCGTCGAAGAACTCCGCGACGCCGCCGCGAAGCCACGACCCAAATCCTTGCTCGCCCAAGATGAGGGAAAATGCCCACGGAGCCCCGTAGTTTCCGGCCCGCTCCACGGCCTCCCAGAACGGCTCGCCCGCAAGCGGACGCAGCAGCGCCGTCCACAGGGCCCAGAGGGTCATGAAAAACACGAATGCCCGGACTGGGAAAAAAAGCGCCAACAGGGCCATGGTGACGTCCATGATGGCGACCCAGGGCATAAGGCCGTACGCGTTGCCGTGGCCGATGCCCACGACCCCGAAGTAGCTCGCCCAGGCTGCGGGCCTTCCAAATCCCACCATGCCGTGTCCCAGGAAATCCATCATGACCCCCACCCGGAGGATCCATTCTACGGAACGGGGCACTGCAACGGAGGCTTTGTGGAAGGCGGGGCGCACCGGGGTTACCACCGGGAATATCCCCTACCTCGACCGCCTATGGAATACAAATGGGGTGAAACGCCGGCTTGCAGTGGCAGGATGCGAGCATAGGGACCGCATGCGGGCTTGAGGAGGGCATGTCAGCGCGCGACCTAAGGGGAAACCTGCTCGAGGGCACCCGACGGAAAGCAGCTTTTTAGCCGCCTGCGGGCCTTTGCCGCCAACGCGAGCTCATCAAGGACGGGAACCGTCGCCTTCCATGACATGCACGCATCGGTGATGCTCTGGCCGTAAACCAGGGGCCTTGCCGAGGCCTCCTGGGAACCCCCCGTTAGGTTGCTTTCCAGCATGACCCCGGAGATCGCTCGGTCGCCCTCCCGCACCCGTGCCGCGAGGCAGGACGCTACCACGGGCTGCCTCGATGGGTCCTTGCCGCTGTTCGCGTGCCCACAGTCGACCATCACGTGGGGAGGCAGTCCGTACCTGCGAAGCAGGCCCAGGGCAGCGGCCACGTCCGCGGATGAGAAGTTGGGCCCCCGCGTTCCACCCCTGAGGACAACGTGGGTCCTGTTGTTGCCGCTTGTACCGATCACAGCCGGGCTCCCACCGGGGGTGAGCGCGGGTATATGGTGGGGGAGCCGGGCCGCTCGGATCGCGTCCACGGCCACGTTCACGTCGCCGTCCGTCCTATTCTTGAAGCCGACCGGCATCGGCAGCCCCGAGGCGAGTTCGCGGTGAACCTGGCTCTCCACGGTCCTTGCGCCTATCATCCCTAAGGAAACCAGATCCGAGTAGAACGGCCCGACGAGAGTGCCCAGGAACTCCGTCGCGCTGGGAAGCCCAAGGCGGGTGACCTCGAGGAGCAGCTCGCGTGCGCATCGCAGGCCCTCGTTCACATCGAACGATCCATCCAGGCCGGGGTCGTTGGTGAGGCCCTTCCAACCCGCCACGGTACGCGGCTTCTCAACGTAGACCCGCATGACCACGATCAGGTCGTCAGCGTGGGCCCATGCCACCTCTGCCAGCCTTTCCGCATAGTCGAGCGCAGCCACCGGGTCATGAATGGAGCATGGTCCAACGACCACGACAAGGCGGTCGTCATCCCCGGCCAGCGCCGCGGCGATCTCGCGACGCCTAGCGGCAACCAGCTCGGCGCCCCTCCGGTCAAGGGGGTATCTTTCAGCGAGGGCCGCGGGAGACACCAGCGCCCGGCTCCCGCTGTCGCGAGCTGCGCTGAATGGTTCCGAGGCGGGAACGGAGGGGCCCATGGGGATCTCCTGTGGCTTAGATTACCGCGACCGCCTCCATCTCGACCAGGAGGTCGTCGCGGCAGACGTCGGCAATCACACACACCTTGGGGATCGCGGGTATCCCAAGAAGCTGGGTGGCTCGCTCCCATGCCTCGTAGCATTCCCGGTTCTTGCAGAAAAGCGTCGCCGACTTGATGTCATTCAGGGTGCCTCCGTGCTCCTTGAGGATCGCCGCGATGCTCATGAGCGTGTCCAGGCTCTGATGCTCTGCGTCGCCCAAGTAGGTGCTGGCTCCGGCCGCATTGATGCTTGCGGTTCCCGAGATGTGAATGGTGCGCCGCCCTTCGATCTCGATTTCCATGCCCCTCGAGAAGGAGCTCCCGTAGGAAAACGAGGAGTCCTGCCTAGGGCTGCGCCGGATCGCCTTTGCCCTCGCACTTCCCGCTCCGTCCGTCTGGAGAGCCAGAACATCCATCACGCACTCCTCGTCCTCCGAGTGGCCCTTGATGCCGGTGCTCGCGGGGAATTCCGGGCCGCCCTCCACCCCGAGGCCGGCCGCGCGGTAGATCCCGGTGCGGATGGCGTTGAGCTCTCGGTACCAGTCGAGCAGGCGGGCGGAATAGATCCACGTGCGGACAACGTCCGTGTAGATCATCCCGTGGGCCTTCAGTCCGAGTTCCACGTTGGTGAACATCCGCGTGGCCTGCTCGGCGGCACCGCTGGCGAGGTTGCCTGACTCGGTTGTTCCCCTGACTCCCGGTAGGTGCAGCATCCGGAACCCTGATCCCTGCCAAACTCGGCCGCGACCGGAGACAGGATTGCTGACGGTAGTCACGCACTCTTCGCCGTCCGTCGGCGCGACTCCCCAGAGCTGGAGTCCGACAAAGTCGCAGCCTTGGAGGGGCTCGCCCTGGATCCAGGTTACGGGCACCGTGCGGTCGAGGCCCCGCTGCCTGTAGATGCTGTCCCTGCGTGAAAGCACGTTCGCCCGGGCCCGGGTTAACCCGTAGACCTTCTCCTGGATCGGCTGTATCTTCTTGCTGACAAGCAGAGAGGCGACCTGTGCAAACAGGTCATCGGCGGCGGCGCCCGCGGGCATGGCACCGTCGACCGTGGCCGTTATCCGGTATTCCGTGAACGTCTTGTGCTCCGAGACGTGGGTTTCTAGGCGGCAGGCGCCCGTGGTTGCGATGAGGTTAGTCTTCATTTTAAAAAAAGCGTCCTGCGTTATTGCGCCCAACCTTAGATCGATCACCGCCTCCTGAGTGCGGGGTCGGGGCGGGACCAATTCCTGCCCTGGGCATCGATGCCGCTGGTAACGTCATGGACCCTCGCAAACCTTTTGGCCGTGCAGCCGATGGGTGCGGGATGGGGGGTTCCATTTCGGGGATGGTTATTGCTTGGGGTGTCGATTCGGAGGGCTCGAAAGGCAACCGAGCGGTCCGGGTTCGGCGCCGCCAGGATCTCGGGGCGCCCATAAACTGCTCTTATCCCAGAAAACCGGGCTAGATTTTCCTTGCCGATATCCGAGCTCTTAGGATCACGGATAACGGCTATCAAGGCCCCAGAAACCGAAGCATTGCGAACCACTCATTTTGGTATACCTCCAGCCACCACAAAGATATGTTTTTGGGCCGTCTTGCCGTATATCTATGGCAGAACGCCTGATACAAGGGGCGGCCTGCCCGTCTCCACCAACTACATATTCGGCCCGATCCGGCACGGGTTAATTTCGAGCAAGCCCGAGGTAATCTAAGCCCCAAAAACGCCACAACGCAGATGCATTAGCTATTCTAATTATATGTAGTAAACTTACTGATCGAAACCGGAAGGCCGCTCCCCCGAGGGTTATGCGTAGCCTTGGGAAGTCCTCCTTAGGCCGCCTCAGCGGAAGGAAATGCGCTCAAGGAGAAAAAGCAGGCCCTTTACGTCGGCCGGAACGGCATCCAGTGTCCCGAATCAAAGTGCGAGCTGGACGTTCGTTCCTGCCCTTGCGAGAGCGTGATCGGGAGCCGGCAAACCGCAGCAGGTCCATGCTCACCCGCACGCCGCGCACCGGACGGACGGCTCGTCTCTTTGCGCCAGGTTCACCCTCTCCAGCCTCTTGCGCCGGTCGGCGAGGCATCTTGGGCACGATGAAAACGGCTCCAAATCCCAGGTGTCGGCAAAGACCCTTCCCCGGCCTAGCGCAAGGACTGCCGTCTGGGCCGCCTCCAGCTCCGCCAGAGTCGGAGGCACGAACTCGCCGGAATCGCGGAGCCGCTCCATGGCCCCGTTCCCGACGCGAGTAGGGATCAGCGTCACCGCGGTGGCCCCGCTCGCGAACGCGTACTCGGCCGACTTGACCACCCATTCGAGGGCGGACGACCCGCCGAGAAACGGAGGGTTCACCAGGAGAAAGGCGCGCATCGCGATGCGCGCCGCGGCCAGGAACTCGGCGGCGCGTGAGAACTGGCCCAGGTCGAACCCCTTGTTCAGCTTCGCAAGGATCTCCGGATGGGCCGTCTCAAGGCCCATGGCCACCTCCAGCGACCCGGACAAGAGGTCGCGCAGGGCCCGAGCCCTGTCCCCCACGAGCAAAGGGTGGGACTCCACAACGACCCGGCGAGCAAAGCCAACGCGCCGGGCGATCGGTCCGTAGTCTGCGAACGGGATGGCGGCCAGGTCGAAAAAGCTCCCGCTGTTGTAGAGCTTCACCTGCTGCGGGAGCGTGCCCGACTTCAACCATCCCTGCACCGCATGCTCCACCTGCCGCGGGACCATCCCCTCCCGCGCAAACTCCGGCGTTGTCCCCTTCCAAAGGTCGCACATGAGGCAGCGCCACGGACACTCGCGGTTGGTGATTAGAACAACGCCGGAGGTGGCCACTTCGCCAGACGCCAGCCGCTCCGCCTCCAGGAATACGCCTTGGGGCGCATCCGGGTCCACCTGTCCCTCCCGCGGCGGCCGCTGGGCGAGAATCCAGGCGGTTCGGCCCCGAGTCGGGTAGACCGAGGCCACGCCGCTCACTTGTAGATCGAAAGGAACTGCCTGCGGTAGTCGGGACTGGGAGGCGCCATGCGCCGGCGTAGGTTGTCGACCGGGATCGCCCCGTGCTGGAAGCGGCGCTTCGTGAAGACCGGCATGTCGACGCCGAAATGCGACTTGATCCCGCGCCGCGCGATCTCGCCCTTGAGCGAGTAGAGCCGGTCGACCGACATGGCGCTGAGGGAGGCGAACGGAATGCCCTCGGCGACGGCGATCACCGCCGGACGCGTGAACGGACTGAATCCCTCGAACCCAAACTGGCGCGCGGGCGCGTACGTCCGCGCGTAGCTCCGGCTGAGGCCGCCGCTGTAGGTGAGCGAGTGCTTGATGCGGCCGACCCCCCAGCCCTCCTGGTAGAGCATCAGGTTGTTGACAACGCTGCGGATCGTCAGCTCGGGGTTCTCCTCGATCGGGTAGTCCTTCAGGTTCTCGTCGCCGCCGTCCCCGTCAGCAAGGTTCCTCCAGTCGGGATAGCGGGCCCGGATTCCCCGGCACAGCGCGAGCCCCATCGATGCGCACTCGACGTCGAGCGGCTTGTAATCCTCCAGGACGCGCAGGGTCTCGCCGACATCGATCGATGCGGGATCCGCGTCGATCGTCTCGAGGAAGAGGCCGAGGCCCAGCTGCTCAAGAAACTCGCGCGCCTGGCGCACGTCGGGTCCCTCCCCGAAATTCAGAGTGAAGGCCTTGAGCCGCGCCGGGTTCAAGCCGAGCCTGCGCATAACGTGGTAGACCGTTAGGAACACAGCGCCACTGTCGACTCCCCCCGAGAAGCACACGCCTATCGGTTCGCTCTCGGGCAGGCTGCTGAGCCATTTGTCGACCTCACCTGCAAGGGCTCCGATATAGGCCTCGCCGATCACGTCGAGGTCACCCGGGAGCGAGTTTCGCTCGGGCATGAAGAAGCGCGTGTACGTGGGGTCGGGGTCCGGGCAGCCGATAAGCTGGAGCTCCACAACATAGTGCGCCGGCACCATCCGCGTGTAGCTCGGGTGGAACTGCGCATCAAGTCCCTCGCTCTTCAGCTGCCGATGGATGGCGTCGATACGATCCGCGACAAAAAGCGCGGGACCTTCGCGGCGCTTAGCAAGAAAGTAGCGCATCGGCCGGTCGAGCGAGCGGGCCATCCGCACGCGCTTGCCCTCCCGCGCAACGATCGCGAAGGAACCATCGATACCGCGCACCGAGTCGGCGGAGCCCCGGAGAACCCTCTCACGCGCCTCCTCGAGGGTCACGTTTCTCAGTCTTACGGTGGCCGGATCAATAAGGTCGACGAGTCTTTCTATGTAATCGTCCATGGCGGCGGGGAATTGGGTGATTAAGGCGGGCGCCGGTCCAATTCAGAACAGTTCCGGTCGACCCAACGAAGCCCAGAACGTGCTTCCGCATCGCTTCCATATCAACGCAAAACGGCCCGCCCATTTCCCCCGCGGGTCGATGCCCGCAAATCTCCCCGCAGCGGCACTTCACCCCTTTTCACTTACACTCCGCCGCACTGCCTGCATTAGATGATGCCCCCGCCAAGCCTCGCAACGAGGTCCGGCGGACCCAGCCCATGGAAACACAAACCCCAACCCCGCGGAATTCCCACGGACGGGCCGCAACCCGGACCTCCAGCCAATCCGCACCCGACTCACGGGATGGCGGATCTGTTTGTGAAGCCGCCTGGCAAGGTCTAGGGGAACAGCCATGCCCAAGCCTCTGAAATGGGTCGCCGGCGTTCTCCTGGCGGTCGCCCTCACACTGGGCGCCCTCTGGCTCGGACACCCACGGGACACGTCCCTCGCATTCACTCAGTTGATGAGCCGGGGGAACGGGTTGCTCGAGAAGGGAGACCCTGCCGGCGCGATCACAGTGTACACCGACGCGCTCCAGCTCTCGCCGGCAAGCACCGATGTCCGCCTGAACCTAGCCAACGCATACCTCCAGACGGGCAGGACGAGCGACGCCGCGCGGATGTGCCGGGAAGTGCTCAGCCTCAACGCCAGCAGCGCAGCAGCGTATTACCTGCAAGGCTGCGCCCTCCTACGGGAGAATCGGCCAGAGGAGGCTGCGGAATCGTTCCAGCAGTCGTGGAAGATAGAGCCGTCAGTGCCGGCCCTCGACTTCCAGATGGGCATGGCGCAGGAGGCCCTGGGCCAGGTGCCCGACGCGATCCGCGACTTCGAGGGTGTCATCAAGTCCGTTCCCGACCACCCCTCGGCGCATTACCAGCTCAACCTGCTCTACCGGCAGGCCGCGCGCGGGGGCGATGCGGATCGCGAGCTCGACGAGCACCAGCGGATACTCGCCCAGCGCAACGGCAACCCGGTCACTGTCGACGAGCTGGAACGCTGCACGTACACGCGGCCGCTCGCGCCCTTCATCCTGGCCCAGCCGGATCGCCTTGGAGCCCCTGTCCGGTTCGTGGATGACACGTCCGCGGCCTTCGGTGCCCTGGCCGCGGACTCGCGCGGGCCGCTGGCGGTCATCGATTACGACCACGACGGCCGTCCAAGCCTGTTTGTGCAGAGGGCGCGCGGCGGGTTTGCCCTTCTCGACAACCGCAGCGGTCACTTCTCGGCGCTCGGGCAGCCCCTGCATTCCCCTCAGGGTTCCGGATACCGCGCCAGCCTGGTGGGAGATCTCGACAACGACGGCTTCGACGACGTGATCGTGCTCGGCGAGAAGGACTCACGCGTTTTCAAGTTCTACGCGCACGGGCGCATCCGAGACGCAACCCACGCCGCCGGGCTCGACGGGCTAAGGGCCACTTCCGGGGTCCTGGCGGACCTTGATTTCACGGGGAACCTGGACCTCGTGGCGGTGCGGCCGGGCGAGGCCGGCCGCGCTGTCTTCCGCAACGTCGGGAACCTCTATTTTGACGGCAACTGGGGCGACTCAGGCCTTCCGGAGGCGCTTCCGCGCGCCGTCCAAGTGGCCGTGGAGGACTGGGGCAATGAAGGCCTGCCGGGGGTTTTCGTCGCGCGATCGGGTGAGCCCCCGGCGTTCTTTGCGAAAAAGCGTGCCGGCGCATTCGAGGCGGGCGGCGTAGCGAGGGACTGGCCGGGAGGGACCGTGCTCGTCACAGGCGACGTCGACAACGACCTCCACCCGGAGGCCGTGATCGCCACGCCGGATTCGATCGAGATCGTGAGCGGGAGCCGCGGGAGAATAGGCAGCCTTCCACTCCGGGGCTTCAAGGTGTCGGGCCTCCTCCTGGAGGATGTCGACAACGACGGCTGGCTTGATATCCTGGCCTACGGACCCACAGGGGTGCGGGTCTGGCGCAACACGGGCCGGGAGGGATTTGTGGACGTCACGAATGCGCTCGGTCTCAGCGACGTGGGCCCGGTCGACGGAATGGCCGCCGCGGACTTCGCGGGCGACGGCTGCATTGACCTCGTCACCAGCTCAGAATCCGGACTGCGCTTCTGGCGCAACCAGGGCGGCAATCAGAACCTGCAATTAAGGCTCCGCCTCGTGGGAAACCGGTCCAACACGAGCTCGCTCGGGGTTCGCGTCGATGTGCTCGCGGGCGACTGGCGCACCAGCCGCACCGTGCGCAGGATGCCCTTGGAGATCGGCGTCGGTCAGCACCGGCAGCTCGACGCACTGAAAGTGCACTGGTTCGACCTCTCCACGGCACAGGTCGACGTGCCGGTGGAGCGCACGGTGCACACGGTCGTCGAGCCGAAGCTGCCGAGCGGCTCGTGCCCGTACCTGTACGCCTGGGACGGCCGGGAATTCCGCTTCGTGACGGACATCCTCGGCGCCGCTCCGCTGGGACTGCCGCAGGACGAGAAGAGGTATGTGCCCGCGGACCCGGAAGAGTTTCTGGCGCTTGGCGGGGAGGCGCAGCTCCCTCCGCGCAATGGATCCTACGAGATACGCATCACTGACGAACTGCGCGAGGTGTTGTACCTGGACGAGGCCCATCTCGTCGCCGTGGACCACCCCCGTGGCACGATCGCGGCCCCGACCAGCAAGATGCACGCCTCGGACCCGTTTCCGGCTCACGAGATCTGGACCCTGCGTCCCCTATGCACCCCGATATCGGCCGTGCGGAGCGACGGCCTCGATGTCACCAAGGCGCTGGCGCGCGCGGATGGCGTCATGGTCTCTCCGGTTGCCTTGCGCCGGCCGCAGCTGCGCGGGCTGGCGGAGCCGTACTCGGTCACGATCGACTTTGGCCCGCTGCCGCAGCTCCGGCCGCTCGTCCTGGCGCTGACGGGCTGGCTGCACTTCGGAGGCGGGATGGCGAACATCGGCGGGGCGATCGATCGCACCCTCCCCTTTCCCTTCCCCGTGCTTGAGACGGAAGTCGGGGACGGAACCTGGCACCGGGTGGACGCCGAGGTGGGCACACCTGCCGGAAAGACGAAGACCATCCTCGTGGACCTCGAGGGACGGCTGCCCGCGGGGGCAAGGCGCCTGCGGCTCTCCAGCGCATTTGAGATTTACTGGGACTGCGCCCTGCTGTGCGAGAAGGCCGGGGAGGCAGACACACGGAGCACGGACGTCCGCCCCTCCCATGCCGACCTGCACGGGCGCGGTTTCAGCCGCTACGCCGACCTGCCCGCCTCCCTTCCGCTCACCCCGGTCTACACCGACGTCACGCCGGTTCCGCCCTGGGACCGGACTCCGGCAGGCTGGTTCACCCGTTACGGACCGGTCGACGACCTCGTCGCACAGCGGGACGACCGACTGGTGCTCCTTGCCGGCGGCGACGAGTTATCGCTCTCCTTCGACTCAGCGGGCCTCCCGCCGCCTGCCCCGGGCATGACACGGGACTTCTTCCTGCACGTCGTCGGCTGGGACAAGGACGCCGACTATCACGTGGGACACGGCTGGCAGCTCGAACCGCTGCCGTTCAAGGGAATGGACGACCAGGCCTATGGGAGGGAACCGAGGCCCGGCCGCATCGACGACTCCTGGATTAAGGCCTATGACACCCGTTGGGTGGACCCCGTCGTGGTGCATCCGGGCGGCATGGAGCGGTCAATTCCATGAGGGCGCCATGAGGAGCCCCCCATTCCCCGACGGGCCAGCGCGGTCGGTGCACAGGACGATCGTGCTTGCGGGTTCGGTTTTCCTGGTCGCGATGGGACTGGCGACTGCCGTGCTGGGCGCCAGCGCCCCTTCCCCTGAGGAAGGTATCGAAGAAAAGCCGCTTTCCCCAAGGCCCGGGACCAAGGGCGGGCCCCTCTTCACGGTTGTGCCTCCCGAGGAGAGCGGCCTGCGCACTGAGAACAATTACGACGACCCCGAGATGTGGGGGAACCGCGCGCGCGAGCTCGAGATCGGCGCGATCGGCACCGGGGTCGCGGTCGGCGACTTTGAAGGCGACGGGCTGCCGGGAATATTCGTCGTCAGCAAGACGGGGAGTTGCCGCCTCTTCCGCAACCTCGGGGACGGGAAATTCGAGGACGTGACGGAGAAGGCCGGGGTGGCCGACCACGGGCCAGAAGCGAGGATCTGGAAACAGGGCGCCACCTTCGTGGACGTGAACAACGACGGCCTCCTCGACATCTACGTCTGCAGGTTCGGGGCGCCCAACCTGCTCTATGTCAACCAGGGCAACGGGACGTTCAAGGAGGAGGCGCATGCGTACGGGCTCGACGTGAAGGACGCGAGCGTGATGGCCTATTTCTACGACTACGACCGCGACGGCTGGCTCGACGTGCTCCTCCAGACCAACGTGCTTGACGCGAAGGGGCACCCGGAGGGCCAGCGGGACTACCTTTTCCACAACAATGGCAACGGCACGTTCACCGACGTCACGGACCGTTCGGGCGTGGCGCCCGGCCCCGCCCACGGGAACTCAGCCACCTGGTGGGACTATGACAACGACGGCTGGCCGGACCTCTACGTCGCCAACGACTTCGACGTTCCCGACGCGCTCTTCCACAACAACCGCGACGGCACGTTCACGGACGTCGCCTCCCGTGTCGTTCCCCATACTCCGTATTCGTCAATGGGCTCGGACTCGGGCGACATCCTGAACACCGGACGGATCGACCTGCTGGTTGCGGACATGGCGGCTTCCGACCCCGTCGAGGACCAGCGGGCCATGGCCGCGACCCGCAGCCAGATGCGCGAGCCCGAGGAGGGATCCGGCGACGTGCGCCAGTTCCCCGCCAATGCCCTTTACCTCAACACGGGGACCGGGCACTGCCTCGAGGTGGCGCGCCTCGCCGGTCTCGACGCGACCGACTGGACCTGGGCCCCGCTTTGGGAGGACTTCGACAACGACGGGCGCCTCGACCTCTTTGTCACTAACGGGATGTTCCGCGAAATCCACAACCAGGACCTGATCGAGCGAAGGGCGAAGTCTGAAAGCGAGGCCGCTGGGAGGCAGATCGTCCGCAACAGCCCGGTGTTCGCGGAGATCCACCATGCCTTCCGCAATCTGGGAGGCCTGCGTTTCGAGAACGTCTCGCATGCCTGGGGCCTCGATCAGAAAGGGGTGAGCTTCGGGGCCGCCTCCGGCGATCTCTTCGGGGACGGCAACATCGACCTCGTCTATACCAACTATGACGGCGGCATCACCCTTCTTCGCAACAACGGTGACAGCGGCCATCGGATCGTGGTGGCGCTGCGCGGAACCCATTCCAACCGATTCGGCATCGGGTCGAAGGTGACGCTCGAGAGCGCGTCGGGGATCCAGGCGCGGACGGTTACGCTCGGGCGGGGATTCATGTCGAGCAGCGAGCCGATCGCGCATTTCGGTCTCGGGAACGATTCGGAGGTCCTGCGCCTGACGGTGTCCTGGCCGAGCGGAGCGGTGCAAATCTTCGAGAACCTCCCCGCGGACCGCCGGTTCATTGTCACTGAGCCCTCGGCGCCGCCGCCACCCCCACCCGCTCCCGAGCAGCGAAGGGCCCAGTTCGTCGAGGCAAGCCGCGACTGCAATCTTTCATGGACCGCAGCGGAGGACTCCTATGACGAATTCCTCGACCAACGGCTGCTCCCGGCCCGGCTCAACCGCCGCGGACCCTCGATTGCCGTGGGCGACATCGACGGCAGCGGTCGGGACGGCGTGTGCATCGGCGGGACGACGCGGGAACCCCTGCGCGTGCTCCTGCCCCGCGGCGGCCGCAGCTGGTCACCCGAGGCGTCACCCGCCTTGGCGGAGCCTCCCGGCGTCGACGACGGCCCGCTCCTCCTCTTTGATTCAACCGGCGGCGGGCACCTGGACCTCCTCGTGACGGCGGGTGGAACGAGCCAGCCGGCCGGCGCGGCCGATTACCAGCCGCGCCTCTACCTGAACGACGGGCGCGGGCACTTCCGGGCCGCGCCCGAGGGAACGCTGCCCGTGCTACCGATCAGCGCAGGCGCCGCCTGCGCCGCCGACTTCGAACATTCGGGGCGCCTCGGAGTCTTCATAGGCGGCCGGGTGCAGCCCGGGCTCTACCCGTCCGCCCCGCAGAGCGCGCTCCTTGTAAACCGCGGCGGCCGGTTTGTGGATGTGACCGACTCGGTGGCGCCCATGCTTCGCAAAGTCGGCATGGTCACCTCGGCCCTCTGGTGCGACGTCGACGGCGATGGGTGGCCGGACCTGATGCTGACCCTCGAGTGGGGGCAGGTGAAGTACTTCCACAACGAAGCCGGGAAGAAGTTCGAAGACTGGACGGAGAAGGCCGGCTTCGCATCAGCGGGAACCGGCTGGTGGCGCTCGATCGCTACTGCCGACTTCAACGGCGACGGTCGGCCCGACTTCGCCGTGGGCAACATCGGGTTGAACACCCCCTATCATGCCGATCCCGACAATCCTGCGCTCCTTTTCTACGGCGACTTCTCGGGCCGGGGCTCGAGCGAGATTGTCGAGGCTTTCACCGTGGACGGCCGGCTCTACCCTAGGCGCAGCCGCACCGACCTCGGTGCAGCGATCCCCTCCGTGTTCCGGCGTTTCCGCTGGAACAACGACTATGCCAAGGCGACCCTCCAGGAAATCCTGGGCGAGGAGCGCCTGGCCTCAGCGACCCGGCTCGCCGCCACCGAGCTGCGAAGCGGCGTTTTCCTGAGCCAGCCCGACGGGAGGTACCGGTTCGAGCCCTGGCCGCTTATCGCGCAGGCAGCCCCGGCCGATGGCATCGTTGCCGGCGACTTTGATGGCGACGGCCATGCAGGAATCTACGCCGTGCAGAACTCCTATGCGCCCGCGCCCGCGATCGGCAGGTTTGACGGAGGCCTGAGCCAATTGCTCCGCGGGGACGGCCTCGGCCATTTCAAGCCGGAGGAGCCGCCCGAGAGCGGGCTTGTGGTGCCCGGCGATGCGAAGGCCCTGGCGGTCGTGGACCTGGGCGATGACGGTTGGCCCGGCTTCCTCGTCTCGCGCAGTGCGGAAGCGACCCTGGCCTTCCGCAATCGCGGCGTCCCCGGACGGCATTCCCTTCGGGTTGATTTGCAGGGGCCGGCGGGCAACCGACAGGCCGTGGGGGCGCGCGTCACGGCGGAGTATTCCGACGGGACGACTCAAGCTGGCGAAGTATGCGCGGGTTCGGGCTATTACAGCCAGTCGACAGCGGCCCAATTCTTCGGCTTCACAGATCGCAATCCGCTCAGGCGCGTTCGCGTTCTGTGGCCATCTGGCGCGACAACGATGAGTCCAGACTTTGTCGGCGGGATTCCCAAAACCCTCAAGCTGGTCGCGCCGGAGAACTGAGCGGGGGCGCCCGTGCGCCACAGGTGTTTCCGGCTGCCACCGCCACGCCGTTCACCCCGGGGTTTGGTCACTCCGCCACACTTACCTGTTAGTTTAATTTTCAATGGTTTAATGAGGGACACCCCCAATGTCCTGCATGGCTGACCGAGTGTCGGTTTCAAAAAGGGCGGAATACGCAGCGAAGGACTTCTCCGGGGCCGAGGTATCAGCTTCGCTACTGGGGGCTATCAGATCATCTGACGTGCACGGGGCCGCCTTGTTGCCCAATGCCGCTGCACCGCTTTTTTGCGCGTATGAAAAAAACCAAACGGAATACCGGATTTAAAGCCTACGGAGGCCCCGCGCTGCTGCTGCTCGCGCTGACACTGGCGGGGTGCAAGCCGAAGTCGTACGAACCGGCGGTTGAAGCTGCGCGGCCGCCCTCCTTCTCGGTTACTCCCCCGATCCCCGCCGGCCCCAATGATTTATTCGAGGATGTGACCGCCAAGGCGCGGATCGATTTCGTCCAACAGTTTTGTGACGACCGCATTGCCAACATCATCGAGTCCAATGGTTCGGGCTTCGCGGTCCTCGATTACGACAACGACGGCTACATGGACATCTTCATCGCCAATCCCGGCCCGCTCGCTGGGGTGACCCACGAGAAGCCGGGGACCGAGCGCCAGCCCTGCCGCCTCTATCACAACAACCGCGACGGGACGTTCACGGACGTGACAGAGAAGGCCGGGCTCGGCGGCGCGGGCTATGCCGTGGCTGTCGCCGCGGCCGATTATGACGGGGATGGATTTACGGACCTCTATGTCGTCGGCATCGGCAAGAGCATACTCTACCATAATAACGGCGACGGCACGTTCACCGACGTGACCGACAAGGCCGGGGTGGGCAACGTGGGAGGAACGGGGATCGGCGCCACGTGGCTGGATGTAAATAACAGCGGCCGGCTGGATTTGTACGTGGGCAACTACCTCAAATTCAACCCGGACTACCATCTCTACTACACCCCAACCAGCTATCCCGGTCCTCTATCCTACCAACCGGAGCGGGATGTGCTCTATATCAACAACGGCGACGGCACCTTCACCAACGCCAGCGAGTCGGCTGGCATCTGGGCCCTCCCTCCCCATCGGACCATGTCCGTGCATGCGTTGGACTACAACCGGGACGGCCATGAGGACCTCTATATCTGCAACGATGCGACCCCAAATATGCTGCTCATCAACGACGGCCACGGGCATTTTCACGACGAAGCCTTAACGCGGGGCATTGCGTTCAACGCCCTGGGCGAGGCCGCAGGCTCGATGACCGCCGCAATCGGCGACTGCACCGGCGATGGAATCCCCGACATCCTGGTCTCGCGCCTGGGATATGGCTCACTGTATGTGGGCTCGGCTCAGGGCGATTGCATTGATCGGATGATGGCCTCTGGAATCGGCACGTTGACGGCGCAATATGTCGGTTGGGGAACCAACTTCATCGATTTCGACAACGCCGGGAAGCTGGACGCCTTCATCGCAAACGGAGATCCCTTCCGGATGGTGGGCTGGCAAAGCCTGCTGCTGGAGAACGATGGCCAAGGCAACTTCCACAATGCCGTGGACAAGGGCGGAGCCTATTTCCGAACGCCGGTCCGGGCGCGACCAAGCGTTGTCTTGGATTATGACAACGACGGGCGGATGGACTTGCTGGTGGGCCTGATGGGGGATCGGCCCGTCCTTCTCCACAACCGCGACCGCTCAGGCAACCACTGGATCACGCTGTCGCTCCGCGGAACTAAGAGCAACCCGGCCGGATGGGGCTCGTGGATAGAGCTGACGGCGGGGGGGAAGACCTACATTCAGGAATGCCGCTGCCCCTCCGCCTTCCTGAGCCAAGGGGATCCGCGAGTCCATTTCGGGCTCGGCAACGCGTCGGTCGTGCAACGGATCCAAATCAAGTGGCCCAGCGGCACGGTCCAAACGATGGCTGATGTCCCTGTCGATCAGATCCTTAAGATGACCGAACCCCTGCCCCGGTGAGCTCGCACACGTGCATACTCCTTGGGGCGGCGGCACTTCTACTGGCGGGCTGCCACCCGGATGCGCCTGAAGGCTCCCTGGTGCTAACGCAAACACCCGTTGGCATCCCGCCCCCGCCATCCGCGACGGTGCTTGATGTCAGGTATCCGCCGGGAAGCCGGGTGGTTTTGTTGGTCCCTCCGTTTCGCGCGGACACGGTTCGTGAGCTCTCCCACGGACTGGTCGCCGCGGGTGATCCCTGTGTTTCCTGGGATGGCCGCTGGGTCTATTTCGCCGGCAAGGGTACGGACGAAGCAGCCTGGCAAATCTACAGGGTCAATGTGGGCGGAGGTCAACCCGAGCTCGTGACCCGGATGCCCGGCGGCGCGATGGATCCCTCAATCGCAGCCCACGGAGAGCTGGTATTCAGCTCGCCTGTTCCGAAGGCCGGCCGCTTGTCGACCCCATCAGAGCCGGCCGCTCTCTATGGGCAAATGCCGGGCCATGAACCCAGCCGGCTCACATTCGGGACAGAAAGTGCTGTCGACTCAACTGTCTTGCGCGATGGACGGGTCCTCTTCGTGACGTCGGGGGCTCGTGGCGACGGCCGCTCACCAAGGCATTTGTCCCTTTTCACGATCAACAACGACGGCACTGAGGTCACCGCTTACGCCTGCGTGGATGGCGGGGAGGACATTGTCCGGCGCCCGCGCGAGCTGGGCGACGGCCGGATCGCATTCCTCGCCTCACGATCGGAAGGACCGGGAACCGTGGGCTGGGCGGAGTTCGTGAGATCGTCCGCTCCCTTCGCCACCCGAAGCAGCCTGTTCGCCTTCCATGGCGCCGGCTGCCGCTCGGTGGAGCCGATGTCGGGGGAGGACGTCCTGGCCTGCATCGAAACGAGCGCCGGGGGCGGGCGTTCGATGATGCGCAATGCCAAGGTTTTCCGGGTCGGAGCCGATGCCGCGGCGATCGGTGCTCCGATCTTTGACGATCCGCAATGGAACAGCATCGAAGCCACTCCTGTCGCGGCGAGGGCCGAACCTAACGGGCACACGTCCGCTGTCATGCCGGGAGCTCCCTACGGCACCCTACTGTGCCTAAACGTCAATGACGGCAGCGAACCCGCCGCCGACGGGAACCCGGCTCCTGCCGCTGAGCTGCGTGTTTTTGCATCGGTGGGTTCAGGAGTGCGGCGCACCCTCGGAACGGTGCCGGTTGATTCCGACGGTTCCGTGATCGTGCAGCTACCCGCAGACGTTCCCCTGGGACTCGACACCCTGGACGCCCAAGGACATGTGCTCCGGCACCAGCCTGCGCTTCTCTGGCTCCGGCCCGGGGAGAATCGGGCGTGCATCGGCTGCCACGAACAGCGCAACCATGCGCCTCGAAACATCCGCCCGCTGGCAACGATGCACGGGCCGGCGCATCTGACGCTCAACGGCCCGACTACCGTCCCCCACGCAACCACCCCATGAAGCTGGAGCGAATCATTCTGGTCGCATCGTCACTGGCTCTGGCAGGCGCCGGGGCCACAGTGGGCGGATTCTCCGGCTTGCGCTACCATGAACGCCTGAGGTCAGGCTTGCCCAATCTCGGTATGGTCTCCTGCGTCCATTGTCACCAACGCGGGTTGGACACGTTGCCGTGGGCGAAACCCCGTCCCCACCATGACGCACCCGACGGGATGGCGGTTTCCCCGGACGGGAAGACGTTGTTCATCGCCTTGAATGACAGGGACGAGGTCGCCGAGGCCGACGTGGCTTCGCTCTCCGTAACGCGCCGTGTGAAGGTCCCGGGCGGACCATTCGGCTTGGCGCTGGATGCGACGGGCAGACGCCTGTTTGTGGCGTGCCGGAACCAGGACAGGGTCGCGGTAATCGACACGCGCGACCTCAAGGAACTGGCTGCCATATCAGTAGGTATTCGTCCGACTGACGTCGCGTATTGCCTGACTCCGGCCGGGGAGCGGTTGATCGTCCCCAACTCCGGCAGCAACGACATCTCAGTGCTCTCGGTCTCGCCGCTGCTTGAGTTAACTCGATCGGCGGGGGGTCGTGAACCGTATGCTGTTGCGGTGTCCGCAGACGGCGGCCGCGTTTATATCGCCAACCGAATGGCGATCCACGACCAGGTCCTCAGTCAACCTGCCTCCGAGCTGACGGTCCTCGACCCGTCCAATGGACATGTCCTCAATCGGGTGGAGCTTCATTCGGCGCACTTGGCAGAGGGCGTTGCCGAGGTGCCAGCTCGGGGATGGGTTCTGAATTCGATGGTCCGGGTGCGCAACCTGGTCCCGATAACACAAGTGAAGGATGGGTGGGTCATGTCCACCGGCGTGGCGATCTCCAAGAGGGATGGCGAGGTGACGCAGGTTCCGCTGGATGAGGCGAACGCCTATTTCTCCGATCCCTCGGGCATCGTCGCAAGCCCCGACGGCAAGCGAGCCTACGTGGCTTCCGGGGGTGCCGACGTGGTGACGGTCCTCGACCTCGACCGGTTGGGCGCGTGGTTGGCCCACGCCGGCGAAGCGGAGCGGAGCGATGCCATCGAGAACATGGCGCTGTCCTACCAGTATGTCTCCGCCCGGATACCGACCGGATGCAACCCGCAGCATCTAGCGCTTTCCCCGGACGGAAGCCGCTTGTTCGTCGCTGAACGCCTTGACGACCGGGTGCTCGTTGTGGACACGGCCAGCCTCAAGCCGGTTGGCAGGATCGTGCTGGGCGACGGCGGCCTCGCCGACCCCATCCGCCTGGGCGAGCGGGTCTTCACGCGCGCCCGTTACACGTTTCAGGGGCAATTTTCCTGCCGCTCGTGCCACCCTGACGGCCATGTGGACGGGCTCTCCTATGATTTCGATGGTGCCGGCGTTGGCGATAACCTGCTGGCCAATCGCAGCCTGTGCGGCGTAGCCGGCACGGAACCGTTCAAATGGAACGGGAAGAACCCAACGTTGCAGTACCAGGATGGCCCGCGGTTTGCGCGGGTGCTGATGCGGACCGACGAGATCCCTCAGCCCCAACTGGACGAACTGGCGACGTTCATCAAACATCTCCCGCCTACGCGTACAATCCCGTGGAGCCGGGTGGGCCAGCCGCTCACCCCTGCAGAGGAGCGCGGCCGCAAGCTCTTCTTCGCGACTCAGCGCACCGACGGCACTCCGATTCCCGTGGGACGCCAGTGCCAGACCTGCCACCGTCCGCCACTGTTCACGGACCGGCTGCTCACCTCGGTGGGCACGCAAGGAGCCCAAGATACATCGGGAGTGTTCGACACCCCGCACCTGATTGGGGTTGGCGCCATGGCCCCCTACCTTCACGACGGCCGGGCGAAGACGTTGGAAGAAATTTGGACCGTCTACCAAAAGGACGATTTGCACGGCGTCAGCAGCTACTGGTCCAAGCAGCAACTTAACGACCTGGTCGAGTATCTCAAAACCATCTAAGCGCCTACCATGAAACCCCAACCTACTCTGTCGGTCCGCGCTATCGCGCGAACCATACTTGTTCTCTCGTTGCTCCCGGCGGCCGGGGCATCCGCTCAGACGGCGCCGCATGAAGAAAAGGCGGCCTTCCCACTCCCCCTCGTGACGCGGTTCGAGAACTTTGGCGAAAAGGACGGCATCCCGTCGCACAAGATTCATTTTGTCCTAAAGACCAGAGATGGCAAGGTATGGCTCGGCACCAACAACGGGCTGTGTGTGCGCCAACCCGACGGCAAGTTCCGCCGCTTTGGACCGGAGGACGGACTAAGCCACCAAGTGGTTCTGGGCATGGCGGAGGATCCCGCTACCGGTGACCTTTGGGTTGCGACCATGCAGGGACTGAACCGCTTTAGCGGGGGAAAGTTCACGAATTTCACGCAGACCAACAGCGGCCTGCCCAACAATGTGGTCTTCGCTGTGACCGTTATCGACGGCGCCGTCTGGGCTGCAACCCCCGCCGGAGC